>Ga0209690_1000012_pt1 | contig 92602 bp, 91 predicted proteins | sample GraSoiAngelo_150_FD_186164 | JGI IMG/M metagenome (GOLD analysis project Ga0209690, IMG submission 186164) | Grasslands soil microbial communities from the Angelo Coastal Reserve, California, USA - 14_1009_09_40cm (SPAdes) (version 2) | ecosystem: Environmental > Terrestrial > Soil > Grasslands ... | reverse complement strand
CCCGCGACAGCCACTCGACGCAGCGCAGCAACGTAAGTGCGATCGTAATCGTCCCGTCTGGCTCCTCGAGGGCCTCGTACTCCGGCAGCCCGCGGTTCGCGAGCATGAGCCCCCGCCCGGACGGGCGCCCGTCTGGGCGCTCGCCGTCCGAAATGTCGACGAACGACCTCTGCGGGTGAGTGGCGACGGGCGTTTCGAACCAAGAGTCGTCGTGCTCGGGGAGGCCGATTGGGCGCGAGATGACGCCGAAGTGCTGCTCCGCGTGCGAGCGCTCGGCGCGGAGGCCGGTCGGGAAGTGGACGCGCAGGCGGTGGTCCTTCGCGCGGTTGTCGATCTCCGTCTCGATATCGACGCGGGCGACGCCGGGATAGAGGGAGACGCGAGTTATGATCTCGCAATCGACGCGTTCTTCGGAGCGAGCTCGGCGGTCTTCGGTAAGACCCACGGGCAGCGAGTAGGTCATGCGGACTTCGAGGGTATGGCGAGCAGGGCCGGATTCGATAACGCGAATCGAAGGTGAAGCGGCTGGCCGGGCAACGAACTCATCGCACTCCAGCGGACAGTAGGTGTACTCATCGCCACGTTCGCCGCCGTCGATGAAGTGATTCAGGCCGCGATGGACGGCGTCTGTGCGCTTGTCTGCGATGGTCAGTGTGCCATCTGTGAGGTCGGTCGTGACGCGACAGAAGCCCGTTTCGACGGCGAGGCGTAGGGGCGCGTCATGATGCGCCCCTACGTCCGGATCGCTAGCTTCCACCCGAAACGTCCGATAGCCGAACCTAGGGACGTCCCGCGCCACGAATCCGAATACAACGCGCTTTCGCCCGTCCAGCGGCGAATGCCCGCCCAGCTCAATCGCTTGGAGCCACGCCTCGGTTCCGTCCTCCGCAACCAACCGCGCCGGCCAATTCCCGTCCTCGACTGGCAACCGGACCGTACAGAAGTCCGTCCGCGGCCCGTTCTCAGGATTGAAGACGACCACCGAATTCTCGCCCAGCCGCGCGGCGTGGTCCGCGATGTAGCGGTGCGCGTCGTAGATTACAGACTCGGCGATCTGCTCGCAGCGGTTGAATCGCGCCGCGACGTCGTCGTAGACGGCATCGACGGAGCAACCCGTAACGGAGTCGTGCGGCCCGTTCTGGAGGAGGAGGCGCCAGGCGTGGCGGAGCAGGCCGCGGGTAGGGGCGGTGTCGTTGTCGGAAGGGGTGCTGTGCTCCGCTCGATCCTTCGATACCTTAGGATGAGCGGGAACGGATGTCTCTCTCGTTCCTTGCTCGAACAGATACCGCCAGGCGCTTAGCGGCTCTGCGTAGCGCGCGTGCAGGTCCTCGCACTGTTGGTAGCGCTGCTTGAGCCAGATGCGAGTCGAGAGCACTCCGGCGAGGACGTTTGAGCGCTGGGAGGAGCGGAACTCTCCTTCGAGGCGCGGGAGCGAGGAGATATTCTCGCCCAACGCGCGGCGCACATTCTCGATATACGAGGGATAGTCGCCGTGGACCATCTCTGCGTCATCTAATAGCTCGTTGGCGCGCTGGATGAAGGCTGGAAGTCCCGTGTGCGCGGGTAGATGGTCGGTGCCGTTCGGTACAAGGACATAGCGCGTTGTCGCGAAAGGCTCGAGCATCCCGCGAATGTTGCCGAGGAGGCCGCGCAAGGTCTCGGGGTCGTCGGGCAGAGCGGGCAGCAAACCGTAGCTATGGGTGAGATGGACGGCGAGCACCTCGGAACCGTCGGGCGCCGCCCAGCGGAATTCCGACGTCGTGGCTTCGGCGCCAACGCCCCGCCAGATGACCACGGAGTCGATGCCAAAGCCGCGAAGGATTGCCGGCAGGTGCGCGATGTGCCCGAAGGCGTCCGGCGCATATCCGACCATCATCGCCCGCCCATACGCCCGCGCCGAGCGGATGCCGGTCATCAGGTTGCGGATGTGGGCCTCGCCGCCGATGAGGAACTCGTCCGGCAGGACGTAGCCCGGCCCCGCGAGAAGCCGCCCGTCGCGCACGAGCCGCTCGATGTCCGCGCGCCGCTCGGGCCGGATCTCCAGGTAGTCGTCGAGCGGCACCGTCTGGCCGTCGAGCACGAAATGGCGGTACTCCGGGTCGCGGTCGAGCAGGTCGAGCAACGCGTCCATCATCCGCACGAGGCGCGCGCGGAAGGCTTCGAAAGGGAGGTACCATTCGCGGTCCCAGTGGGTGTGGGAGACGACTACGAGGGTACGGCTACGACCAGAGAGCACGATCTTCAACGATTGGTAGCTTGTAGCGTTCTGATACGAGCTCAACAACGCGTCGGTTGCGGCTCAACGGCAAGCTGAAATAATGACGTTCGCCAGCGATCTCGATGTACCACGGCGAAATCAAGAACAGACTCGGTATCGCAAACCACATCGGCGCCTTTGCACTACCGGCAGCCTGAATTTCCGCGGCTTCGAATATGTGCTTGTGGCGTAAACGAAGGATCGTTGTCCACGGGCTGAGTATTGCTCGATTCGGGCTGAATATGAGTCGTTTGTTGGATGAGTACAAACGTCCCATGAGTATATTTATCGGGTCATGCCAATGCGTCGCGCGAGAATCGCCAAGGATCTTCTCATCGGGAAGTAGGTCAAACGCCTCGGTCGAGAAGTCCCGTACCGTGTGTTCGCTCGTTGGCGTCACTCGCTCACCCAGATCGGGTTCGTCATGGCCCAGATGACCTCGCCGCGCTCGGGACGGCCGCGGTGTCCGCGCAGCTCCGCGCGGACGTAGCGTGTGCCCGAGACGTCGAGCGAGAACTCGTGCGTCGACTCGACCCTGTTGAGCGCGCGGATATCGATGGGGACGCCGTCGGCAATCAGCCAGAGGCGGCGGTCGATGCCGCCCCGCACTTCGAGGCGGAATCGCAAAGGGCGGCCGTCTTCGCGCGGGGCGATCGTGTCGCCCATGAGCGTCTCGAAGCGGCCGTCACCGTCCGCATCCGCGGTCAGGGTGAGTTGCGTGTCGTTCGGCGCATCCGTGATGAGGACGTGGCCGGCGCGGATGGCGTCGAGGACCGAGGCCTCGGTGGGTTCGGCGTACACCCAAGTGGTGGGGTTGGCGAGGCCGTGGGGGTGGCGCGGCTCAGCGGGCGGGATCGAGTGCACATCTGAGCCGCCGACAGCGACCACGCGCTGGCCGCTGCGGAGAAGCGAGTCCCAGCGCTCGAGCGACTCCCAGTTGTAGAAGCGCCAGGGCGCCTGCCACACCTCCATCGAGGGGTAGCCGTCCCAGCCCCGAAAGAACCAGGGTGGACCGACGGACTTCGGGTGGTTTACCGAGATGAGGCCGCCCTTCTGGAGCACGTATCGCCGGACCCTGTCGATCGATGCCTCGTCGGCGCAGCGGAAGTCGATCCACTCGCGCAAGCCCCACATGTTTGCGTGCCCCCAGTAGGTCGTCACTTCTTCGCCCGGAATGAGGACGATCGGCAGGTCTGACAGACGCTCGAGTTCCTCGAAATGCGTGCTTGTGTTGTGGTCTGTCACCGCGAGGAAATCGAGGCCAAGGCCGACGGCGTTCCGCACGATCTCCTCGACGGAGTTCAGGCCATCGGAGTGGACGGTGTGGCAATGCAGATCGCCTTTGAGCCAGCGGGCGCCGTTCTTATTCGGGGTGCTGTGTCCCGCTGCTTCGACAGGCTCACCACGAACCGTGGGCGAGGCGTCAGGACGCGCTGAACGGGACGATCGTGCTTGCTTCTTGCTGCTCGGTGCTTGCTGCTTCTCAATCGTCACCGAGACGTCGTATCGAACGCCCTCCGACTCGACGCGGTCGACACCGAGCATGATGTTCCACTCGCCGGGAAAGAGGTCGCCGCGGATGTAGCCGGGCGTTGCGTTTTCGGGCGCGAGGAAGAACTCGGGCCTGGCGGCGCCGCTCCAGCCGCGGAAGCCGGCCGGCTGCGGAAAATCATACCCACGCGAGTCGAAGATGCCGATGTCGACGACGTTGCCGGGGCCGTTGCCGAACGGCGCTGTCACAGGATCGGAATAGCCGTATGAGACGTGAATGCGGGAGGCGTTATTGGGCACATTGAAGGGGAGGTAGAAGTAGGGGTTTTGCCGAACCTTTTCCGCCGTTAGGTGGCCCTCAATGCGGACCGTTTCTTTCAATGCTTGGCCCCCGCTGAAACCGCGACCGCCTCCGGCCGGGTGGCTGTCAGAATAGCACAGCGTCTCGTGGGGAGCCGGGTCGCGATCAGCGTGAAATGATGCCGGAGCGGGCGGCGCCGAAACCGGTGCTGATAGGGACGCGGCGAGTGAGGAGGCAGGGCAGCCGCGTCGAATGGAGGACGGCGTTGGCCGTGCTGCCGACGAGGCGGCTATCTAGGTGGTCGCGGCCGCGGGTTGTAAGAGCTATGAGCCCGGCGCCGCTTTTCTGCGCCGCATTCACGATCTGTCCGGGCGGATCGCCGACGGCCACGATGGTCTCGACCTCTATTCCTTCGTCCTGCAACCTCTTGGCCGCACGCGCGACGAAGAGGTTAGCCTCGTGTATCGAGGCCGCGGCACTGGTGGCGTGCGTGTGCGTCTGTCGTCCGTAGGTATCCGTCAACGGCGGAACCGCGTGGCAGACGGTAACCGAAGCCTGGAAAGCTTTCGCGAGGCCCTGGATGACGGGCAGTATGTCTCCCGAGTAGTCGGAGCGGTCTACGGCGACGAGAATCCTGTCAAGCTCGGGGACGGTCGGCTGAATGGCTGAGGCGCGCACGACGACGATCGGCCGCGTCATCTTCTCCAGAACGCGGTCGAGGACGGCGCTGATGAGCCAGCGCACTGTGCCGGAGCTGACGATAGTTAGGTCGACGTTCTCAGCTCGCTCGAGGATTGTCTGGGCAGGCTCGCCCGCGGCCACTTCCATCTTCACTGTCAGCCCTTTGTTCTTGAGCTGGTCGCGCCGGGACTGCAGGTAGGCCTCGGCTTGCTTGTAGTGAGTCTCGAAATCGCTCAGCGTAGGGTCGACCACCGTGAGCAGGTGGATTGCGGCGCCCGAGCGCTGGGCCGCTTTCTCCGCCCAGAGGAAGCCGGCCTCGGCGAGTGGGGTACCGTCGAGAGGTGCGAGGAGCTTGTTCAACATAGGGAGTATCCGTCCAAGTGGTTAAGATGCTCGTGCCCTCCCGGTGGTTACATTCGGCGGTCGACAGCGCCCATAGTAAGATTGGCTGCCGATGAGCGGCGTTATCCGCGGGGCCCGCATTCTAACTCCCGAAGAGAGCATGGAAACGGGGACAGTGGTCTTCGACGGCGCCGGTCGCATCACTGCTGTGGGCTCCGACGCGGAACCGCCACCGAGCGCCGAAATCACCGAGGGACGCGGGCTGACGTTGGCGCCGGGCTTCATTGACCTGCACGTTCACGGCGGGGGCGGCTTCTCGCTGGCGACGGAAGATTCTTCCGAAATCGAGTCGTACGCTCGTTGGGTTATCTCACGAGGTGTCACTGGCTTTTTGGCAACGGTGTTCGCCTCTGACTTTGACGAAGCGCTGGCGTTCGTAGGCGCAGCAGGATACGTGTCGGACCAGCGGCACGAAGGCGCCGCCGAAATTCTCGGAATTAACCTAGAGGGTCCGTTCGTCAACCCTCAGCGCCGGGGCGCGCTGCCGGAGTCATGGGTGCGAGCGCCCAATCCGGTGGAGCTGGCTGCACTCTCCAACGCGAGCGAGGGCTCCATTAAGCTGACGACTCTGGCGCCCGAAATCCCTAATGCGGGAAGACTGTTACAAATCGCAGATCATGACCGGATCGTAGTCGCTATCGGTCACACGGACGCTACATACGAAGAGGCTCTCGGGGCCTTTGAGGGCGGCGCGTCGCACGTCACGCACGCGTTCAACGGCATGCGTCCTTTTCACCATCGCGATCCGGGCCCGGTGCTCGCCGCCATCGACTCGCCGAACGTTACGCTGGAGCTCATCGCGGACGGCGTCCACCTCCACCCGGCCACGGTGAGGAGTATACGGCGCGCGGTTGGAACCGACCGTATTACGCTGGTAAGCGATGCCGTCGCGCCGGCGGGCCTGGATTCAGGCGTGTTTCAGCTCGGGAGTGAAAAGGCACGCCTTACTGCCGGTAGGGTATTGCTTCCGGACGGAACGATTGCCGGAGGGGCGTCCACGATGGACCGTATCGTCCGCAACGTAGTCGAATGGGGCGTTGCCGGCCTGACCGACGCGGTCCGTATGGCATCAACAGTTCCAGCACGAGTTCTTGGTCTGTCCGAGCGGAAAGGCCGCATCGTGCCCGGCTATGACGCCGACCTCGTTGCCCTGGACAGCGACCTGAACGTTGCCATGACCTGGGTGGCCGGGCGGCTGGTCTACACGCGCGGCGAACATTTCAACTAGCCGCACACCCGCTACTTATGTAACTCGCTACTGGAGGCGGCGTCTTACTCAGTGGGCGAAAGAAGGCACTTCAGGTGCCTATGTGGGCAGCACCCAGGAACGGGACTGTATGAACGGTTCAGTGGCGCAACACAAGCCAATACTTGACGAGGAGAGACTCACCCGCGAAGAGTCGATGATCCGTCGCGTCGCATGGGTCGGAGGCGTCGCAGTCACGATTGTCACGGCGGCAATCCTATTCCCGCTGCTGATGTCTGCAACTAACGGTTGGCAGTATCCAGTGTATTTGGCGCTCGGCGGAGTTCCGCTAGCATACGGGCTGTTTTCCAGCCTCGTCCTCTTCAAGATGCAGGTTTTGCTCCTGCGGCGCCATCAGGGCCAACTGCTGATGCGAGTGTCCGAGCTGAAGGAGATGGCGTCTCGTGACGAGATGACCGGCCTCAATAACCGCCGTCATTTCTACGAAGTGGCGGAGGAAGAGTTGACGCGCGCGCAGCAGCGGCGCGACACCCTGGCGATTCTTCTGATGGACCTCGACGGCCTCAAAGGTATCAACGACGAGTTTGGTCATGGCGTAGGAGACATCGTCATCACGAACCTCGCCGCGATCATATCGAAGCACATCCGGGGGACGGATGTGGCGGCACGGCTGGGCGGCGACGAGTTCGGCGTAGTAATGCCGGGAACGGACAAGCGGGGCGCTTTTGCGCTGGCGCGACGCCTGTGGGAAGAGATGGAACGGAACCCGATGTACCAGGACAGCAAAACGGAACTGATGGTAACAGTTTCGATCGGCGTAGCCGGCTATCCCTGGGGCGGCGATAGCCTGGACGAGATGTTGCACTGGGCGGATGCCGATATGTACGCCAACAAGATGTCGCGTCGTCTTCCGAACGGACCCGAGCTAAAGCAGGAACCGGACGATACGGGCGCGTTGATCGACGATTACGTTCTGGGAAATTAGGCACCGGAGGGGAGAATGTCTAAGAACGCAACACTACGCCGAATACTGATCCTCAGCGGCGCTTCGCTGGCGACGGCTCTGGCCTTATCGTTAGTTGCCATGGTTGCGAGCGCGACGACGGCGATCGTTTCCCTGGTCCTGATCATGTGGCTGTCCGTTTGGCGGATCGTGGGCAACAATCGCAAGGAGGCGGCGTCGCTCAAGGCCGAACTTGAAGCGTCGCGCGCTAACACGAACGCTATCATCGAGCGGCTATGCGGAGCGCTTGGAATGCGCGACACGGTGAGAGACCGTGAGCTGGAGAGGCTTTCGCGGCTGGCCTCGATTCTAGTGCGGCAGATGAGGATCCCGACTGAGCAGGCCGCCGTCGTGGACCAGGCGGCAGCGTTGCGAGACGTTGGGAAGAGAGGCGTCGCTGAGTCGGTGCTGCTGAAGGAAGAGGACTTCACGGAGCAAGACTGGGAAGAAATGAAGCGGCATCCCGAGATCGGGTACCGCATGCTGAGCGAGGTCACCTTCTTTCGCGAGCTGGCGGAAGTAGTACGCTGTCACCACGAGCGGTACGACGGTCAAGGCTATCCCCGCGGCGTATCGGGCGAGAAGATTCCAATCGCGGCTCGTATCCTTTCCGTGCTTGACGCCTACGTCGCGATGACGTCGAAGCGGCCGTACCGCAAAACACGCACGCACGAGGACGCCATGCAAGAAATCTTGCGCCACGCGGGGACTCAGTTCGATCCGGTCGTCGTGCGGGCGCTGGCTGAGGCGGAGAGGCGAGGTCTCTTCGGCGAAGGCCGCGAAAACGGGGGAAGGCTCGACGAGAGGGAATCGCGGGTAGCCTCAGAGGTGTGACGTGGAAATAGACACCGAGCAGCCCGTCGACGCCCAGCCCGCTCTCGAGGCGCCGCCACAGCCCGAGGCGCCGAAGGCAACCGGCGTCATTGTCGAGATTGTAATGGACAGCTTCCGAGTAAACGGTGAGCTTTTCGCGCCGGGTGTGCCGCGCCGCTTGGTCGACATTCTGAACTCAAATGACATGACCTATTTCATAATGAACTCCGGCACGCTCGACGATCCGCTAAACGCGGAAGCCGGGACGCGCAAGTTCGATCTCATCCAGCTGGACCGCAGCGGGATCCTGTTTGCTATTCCGCGTGGAGAGGTGCGCAAACCAGACCCATTTGAGGTCGTGCGAAAGAAGCGCGTACCTTCAACGGTTGTGCTGCCCGGCTACGAGGCGAGCGGTCACCTGTACCTGATGCCCGATGCGGATCCCAAAATGGTGCCTATCGTTTCAGACCATCATTTCGTGCCGTTCACGGATGTCACGGTGACGGCTGACAAGGGCAGATCCCAGGTCTGGCGTGAGCCGCTCCTCATCATTAACATGGCGCGCGCCTTGTTCTACGGGAAGAAGCCCGCGGACGAGGCGGTATAACCTTGCTTCGCGTTAACGGGCTTCAGATCGACACAAAGAGCGGCGAGGCCAGCCGTCAGGGGGAAAGGCTGCCTCTAACGCGCAAGGAACGCCTCCTACTGCGCGAACTGGCCATCAGCGCGGGCCGCGCCGTCCCCGCCGAACAGATGCTGACGAATGTTTGGGGCGCGTCGTACCGAGGCGAGCTGCCCTACTTGCGAGTCTGGATGTCCCGCCTGCGTTCCAAGCTTGAACCGGCGTCATCCGGCCCGGCGCTCATCAAGACCGTACAGGGCATCGGCTACCTGCTGGATGCTGGCGCGGAAGCGGTGACGAGTACCGCGCAACGCAGCCAACCCTGAAATACCCGCCTAAGGCTCGTCGGGAAGAGCGGCCTCGGATCCCCGCGCCCAGCGCTCGATGCCGCTGAACCGCACCCGCCGGAACTCCTCGCCGTAGGCGAACCCCGCGCGCCGCCCCACGGACGCCGCCCACGCCTTGATCTGCGTCTCGATCACCGGCCGGAACTCCTTCGGGCTCGCCTCGCTCAGGAGAGGGATGTCCAGTCCCGAAGCCGCGAGCTGCACCTGCAGATCCGCCACCGTCATCTCCATCTGACAGACGTGCTCGCACAGTGCCTCGATCTTGCGCTCGATGTAATCGCTGATATCGACAGTCTTATCGGCGTCGCGGGGCGACTTCGCGAAGAAGTAGCGCTCGCCAACATAGTGCGGCTCGAGGCCCTCGTCGCCGTGCTCCGGGTGGTAGAGCGGGAAGTGCGCGAACATCGCTGCCTCGGTCGCTGCCCAGGCTACCGCCCGGTGGTCCTGGTGGTCCTCGTACGGCGCGTGCGGGTCCCACGTGAAGAGCACGTCCGGCTTATGCCATCGTATCGCCCTCATGCACTGCTCCCGCAGCTCGTTAAGCGTCGTCTCGCTAAGTCGCCCGTCCTCGTAGCCGAGGAACTGGATCTCCGGATCGACGCCCAGCACCTTCGCTCCACGCCGCGCCTCTTCCCGCCTGGCGTCCGCCGTGAACGCCGCGCTCCAGTCCGGCTCCAGCGCCTGTCCTGAGGCTACTCGAAGGGTCCCCCGCTCATTGTTGGTCGCTATCACCTCGCGAATCGAGTAACCGAGCTCCGCCATCTTCGCGATCGTCCCGCCCGCCATAAACTCCATGTCGTCCGCATGCGCGACGATGACGAGAACGGTTTTAGCTGCCAACCGCAGCCCTCACCTCGCAGAACTCCTTCAGCCCGGCCATGTCGTTCCCCACCTGCCGCTTCATCACCATCTTGAACACCGGCACAGCGACGTGCGAGACGACCGGTATCGCCGGCTTGTACGTCGCGAGGAATCCCGCCTGCGTGCGTCCGTTCGGCAGAGGCCGCACTTCAGTCGTGACGTAGACGTCCCTCAGCAGGCGGCTGGCCCAGATCTTCTCGGTGCGCCGCCGGTTCTCGCGGTCGATGCCAACGTTGACGTGGATCATCTTCGCGCCGTTGTTGTGGATACAGCGATGCACCTCACCGATCTCGCCGCGCTTCCCCTCCCTCACCTTGATGCTCTTGATCGAGCGCTGCCACTGCGCCCGCTTTTCAGTGTCCATGATTGCGTCGAAGACGGCGTCTGGTGTAGCGTCGATCTCCGTCGTGATAGCCAGCTTTGCGCTCCCTTCGTCTATGAACACCTGCCGCCGAGACTCGAGGTCCGCTCGCAGTGGCGCCAGGTCGAGCGCCACCCACGACACCTGCCCGACCCCTTGGGCCTCGTCCCCGCCCTTCGCTGCGGGCAGGCCGTCCGGCGTGACGCCGAGCGTATAGCTCTCGGTGAGCAACGCGTACTCATTCTGCGCCACGCTGTTCTTGAGCAGCCGGTGAATCACTACGACATCGGGCCCGATCAGCTCCACGCGGTCCCCGATCTTCTGCGTGTCAAATTGCCCCGCGTGCACGATGAACTTCAGCGATAGCTCGCTCGTTCGCGAGCAGGCGCCGCACGGACACGAAGCGCGCTCCGCAATGTCGAGCGTGCGGTCGCAGAAGTCTTCGTACAGCGTCCGCACGTGGCCCAGGAGCTCCTCGGCTGGCTCGCGGCCTTCGCGGTACAGGAACAAGCAGTCCCCCTCGATATTCGCCAGCTTCCAGCGGCCCCGGTTGCGCTTGAGCAGCGAATTCAGGAGATGGCTCGTGATCTCCTTACCGTGCTCGATGCCGACGCCGGTCAGAAACCCGGTATAGCCGCCGATATCCGCGAGGACGAAGGTTCCTTCAGTTGCCATCAGTAACGGCTCGAAGATGCTCCAGAGATGCGTCCACGATTATACCTTCGGCGGGCGGCGTGCAGAATGTGATCCCGCCTCGTATCCTCCTTCCTCGTACGCGGTGTGGTCTCACGCTGTGCCGTCATCGAACGCGCTCTCCGCTTGTCTGAGGTATCGTAGAAATCAGAGGAGGCCCTTACGCGCGCATCTGCCGGTTCAGTGGCGACGGGCAACCGACAACTGCGCGACGCGCCCCGCCGGTGCAGCTCAGGCCGCGCCTGGGAAAAGTGATCCGCGCAGGCAGCGTGGGAAGCTTGAAGGCATGCTATTTGATTTGTTGACGCTGGTGCTTGCGCCGGCAATGTGGATCGGTGGTTACGTCGGATACCGCGCGCGACGGCCCTCTACGCGGACCGTGAGACGCTGGTTATTGGCGGCAGCCGTCCTAGCGACAATTGCCTGCACATCCTCCATTATAGGCCTGACTGCTGACCCAAGTGGGCTTGTGGGAGCTGTATTTGATTGTGCCGGGGGCTTTTCGTTGTTACTAGAAGGGGCCTGGTTTTTTCTAGCTACCCGACGGGGCACCCCGAAGACCGTATGAGTGGCTTCGTTAACCGCCTGGAGGCGGATCTGAACTGGTCGGGGAAACCGGACGCCCATAGGCGTCGCGGATCCTCAGTCCATTCGTGACCTCTCGAAGAAGGCTGAGCGACGCGTCGACAATCATGCCCTCCGCCTCAGCAGGACAAAACGTGATCCCCGCCTCGTATCCGCCTTCGTCGTACGCCGCAGGTGGGACCACGTACCCGACGTAATCGTTCGCGTAGCAGGCGATCAGAAGGTCCTCGACGCCGAATCGCACTCTGATCGAATCCCCCGTCTCGACGAAGAACTCGCCCGGCAGCGCCAGCAACGCCAGCCCATCACCGAGCGACAGCGCCTGTAATTCCGTCTGCTGCGCCGTCCTCTCCGGCTGGCGCCGCGCCCAAGCCGCGGCCCAGCGCTCGTTCTGGTAGCGCGTAAGCTGGGCAATCACGGCCCTTCGTTCCGAAGATCCTTCCGCTAGCGAACCCACCTTCGCGCTCAGCTCCTCGATACGCGACGCATATTCCTCATCCGAGAAGAACTCGCGCAGCGGCAACTCTACTTCACGGCGCGCCGCCTGCAGGCGCGGCTCGATGATGCGCCCCGCTACCGGCTTCTCCGTGAACTCGTCCCAGCGAATGTTGTGCGCCCGCTGGCCCGGCCCAACGGCCCGCAGCTCCCCTATCAACCGGAGCGCCGCGCCCCCTAAGATCTGGCCCGCGCGCTCGACGGCCTCGAAGTCCTGCTTGACCCAAACGGGATTCACGTTGCCGCAGGCGCCCTGCAGGCAGAGCGCCGGCGCGCCGGTCTGCTCTTGCAGCAGGCGGCAGGCCACCCCGGGGAACTCCGCCGATAGCATCAGGTTCGCGCCGCTGAGCACGGTGGCGTGGCAGGCGAAGCTCAACACCGAAGCGATCGGCCCCTCATCGCCGTCGACGAGCAGCACGCGAAGCACCGGATCGATCGGCCCAGCCGGATCGCGCCGGTTCTGGCTGATCGTGTCTATTACGGTCTGCGCCAGCTTGAGCTTCGCCGGACGCATGTTACTCGACGCCTCGTCCAGCGCCCCGATGATGTGCTGCACCAGCGTTGCCGCCAGAGCCTCGTTCAATCGCGAGAACATCCCGCCACGCAGTCCCGCCGGGCCGGCGTGGTTATGGCTAGCGCAGACCAGAAGATTGTCAGGAGCGATTCCCGAGCGTTTCTCCGCTAGCCGCCGCACCTCGCTCGTGATCGATGCATGCATTCCAAGCAAGTCGCAACTGACGATCGCGAGGCGCTCGCCATCGCGTTCCAGCACGAGCGCTCGGGCGAACAGCGGGTTGTGCACGCCACGGGACGGCTCCCGTCGGGCTCCGTAGCCGTCCATCACCACGCCGGCGTGCGGCGTGATTTCGACCGTTGCGGCGCCGGCGCGGAGCGTCACGCCACCAGCAGCGCTCGGCGAAGCGAGTCCAGCGTCATGTTCCCACCGCTTACTACGATCGCCACCTTCTTGTCCGCAAGGCGTTCGCGAAGCTTCACGGCCGCTGCGGTCGAGGCCGCCCCTGATTCCTCGGCGACGATGTGCGCTGATCGCAGCAAGAGCACGACCGCTTGCCGCATCTCCTCGTCGCTCAGCAGCAACATGTCGTCCATGCGCTCGATGAACGTCTTTACGGCGATGTAATAGGCCTGCCCCGTGGCCAGACCCTCTGCCGTGGTCTCGATCCCCGCAGTCTGAAGCTCGCGCTCTCGCCATGAGTGGTAGACGGCTGGCGCGCCTTCCGCCTGCACGCCGATCACCTGCACCCTCGGTTGCAGCGCCTTCGCCACCAGGCAGTGCCCCACGGCCGCGCTGCCGCCGCCGATCGGCGTGATGATCACATCCACGTCCGGCAAGTCCTCGACAACCTCAAGCGAGATTGTGGAGACACCGGCGACGAGCTCCGGAGTGTTGACGTGATGTACGTAGCGCATCCCCTTTTGGCGGGCCGTCTCCTCCGCCCACAGGCGCGCCTCCTCGAAGTTCTTGCCGTGAAATTTCACCTCCGCGCCGAGGGCCCGCATCGATTCCACCTTCATCGGGTTCGCCTCCTCTGGCATCGCGATCACGCAGCGAATGCCGAAGAGGTTCGCCCCGTACGCGAGCGACTGCCCGTGGTTCCCGGTCGACGCGCCGATGATCCCTCGCTCACGCTCCTCCTTGCTCAGCGTTGAAGCGAGGTATACGCCGCCGCGGACCTTGAAGGCCCCGATCGGCTGCAGGTTCTCCAGCTTGACGTAGGCTTCGCAGCCCAGTTCTCTCGAGAGCGCAAGGTTGTGCTGAAGAGGCGTGCGCGGGAGATAGCGTTCCAGCACATGCTTGGCCTTAAACGTCTCGGCGAGGGACGGTAGTCTCTCGATCCGCCGGTCGTACACCATCCCGACTGCGTCTCGATTGAGGGTTTCGCAGACTCGCTTGATCTTGGCGACCAGTTCGTCGGGCAAGATTCGCGTTCGAAGAAAGCCGAGCCGCTCGTAGTAGGCCGGGAGGCCGACAGCAGCGTCGGTGGTCAGGTACACCTCGTCCTGGGGGAAGCGCCGAACCAGCTTACGGGTGATCAGCTCGCCTAATCTCCGTCCCCGACGGTCTTCGGCCACCCAAACGCTGCCAAGCTCGTATGTCTGCTCGTACGGCTTGATGCGGCCGCACGCGATGATGCGTTCGCCCTCTCGAATCGTGATGAATTGGTCGGGCTCGAGGCGCTCGGTATCGAGCCGCTCGCGCTCTAGCTGCGCACGAATGACCGGCATGTCTTCCCCGGCCGCCGGGGCGAACTCGACTTCCGGGGCGGTTTCGACGCTCACACGCTCATTCTAGCGCTCGCCTGCTGCTGCATTGACATCGCCTTCAAGCCGACGCTTGCACAATCCAGCCCGACGCCTACAATTGGTAGCACCTTTTTGTATTAGCCCCGCCGCAGGCGGGAAAGGGAGGTCGCCATGCCCCGCTACGTCGTCCTCTATCGATTCACTGACCAGGGCCTCAAGTCCATCAAAGACACCGTCAAGCGCGCTTCGGAGGTTCGCAAGGCGAACGAGGCGCGCGGCTTCAAGACGATCGGGACTTACTGGACACAGGGCCAGTACGACATCGTCTCAGTGATCGAGGCGCCGGACGAAGAATCGATGAACGCCGGCCTCTTCAACATCGCGGCTGCCGGCAACGTCCACAGCGAGACGATGCGCGCGTACGACGAGACCGAGATGCAGCGCGCGCTCGACCGAGCCTAACCTAGCGCGATTCGCCCAGCCACAGGTCGATCGGGCGCCGCGCGTCATTCTCGAACGGCAGCGAGACGCGCTGCCCCGTCCGCGCTGACTCGTACGCAGCGAAGATGACCTCGAGCACGGCGCGGCCGTCTTCGCCGGTCAGCGGCGGCTGCTTGCCCTCGTCGATGCACTCCACGAATTGCGCCATTTCTTGCGGGAAGCCGTAGCTCCACGCCTCTTCAAACGAAGTCCAGGACCAGCCGCGCGACCGCGGCGCCTTCTCACCCGGATAACGGTAGCCCGGACCGCTATAGGTGTTTAGCGCGTTCCCGCGCGCGATGTCCGCCACCGTCATGCCCGCTGAACCGAAGATTTCAGCGCGATCATCCAGCCCGCCCGCGCGCGCCCAGGAGTTCTCCGCCACGCCCACGCCTCCGCGTGGATGGCGCTCCGTCCGGCCGAACCGCATCACGACGAGCGAGTGGTCATCGCCGCGCGTCCGCTCACCGTGGACGAACGTCCCCGCATCGGCATAAACGTTCTCGACCGGCGCGTTGCCGAAGATCCAGCGGCAGAAGGCGATGGAATGGCAGCCCATGTCCATCAGCACCCCGCCTCCGGAGCGCTTCACGTCCCAAAACCAGTCCGAGTGCGGACCAAAGTGGCATTCCAGCTGGCGCACATAGTAGATCTCACCGAGCGCGCCTTCGTCCGCCAGCTCCTTCGCCCGCACGTACTTCGGCGCGAAACAGAGGTTCTCCCCATACATCAAGATCACCCCGGCCCGGCGGCATGCCTCGATCATCCGGTCACAGTCAGCCGGGTTCAACGCCATCGGTTTGTCGACGAACACATGCTTACCCGCCGCAGCCGCCGCGAGCGTCACCTCGCAGTGGAGATCGTTCGGACAGGCGACCGTAACGGCATCGACGAAACCGCTATCCAGCATGTCCTTGTAGTCCTTGAAGACATGCGGTATCTCGTAGCGCCGATGAAACTCCCAGGCGTCCTCGGCGTTCGGCGATGCCGCCGCCATAAGCTCCGCGCCCGGCGCCTGCCGCATCCCCAGCGCGTGCAGGTTCGCAGCGAATCGCGAGCCGACAATCCCGACGCGGATCATATTCAGCTTCCACACGAAGAAGGGCGAGAGGCCCCGTTCTTCGAACGGGCGCAGCCCGATGTCCGTCCTCTCCCGTTTTTCGACATACGCGTTCCGCCTTTAATCGCCGCGTAAACTCCAAAAGTGGTCCACGGGCCCGTGGCCGTGCCCAATGGGCTCGGCCCGCCGCAGCGCCTCCGTCAAGTACTCCTTTGCGTGCTTCACCGCTACCGGCACCGTCTCCTGCCGCGCCAGGAACGCTGCGATCGCCGATGAGAAGCTGCAGCCTGTCCCATGGGTGCTTGTCGTATCGATTCGCGGCGAGGCGTATTCATGGAAGTCGCGAGCGTCAAACAGGATGTCGATCGCCGATTCTCCTTCTCGATGGCCGCCCTTTATCACGACGTTCCTCGGTCCTAGAGACTGCAGCTCGCGCGCGGCCTCCCGCATCTCTTTGTTCGTCCTCACGGCGTGCCCCAGCAGGTCTTCAGCCTCCGGTAGATTCGGCGTAAGCACGTCAGCCAGGGGCAAAAGCTTCCGAATCGCGAGCAAGGCATCCTCTCGCAGTAGCCGGTCACCACTCTTCGCCACCATCACTGGATCAACGACAACAAACGGCAGCGCATGTTCTTTTATCTTCGCCACCACGATCTCTATTATTGCCGCGGTCGCCAGCATTCCGGTCTTCACGGCGTCAGGCCGGATGTCCTCGACTACGGCGTCGATCTGTTCCGCGACAAAATCCGGCGGCACCTCGTGAATCGCCGACACACCGGTGGTGTTCTGCGCCGTCAGCGCCGTTATAGCTGTCATCCCGTAGACACCAAGCGCGGCACAAGTCTTGAGATCGGCCTGTATCCCCGCTCCCGCGCTTGAGTCGGAGCCGGCGATGATGAGTACGGAGCGCACTCGCTAAGAGTCACCGGTCGAGGATGCAGCCGTCAAGGCTCTCCAGTTGAGGTTGCCCCGAATCTCGCCTCAGTAAGGAGCTCGGCGGGCAGAACCGCTGCTTGAAGGTAAACGCCCTCGGTGTCGGCCCGCGTGCCCGCAGGTAGTCCAGCCGGTCCTCGGCCTCGTCCACAGTCGGAACGTGACCGGCCGGTATCAACCACAGCACCAAATGCGCTTCGCTCGGCGGCTCAAACCATTCCCGGCGGCGCCGGTACATTTCGGCATGGCCGCTGCGGTACGTGAACTCGAACAGCGACTCAGCGTCTTCCCATACCGAGAAGTTCACCAGGATGAGAGGATCGCCCCGCACTCGCACAGCGGTGGAGTTGCCCTCTTCGGTCTGATGCCGCCACACGAAGCCGGGGGCGCAGTCGCCCAGCCGGTTGACCCGGTCGAGGTTGGCCACGAAGTCCGCGATACGCGGGTCGTCGAGAGGCGCGACCAAGCGCGCGATGTTGTACTGCGCCAGGTGATATCCCGCGGCCGGTGCTACGTTCACGAAAATGACGGTACCACACGCTCCGCCGGGTGTAGAATGTGCTCGCGTTCGTAGGAGGTTCCAATGCCCGCCAGAGCTATGATGCGCATGATATCGGGCACCCACGAGTTCTGGTACCGTCTCTCCGGCGGCCTCATCGGCGGGCGCTTCGGACGGCTGCCGATTCTGTTGCTCACCACCACCGGGCGTACGAGCGGCCTCAAGCGGACGACCCCCCTCGTCTACTTACCCGACGGCAAGAACATGATAATCATTGGCTCTAACGGCGGCTCGGACAAACACCCGGAGTGGTGGCTCAACCTGCGCTCGCAGCCAAAGGCCGAAGTCCAGGTGGGCCGCGATGTGAGGACGGTAGTCGCCCACAAAGCCGACGGCGACGAGCGAGAACGGCTCTGGCGGCAAGCCGTCGAGCTGTACTACGGATATGACGAGTACCGGCGGATGGCGAGGCGGGAGATACCGGTCGTCGTTCTTGCGCCTGACAACTAAGGCGCGGCGGCGGCGGGTGGCGAAGCGGACTGCGGCCCGGTGTCGAACGCGAACGGCGGGTAAGCGCCCACGAGCGAGGCGTGATAAGCCAGCAGCCGTGCCTGCCAGCGAACAACGCCGCACTGGAAGTCATACAATCCCTCGGGGTACGTCTCCTGGATGAGTACCATCACGGCGGCGATGAACCAGATGATCGTAGCCACCCAGTTGAGTATGGTAAAGACGATCAGGCTGGGAATGCTCGTTATCAGCCGCAGCAAGGCCGAGCCGATGCTCGGGGTTCCCATCGGCTGCACGTCGTACCGCACGGATACGTCCTCGTCGGACGGAAAACGATCAGTCAGCAGGTACACATAAGCCGATAGCGCCGTCGTCCAGCGCAGCCAGCCGGTAACCTTCGGGCCGTCCTCCTCGAGGTACCGCTGGCTTCCCTTTTGTGAGACCCAGATCGCGGCGACGATTGGTAGAGCCCAATAGACGAGGCTCATTACGAGGGATAACAAGAAGTACGCGACGATGCGAATGAGTACCTGTGGTCGTTCGAACTTCGCCGGGCGAGTAACCTCGAAGATCACCGGGTAGTCAGCCATAGCGTGCCCTCCTCGCTTGCTGTAAACGCGTACATCTTAGGGCGGCCACCCGGACTTGTCCAGAAGCTCTTAGAATCCTATCGCTCCCGGATGGGCCGAACAGGCTTAGGCCCCCGCCGTATCGCCGGCGTGCGGATCCCTGGAGATGCGCGAGGGAGTAGGCCCGGTCTGACCCTGGTACTTAGAGCCGAGGCCGGGTGTGCCGTACGGTCGATCCACCGGCGAGGACATGCTAAGGAAGCTGATCTGCGCAACGCGCATTCCGTAGTAGAGGGCGATTGGCATCTGGGACTGGTTGGAAAGCTCGAGCGTTAGCTTGCCGATCCAACCCGGGTCGACGTAACCGGCCGTCGCGTGCACAAGGAGGCCGAGTCTACCCAACGAAGACCTGCCGTCCACCCGCGCAACTATGTCGTTCGGCAGGGTAATCGTCTCCAGTGTAGTCGCGAGGCAGAAAACGCCCGGTTGAACGACGAAGGGCTCGCCCGCTGCTATCGTGACCAGCGCGGTGAGCTCATCTACTGTCTCTCGCACGTCGACGTATGGGCGGGTAGTCACGTTGAAAACGCGAAAGGCGCGGTCGAGGCGGAGGTCGACCGATGCGGGCTGAATAGCATCGTGGTCCAGCGGCTCGATCACTATGCGGCCACCGGCGAGCTGCTGCTTGATATCTCGATCGCTCAGGACGGACATGGATCGAAGGTAGGCCCCAAACAGGCGAGGGGTCAAGAGACAATCCGGAAATCGCGGGCGGCCTCGAATGGCGGTCAGTAACGTTACAGATATTAGGGCGTCGCTTTCTATGACATGCACAACGATCCCGCTGTCTCCCTGACTTTCACCGTGGCCAGCGATTACGAAGCCGAGCTGGTGGCGCGCGCCAAAGAGCGTTCGTCGAAGGCATGGGACGAGATCTACGCCCGTCATTACGTACAGATATATCGCTACATCCACGCCCGGGTGTTCGACCCGCATGTGGCTGAGGACCTAGCATCTTCGGTGTTTCTCGGCGCCGTGAAGGGAATCGGCGCGTACCAGTATCGCGGGCAGCCGTTGCTCGCCTGGCTGTACCGAATCGCTCAGAACAACGTCAGCAGTTATCACCGCACGACTCTGAGGCATCGAGTCGTCGCTCTAAGTACGATTACCGAGCTGCCAGCCCGCCTGTTTGGCCAGACCGCCCGGCGGAGAGAACCGGAAGGACCGTTGGAGGCGGACCCTGGTGCTGTAGCCGAGCGCATGGACTTGCGAGAAGCTCTGGCAGAACTTCCGCAAGCCCAGCGAGAAGTGCTGATTCTAAAGTTCTTCCTCGGGATGGACGCCAAAGAGATCGGCGCGATCGTGAGGAAGGAGCCGGCGGCCGTCTATTCGCTTCAAGCCCGCGCCTTGAACTCTCTGCGACGTAGGCTACGCTAGTGCAGAGAACCATTCCAGCCGCATCCGACGAATTCTATTCCAAGCAGCGATAAACAGATTGAAATGAGCATCGATTTGATAAAGGCTGAGGCGAAATGAACAGAGCAGTATCGAAAGCGCTCGCCGATTGCATTGCAGAGATGGAGCGCGGCGCCCCAGTAGAGGAGTGCCTTAAGCGACATCCCTCGCACGTCGGCGAGCTTCGGCCGCGCCTCGAGGCCTGGCAAGCGATGGCAGCGGGCGAGCCGGTCCAGCCTTCAACAGCGGCGTTCGAGCGCGGCCGCCGGGCGATGCTCAATGGTCTCGAATCAGCGCCGGTCAGATCGGGACCGCTGGCTGCCGCCCGTCTCGCACCGGCGTGGGCAACCGTGGCTGCGGCGGTCGCCGCCTTTTTGATCTTAATCAGCGGAGCGGCCGGCGCTTCCGCAGCTCTGGGCGGACCAGACCCCGCGGGCGATGTCCTATCGGCGGTCGGCGTCAGCAGCGATAGTGATGCTCCTCACGGCGGCATCGGCGAGAGCTCCGCGTCTGACCGGGGGCGCGACTGCGCGAACCCGAACGCCTTTGAAGGCAGCGGCAACAGCCTGGACAAAGCGCAAAACGCCGAGGATGCGCACCAAAAGCAGTCATGCAGCAAAGGCGCAGATGAGGGCGCAACGGCGAACCAGGCAGGCGAGGGTTGTGCGGACGCGAACAACGGCCACGGCAACGATCCCAACCATGACGATACGGACAACCCCGGCCAGGGAGAAGGTAATCATGGCGCGACCGGTGAGAGCGCCAGTGGCGACTGCGCGGCTGGCCAGCAGGGCGAGGACGCCAACAACGGCCACGGCAACGATGCCGGCCATGACGACGCAAGCAACCCCGGTCAAGGTCAGGGAAACAACGGTACGGGCAGCAACGCCGGCGGCAACGGAAACCCCAATGGTGACCCGACCGGCAACGCCAATCCTAACGAACCACAGGGACAAGACGGCGGCCTGAACAAGAACTAGCCGTAACGGAACTACGACAACCGCATAGGGCATAACGCTTCCTCCTTGAAGTGGCCCGCGCTCTCTAGCGCGGGCCCGCTTCTTTTCAGAAGATCGGTCGTCCGGCAATTCCGCACAGATCGAGCAGGGCGCCCAGAGGAATAGGCGCCCTATCGGCGGGATTGGACCGGGCGACGTCTATTGAATCGCGTAGGTAACACTGATATTGGCGATCACCTGTACCTGGCGCGGCTGGCCCTGGGCGTAGGCTATGCCGGCCAGCGGGTACGGGCCCGGGTAGACGCCCGGGTCGCATGGCGTGCCGCCGAAGTAGGAGTAATTGGATGCGCCAATGACAGCGCCAACGCCGACCCCTAGCGAGCGCGCGAACACCGGCGAGCGCTCCTTCGCGTCCTCCACCGCGACGCGCATCGCCGCCTCTTCCAGCGCCGTGCAGTCCTTGACGGTGTAGGAAACGTTCGTGGAGTTGAGAACGACGCCTGCCAGGCCGGCGGCGGCATCATTGCTGGATTTGACTACACCGTCTACAGCATCCACGTTGCCGACCTTTGCGCGCAGGGTCGCGCTGCTGGAGAACTTGTCGAAATACGACTGCCCGATGAACTCGACATCTTGGCGGGGGACTCCCGCGCCAACGATGGCATCGATGACCGGCTGCAGGTCCGCTTCGGTGATCGGCGCAACCTCTTGGAGATTGGGAGCGGCCGGCTCAGGCACACCGGCCGAACCGTTAACGCCCGGTTCTATTTGACGCGTACCAGTATCGGTACCGGGTCCGTTGCGACTGAAGTAGAACTCCACAACCGCGCTGTCGGCATCCGCGCTGGCGGAGCCGAAGCCCTGCACGGTGATTCCGTCATTGCTCTGCTGCAGCAGCGGCATGCGAGCATTCGGTCCGGCGATGCCAGCGGCGTTGCTCGAATCGTAGCCGGTGGCCGACTGAGCCGTCCCATTGCCGGACCGCTTCTCAGCAGGAACGGCTGCTCCGCGTCCGGAGGTATTGGGCTGGCTCGCCGTAAGACCCTCGGTGAGCGCTGCCACGGAAAGACCTTTTTGTGTGCGGACGCCGGAGAGCTTGCCGCCGCCATCGCCTCCGCACGCGAGTGCCGCCCCGACCAGAATCAGCACCCCCATTGTGCCGACCAGATAGCGCATGTTCATTTTCTGCCTCCTGCTGCCCTTGGTGGATTATCTAACCGTAGAGACGCGAGTTTCGACAATAAAGTTCCGTATTCAGGCAATCCGTCGCCGCCTGAGAGCAGCTTCGAGCACAATACCTGACATGATCGCGAGGAGTGTTGCTGCGAGCACGATTTCCGCTACACGCAGGGTTGAGGCACCGCCATCCTCATTGGATTCGGAGGCGGCGGGAGTCGTCGCTGCGTTACCCGCCGCGCCGAGGCGAGTGTCAGCCGCGCTAGGTGAGGCGGTCGTAGGCGCGACTGGCGCCACGACGCTGCCGGACGCGTCGCCACAGGTCGCGGCAATATTGGGGGATTGGGGGCTCGGAGTAGAGGTTGGTGCCGGCTCGGGCGGTGCGGTCCCGGCCGGAGTCTCGATGGAGCCATTCCCGCCACTGGTACCGCCCCCGCTTGCCGGGCCACCGGCACCGCCGGCTGCCCCGCCTGCGGCGCTACCGGTGGCCGCTGGCACCCCGGCGGGCGCGCACGGCGCTGCAGCACGCGCATTCGATTGCGAGGTCGAAGAGTCGGCGTTGCCGCTTGGCTGCGCATAGGCGCCGGACTCGCCGCTCTTTGATGTATCCGTGGCGCCGGGGATCTGGGCTAGCCGCGACTCCTCGGCAGGCTGGCTCCCGGCTTCCCGCGATGCGCCTCCGCCCCCACCGACCGTGAGATCGCCGACGAGGACGACAGCCAGCACCACTGCCACAGCCGCGCCGGCAAGACGCATTCCCACGCCAAGCGCGGGGGTGGGTCGCGCCCCGGCCGCGGCCTTGCGCTCGAGCATTTCCGGCGTGATCGCGAAGGAACGAGGTGGCTCCGCCTGGGGCAGCTCATTCAGGGCCGTCGCCGTCGCACGAAGCTCGTCGAGTTCGCGGCTGCAGGTCTCACACACGGCAAGATGCGCCTTGAGCGCCGTAGCCTGGGACGCGGTCAGGCGCCCGTCGATATACGGCGAGAGGTTGTTGCGGAGGCGTGCGTGCTTACTGAGCCAGAGCATGGGTCATCTGTCCTCACTAGTTTGACGGAAGCGAGACGGCAAAAGTTCCCCGCGGGAAAGGAGGAGGGCTCGCAGCCGGGAGCGGGCGCGGTTAATGCGCGACTTGACCGTGCCGAGAGAGACGCCCATTACCTGCGCGATTTCGGCGTAGTCGAGGCCCTGAACGTCACAGAGGACGATCGCCAGCCGCTGGTCTGTGGGCAGCACCCTGAGCGCTTCTTGGATCGCCCTGCCTAGCTCGGCCGTCTCCGCGATTTCCTCCAGCGCTGGACCGGGATTCTCGATGTCCCACGCGCGTCCGCTCTCGCCGCGGGGCTGGTCGAGGGATGCCGCCGGGCGTGCGCGACGCCGTCGCAGTTCGTCGTAGCATGCGTTGACGCCGATGCGGAACAGCCACGCGCGGAAGCCCGCAGGTCGGCCAGGCGCGGCGGCGCCTCCTCGGAAGCGATCGATCGCACGATACGCCGCGATGAACGCTTCCTGGGTGGCGTCTTCGGCTGCTTCGGAAGATACCAACATGCGCAGGCAGAGGTTGTATAGAGGGCGCTGGTAGCGTTCGACGAGTACGTTGAAGGCTGCGAGCTCGCCCTGCCTGCTACGGGCGATTAAGTCCGGTTCGTCGAAGTCGGCGCCCACCCCTAGCGCCATTCTACAGGCGACTCATCCGGGGTTACAGTTGCGTGCCCTAGGTTCGGCAGGAGAGATCGCTAACAAAACGAAACAGCTGTGCGAAGGTTACGTCTTATCTGAGTGAGCGATACGGCCTTATAATGAAGCGGCACGAATGACGACATACGAAGAAGAGGATGCAGCGGGCGACGGTGTTGAGGCAGATTCTGGTTCTCAGCCCGATTTCGACCCGCTTTTGACGCCCTGGGAAGAACCTCACTCGACAGCTCAGCGCCGCTCCGACGGAAACGACGATATTGCGGCGGAATGGACGCCATCTGCATTGCCGGCAGGTCACCGAGACACCTGGGACGACGCCACATGGTGGGAGTCACCCCCTGCGGCGCCGTACTCCGCACAGCCACAACCGGCCTTGTACCCTCAACCCTACCCGCGACCACATTCGAGTCCGGTGGCGCGCGTCGAGGGCTCGCTGGCGCAAGAAGCGATCGCTGTCCCGCGCGGACAGAGGCGTTGGCTTGTAACGTTTCGAGAGGTTGCGGAGACGCTGCTGTTGGCGGCTCTGATCTTCCTCGCGGTGCGCGCTTCCTTCCAGAACTTCAAGGTCGAAGGGCACAGCATGGACCCCAGCCTCTCGGACGGCGAATATCTCATCGTGAATAAGCTCACCTATGCTCAGGTAGACCTCAGCTTCCTCAACTTCCTCCCGTTCTTCGATGCCGGAGACGACTCACTCCACTACCTCTGGGGCGCACCGGACAGGGGCGACGTGATTGTCTTCCGCGCGCCCACAAGCCCTGACCGCGACTTCATTAAGCGCATAATCGGGCTGCCGGGGGACACGGTGGAGATCAACGAGGCGAGCAGCGAAGTGAAGGTCAACGGCGCCGCTCTCAAGGAGTCGTACATCCTAGGGACCACGGGCTGCACGCAGACGTGCACATGGACAGTGCCCAAGGCAGGCACGGCTGAATCTCGCCAGACGTGCGGCTCGAACGATTGCTATTTTGTGCTGGGCGATAACCGGCAGAACAGCAGCGATTCTCGTCAGGGCTGGCTGGTGCCGAAGGAGAATATCGTCGGTAAAGCGCTGATCACCTACTGGCATCACGGCGAGCCTGAGCTGGACCTTGCCCCAAACCACTCTGTCGGCATCGCGGACAAGGCCTCGGCCGAGCAGTAGATGACAGCCGGCGGCGAGCCGACAGACGCGGAACGGCTGCTCCGGGATGCCACAGCGATGCTGGACGGACACTTCCAGCTGACTTCCGGCAAGCACTCCTCTTTATACATCGAAAAGTTCAGGCTGCTTGAACAACCGGCGCAGACGGAAGCGCTCTGTCGCATGATCGCCGATTGGGCGCGACCCTTCCTCCCGGAGCTGATCGCTGGTCCAGCAACCGGCGGCATCATCATCAGTTACGAGGTGGCGAGGCTCCTCGGCGTCCGGAGCATCTTCGCCGAGCAGCTGAACGGCGGTGGCCGGGCCTTTCAGCGAGGATTCATGATCGCTCCCGGCGAGCGGGTGCTGGTAGTGGACGACGTCTTAACCACGGGGGGAAGCGTCCGTGAGGTGCTCGCAGCCGTGCGCGATATGGGGGGAGACATAGTCGGTGTCGCGGTGCTGGTCGACCGTACCGGCGGAACGGCTGATTTTGGCGTGCCGTTTTTCGCCTGCATGACAGTCGATTTGCCTTCGTATCAGGCGGGGCAATGCCCGCTTTGCGCTAAGAACGTTCCCCTGACAATCACCTAGTAGCCCGCGCTAGATCGCCATGTTTTCGGATGATCAAGTTCGCTTCACCGAGTCCCAGCGCGTCGCTCATCTGGCTACGGCGGATGCCAATGGACGTCCGCACGTCGTTCCGGTGTGCTTCGCCTACCTGAACCGCCGCATCTATATCGCGATCGACGAGAAGCCCAAGCGCTCGCTCCGGCTAAAGCGCCTGCGCAACATCGAGGAGAACCCGCGGGTCGCGCTGGTCCTCGACCGCTACGACGAAGACTGGTCGCGCCTCGCTTGGGTGCTTGTTCAGGGGACTGCGGCCGTGCTCGACCGCGGACCGGAACACGGACGGGCGTTGACGGCGCTACGCGAGAAATACCCGCAATACCTTGAGATGGCCCTCGAAGGACGGCCGGTGATCAGCGTGACGGCGGAGCGGGTGTCGAGCTGGGGAGAACTTTAGTAGCGTTCGTTCGCTCGGTCGGGGTACGTCAGGATAACCGAGAAGCGTCTTCAGCCGAGGCGATGCCTTCCATCCGCACGCAGGTCTCCGGGCGGAAATCGATCTGCTTGTGGGTGCTATCGCAGAAAGGCTTGTTCTCGGACTCTCCGCAGCGGCAGAGGGTGAACCAGTCGCCGGGCGGGACTTCGAACTCGTTGCCGTCTTGATCGACCAGCTTCGCGGGGCCGTAGACGCGGTAGGGGCCGTTGCGGCGTACGAGGATCGTCACGGGAGTGCTTTCGTCTTCGAGCACGGCGCAGCCAGTGTAGCGCGTTGGAGGCTCTACGTCGAAGCGACGCCAAGCAGATGCGCCCTGAGAAACGGCGAGATGATCGCTTGAAGGTCGCGCTCGACGCCAAACCAGAAGTGGCCGAGGCCGGGAAGCAGCTTCAGTTCCGCCTTCGAGCCGAGGCCGCGAACCAAGCGGGTCAACTCGCCCGCATCCGAGTATTCATCCTCGTCGCCTGAGATGAAAAGCGCGGGGCAGGCGACACGCACATCCTTGAGAGGCATCGTCGTCGGGAGCGACACTGCGATGAAAGCGTTCAGCCGCTCGTCCACGGCCTGCAGTGCGATAGCGGCGCCGAAGGAGTAGCCGGCAAGCGCGACGCGAGCTCCGTCAACCTCCGGCAGCTCGCGCAGATACGCGAGGGCGGCTCCGACGTCGTCCTGTTCACCGACACCGTTGTCGTAGGTTCCTTCGCTGCCGCCGGCGCCGCGAAAGTTGAAGCGCAGTGCGACGATGCCGTCCGCGGCCGCCGTCTGGCAAACGGCGTCGACAACGTTGTTGTGCATATCGCCGCCGTACATCGGGTGCGGGTGACAGACGACGATCCCGGGAGCCGGCGTTCGCTCCGGCAGATTTAGCGCTCCTTCGAGCGTGAGCACGCCGCTTGCGAACGTCACTGCACGGATTCCGGCATGGGCCCAACCCTAAGGCTTCCGCGCCCAAAGGTCGAGGCGCACGTAGTCCGCCGTGAACGGCTCGCCGTAACGGCGGACCGTCTCGGCGATGACGGCCTCGAGGAACGGCTGCTGGTGCTCGGGCGGCAGGGCGGCGACGTGGCGCTGAAGGATGATTGTCCGCAGGTAAAGCGCGGCGTCGTCAGTGTTGTCGAAGCGCACGGGCGAGTCGAAGAGTTCCGCTCGCACGTCCGTCCAGCCGGCGCGCTCCATGGCGGCCGTCGCCTCTTCTGCCGTGCGGTACTTCCGGAACTCTGCCATACCGAGATACCGGGAATAGGGCTCGCGTTCTTCGACCGCGTGCGTGGCGGCCATGAGTCGCGCGATGTTCGCGCCGCCGCCGCACTGAGCGCGGAAGCGGCCGCCGGGCTTCGCCGTGCGGAGGAGGCAGCCGAAGAGCGCATTGTCATCGGGGATCCAGTGGAGGACGGCGTTCGAGAAGACGACGTCCACTTCCTCCGGCAGCTTGAAGTCGGTGAGATCCGCGCGGATGGGGATGACGTTTGTAATGCCCCGCTCCTCGATGGCCTGCGTGATTTTCGAGATCATGTCGGGCGAACTATCGACGGCGTAGATGCGGCCGCGCGGCAGACGCTCGAGCAGGTCGAACGTCACCGAGCCGGAGCCGCAGCCCGCGTCCAAGATAGTCTCGTCGCCGCCAAGGTGCAGGTCGTCGATGACGGCCTGCGCCCAGCGGCGCATGGGCGTGCCGATGCGGTCGTAGACCTCGGCGTTCCAGTGGGTGGAGGGTTGGGTCACGAAACCGTCGTCAGGATCGACCTAGCGGCCCTGGAACTGAGGCTCACGCTTCTCGACGAACGCCTGGACGCCCTCTCGGAAGTCCTTGGAGCCGAAGAGCGGAAGGAGCTGGAGGAAGACGTGGTGCACATTCGCCTCGAACGTTTCCTCGAGGCCGAGGCGCATCATGCGCTTCGTCGCCTGGACGGCGAGCGGAGCGTTGGCAGCGATCTCGGCCGCGAGTTGGCGGGTTGTGGGCACCAGTTGATCGGGGTCCACGACCTGGCTCACGAGGCGGGCTTCGAGCGCTTCCTGCGCCGAAAGGGTGCGCCCGGCGAAGGCGATCTCAGCGGCCTTCTCCCAGCCGATGAGGCGCGGGAGGAGCCATGCGCCGCCGCTCTCAGGAAGAATGCCGCGCCTCGTGAAGACGGCAGCGAGCTTGGCGTCGCGGGAGGCGATGCGGATGTCCGCGCCTAGAGCGAGATCCATACCGTAGCCGGCGGCCGGGCCGTTGATCGCGCAGATGACTGGCTTGTCGGTGGTGTGAAGGACGATAGGCGGGCTGTTCGCGAGATCGAATCGAGCGTTAGCCAGGCCATCGGCGCCGTTCGAGCCGATGCCGGTGCCGGCGACGAGGTCCTTCAGGTCGAGGCCGGCACAGAAGCCGCGGCCCGCGCCGGTGATGACGATGACTCGCACATCGCGATCACGGTCTGCGTCGCGTAGCGCCCGAGAGAGCGATTCGAGCATCGGGCCGCTGATCGCGTTCAGGCGGTCCGGGCGGTTCAGCGTAATAGTTGCGACGTTGGCATCGATTTCGTAGAGCAGGTCGGCGTATTCGGGCATAGGGCACCTCCTGAGCGGTAGTTTACAGTCGGGGGTTCAGAGTTGCGAGTTAGCGTTGCGCACGGCCCGCCGCGGTCGCTTGCGCGATCCAAAAGGTAGAAGCGAATCTCCGGCAAGATTTCTCTTAAAACTACTTGACAAGAAGAGAGAGAGAGAGAGGCAATAATGACGGTGCGCCTTGTGGAGCCGGGCGCGAAGCCGTTTTCCGGCGGGGGAACTTAGTGGGCAAACTGGCTCTTGTCCTAATCCCATTGGCGGCTCTGAGTGCCGCAATTGCCGCTTGCGGCGAAGAAGAGCAAGTGCCGAGCCCGTCGAGTGTGCCCAAGGGATCACAATCGCCGTCTGCGTCGTCCACGGTGGCGGCAAGCTCAACTCCGCAATCTACATCGGCGCCCTTGCCGACGTGTGGGATGGCTGACGTATCGCGCACGTTTCAATATGAGACGATCCCGACCGGCGAAAAGAAGGAGCACACCGATACCGAAGCCGGCTACTCGGTCGCTTATCCGACGGAATGGACGATTTGCCAGGTTGCGTTCAACGCGCAGATCCCGGACTTTTTAAGTGCTGTTGAACTCTACGACGCGGGCGGGCTACTCCGTGCCTCAATCTACGTTCGCAGCAACCCGGCGGGTTTGACGCTAGAGGAGTGGATCAAGGCCCACGATGCCTTCTTTTACGAAAATCCAACGGAGGAACAGGTTATCGGTGGAGCCCGTTCTCTTGTTGCCCCGCTGAACTTCGATAAACAACCTAGCCCGCTTGCTTACCTACAGCACGGGCAGGCCGTAATCAGCATAAAGGGATTGGCGACGGAGGATTTTGAAGCGGTTGCGTCGGGTTTCAACTTAAGATAGCAACCCTATGTTGAAAATTCGCCTGGTCCTATTGCTCCTGGGCTTGGTGGCGTTTGCCACTTCGTTCGACTTTGCGCGGCGAGCTGACGCAATTACGGATCGTGTTTACACGCTTCCCTTCTTTTCACAATACGTAAAAACCTGTGGCTTCGGGTGCTACCCGGGCCACTAAGGTACCGATTACCTACTCGGCGACGGGGCGACGGGTGGCGAGTACGTGGTCGCTGCGCTTGGGGGCAATGCATTCTATACAAACTTTCAACCAGGTCCGAATGGCGCCGGTAACTACATCGTCATCGACCATGGCAGCGGGCGTTTCACCCGCTACCTCCACCTCCTCAGCATCGCAATCTCCTACGGGCCAATTGTGTCGGCGGGCCAGTTGGTGGGATACGAGGGCAACACCGGCAGCCCGTGGCTGTGTCCTGGTCCTGACTGCAATAGCACCCCACATTTGCACTTTGAGACAAAGATCAACGCCGTCAGTGGCGACCCGTCCAGCGGTACGGCGATTAATCCTTATTACGAGTATCCCGACTACAATGACCTGTGGACTACGAACCCGCCAAGCTATCAGGAAGGCGAGTCCGTAGGAGTCGCCTCATGGGCGTCGAACCGGCTCGACGTTTTCGTGCGGGGCAACAATGGGGCGATGTATCACAGGTGGTGGGACGGCAGTGCGTGGTCGGGCTGGGAGTACCATCCGGGATGCCTACGAGGCGGGCCCGCCGCCGTCTCGCGCATGACAAATCGCATCGACATCTTCGTACGCGGCTGCGGCGATCATCTACACAAGAAATCTTGGAGCGGGTCGAGTTGGTCCGACTGGCAGGACCTGGGCGGCTGTCTCAGGTCAGAGCCGGCCGTCACATCGTGGGGCAGCACCCGGCTAGATGTGTTTGTTCGGGGGTGCTATGACGCGCTCAACTGGATGTACTCGGATAATTCAGGCTCGAGCTGGAGCAGCTGGCAGGACCTGGGCGGCTGCGTCAACGCAGCCCCCGGAGTAGCCACTTGGGGCGGGAATCATCTGGCCGCTTTCGTCCGCGCCTGCAGCAACGGTTTGCATAGAAACTACTGGTTCGGTGGCGCTTGGTCCGGCTTCAACGCGCCGGGCTCCTCCCTGAGTGGCTGCCTGGGCTCAGGACCAGGAGCCGACTCATGGGGGGTGAACCGCCTGGACGTCTTCATCCGCGGCTGCGCGGATGCGGCGTGGCATAACTACTCGTCGGACGGCGGTGTCAACTTTTCGGGATTCATCGAACCGGAAGGGTGCTTCACCTCCGGCATTGGGGTAACATCGCGGTTGTCAAATCTTCTAGACGTGTTCGGGCGCGGCTGTGGTCCCCGGAACCTGTGGCAGAAGTCGTGGAACGGTTCTAGCTGGACGGCCTGGACCGACAGCGGGCCATGGCCCTGACCGTCGTCTCTTAGCGTTCTCTCCGCCTCTCTACACTTGTAACGCGTCTATTGCCAGCCTTTGGGGGTAGCGAGTAACCTGAGAAGAAGGGAGCGACGCGGAACCAAACCGTCCGCCCTGCCGTTTACTAGTCAGGACTAGACCGGAGAACCGCCCCACTTGGACGCCCGCTCGGTAGCCCAACGAATCGTCGAGAACGTAGAGCGCGTCATCGTCGGCAAGCGTTCCCAGGTGGAACTCGCGGTGATGACGCTGATGTGCGGCGGGCACTTGCTGATCGAAGACGTGCCCGGCGTCGGCAAGACGATGCTAGCGCGCAGCCTCGCCCGCTCGAGCGGCTGCTCGTTCAGCCGCATTCAGTTCACGCCCGACCTCCTACCCACGGACGTAACCGGGGTCTCCATGTACAACCAGAGCACGCGCGATTTCGAATTCAGGCCGGGGCCTGTGCTCTCGCAGGTGGTGCTCGCCGACGAGATAAACCGCGCCACACCGAAAGCGCAATCGGCGCTCCTCGAGGCGATGGAGGAGCGCCAGGTGACGGTCGACGGCGTCACCCATCACACGCCGGCGCCCTTCATGGTGATGGGCACGCAAAACCCGATCGAGTATGAAGGCACGTTCCCGCTGCCCGAGGCGCAGCTGGACCGCTTCTTGCTTCGTCTGGAGCTAGGCTACCCCTCGGTGCGAGATGAGAAGACGATCATGGAGCGCCAGCGCGACGGCCACCCCGTCGCGGAGCTGGAACGGGTCTGCGAGTCGAACGAGATCCTGTCTCTTCAAGAGGCAGTGCGCGACATCTACATAGACGTGCTGGTGCAGGAGTATATCGTCAGCTTGATGAACGCTACCCGTAATCATGATTCCGTGTATCTCGGTGCTTCGCCACGCGGGTCACTGGCGCTGCAAAGACTGGGACAGGCGCAGGCCATCCTCGACGGCCGTGACTTCGTTCTGCCAGACGATGTGAAGGCACTGGCGTATCCAGCGCTGGGGCATCGCATCATCCTGAATGCGCAGGCGCGGGTAAAAGGCGCCACCGTCCAGCAAGTACTCGCCGAAGCACTTCAACGACTGCCGGTGCCCGGGGTCCGCGCCTCCGAGCGGGCCAGCAGGCGCGCGTAGGATGACGCGGACCTTGGACACAATGGCCTACGCCCTGCGCCGTTTCCTCGGTCTCTGCTATCGCAACCAGAACCTGCTGTTCGTAGTTTCGGCGCTGGTAACGATGTCCGCCTTCGCCTTCGTCAGCGGCTACTGGTTCTTCTATCGCGCCGCCTATGTGCTCGGGGGTCTGGTCATCATCTGTCTGATCTGGGCACGCGTGCATGCCGGTGCTCTCGAGGTGGCGGTGGAGCGCGCGAACGACCGCTTACAGGTGGGTCAAGAAGCCGAGGCGAAAGTACGACTGCGAAGCCGAAGCAAATTTACCAAGGTTTGGCTGGAGGCCGAAGACGAGACCGACATGCCCGGTACGCCAGCACGCACAGTGCTCACCTTGTCGTCCAATGGGTCGCGCAATTGGAAGGTGAACGTGCGCTGCGCGCGACGCGGCATTTATCGTGCCGGCCCGGTACGCATAACGACCGGCGATCCCTTCGGTCTCTTTCGGTTAACGCGAACCTACGGCGAGCGGCGTCAGCTGCTCGTGTTGCCGCGACCGGAGGAGCTGCCGTACTTCTGGTCGCCGGTCGCGCAGCTACCGGGCGAAGGGAGCGTGCGCCGCCGCACCCACTATATAACGCCGAATGCGTCCGGGGTCCGCGATTACTACCCGGGCGACAGCTACAACCGAATCCACTGGCGATCGACAGCCCGGCTGGGCCGGCTGATGGTCAAGACGTTCGAAATGGACCCGACGAGCAACGTCTGGGTGCTCCTGGACCTGGACGGCTCGGTTCAGGCAGGTGTGGGGGACGAAAGCACTGAAGAATACGGTGTGCGCATTGCGACCTCGCTTGCCTACCACTTCGTCCAATCCAACCGGATACTGGGGCTCATGGCGCTAGGACAAGAAGCGGTCGTCCTGGACCCGACGCGGGGCTCTCAACAGTACGGCCGCATCTTGGAAGCGCTGGCGATGGCGGAGGCGACGGGAGTCAAGCCTCTGAGTCTCGTTCTCGAAGAGGAGGGCCGCCGCTTCGGCCGTCATACCACCCTGATCATCGTGACGCCTTCTGCCGATGATGGCTGGCTGGCGTCGCTCGAGACTACGGTGCAGCAGGGTACGCGCGCTGCAGTTGTGTCGCTGGAGGCCGCCAGCTTCGGCGGCGCTGAGCAGAGGAGATCACTACGCCCGGAAGCGCTTTCCAGTCTCGGTGTCCCGGCCTACATTGTGCGTTGCGGCTCCGACATTTCGCTGATGCTTGGACCGGCGGGTATGGCTGCACATGCGGCACCGGAGCGACAGAAGGCAATGGCGCGCTGATGGCCGAGTTCGAATGGACGAGGCCGGCAGCTCCGACCGCTGCGCGTACGGCGCCTTTATGGCTCAAACGCTTAGCCGCGCGTCTCACCGACTGGGAGGACTGGCTCACGCTTGTCCTGGCGCTGGGCGCTACCATGTGCGTTTCGCTCGGATTGGAGCAGTCTGGCTGGTCCGACGATATGCCGCCGATCACGGTGGTCGCCGTCTTGGCGATCGTCGCTTCGCTCCTGATCGCGCGCTCGGGCCTCTCGATATTTGCCGCGTGGCCGCTCGCGGTGCTCACAGGCGCGCTCGTCGTCTTCTGGCAGACGCTGGAGATGGTGGGGCCGGGAGATTTCGAGCAGAGACTCGACACCATTTATCTTCGCTTCGAGACATGGTTTAACCTCGCTTTCCACGGAGGCGTCAGCAACGACTCGCTGCCGTTCAACGTGCTCGTGCTGGGCCTGACGTGGTTGGGCGCATTCATCTTCGGCTGGAGCGTGTACCGCTGGCAGAACGCCTGGATAGGGCTGATTCCCGGCGGCCTGACGCTGTTCCTGGATATGGCGCTCGTGGGCGACAACCTCGAGGGTTCCGTGCTGCTTTACATGCTGTTCGGCTTCCTGCTGGTGATGCGGACCAACCTGATGACCCGGATGACAATTTGGCGACGTGAGGGCACGAGCTACCCCTCGCTCATCAGCCTATCGTTCCTCAACTTCACCACCTGGGCCCTCCTCGTTCTTATTGTCACTGCGTGGGTCCTGCCCGTCGGGCCGTTCACCACGCCGGGCCCGGTGAATGCGATGGTCAGCCAGGTCGAGGAGATCGGTGTCAACTTCGTGCGGCTCTCCGGCCCGCTTCACGTAAAGCGGGTGGTTCCCGTCCACAACTTCACGGGCGTCCTACCCTTCCAGGGCTCGATCGACCTCGGCAACCGGGAGTTGATGACCATTCGCGTCAACGACCCGGCCGTATCAGGTGAGATTCGTCTGCGCGGCGCAGTCTACGACGAGTACGGCGGCGGCGGCTGGAAAGCCGGCGCGCGGACCTCCGTGGACCTGCCGGCGTACATCGAAGACAGCGTGAAAGAGGAGCTCACTAGCGGCGCGATCAAAGGTCAGGTCATCCCGTTGACAATCACGGTCGACCGAAATAGCGTCGTGGGCTCGGTGCTCTTCTCGCCTGGGGAACCGCTGTCGGCGAGCACGCCGTTTCAGATCGAGGCCCCGTCCTCCGGGTTTAAGACGATCCAGTTTGGACTTAAGGGCGGTGGCGAGGGCAAGACCGACCAGGAAATACTTTCGGCAGTCAAAGCCGATATGGGCGAAGATTTCGTCGGCTTAACCGTCGAGCGCCATGGCGATCAGAACATCGTAAGGGTAGGCGGACTGAAGCTAAACGACGGGCCGCTTCCCGACGCGCTCGTGGCGAGGCCCGAGAATCGTGTGGACGAAGGCCGCTCTTACAACGTCACCGGGTTCATTCCCATCGTCCCCGAAGACGAACTCCGCCAGGCGACCGGGATCGATCCGGACTGGGTGCAGCACCACTACCGTCAGTTGCCCGACGGGCTGCCAGCGAGGATCGGCGACCTCGCGAAGCAGTGGACCGCCAGCGCAACTACCCGTTATGACAAAGCAGTAATCGTACAAGATGCCCTCCGGCAGTTCCCGATTGACTTCAATATTCCGGACACGCCGCCGGGCAGGGATACCATCGACTACTTCCTGTTCGATTCTCAGCGCGGCTACTTCGACTACCACGCCTCGGCAATGGCGGTAATGCTGCGCACGCTCGGGATCCCGTCGCGCCTTGCTGTCGGATTCGTCATCAACGACGCAGATAAGAACCTGGAGAGCGGGGCCTACACGATACGTGACTACAACTCTTATGCCTGGACAGAAGTCCACTTCCCGGGCTACGGGTGGATTGCCTTCAACCCTTCTCCTGACCGCCCGGGTGCGCTGAACCCCGTCGTCGAGCAGGCCAGCGAACCCGGCAAGCCCCTGGATCTCAAGGACATCCCTGGTTTGCCGGCAGCCATCGACCCGATTCTCGATAATCCCGCCGACCAGAATCCCAGTATCCCGGCCACGTCGATCGAGCAGAAGCGTGACTACAACCCGCTGCTAACCCTGGGCGTGGCTGCGTTCATCACCCTCTTCGCGGGTAGTGTGTTTTTCGGTTGGCAACGCTCCGTGGCAGGGCTACCGTACTCGCAGCAGCTCTGGGAGAAGACCGTGCGACTGGCGACCTGGGCCGGGCACGGTCCCAGGACCGGTCAGACTCCGGCAGAGTTCGCGCTCAGTCTCAAACGCTCCGTCCGTGAAGCTAAAGACGTGACGATGCTCGCCGCGGCGTACAATCGCTCCCGTTTTGGGAAGCGCGAGCCCGAGGAGGAAAAGGCCATCCTGGCGGAAATGTGGTCTCCCTTGCGCAACGCTCTGGTTGGTTCCATCGTGCGGCGCATCACGAGACGCGGGCGCACTCTGAACGAGGACCGCTAGAGCCCGAATCGTCTCTAGTGCCGTCGTTCGGCCGTGGCGCCGCTTCGCTTCACGGAGGCTTGCCTTGCGGCATCCAAGAGCGTATTGGCGAGAGCTTCAGACTCGACTTTGCCTTTAATCAAATACTCGCGAGCGCCTTCCTTCCTTGCCCAGCGCCCCAGCGATTCATCTTCGAGTCCGGTCAAGACTACCACGGGCACGCGTGATGCCTGTTCGTAAATCTCGAGGAGCGCGCCCAGGCGTGGGGTATCACCCAGGAGCAGGTCCAGAAGGATAACATCGAACTTGCGCCGGGCCAGTTGTCGGAGACCTTCGTGCAGATGCTCTACATGAGTAACCTCGAAGTCGGCCGATCGGACGTCGGCCAGCGCCTCCTTAACCAGACGCGCGTCACCGGGGTTGTCTTCCACGAACAACACCCTGACGGGCCTTCGCCGTGTCGCGGTCATGCAGGGCTGCCTAGGTAGCCACTGAGGGCAACTGCACTACGCTTGACCAGAAGTACTGAATGGACTTCATGACGCTCACGAACTGCTCGAGCCCGCCCGGCTTGGTGATATAGCAGTTGGCGTTCAGGTCATAAGCTTTTCGAACATCGCGCTCGTTTTCGGAGGTCGTTAGCACGACGACTGGTATTTTTCTGAGATCGGGGTCCGCCTTGATCTCGGCTAGAACCTCGTGACCGTCCTTCCTCGGCAGATTCAGGTCGAGCAAGATCAAGTCCGGGCGCGTGCGTCCTGCATAACCATCGTGCCGGCGCAGGAACATGAGTGCCTGCTCGCCGTCCTCTACCACGCTTAGCTTGTTGCTCACGCGGCAGTCCTTGAGCGCCTCCACTGTCATACGGACGTCCGCTGGGTTGTCTTCGACAAGCAAGATCTCAATCGGTCTGGTCGGGGCTTCGAGCGCGTTCGTTGCCTCCACATTTCCGGCCTTCCTTCGCTTGCTCATGGTCCTGTCCCTCCTCTCGCCGGCAGCGTGAAATAGAAAGTCGTTCCATGACCCGGCTCCGATTCGAACCAGATGCTGCCACCATGGCGTTCGATGATCTTCTTACAGATAGCCAGGCCCAGGCCGGTGCCGGCATACTCTCCGCGCCCATGAAGCCGCTGGAAGATCGCGAACACCTTATCGGCATAGCGCACATCAATGCCGATGCCGTTGTCTTTTACCGAGAACCGCCACATGCCGTCCTGCCGGGCCGCCTTGACATAAATGAGTGGCGTGAGATGACCGTGGAACTTGATAGCATTGCCAATTAGGTTCTGAAATACGTGCTCAAGTTGCGTAGCGTCGGCCAGGACAGTCGGCAACCGCCCGCGCTTGACAGTCGCACCGCTCTCATCGACCGCCACACGAAGGTTGGCCAGCGCACGCTCGAAGGCTTCGCCGGAATCGATTGGCACCTCTATCTTTGCGTGCGGCCCTACCCTCGAGTACTCGAGCAGGCCCCGGACAAGCTCCTGCATCCTTTGCGCACCCTCCGCGGCGAAAGTAATAAAGTCGTCAGCATCCGTGTCTAATTTGCCCTTGTACCGGCGCTGGAGCAGGTCGCAGTAGCCCGTGACCATGCGCAGCGGCTCCTGGAGGTCGTGAGAGGCCACATAAGCGAACTGTTCGAGGTCTGCATTCGACCGCGCCAGGTCTTCAGCGCGCCGCGCAAGCTCTTCAGCGCGCTTGCGGGCTGTGACGTCCCGCGCAATTGTGGAGGCGCCGATTATGACACCGTCGGCATCCAGAATGGGCGAGACAGTCAGGGAGACCTCCAAACGGCTGCCATTCTTGCGCATGCGAACCGTCTCGAAGTGCTCAACACCTCTGCTCGATTTCTCGCCCGGAGAAGCCGCGGACAACTCCTGAGGGACGTCCGGTGGCGTCAGCATCGTGATAGGCTTGCCGACAGCCTCTCGCGTGGAATACCGGAACAGGCGTGTAGCTGCTCTATTCCAACTGGTTATTTCCCCGCTCAGATTTGTGCCAATGATTGCATCGTCCGAGGACTCGACGATGGCGGCCAAGCGAGCGCGCATAGCCTCGGCCTGTTTGCGTTCGGTTATGTCGTGAATGAATGAGTTGAAGGTGTATTCCGCCCCCATCTGCACGGGCGAAATCGTGACCTCCACGGGGAATTCGTGTCCATCTCTGTCGATCGCGGCCAGCTCAATCCTCTTGTTGAGGAGCGGGCCTGTGCCCGTCTGCACAAAGCGCTGAAGCCCTAACTTGTGCCCCTTACGAAATCTGGCCGGGATAATGGTATCGGCGAGCTTGCGCCCGTGCGCTTCTTTCCGCGACCAGCCGAAGGTTGCTTCGGCCTGCGGGTTCCAGTCGGTGATGCGCCCGGATTGATCGATAGCAACGAAGGCGTCCTGCGCGGTGTTTACGATGGCGCGCGCTCGCGACTCGCTCTCCCGCAGCTCTTCTTCAGCTCGCTTGCGCTCGGTAATGTCGAAGACTGTGGAGCGAGTCATCAGGAATTTACCGTCAACGTCCGAGACGGCTGACGCGCTCAGCAGGGCGGGGAAAGTTGTGCCGTTCTTCCGTAACATTTCTATCTCGACCGCCCGCGTCCAGCCACGCTTCTGAAATTCGCGGAGGCTACGGGCGAAGGCCTTCTTGCCGGGCGGTGTTAAAACGTCGGCCATCTTCTTCTTGCCAATCACCTCGTTCCGCTTGTACCCCAACCATTCGAGCTCTGTATCGTTGATCCGAACAAACACGCCATCGCGATCGAGCGAGTGATAGCCGCAGGGAGCTGCGTTATAGAGGTCGCGGATCTCGTCCGTGGCGTTCAATAACGCCTCCTCCGTTCGCTTGCGCTCGGTAATATCTCGCCCGTGGCCGTAAATCACCCGCTCTGATGGGAACGGCGTTCCGTTCCATTGGGTCCAGCGATACGAGCCGTCTCTGCAACGCATGCGCATCTCGAAGCCCTTGACGGGGTTTCCGGACGCGAGGCGGTGCAACTCTGTCGCGAATGCGTTCAGGTCTTCGGGGTGGACCAGCTCAACGTATGGGATCGCCATCAGCTCAACTTCACTGAAGCCGAGAGTGCCGCAAAATGTGGGGTTGGCGCGCCTGAATTCACCATCGAAGCCGATGATGGCGAGCATGTCCTGCGAGAGCGTGAACGTCCGGTCAATTTCATCCCTGGCGCGTTTGCGCTCTACGACGCGCCCGAGCGTAGCGCCAATACTTGCCATTACTTCAAGCAGCGGTTCGTCCGGCTCTTCGAACTCGTTCGAGAAGAACTCCAGGACAGCCGCGACGTCGTCTCCCACTCGCACAGGAAACGCGAAGGCGGCCGCCAAGCGGGCAGCAAGAGCGGCCTCTCCACGCGCAAAGCTGCAGTCTCTCAAGTCGCGGGTCCACGCTGGCTTGCCGGTCTCCAAGACTTGGACCGCCAGGCTATCGCCAGCAGCTATGCCGCCGGTTTCCGCTGTCGCGGTGCGTAGTGCCGCCAACCTCCGCGACGCCTCAGGGTACCAGACGCCAGCCGATACAAGCCGGCGCTCGGCTTCAGCTGACAGGACATAGGCGTGACCGGCTGGCCAGCCAACACGTTCGCAAATGTGCCTCAGGGCGGAATTGAGCGCCCCCTCTAGGTTAGTCGCTTCGTTAGCGGCGACCGCGACCGACCGCAATAAGTCGATGAAGGCGTTCGTACGGTGAAGCTCCTCGTCCGCGTGTCGCCTCTCAGTGATGTCCCGCCAGACCATGGTCAGTCCCATTGGCTGGCCGTCCCGATCGAGGATGCGAGACGCGCTCATCTCTCCCGGGAATCGAGACCCATCAACGCGCAACAATTCATATTCGCGGCGCGTTACAACACCCGTATCCAAGGTTCGAGCTAATAGATTGATTGCCGAACCGCGGTCTTCGGGTGCAATCAGCTCAAAGCGGTTGTGACCCAACACGTCATCTACATCACTGAATCCGTGTAAGACCGCCGCTTGCTGATTGCACAGCAGTATTCTCCCGCCCAGGTCCGAAAACGCCACCGCGTCCGGACTGGCCTCGACGAGACCCCGGTATCGTTCCTCGCTCTCCCGCAGAGCTTGTTCTGTCCGCTTGCGATCCGAAACGTCTCGGAACACGGCGGTGACGGCCCGCGGCTTGCCATATAGGTCGCGGATGATCGATGCGCTTAGCTCCGCGGAGAAATGCGAGCCGTCCCTGCGAAGCATCTGATACTCGACGTCGCGAACACCGCCCTCTTGTACGATCCGCATCGCGTTGGCCAAAGCCCGCTCGCGGTCGGCGACGGCGATTAGGTCGAAGAAGTTCTTGTTAAGTAGCTCTTCACCGCTCTCGCGCCCCTGGAGCGCGGCCGCTCGGCGGTTACAGAGCCGAATCGTGCCCTCCAGATCCATCAGTATGACAGCGTCCGGTGAGACCTCAACGAGGCTGCGGTACCGCTCCTCGCTCTCTCTGAGCGCCTTCTCGACTTGCATGCGCTCTGTTACGTCCGTAAACAGCGTGGCCAGATAGTGATAGCCGTTCTGGCGCACGCTAAAGTGACGGACGTCCACCCACTTTGCGTCCGGTAACTCGACCATCCCTTCGGGCAGCGTCGGCGACAAACGCAGCGCCGCCATCTCGCGTCGCCAGCCAGTAATCCGCTCAGCGGCCGGGTTCCAGCCGACCAGGTGGCCTGTCGCGTCGTGGAGGGCGAGGCCATCGCGCATAGCGTCGACGGTACTCTCTGCGAGACGCGAAAGCCCGCCCAAGTCCATCACTTCGGACAGCCTTCCTCGTCGCGAGCGCTCCGCGACAACACCTTCAGTAACAGCGATGGCCGAGACAAACATGCCTAGGTGCGCCGCCCACCAGCGCCCTTCCCACGGGTCGGAGATCAGAAATAGGCTTCCGCCCAGGGTTAAGGCACATACGGCGCCGATGACGTAGATCAGGAACGGCCGCCGTGTTCCCCACCATATTCGGACCACGCAGATGACCGCAACGAGATTGACCAACAGACCGGCTGCCTCCGCGCGTTCCAGAAGGAGTTGCGGAATGCCATCGTAGAGAACGGTTCCAATTTCCGAGTAGATGACAGCGTCGATAGCGCAGCCCAAGAGGACCACCAGTGTCGCCACGGCCCAAGGAGGAAGTCGGGTGAGGGATCTGACCTGTACGCCCAGAACGGCGGCAAGCAAACCGCTGGCGAAGACAAGGCGCGACAACGGGGCGAACAGTAGGTGAGCCGGGTTCGGGCCCGCTGTGTGGACGACGGCGAGGGGGCCGTACAAGGCGGCGAGACCGGCAAAGGCAACGAACAGTAGCAGGCTCTGGCTCGATCTATCGGATCGGTATCGCAGCCATGCCGCAAAGGCAGCCATGATGCCGGTCGCGGCCAGTGCAATCGCGAGGGCCTGTTGCGCGCCGTCTACGTTAAAAACGCGCGAGCCGAGATTCGTGAAGGACATCAGCGCTGCTGCCCCGAAGGCGATAACGGAGAGGCAGCGCAGCAGAACTAAAGCACTAAGCAAGAGGCCGGGCGGCGCATCAGCAGGCCCGCTCGCCCTGGCCGTCGGGGAACCATCGACAGTGGTCGAATCAGAGGGCAAAGATAAGGATGGGTAGGCGTCGGCTAAGTTCTCGCCGTCGCGCAAATCGAACCGGGTACCGTTTCCGTTTCCGGGATGTCCTTTGCGCCGTCTCCCTCCCCGAAGTGCACTCATACTCGGTTATCCAGCGACGTTAGCTCCGCCTCGCATCAAAAGCAGCCGCGCCCTGCCGGGAAGACTCGTTCTTGAAGACGCCCGGAATTAACTCGAACCTTTCGTCAAAGGCGGCGGTCCGGGAGGAGGTCCGGTTAAGAGCAGAGCGCAAAATTGACAGCGTGTCACACCAAGAGCCAAGCACCTCTTCCAGAATCTCGATGGCCCGGTGCGCGGTGCTTGCCTGCTGACCTTGCTGGACCTCGGCCGTCTTCTCTCGGAATCTGATAATCGCGTCCTGGCAGCCCTTTACAAGGTGGCTGCAAGCCAAATGATGGGCCTTCAATTCGGCAACTTCCTGGTCCGTTAGGGCGGATGAACGACCATCTATAGGCATGGGCATCCCCTTTCACTAGCGTGAAATCCGATCCGGCCACCGGCTTCAAGCGGTGGATAAAGAGGGCCGTCGCGGCGCGGTCCGGTTCCACGCTTCTAGAGCTGTACCGCTTCCTCCCTGCCCATATCTTCTTCCGTTGCTCTCGCCAGACTCTCGCCGCACGCCTGCCGACAGCGCATCGTCAGACCGCCGTCCTTCGGGCTTGTTTCCGGGTCGATGAGCATCGTCGGAATCTCGTCGGAATCGCCATGAGCCGACGATACATAGACGCTCTCTCGGCTCGCTCCGTTACTTCGTTGGCGGCCGGCATACAATCAAAGAGTCGGGTGCCGCCGGTTTTCGGTGAGCGCTATGCGAACCGGGCGGGCGCGGTGCGCAACTTACCTGACTGCGTTCGGTGGCGCTGGATGGCGTGTCGGATACAGCGAACCAACGACTCGCGATCAGTCTGGCCTTTGATCAGATAGTCTTGCGCGCCTTCTTCCAAAGTCCAGGATGCCATTGTCTCGTCGTCCATTCCGGTCAGGACAACGATAGGCACGCGCGAAGCTTGGTCGTGTATCTCAATCAAGCTGCCCATACGTGGCTTGTCCGGTAAGACGAGATCCAGTAGGACCACGTCGAACTGCTCCTCAGCGAGACGCTGCCGTGCCTGGCTGAGCCTCTCAACGTGGGTGAGTTCAAACTGAGGCGAATCGATCTCCGCTAACGTCTCTCGAACAAGGCGGGCGTCGCCCGGATTGTCTTCGACGAGTAGAACCCTTATCGGTTTCTCGCTCATTGCCCATACTCCTTTCGAGGTTGTCTCTTCCGGACCTTCAGCCCCGAACGCGAGGCGGGTTCATGCCGTTGGATAGCATGAAACAAAGTACCGGCGAGCTTTTCCCCGCTAACCTTCCCTTTCACAACGTAGTCTTCGGCTCCTTCGCTCAATGCCCAGAGGCCCACGACTTCATCCGCCAGACCGGTGAATACGACGATGGGGACCTTCGGCGCCTGCTCGTGGATCATCATAAGCGTGCCAAGCCGCTGGCTATCCTGCAGTAGAAGGTCCAAGAGGACAACGTCGTATTCGTCTCGTTCCAGACGCCTCAGAGCGTCCTCCAGGCGATCGACGTGCGTCAGGTTGAAGCGCCGGGACTGCACTTGCGCGAGCGCCTCCCGGACCAGGCGGGCGTCACCGGGATTATCTTCTACTAGAAGGACTTCGACGGGGCGGTCAATCATCTTCCCCACAACTCCTTTCGCGCGACTTGCGTGTTCAACAAGGCAACCTCACCTTCGTTAGCCAAAAGTCCTCGATGCCCTTGACGATCCCAGAAAGTTGGTTTGTGTCGGCGGGCTTTCGGATGTAGCAATTGGCGTGCAGCCCATATGCCAGACCAATGTCGTCCTCCGATTGCGAGGTAGTGAGAACAACAACGGGAATGCGCCTCAACTCTGGGTCTCCCTTTATCTCAGACAACACCTCGCGTCCGCCTTTTCCGGGGAGGTTCAGGTCCAATAAGATCAGCGCGGGCCGCTCGACTGCGCTATATCTGCCTTCTCGGTGCAGAAACGCCATCGCCTCAAATCCATCTCGGACGACATTCAGGTTCAGGGGCAGATCACAGTCGCGAATCGCCTCGAGCGTGAGCCTTGTATCGCCGGGGCTATCTTCGACGAGTAAGACTTCAGTGACCTCGGTCTTAGCGGCTCGGCTCAAGGCTTCGTCTCTTTCGGTAGGCCCTCTTTCCTGTCCGGGATGGTGAAGCGGAAGGCCGCACCCTTGCCCGGTTCAGACTCGACCCAGATTCGCCCGCCGTGGCGCTCCACTATCCGCTTGCAGACCGCCAGGCCGATACCGTTCCCCTCATACTCATCCCGAGCGTGGAGGCGCTGGAACATAACGAAGACTTTTTCGGCGTATCGCGGATCAATGCCGATGCCGTTGTCGCGAACGAAGAATACGTGCTCGCCGCTTTTGTTCTCGACGCCCACGTGGACGCGCGGCCGGCGGCCATTCGAGAATCTCAGGGCATTGCCGATCAAGTTGTGATAGAGCTGTTCTAGTTGCGCTCCATCAGCCAAGACGGACGGGAGCGTATCGCATCTGACCACAGCGCCAGCCTCATCAATCGCTGGCCGGAGCGCTGAAACGGCGCTCTGCACTGAGGCGTTCAAGTCCGCAGTCCTGAACGGCCTGCCAGCGCTTGTCACGCGCGATAAGGCGGACAAGCCGTCGACCATAGCCTGCATGCGCCGCGCGCCGTCCATCGCGAATTGAATGAATTCGTCTGCGTCCGAGTCCAGGCGTCCGCAGTAGCGGCGTTCCAACAACTGTACGTAGCAGGACACCATGCGTAGTGGTTCGTGGAGGTCATGCGCCGTCAAGCGGATGAACTCGTCGAGCTCGTGCTTGAGCAGGCTCTCTCGTTCGCGCATTACATCCAGCTCGCGGCGCATCTGAGCGATAGCGCGGCCGGTCGTGTCGGCTGGCAATCGGGCTTCTTCGATTGCAACCCTTCCGCTCTTACCGCCGGCTACTCGCACCCGCGCGCTTCGGTGATTCCGCATCTTCGTGGGCCTTTAAGGATCGGGCTCCTAATCCAATTGCGATTTGATAGCCGGATTGCCGGACGCGGCTGTCCGCATCACCGTCCACACATCCGATGAATCAGCGAAGTCGCGGTCAGTTAGGTGGTCGGTCAGCAGGGAAAGCGTGTCACGCCAGGAGCCGAGGACGGCGAGCATAATGTGGGCGGCGCGCTCATCAATGCGCGCAGTCTCTATCCCACCCATATCACCAGCAATCAGGCCGAAATCAAATAGAGCCCGTTCGCAGCCCTTCACGAGGTAGCTGCAGGCAATGCGCTGCGCTTCAAGCTCCCGTGCATCAGGATTCAGTACGAGGCGACGGCGCGGTGACGCCATGCCTAACTCCTTTCCGATAAGTAGCAGCAACCAGACGAGCGCTGGCCGGTTAATATCTGTTCACCATAAATAGATGGAGCGTGGTCCGTTACGTTACGTGTGCCGCTCGATAATCTTCGGTGAAGATGTCGATCGCAACGGGACTCACCAATCTCGGAGTGCTCGCCATCGTCGTTCATCCGATCCCGTTCTTTAACGAGCGTTCGCCTGTCAGAAGGGCTCCCCGCGGCGTCGGTTACCACAATGACCCTGCGGAGCCTGGAGGCGGGCTGGGCCTGCGCCATCTTGCCGATAGTGTCGACAAGCGCTATGTGATGGCGCTGCGGCTTACGCTACGACCGCGCTGGCGTCGTTTCTCTATGCCACGGTTTACCTGGGATGGCAGGCCCTGTACCATTCTTCACGTTTTCGCCCTTGGCTTGGGCGGTAGCATCCCCGGCCGGCCCGCCTTCCAGGCCGAGTTCTTCGGCTTAAGAGCCTTTGGCGCGATCCAGGGACTCGCCTTCACCATCGCAACGCTCGGCGAGCTGGCTGGCCCGGTCTTTGCCGGCTGGCCTTACGACATGACCGACAGCTACCGCCTCGCCTTTGTCATCTTGTCCGCGGGCTCGCTGCTGGCGGTCCCTCTGGTCCTGTCTGTGCACAAGCCTGCGGCGTCGACTACCACAGCTGGCTCTACTGGCCCACACGCCGCGGCGCAGGTCTGTGACGCACAATTAACCGCCTGTTAAAGCGCCGTTTATTTCGCTGCACCGGGCCTGCGCCAGAATAGAAAACGTGGAGAGCTCTGAGTTCACCGGTGACCAGACAGTTAAGGTGTGACTTTCGTCACAGTGTTCAGACCTCCGTTGGGTTAGGCTCTTGACACATGGCATTGACGTGGAGTAGAAAAAGAATGAGTGTTCGTTTTAAAAACCGAATACTCGTTTTCGGAGGACGGGCAATGCCAAAAGTTACAGACGCACACCTCGAAGCACGCCGCCAGCAAATTCTGGATGCTGCAACCGAATGTTTCGCCCGTAAGGGCTTTCATCGCTCAACGATGCATGACATCTGTCAGATGGCCGAGCTAAGTCCCGGTGCCGTCTATCGCTATTTTCAAAGCAAGGACGAAATTATCGAGGCGATGGAGGAGCAGGGGCGCCAGCATAGCGCCGCAGTCATCGATGCCGTGACCAGCGAACGCACCGAGACGCTGGACGTACTCGAAGGTCTTGTAGATGTCTTCTTTAGCAAACTTGAAGACGTCCGCGACTGCGCTGTACACATCGAGCTCTGGGCCGAGGCCCTGAGCAATCCGAAGATCAAGCAGACCGTCGTCCGGATTGATGAAAGCATTCGCAACGCCTTCATTCAACGGATCGTCAGTGCTGCTCAACATCGCGGCGAAATCAACGCCGCTTTGGATCCGGACGCGGTCGCGAGAGTGATGATGGCCTTCTGGGACGGCCTCGTCCTTCAGAAGACCCTAGATCCAGAAGTAGACATATGGAAATACGTCGCCGTCATGAAGGCAATGATTGGCGGTACATTTTGGCAGAAAACGGAAGCTGGAAGGAGTTGATTGGTATGCTAAGCTTCCTCACCGACGAACTCGTTTGGGCGGCAATCCGCGAACGCGAGGACGAGGCCCGTAACACACACCCCCACACGGCAGGCTGGCCTCAGACCGAACGATCTATGGCCGCGCCGAAGCCGCTGGGCGGCTGGCTCTCGATCCTGCGCAAGCCACCGACTCAGGCGACGGAATACCGTTAGGGCTAGCAATCGAACTCGGGGTGCGGCCTGCCGCCAAACAGGTCGATTTGAACATGGCTCATTCGTCGCAATACTGAGCGGGGAAGAGGCTCCGCTCCGCTGGAGTAAGGGAGGCACCCAACGTGGCGTTATCACTGCTATCAACTGAAGGTCTCGCGCGGGTCTCGGCGCGCCGCCCCTGGACTATCGTCGGGATCTGGGTCGTCGTCATCGTCGCCTCAATGGCTGCGATCGGCGTGCTCCTGTCAGGGGCCTTGACGACAGACGTGTCCCTCACGAACGGCCCCGAGTCGCAGCGGGCCGAAGATCTGCTCAAGGACCATCTTCGCGGTCCAGAGCCAACGAACGAAGTTGTCATCGTACGCTCCGACTCCGCGACGGTAGACGACCCGCAGTTCCGTGAGGTAGTTGATGGAGTTTACGGTAAGATCTCAGCGCTTGGTACGGGGATCATCTCAAAGGGCACCAACTTCTATCAATCGAACGACCCGTCCCTCGTTTCCGCCGACCGCCACACCACGATATTGCCGTTCGTCATGGTCGGCGACCACGAGGAAGCGCAGGACAGGATCGATCCGGTCTTAAACATCGTCAAGCAGGTCGATGGCTCGCAGGGCTTCCACATCCTGATCACCGGCCGCGCGAGCATGAGCGACGAGCTGCAAACGCAGGCGCAGCATGACCTCGAGACCGGCGAGTCCATCGGGATACCGATCGCGCTGGTAGTGCTGATTATCGTGTTTGGGGCGCTCCTGGCAGCGGGCGTACCTCTCGTTCTCGGCATCCTGGCCATCGTTGTCGCCGTCGGCCTCTCGGCCCTGCTCGGGCATGTCTCTCAGCTCTCGTTCTTCATCACCAACGTGATCACAATGATGGGCCTGGCGGTCGGCATCGACTACTCTTTATTCATCGTCTCCCGCTACCGGGAGGAGCGCGCGAAGGGGCTGGCGAAGGAAGATGCGATCGCGGTCACCGGCGCGACGGCTTCGCGCGCCGTCTTCTTTAGCGGTATGACAGTCGTCCTCGCCCTCTTCGGCATGCTCCTTGTCCCAAGTACGATCTTCCGTAGCCTCGGCGCAGGCGCCATCATCGTCGTCCTGGTTTCGGTCATGATCTCGTTGACATTGCTGCCGGCCATGCTCGGCCTTCTCGGGGACGGGGTGAACGCCGTGCGCGTCCCGTTTATTGGTAAGGGGGCCATCGCGGCGGACCATGAGAAGCACGGCGGGTTCTGGGACCGCGTCACGCGTTTCGTTATGCGCTACCCCGTGGTCGCGCTCGTCGCAGCCGCGGCCCTGCTAATCGCGCTTGCCGTGCCCTACATCGATATCAAGACAGGTAGCGCCGGCGTCAGCACTCTGCCAGACGGTCTTCGCTCCAAAGAGGGATTCCAGATATTGCAGAGCGAGTTCTCATACGGACTCGTGACTCCAGCGGAAATCGCCATCCAGGGTGACGTAAACGGCGCGGCGGTTCAGGGTGCGCTGCGCCGCCTCGATGCGGTCCTTGGACAGCATCCCGAGTTCAGTCACGGCGCCTTTACGGCAAACAGCAGCGGCGACGTTGCACTCTACTCAGTGCCGGTGAACGGTGATCCGACAGCGAACGGGACGTTGGATTCTGTGCGTGCGCTGCGGTCGAAGTATATTCCTGAAGCCTTTAGCGCCGTGGACGCGAAAGTGATGGTCGGTGGCCAGAGCTCAGGATCGCTTGACTACATCAACACGACTGAAGATTACACACCGATTGTGATTGGCTTCGTGCTCGGGCTCAGCTTCATCTTGCTGACTATTGTCTTCCGTTCGATCGTTGTGCCGATCAAGGCGATCATCATGAACCTGCTCTCAGTGGGTGCCGCCTACGGGCTGTTGGTGCTGGTCTTTCAGAAGGGCGTCGGCAATGAACTGCTCGGCTTCCAGCAGGTGGACATCATCGAGGCGTGGGTGCCGCTCTGGACCTTCTCGATCCTCTTCGGTCTCTCAATGGACTACCACGTCTTCCTCCTCAGCCGTATCCGCGAGCGCTTCGACCGCACGAAGGACAACCGCGAGTCGGTTGCCTTCGGCGTGCGCTCGACTGCGGGCATAATCACCGGAGCTGCGCTGATCATGGCCGCAGTATTCGGGGGTATTGCCCAGGGCGATCTCGTGATGTTCCAGCAGATGGGTTTCGGCCTTGCCGTCGCCGTGCTTCTGGACGCCACTGTCGTACGCTCAGTCCTCGTCCCGGCAGCCATGGAACTGCTGGGCGACCGGAACTGGTACCTGCCGCCGTTCCTGCGGTGGCTTCCGGACCTTCGCGAGCGAGAAGGGAAGGAAGCAGCAGTTGAGGAACCTCGCTGGGCGGCACGGCATAGAGAAGGCGCCGAAGCCTCGTAGCGAGAAAATACTCTCCCTTGGGTTAGGCGTGGGCGGCTCCGACGAGCCGTCCACGCCCTTTCTTTAGTACCGATCGCGCAGCTCGGCGGGACGCTTTCACTCATTATTCACTGCGCGTTGGTTTTACTGATTATCAACGTCTGTAAAGTATTAGTTAACAGCCCTGCGAGCAGCCGGACTTGCAGGAAACGGCGAGTCCTAGGGAGGTTTACATGCATCGGACGCGGGGGGACTTTCCCCAAGCACAGACAACGACATTAGCGTGGCCGGTAAGGCCACTGGTCGCCGGCATCGTCGCGGCAATTCTGGCCGCTTTGGCGCTGCTGGTGTGCTTGGGAATCGGCTGGCCCATTCACGCTTCGGCGGTCCACGACGATGGCGAATTCGAGCTTGACGGCAACATCCCGGATGGAGCAGCGGCCGGGCCGGATTGGGGATCTGTCTTTGATTCCGCCGGCAACGTCGCCGATCTCCATGGAGGCCTCGCCGCCGGATTCCTGATGGATGATATCTCGCCGGCCGGCGCGGTTGACCACACCGTGTTCACGTCCGGCGGGACGAAGAACAACCAGCAGCCTTCTGCCTGGAACTGGGGCACACAGAGCGTCCCAGCCAAGGACGACCTGTCGAACGTCTACGCCTTTGGCACAGTGGATTCGAACGGCCACTTGATCATTTACGCCGGCCTGGAAAGACTGGCGCCTAACGGCGATAGCCACATCGACATCGAATTCAACCGGCAGATCATTTCGCTCGATGAAGAGCCACCCTGCGCCAACGAGCCATGCGGCTTCCTCGGATCTAAGACCGCAGGAGACATCCTCGTTGCCATGGATTTCACCAAAGGCGGCGACTTCGGAACACTTCGGGTCTTTCAGTGGGACGGCAGCCAGTATGTAATAGTCGCCGGCGGCTCAATGACCGGCGCCGGTTGTAACGCGGCCGACACTATCTGTGGTTTGAACAATGCCGGGCCCAGTGATGACGGCGGGCCTTGGCCCAACTACGACAACCACGGCAATGTCATAGCGACCCTCGAGAAGAATGCCTTCACGGAGTTCGGAATCGACCTTACTGGGTTGCTTGGTGCCACCCCTTGTATCGGCTCCTTCCAGGCCCACACAAGGACATCCCAGGGTAATCCCGAGGACCTGAGCACAGCGGAACTTAAGGACTTCGCCGCACCGGAGCCGCTACCGCTCTGCGGCATTCACTGGCAGAAAGTGGACGGCCAGGACAACCTCCTGTCCGGCGCTACTTTCGAGGTCTGCCGCACTCACGACGGCAACGGTGTTGATACCACTGACGAATGCCAGTCTGTAACCGACAACCAGCCGCCGGACGGCGACCCGACCGGCGGCAAGTTCAACCTAACAATCACCGTGCCGGGCACGTACCGTATTTGCGAAACGGCGGCCCCCTCGGGCTATATCGCAGACCCCGGTTGTAGGACAGTCGTCGTTACCGGCGCAGGCGCCTTCTTCGCCGAAGGTCCGTTCGTCAACAACACGCCGACATCTCCACCATCCACGACGCCTTCGGACACTCCAACGCCGACGGCGACTGAAACAGAGACTCCGACGCCGACACCAACGGAGACCGAGGCCCCGACGCCAACACCAACTGACACCGAGACCCTGACGCCGACGGACACTCCAACGCCGACACCGACGGAGACCGAGACTCTGACGCCTACAGATACGCCGACGCCGACGCCCACGGACACTCCAACCCCGACGCCCACGGAGACCGAGACTCCAACGCCGACGCCCACGGAGACGCCGACGCCGACAGCCACCGCGACGCCCACGCCAACAGCAACGGCAACTCGAACAGCGACTCCGACTGCGACGCCAACGGCAACTCGATCGGCTTCGCGTACTCCGACTTCGTTGGCCGTAGGCCGGACCGCAGCGCCGCCGACACCGGCGGTATTAGCGGTTGCCGCCTTCCCTCAGACTGGCGATGGCTCAGTGGGCGACCGCGATCTCAACCTGCGCTGGGCGATTCTCGCGATCGCAGGCGCGTTCGTTGTCGGCTTCGGTATCACAACCCTCGCCCGTGTTCGAGCCCGGGGGCAGGCTAAAGTCGAGGTCCGTAGCGACGACTAATCGCCAGACAGGGTCTGGCCCGAACTGGCGGCGGAAGGACAGTTCCTTCCGCCGTTCGCATTTTGGAGCTATTCCTCCACGAAGTAGTCGGGATCCAGGTCCCGCCCGGCGACCCCGGCGTCTATGCAAGCGCGGGCGACGGCGTGTGCAACCGCCGTGTGCACCGGCTTCTCCAGCGGGTTCGGCAGCAATTGCCCCTCCGGGGTGGCAGCAACTATCGCCTCGCTGGCCGCCTCAAAGGCGGCCTGCGGGGCTGATTTGGCGCCGGCATCCAGCAACCCGCGGCAGGCGCCGGGATAACACAGCAGGTTGTTGATCGCGGCGCCTCCCTCGGCAATGCGCGCACCCGCCTCCATTGCTGCCGTCGCATCAATCTCTGGTCGCGGGTTGGAAAGCGCAAAGATAAATTGCCCCGGCCGCACCATCGATGGCTCGATAAGGGCGGGCTGGCCGGTTGTCGCAATGACTACATCACACTTTCCGCAGATCTCTTCGATATCGGACGCAGTTCCCCCGCTTGCCACCAGTAGTTCGATGGCTTCCGGCAAGCGATCGGCGCCGAGAACGGAGTTGCCCGTGTAATGCATTAGCGAGCGCGCTATCGCGAGACCGGCAGCCCCCAGTCCGATCTGGCCGATGAGTAGCTGTTGGGGCGTCGTCTCGGCCAGGCGGGAGGCGTTGATCAGCGCCGCCAGTACCACGGCCGCCGTGCCGTGCTGGTCATCATGGAACGCGGCAACGCCGACGGCTTCCTGCACACGTCTCTCAACTTCGAAGCATTTCGGAGAGGCGATATCCTCGAGCTGGATGACGCCGAATGACGGGGAGATGGCCGCCGCCGCCTGGACGATGTCGTTGGCGTCCTGGCTGCGTAGCGCTATCGGGAAGGCGTTCACCCCGACGAGGTGCGCCAGGAGCGCCGCCTTGCCCTCCAGGATAGGCATTGCGGCCAGCGGACCGAGGTTCCCGAGCCCCAGGACGGCCGAACCGTCGCTAATAATCGCGACGGTGTTCGCGATGATCGTGTAGTGGTCCGCGAGTGAAGGGTCCTCGTAGATACGCCGGCAGACCTCTCCTACGCCGGGCGTGTATACCCGGCCGAGATCAGCGAACGTGTCGATTGGCATTTGTGGGACAACCCGGATCTTGCCGCCGAGGTGGGCCGAAAGGACCTCGTCGCGCAGCTCAAGGACGGTCGTCTCTGGCATCTCATCAAGTTCGGAGACGATAGCGTCGAGCTCGGCCAGCGACTCAACGAGGAGGTCAACATCCCGCACCATCGAGGTCCGGCTCTGATGGACGGTCCGGATGTCGCCGACGCTGGCACCATGCCGCGCCACTACCCCCAGAACCCCGGCGAGGACGCCGACCTGCTGTACATTCTTTACCCGCAGGGTGCGGAAGAACTGCGGTTTCTGCGGATCGCGCGGCATTCTCCCTCCGTCGCCCGGTATCTGTCAGTCAATTCTAAGCGATGCGGGCTCTCTGGCTCGGATGCCCGATGCTCCGAGAACGTGACGCTATCGGTCAAAGGGGATAATCTCGACATTGCTGATCGGTCGGAATTGCTTTCAGTCGACAGCCGAAACCAAGGAGGTCTCATGAAGCTGGCCCGCGTCGCTGCCCTGGCCCCGCTCGCCGTTTTAGTCACGGTGATGTTCGCTGCGTGCGGAGGTGACGGAGACAAGGACAAGTCAGCAACCGCGACGCAATCTGGTTCGCCAAGCGACGGTGCAGATGACGAGGTCAAGCTGACGCTAGTAGCCGAAAACACCAAGTTCGACAAGACTTCGCTCGAGGCCCCGGCCGGGAAGGACGTGACACTCACCATGGAAAACAAGGATTCGATCGAGCATACTTTCGCTTTATATGAGACAAAAGCAGCCACCAATAGGCTAGCGGGGGGCCAGACCTTCTCGGGGCCCGCTTTTCTGACGTACCAGTTCACCGCGCCCGAAACACCCGGCACCTATCACTTCCAATGCGATATCCATCCGAACGCCATGAACGGCGAATTTATCGTTAAGTAACGACTCGTCGGACTCGGGCAGTTACTCGCGTGGACGGGCGCCTTTAGTCAGCCCGGACGCCCCCCCGGTAGTGATCGCAAAACAGCAAGCCAGGCCGAAGTCCCACCCGGAAGCGGGCCATCGGTCAGACCTGACATCTCCTGGGCAGACAGCTCGAGTCCCTCGCGGGATAGGGAGTTGGTTCCGAGGATTCTTTCGCGAACGAACTTGTCCGTCTGCGGGCGGGCGAAGGGTGCTAAGAGGGTAGCGCTTGCGTTATCGCCGCGTCGGCGGCAGGTAGCGGCTCGCTGCCCGCCGCGATAACCTGCGCCAAGTCCGGCCCGGTCGGCAAGGAGGGTAACCGTCCGATCCGGTTGCGCGGCTCAGTGCGCACGTTGCACTGCAAGCAGCAATAGTAGTCGCCCGAAAAGTCCGCGCGGAAGACGAGATCGCCAAGACACTGTGGACAGACCTTGAGTAACGAAGCTAGGTCCAGCTTCTTGCGAGCCCGCTGCGGGAAGTCACGCACGCAACTCCTCCTTTATTTACGCGGACCCTCCGCCGCATGCGGATTCCGCCTCCTCCAGTGGTCTACGAGGTTAGCTGACGGGTTAGGGCTGAAAGGAGCTGCCCACTCCGAGCCTACGGAGTACACCCCGGGGCGGCCTGGTTCCCCCGTTCCGCCAAAAGCGGATTAGACCTTAGCGTGCTTCATTGAACCATTCATCCGGAAAGCTGTCAATAGAAATGATGTTACGGAATGATAAAGAAGTCTTATCCACATTTTGACACCGTGTCAGTCGCAACTATATCCTTGGCCCTGCTCCGCTCCAACCACCCACTGATTTTAAGCTGGAGGATGCATGAAACTCGCGATCTTCTTCGGCGGATCCGCCAGTGTTGAAGGTCAGATCCAAGCCATCATTGACGCCGAAAACGACGGCTTTGATGGCATCTGGTTCGGCCAGATCTTCGGAAGCGATGTACTCACCATCATCGCCCTGGCCGGCCAGAAAACAAGCCGTATCGAACTCGGAACCTCTGTCGTCCCGACGTACCCAAGGCACCCGCATGCCCTCGCCCAGCAGGCGCTCACCGTGCAGGCCGCGACGAACGGCCGCTTCAACCTCGGGATCGGGCTATCGCACGCGCCCGTCGTCGAAGGCATGTGGGGTCTCAAATACGACCGGCCGGCTGTCCATATGCGGGATTATCTCTCCGTGCTGCTGCCTCTCATCCGGGAGGGACGCGCGAGCTTCAGCGGCGAATTCTTTCGCGTGAACGCCACCGTCCAGGTGCCCGTGCCCAAGCCACCGCCGGTCTTAATAGCGGCGCTCGCCCCGGTGATGCTGCGCCTCGCGGGCGAAATGGCGGACGGCACGATTACGTGGATGGCCGGGCCAAAGACGCTCGAGACGCATATAGTGCCGCGGATAACGAAAGCAGCGAAGCAAGCCGGCCGGCCCGACCCACGCGTTGTTGTCGGCTTGCCGGTAGCGGTCACCGACGACCCCGCTGGCGCTAGGGAGCGCGCTGCTCGCTCGTTCCAGATCTACGGCACGTTGCCGAACTATCAGCGGATGCTGAACATCGAGGGCGCCGCCGGCCCTGCCGATGTCGCCATCGTCGGCAACGAAGCCGAAGTCGAAAGGCAGCTGCGGCAGCTCGCCTCCGCCGGCGCGAACGACTTCCTCGCCGGGATGTTCCCCGTAGGCGACGACGCGCAGGCGTCGCTCGACCGGACGCGCACGCTACTGAAGGGGCTGGTGGGCAAGGTCTGAAGCCGCGTGTTTGAGACCCCTCACCAGGCTGTCTCAACGCACCGCTGCCCGAACGCCGTGAGATCTACAGTTCCCCCGTCCGACCTCGCCGACCTGCCTAAGGCCGAGCTGCACGTTCACCTTGAGGGCGCAATCCGACCGGCAACGATGGAGGAGTTCCTCACACGTTCAGCGCTACCGGTCTCCCGCGCGTTTTCCGACCTGAACAGCTTCGTCGATCTTTATGGTCGCGTCTGGGCCACGATCACGCGGCCGGGCGACTACGCGCGCATCGTGCGTGAGTACTGCGAGGACGCCGTTCGCGTAGGAATTCGTTATGCGGAGGTACATATCACTACGGCTGCCCGTCCGTTCCCTTGCTTGCTAGAGGCCGTCGAAACGGCATCGAAACAACGCGATATCGTCCTTCGGTTCATCGTCGACATACCACGCACCTTCCCAATCGAAGTCGGGTTTGCCTTTCTGGAGGGATCGAAAGGTGTCCCGGATGTTGTTGGAATCGGACTCGGTGGGTCGGAGCAGGGCTACCCGCCCGAGCCGTTCGAGCCGTTGTTCGCTGAGGCTCGTTATCGAGGGCTGCACTCGATGCCTCACGCCGGTGAGGATGCCGGACCGGAGTCCATTCGCGGAGCGATCAATGCCCTCAAGGCCGAGCGGATCATGCACGGCGTGCGGGCAGTCGATGATCCCACCTTGCTCTCCGAGCTGGCGGCGCGGGGCATCCCCTTGGCAGTATGCCCGACCTCGAACGTACTACTCGGCGTAGCGCCCTCCCTAGAGGAGCACCCGCTCCGTCGCCTTTGGGAAGCCGGCATCATCGTGTCCATAAACACTGACGACCCCGGCTTCTTCGACTGCGATCTCACCGGCGAGTACACGATAGCGGGTCGCCTCCTCGACCTCGACCGCGACGGCTACGGGCGACTTGCCCTGAATTCCGTCGAGAGTTCTTTCGCACCTGAGAGTCTCAAGCAGGAGCTTCGAATCGCGATCGCTGACTGGGTAAGGAGGGCCCAATGAAGGTCTTTGTCGCCGGCGCCACCGGCGTCCTCGGCCGCCCGACCGTTCGGGCGCTGGTCGAGGCCGGCCACGCAGTCCGTGGTACTGCGCGGGGGCCGGAGAAAGCAGATCTCCTGCGCTCGCTTGGCGCCGAGCCTGTCGAGGTTGATCTCTTCCACCCGGACGCCCTGCGCGCGGGCATCGCAGGCAGCGAGGCAGTGCTCCACTTCGCGACCAAGATCCCGCCAATCATGCGCATGCGCTGGAAAGGCGCCTGGCGTGAGAACGATCGCCTGCGGACGCTGGCCTCGCGGCATCTCGTCGACGCCGCCATCAACTCTGGAGCCCAGGTCTTCGTCTACGAATCGATCACTTTCATCTACGGCGAGCACGGCGACGAATGGATCGGCGAGGACGGCTCGCTGTCTATCTCCTGGGCGTCGCTCAAAAGCACGCTTGATGCCGAGGGTGAGACAAAACGCTTTACGGAAGGAGGCGGCCGGGGCATATCGCTCCGTTACGCCGCCTTCTACGCTCCCTACGCCCAGTCCACGCTGGATACGATCCGCCTGGCCCGGCGGCGAATATTTCCGGTCCCCGGCGACGGCTCGAACTTCGTCTCCTCAATCCACGTCGACGATGGCGCGACTGCCGCCGTCGCCGCACTCCAAGCGCCGGCCGGGGTCTATAACGTGACGGATGACGAGCCCTTGCGGATGCGCGACTACGGGCGGGCAATAACGGACGCCTTTGGACGGAAGCCACCGCGGCGCGTTCCGAAGTGGCTGTTCGGCCTCGTCGGCGGAGGCCCCGCCAAATATATTCTGAGTTCTCAGCGCGTCGCCAACGCGCGCTTCAAGGAGAAGACCGGCTGGGCGCCGAAGTACCGCAGCGCGCGCGAAGGTTTTCAGCAGGTCGCGCAGGAGCTAAAGGCCCAAGAGCAATAGGGCGTCACCGTGCGCCGCTGCTGGGCTGGTACGCGAAGTACGTATTCAGCTCCTTCGCATCGAAAGGCGGGGAGGTTGCGGAGACAAAGACAAGCGGCTCGTTGCTCGTGTTCTTGATGGCGTGCGCCGCCCCGGGCGGGATGTACACGAGAGTGCCTTCGCCCACCTCCTGCATTTCGTCCGCGACCTGCATTACGCCGCGGCCGCGGACGATCACGTAAATCTGCTCGTTGTCAGGATGACCGTGGACTGCCTGCATGCTGCCCGGCGCTCCTTCAACCCACGTGATCGCCAGGTTCTTCGAGCCGAACTGTCCTTCGGTCAGCAGTAAATACGACTTCTGACCGCCACGTTCGTTGGCTGGTGCGCCATCGATGGATTGTATGTGCATTGACAAAGCTCCTGTTGCGATGAAGGCTAACGGCTGTCTGGCGGTAGCTTACAACGGCAGCTTGCTGCGACGGTCGGGCTTCGGCCAGCCGTCGCTGCCTGTCTGTGCTAACCTTTGCTCACGAAGGAGGCACCATGACTCGAAACGCACTCGTACTCGGCGGTGGCGGCGCGCTTGGCGTCTCATGGGAGATCGGCCTGCTGGCGGGGCTCTTGGAAGAGGGCATTGATGTCGCCGGCGCAGACCTCATTGTCGGAACCTCCGCGGGCTCCATCGTCGGAACGCAAGTTGCTCTTGGCAAGACGACCGCAGAGCTAATCGACGAGCAGAACGAGCCAGACGACGGCAAGATCGGCGCGCTGATGGCGGGCATCGACCCGGCGTCCGTCTTGCAGTTGTTCATGCGTTGGGCCGGGATCAAGGAGGTGACCCAGGAGATCTGCGCGGAGATCGGCGCGGCCGCTCTCGCCGCCAAGACGGCCACCGAGGAGCAGTGGGTCGGCTACTTTGAAGACCATCTTGAGGGCGCTGCCTGGCCCGAGAGGCCTCTGCTTTTGACTGCCGTTGACTGCGAGTCGGGTGCTTTCCAGACCTGGGACCGCGATTCCGGCGTCTCCCTCGGGCGAGCGGCCGCCTCGAGCTGCGCGGTGCCCGGCCTTTTCCCGCCCGTCACCATAAACGGCCGCCGTTATACAGATGGCGGTGTCCGCTCCGGCACAAGCGCCGATCTCGCGCGCGGCTATGATTCGGTCCTCATCGTCGCTCCCATTGGCGCGCGCTCCGACGGCATCGACCCGTTGCTGGGCCGCCAGGCGCGGGCCGAGGCGGAGGCACTCCGAGCGTCGGGCAGCAACGTCGAACTCGTATTCACGGACGCAGCCACACTAGAGACGATGGGCATCAACCGCATGGACGTCGCGCGACGCGGCGTGACCACGCATGCCGGGATCGCCCAGGGACGCGCGCTGGCATCGCGCCTGGCGGGCAGCTGGGCGAAGGCGGCGGCGTAGAACGCCGGCAATGACCGACACCGTCCGTCAGCGCGTCGTCGAGGCGACCTACCGCGAAGCGACCGCAAAGGACGTCGAAGCGATCGCTGCGCTGCACGCCGATAGCTGGCGGCGCCACTACCGCGGCGCATACTCGGATGCCTTCCTCGACAACGAAGTATTCGCGGACCGGCTCCAGATATGGACGGACCGGCTCCACCAGCCAGACCGGTCGAACGAAAGCACGATCATCGCCGAGCGCGACGGTGCCGTCGTCGGCTTCGCCCACACGATCCTCAACGAGAACCAGGAGTGGGGAGCGCTGCTGGACAACCTTCACGTCCGCCACGACCTGAAGGGCGGCGGGATCGGCACCTGCCTCATGGCGGAAACAGCGCGGGCGTTGATCAAGCGGGCGCCCTCGTCGGGCCTGTACCTATGGGTGCTCGAAGGCAACAAAGCAGCTCAGGCCTTCTACCAGGCCCGTGGTGGGAAGCGTGTCGGGTCGAAGACCTCGGACGCGCCCGGCGGCGGCACCATTTTCGCGTTTCGATATGTCTGGCCTGATCCCACCGTGCTGCTTAGTCAGGAGTCGTCGATATGACCACTACTGCCTCTCGGACCGCCGCTGATATTGCCTCCCGCATGACGGAAGCCGCGGACGCCTGGCTCGACTCGCTCGACGATGACCAGCGGGCGAAGGCATCGCTCTCCTTCGACGACACGGCGGAGAGAACGAGCTGGGCTTACTTCCCGCGCTTGACCAAGGGGCTTCCGCTCCTCGAGATGGATGCTCGTCAGCAGAAGCTAGCCCATGCTCTCATCGCCGGAGGGCTCAGCTTCAACGCCTACGCCAAAGTCGTGACCGTCATGGCCAGCGAGAGCCTTGTAAACCTGATGGAGCAAGGCCGCCTGGACGCCTTCCGCGACCCGAGGCGCTACTTCCTCGCGGTCTTCGGCTCTCCCGGCGATGATCCGTGGGGTTGGCGGTTCGAGGGCCATCACGTTGTCCTCAACTTCACTCTAGCGGGCGGCGAAATCGTGTCGCCGACGCCGCTGTTCATCGGCGCCCAACCGGCGGAGGTCCCGCATGGCCACGCAATGGTGCTCCGGCCCTGCGCCGAGGAGGAGGACGCCGCCCGCGAGCTGCTCGGTGCACTCAATGGCGAACGGCGGCGCCAAGCGGTGATCTGCGAGGTGGCCCCGCCCGACTTCGTGATCATGAACTCGCCTGTGGTGCCGGACGCCGCGCTCCCTGGCGACATCGAGGCGCCCCCACTTCTGGCAAACATTGTCGCGGAGGCTAAGGCCATACCTCCGCAGCAACGGGAGGCTCTGCGCTTCGAGCGCGCCCGCCCTCGCGGTCTCCCCGCATCCGCCATGGACGCCTCACAGCGGAAGTTGCTCTCCGAGCTCCTTAGCGTCTATGTCGAGCGGCTGCCCGAACCGCTCGCGCCCATCGAACGGAATCGGGTCGAGCGGGCGGGGATCGACGACGTCCACTTCGCATGGGCGGGAGAAGACCGGCCTCGGCGTCCGCATTACTACCGGCTCCAGGGCCCGTCGTTCCTCGTCGAGTACGACAACACTCAAAACGATGTCAACCACATCCACTCCGTCTGGCGCGATCCCGGCCGCGACTTCGGCGGCGATCTCCTTCGCGATCACGTTCGCAGCAGCCACTAGCGTCCCTGGACTAATCACCCGCGAGCGAATACGCTTGACGGCGGAGGAATCCCACTATGGCCATTGAAAGCGAACCGCGAGCACGACCGGCGCCCAGGACACGATCATCCAAGGAATACGGCGCCGAGCACGTAGACCAGTTGCCCTACGGATCCGACGAAAAGGCCGCACGCTACTCGACCGAGCGCTACGCCGGCGCCACGGGCCTCAACTGGTACACCTGTGACCCCACCCTTCAACGCGCGATGCGCTATTACCTCACCGACGAGCAGTTCACGTGGGCAGAGCCACATTTCGTTCGCCTCGGCAAGCTGATGGGCGGCCCCATCTCTGAGCGTGCCGACATCACAGATAAGAACGGCCCGAAGCTCGTGAAATACGACCGTTGGGGCCATGACATCAGCGAGGTCACGATCCCGGAATCGGCCATGGCCACCAAGCGCGACTTGATCGAAAAGAGTTTCGCCGGCCCGGCGCTCCGCGATGCAGCGGAAGCGGCCGGCATTCCGCAGGTGCCATTGAGCCTCGCCTCAAGCTACATGCTCAACCAGGCGGAGATCGGCATGTCCTGCGCGATGGGCGCCGATGCCGGGATGGTGGCGAGCCAGGTCGCACAGTTCGCCCCGCGCGACATTCGAGACCTGGTGCTTTCCAAGATCGATTCCGGGGAGTGGATCGGCCAGACCGGCCAGTTCTTCACTGAGCGGACCGGTGGCTCGGATCTCGGCGCCCTCGAGACCACGGCGACTCCGGACGGCGACGCCTGGCGCCTCAATGGCTTCAAGTGGTTCGCCTCAAACCTCAACGGCGAGGCGTTCGTCGTCATGGCCAAGCCCATCGGCGCGCCCGACAGCATCCGCGGCGTCGCCACCTTCCTCGTCCTTAAACGTCGACGCGATGGCACCCGCAACGGCATCCGCATTCGGCAGCTGAAGGACAAGCTCGGCACCAAGGCGGTCGCCTCGGGCGAGGTCGAATTCGTCGACGCCGAGGCGTTCCTCCTCTCGGGCGATCCCGAGGGCCTCGAATCCGCCGACGGTGGTGGTCCCAGCGACGGCCGCAGCGTTTCGCGCCTGATGGCGATGACGAACCTCGCCCGCCTGGGCGTCTCGATGATGGGCCTGGGCTGCGCCCGTAGGGCCCTAGTCGAATCCCTCTGCTACGCTAAAGTGCGCAACTCCTGGAAGAAGCGGCTCATCGATCACCCACTCATGCGCCGCAAGCTGGCCGAGATGATCGTGGATGTCGAAGGCGTGCAGGCGATGGTGTTCGACGGCTACGGCCACCCGAATCGCCAGAGGACCGAAGGCGCGCCTCAACGCCTGCGAGTCGCTCCGGCTCTCATCAAGCTGAAAGCCGCTCGGCTCGGCATCACGACCGCCACCGACGCCATCGAGGTCCACGGCGGCAACGGGTACGTCGAGACGTGGCCGGTTGCCCGCATCCTGAGGGACGCGCAGATCAACACCCTGTGGGAGGGCCCCGATAACATCCTTTGCCTCGACGTCCGCCGCGCCATCCAGCGCGAACGTGCCGACGGGCCCCTACTTGAGCGCTTGCGCGAGGCAGTCGCCAACGCCAGCGAAGCCGTTCCCGCGGCGCGGCTTGTTTCTCAGAGCATCGAGGACCTATCGACCGCGATTACGGCGTGGAAAACACTCGACGGCGACGTCGCCGAGGCGCGCCTCTACCCCCTCGCGCAGTTCATGGCCGAAGTCTACGCCGCCGCACTCCTGTGTGAGCAGGCTGAATGGGAGCTCCGCGAATTCGGAGACGACCGCAAATCGCTTGTTGCCGCTCTCTATGCGCACCGCTACCTGAAGGACCGCGGCCCGCTACGCGGCATCGATGCGACCGAGAGCCTCGCCCTGGAGCACTTCGATCGGCTCGTCGCAGGCGCCCTCGTAGACCACCGGCCGCGGTAAGCCAAGCAATTAACAGCGACGTAGGGCTTCGACGATAACAGCCTCGTGCTCACGAAAGTGGAGCGTTACGCTGTGGAAGACGGATTCGACGGTCTTGTAAGCTCCGAACGCGCCAAGCGGTTTGACTCCCTTATGCCATTCGTCGTCTCTTACGCTTTCTAGGCAGGTGACAATCCTCGCGTGAGCTGCGTCGTACTTCTCAAGTACGGATTGCGGCGTGGCTCCACGCGACCCAAATTTAGTAATGAGCATGTTCAACGGATTAAGAATCCAGGCAGGCGGCGTCCTGGACTTGCCTTTACGGCACTCCTCAACGCCTCTCGGAAAGTAGCCAGCACCCCAAGCCAGGTGCCATACGAGCTGACCGACTCTCCAGGCCGGATTTGAGCTCTTCTTCTTCCAATCGGCCGCCGAAAGCGAGTTCACGAGCCTGTGATATGCAGATCTCGTTGCCTCTAGTTCAGCACGGATCACCTCGCGGTCGGGAACGGCTGTGGCCGACGCCGAGTCCGATGTAATTGAAGCCATAACAACCTCCTTGCGTCTCATGGCTTTCCCTGTGGGTCCGACCCTACAATTTAAAGTGCGCTTTAAGTCAAGGGGGTTCGGATGGAAAATCTTGAAATTGGGGAGATAGCTGGTAGGGCGGGCATCCGCACGTCGGCGATTCGATACTACGAACAGCTCGGTCTACTCAAGGAGACAACGCGAGTAAACGGGCGGCGACGCTACAGCGCCGACATCTTGATCCAACTCGAGTCGATTCAGGTGGCCCAGCAGGCCGGCTTTACGCTGGGCGAAATCGGCACGCTGTTTTCCGGTTTCCGCGAAGACACACCCGTGTCGGCACGCTGGCGGGCGATGGCGGATCGCAAGATAGCCGAGGTGGATGGCCTGATTGCCAAGGCGCACCGCATGAAACAGCTGCTTCAGCTTGGGCTAGAGTGTGGATGCGTTGAGCTGAAGGATTGTCGATTGCTTCTCGGGGCCGAGCCAAAGCACGGCTAGCGGCAGCTTATTCGCGAAGGCCCTTTCGCGCTCGATTGGCTAGGATGTAGCGGACTATTGCGCCGTCTACGTCCCTGTGGCATCGTTAGCCCCGCACTCACGGGCATACGATGAGCGATTTCGACCCGACGGCGTTCCGTACGATTCCGCACGGACACGCCTTCGAAGACTTCGAGCCTGGCCGCACCTTCGAGCACCACTGGGGCCGCACCCTGAACGAGGGCGACAACTCGCTCTTCACGACCGCTACGCTCGCCTATAACCCGCTCTACTTCAACGCAGAGTACGCCCGCGCCAACGGCCATCCCAACACCGTCGTGAACCCTTTCCTCGTGCTCTGCACGGTGGTCGGCCTCAGCGTCGAGGACCTGAGCGAGGCCGGCGGGCCCTTTCTCGGCATCGATGAGCTCACCTTCCACAGGCCTGTCTATCCAGGCGATACGCTGACCACCCGCAGCGAGGTCATCTCCGCGCGCGAATCGGCATCGCAGCCTGCATTCGGCGTTGTCACCTGGCACACGGAAGGGTTCAACCAGCGCGGAGAGCTCGTGATCGACTATAGGCGCTCCAATCTGGCGCGAAAGCGGGGCGGTAAGTGACAACGGCCGCGAGCCCGTACCTCACCGAGGAGCGCCTCGAAGCCCAGTCGAACGCGCGCCGCTTCGCGATGGACGAGGTCCTGCCGCTGGCGAACGAGCTCGACAGGCGGAAGGCAGACATCCCAGATGCGTTCCTGAAGAGGATCGGTGAGCAAGGTTACTTCGGGATCATGATTGGGCGCGATTGGGGTGGAATGGGCCACGGTGTGTTCGAATATGCCCTCATCACCGAAGAACTCTCGCGCGCCTGGATGAGCGTGGCGAGCATCATCGCGCGCGGTAACGGCATGGGGACCAATGTCCGCGATACCGAGCGCCGGGCCGAACTGCTGCGACGCAGCGCCCGCGGCGACTGGATTGGGGCCGCCGCGCTCTCGGAGCCCGGCGCGGGTTCGGACCTCGCGAATGTTCAGTGCCGCGCGGCCAAGGACGGCGACGAATATGTCATCTCCGGCGAGAAGCGCTGGTGCGGCAACGCGCTCAACGCCGACTTTATCCTACTACTTGCTCGCACCGAGGACGCCGACGAAGGGCCGCGTGCGCGTGGACTAGAGAGCTTCCTCATCGAGAAGCAGCGCGGCAGCTTTCCGAAGGGACTCAGCGGCAACCCCATCGATAAGATCGGTTATCACGGCATCACGACGTACCACCTTTGGTTCGACGGTCTGCGGGTGCCAGCGAACAATCTCCTCGGTTCGCGCATGTACGAGGGAACGACCGCTCCGCAGGGACGTGCCTTCAACGCCACGATGCACGGCCTCAACGTCGCGCGCATCCATACTGCCGCCCGCGCGATCGGGCTCGCGCGCGGCGCGCTCGAGGACTCGCTCGCCTACGCGCGGGACCGTGTGCAGTTCGGCCGGCCGATCGCTGAATTTCAGGCCATCCGCTTCAAGCTTGCGGACATGGCGACGCAGGTCGAGGCGGCGCGCGCGCTCATGTACCAGGCAGCGCACGATTGCGACGCCGGCGCATCCATCGAGATCGAGGCGGGGATGGCCAAACTCTTCGCCACTGAGATGGCCGAACGCGTCACGAGCGAAGGCATCCAGATCCACGGCGGCAACGGCTACACCACCGAGCGCTCCGTGGAGCGCTACTGGCGCGACGCGCGGCTAACGACGATCTTCGAAGGCACGTCCGAGATCCAGCGCAAGATTATCTCCGACCGGCTGCTGGGTCGCGCGCGATGACCGAATCGCCGCCGGCATCCCTAACCGGCAACGCGAACTATTTCGAGGACTTCACCATCGGCGACCGCCTTAAGCACGTGCGCGGCACAACCGTCGGCGAGGTCGAGAACCAGCTCCTCACGAAGCTGGTGATGAACACCGCGCAGGCCCACTTCAACGAGCACGCTATGAAGGACACACCCTTCGGACAACGTCTCGTCTTCGGCCTCGTGACTGGCTCGATCGTGATGGGCCTCGCCACCCAGGACGTCGCCGAGAACGCAATCGCGGAGCTTCGCCTCGACAAGCTGCGTTTCACCGCGCCCGTTTTCCACGGCGACACGCTGTACGCCTACACGGAAGTCATCTTAAAGACTGAAGTCGAACGCGAGGATGCCGGCGAGGTAACTTTCCGGCACTGGGGCGTCAATCAGGAGGGGAAAGTCGTTTTTGAAGGCGAGCGGACGGTACTCGTCAGGCGGCGAAGCTATTGGGTGAAGCAATGACCGATCGCGTTGGGCCGCTCAAGGGCGTCCGCGTGCTCGACCTGACACAGGCCCTCGCCGGCCCCTACTGCACCATGCTCCTCGCCGACCTGGGCGCCGATGTCATCAAGGTGGAATCCTCCCGCGGTGAAATGACCCGCTTCTCCGGCCCCTTCACTGACGACGACACCGAGCGCGCCTTCGGCGGCTACTACGCCAGCCTCAACCGCAACAAGCGCAGCCTCGTTCTGGACTTGAAGACCCCCGGCGGCAAGGAAGCCGTAATACGTCTCGCCGAGAAGTCAGACGTGCTGGTGGAGAACTTCGCCGCCGGCGTCATGGAGCGCCTCGGCCTGTCGTACGAGACGCTCGCGGAGCGCAACCCCAGGCTCGTCTACGCAGCGATCCGTGGTTTCGGCGACCCGCGCACCGGCGCCAGCCCCTACACCGACTGGCCCGCCTACGACATCGTCGCCCAGGCGATGGGCGGCCTCGTCGGCGTGACCGGCTCGCCCGGGAGCGGCGGCCTTCGCTGCGGCCCAAGCGTCGGCGACATCATGCCCGGCACGCTCGCCGCCGTCGGCATCCTCTCCGCCGTGATCCACGCCCGCGAGACAGGGCAGGGCCAATTCCTCGACGTGGCCATGTACGACGCCGTTCTCAGCCTCTGCGAGCACTACGTCTATCTCTACTCCTACGGCGGCGAGAACCCCGGCCCGCTCGGGAACGCCCATCCCTTCCTCTGCCCATTCGATGTCTTCGATGCCAAAGACGGCCAGATCGCCATCGCCGCCCCGACAGACAAGCACTGGCGCTTGCTGTGTGAGATCATCGGCCGGCCTGAGCTCGGGAAAGACGAGCGCTTTGCGCGCAACGAGGGCCGTCAGGCCCATGCGGCCGAGATCCGCGCGATTGTCAGCCAGTGGACGGCTGTCAGGACCCGCGACGAGATCGTCGATACGCTCTCGCGCTTAGTTGCCGCTGGCCCGGTGAACACGATGGCGGACATCTTCGAGGACCCGCACGTGGCGGCCCGCGAGATGCTGCCCGAGATCGAGCAGGTCGGCGCCCGGCCGGTGAAACTGGCCGGCCAGCCGATCAAGCTCACGCGGACGCCATCGCGGATGTACCGGCGGGCGCCGATGTTGGGAGAAGACAGCGCCGAAATCCTCGCTGAGATCGGCATGACACCGGCCGACCTCGAGGGTAGCAAATGACCCTCCGTTTGCGGCGCTCGGAGCTGGCCACGCCCGGCTCGAGCGAGAGGATGATCCAAAAAGCCGCATCGAGTGACGCCGACCTTGTCTTCCTCGACCTCGAAGACGCCGTCGCGCCGCCGCAGAAGGAGACAGCTCGCCAGCTGACCATCGAGGCGCTGAACAGCCTCGAGTGGGGACGCAAGGTCCGCGCCGTCCGCATCAATGCGATCAACACTGTGTGGGTCCTCGACGATATCGTCCAGACAGTGGAGCGCGCGGGCGAGAACCTGGACGTCATCATCGTCCCCAAGGTCAAGGCGCCCCGAGACGTCTGGTTCGTGGAAACACTTCTCGACCAGCTAGAGGCCAAGGTGGGCCTCTCGAAGCGAATCGGACTGGAGGTGCTGATCGAGGAAGTCGAGGCGCTCGCCCGCGTGGACGAGATCGCGGCCTGCTCGCCGCGCCTCGAGGCGCTGATCCTCGGCGTCGGCGACCTCTCCGCCAGCCAGGGCGTCCGTATGGGTCACATCAGCGATCCTGCCCTTCGCTACCCCGGCGACATCTGGCACTACGCCCGCGTCCGGATGGTAGTCGCTGCGAGGGCGACCGGACTCGATGCTATCGACGGCCCATTCCCTGACTACCGCGACAGCGACGCGTACCGCCGCGAGGCCATTCACGGAAGCACCCTCGGCTGCGTGGGCAAGTGGGCGATCCACCCAGACCAGGTGCCGATCGCTAACGAAGTCTTCGCTCCTACGGAGAAGGAGATCGCGCTCGCCAAGCGGATGGTGGATGCGTACGAGGCCGCCAGCAGCGGCGGCGCCGGTGCCGGCAGCGCCTCAGGCGTGCTGGTCGACGCGGCTACGGTACGCATCTTTCAGGCGGTGCTCGACCGCCAGGCTCTCGTCGAGCAAACCTGACGTCACCGCCCTCGAAGTCTCATGCGCTCGCGGTTCTGCTTTTGAATCTGCTTCCAACGCTTTCTATCCGCCAGTTCCAGGGCCCTGTCCTGCCGGCGCGCCATGAAATCAATCTCGCGCTCGAGCTTCCGATAGCTCGCGAAACGCTCCTCGGGCAGGTCGCCCCCTTCGATCGCCTCGCGGACGGCGCAGCCGGGCTCTCCGGAATGGCGGCAATCGCGGAATGCGCACTCCTTGGCGAACGCATCGACGTCAGCAAACGCCCGATCCAGGCCAGCCTCGGCGTCCCAAATAGTCAACTCGCGCAGCCCCGGCGTATCGATCACAACGCCACCGCCCGGGATAACGAAGAGCTGCCGGGACGTCGTTGTATGGCGGCCCTTACCGTCGGTACGGATATCGCGCACGACCTGGGTCGAATTGCCGAGCAGGCAGTTGAGCAGGCTCGACTTGCCCACGCCTGACGAGCCGACGAAGACTCCTGTCTCGCCGGGTATGAGCTGAGTTCGCAACTCGTCCACGCCTTGGCCGGTCAGGGTGCTGGTCGGGAGGACGGGGAGGCCGGGCGCGAGCGATTCTGTCTCGCCAACGACATCCGGGACGTCGTGCCGCAGGTCGGCCTTGTTGAGGACAACGACCGGCCTTGCGCCGCTCTCCCAGGCCACCGTCAGGTATCGCTCGATGCGGCGGGGGTTTAAGTCGCGGTTGAGCGCAGCGACCACGAACACAGCGTCCACATTGGCAGCGAGGACCTGCTCCTCCGTGCGCTCGCCCGCAACCTTGCGCGAGAGCTTCGTCCTGCGCCCGAGGACACGGTGGACGATGGCGTTGGCTTCGCCGGCGACCGCCGAAACGAGAACCCAGTCGCCTGTAGCAGGAAGCGCGTCGCGGGTCAGCGCTTCGTGGCGCAGCCGGCCCGAGACCGTCGCCGTCAGCAGACCATCCTCGCAATAGACGCGATAGGCGCCCTTCATCTCCTCCACCACGCGGGCGGGAAGCGTGTCTGTTTCGGTTGTATTCAGTTGTTGTTGGAAAAATGGACCCCAGCCGAGGTCTTCCAATCGAATCACGGGTCTCTCCTTGTTGTCGAAAGATTCAGACAAGCAGATAGGCGGACGGACCCGTGTCGAAAGAGGGGGCTTGAAGGCTTTGCGCCTAGAGAAGCATAGCGGAAGACACAGGCTCGTCCGCGAGAACGGTCACATGCACGGTATTCATTCTGACGAGCCCTCCTTCCGTAAGTTGCTGTTGCCTAAGCTACCGGACACGTCGGAAGTTGTCAACGATGCCCGGCGGCCCCGCTTACATTTCGCTCAGAGCCCGTTCGCCCTGCGTATACTCCCGCATCAGCCGAGCCGCGTCCTCCGAGCGCATGGTCTGCCAGAACGCGTCCAGCTCGAAGTGAAGCGCGTCTTGGAGCGACATCTCGCTGCCCTTGAGGATGCATTGCTTGATGAGCGCGATGCTCAGCGGCGGCCTCTTCGCCAGCTCCTCCGCCAACGAGAGCGCTTCTGGCATCAGCCGCTCCGGTTCGAACGCGCGGTGGACCAGGCCAATGTGCTCCGCGGTTTCCGCGTCAACGACTTCGCCGAGCAGCATGAGCTCCGTGGCTTTAGCGATCCCGAGGAGCCTAGTCATGCGCTGCGTGCCGCCGGCGCCCGGCAGTATTCCGACCCGCACCTCCGGCAGACCGATCCGCCCACCCTGGGCCATGTAGCGAAAATCGCAGGCTAGCGCGAGTTCGCAGCCACCGCCCATCGCCATTCCGTTAATCGCGGCAATTACCGGCTGCGGTAAGGACTGCAGCTTCAGGAGCAGCTTATGCATGCCATGCAGCTCAGCGCCGCCCGGCGCGGCCGTCGATGATCCGCGCATGCGGTCAGACAACGTCGATAGCTCGCCGACATCGTAGTGCGTGATGAAAATGCCCTCGACGCCGCCCGTGAGGATAAGCGCACGGACTTCCGAGTTTTGCTCCAATTCGTCCGCGAGCGCCGTCAGCTCCGCGACCATCGGCGCGTTCAGCAGGTTGCGCGGAGGGTTCGTCAGTTCGACGACAAGCGCAGCGCCTTCGCTCCGGAGTTTCAGAAAGCGGTATTCGGTCATGGCGGGTCCGTACCTTAAGACGCCCCGGCCTTCGCGAAGCTCCCCACCAGTTCAGCAATGCGATCGAGGTGGGGTATGGCTTCCTCCTCCGGAACGGGCGGCAGCCAGAAAGTGCATCGCTCTATGCCTATGTCCGCGTAGTGCGCGATCACTTCCTCGCGCGGCTGTATGCCGTAGGCTGTCACCGGTAGCCGCCCGCGTCCCGCCTGCTCCGCCATTTCGTTGAGCCGCCGCACCCGATCGGCCATCGGTTCGCGGCTCTGCGCGGCGATGGGCAACCAGCCGTCACCGTATTCGATAACTCGCTGGAACGTGCCTGGGCCGTCGCCGCCGACGTAAATCGGCGGATGCGGCTTCTGCACCGGCTTTGGCCACGACCAGATCGGATCGAAGTCCACATATTTCCCATGGTACTCGGCTTCGTCCTTCGCCCAGATCTCCTTCATCGCCAGGATCCGTTCACGCATGAGCGGGAACCTCGTCCTCGGATCAGTCCCGTGGTTCTCCATCTCCTCGCGATTCCAGCCTCCGCCCACGCCGAAAATTAGCCGTCCACCGGACAAACGGTCGAGGCTCGCCACTTCCTTCGCCAGGATGATCGGGTCACGCTCGACGACCAGGCATATGCCGGTGCCGAGAAGTAGTTTCTCGGTCGTAGCCGCTACGGCTGCCAAAGCAACGAACAGGTCGTGCGTGTGGTAGTACTCCCGCGGCAGCTCGGCACCGCCTGGCCACGGACTCCGTCGGCTGGTCGGGATGTGCGTGTGCTCGGGGAAGAAGAGCGAGTCGAATCCGCGCTCCTCGACCGCTTTTCCGAGAGTGACCGGATCGATGGCGTAGTCTGCGGGGAACATGACGATACCGAACTTCACGAGGCGACCTCCTGTTTGGTTAGACCGAATGCAGGCGGGATTATATCAGGACAGCTCGACACGGCCGCTCGGCGTTTCTAGTGTCGCGATCAGCCTCGGGGCCGCACCTTCGTTCACGTCGAGCTCGACCGCGAGCGCCCGCAGCACGCGGAGCACGCTCTCCGGCTTTGGATGTTCTGCCCTGAGCGCCACGAATTGGCAGCCCTCAGGGGCGGTGCCAGAGGGATGCGGTTCGGACAGCCAGTGTATAAGGAACGGGACGATCCCGTCGCCCGCGGGCTCCGCCCTTACCGCAAGCTGCCAGGTCAGTCGACTGCCGTCAGGAAGGTCGCGACCGCCCGCCATCCTTTCGCCGGGATCGTAGCCAGCCAATCGCGCCGCCTCGATACGCCGCTCGATATCATCCACGGCCACGGCCCACGTTACAAGCCGGGGCTCTGTTAGTGTCTCGAGACCGAAAGGCAGGGCACCCGTCGGCGCTTCGCTACCGGGCACAGGAGCGATGATCTCCAGATAGCTTCCGGCTCCCAGTGAAAGCAAGGCGTTGTGTGTTAGCCCTCCGGCGTGAGTCCCGCCGGAGACCGGTCTCACCCTAACCTGACGCTCGATATCATTCACCCCGCGTTCGAGATCCGGAACTGCGTACACGATATGGTCGAGCATCGGGGCACTGATCATAGCAGAACGCTATTTACCACGCGGCGCCCGCTCACGTTTACCTAGAGTGGCACCATGAGCAGACGAAGGTATACCTATAGCTACTCGCCGTCCCCAAAACGCGACCGCCGCGTTCGGCGAAAGCCATCGGCGCGTCGCGGCTGGCTCCTCGTGTTGGCGGTAGTTGGACTGGTCGGGGCGGTGCTGGCGCGGCAACTGGTCGCGGGCGATGACGGATCGGCGGCGGCGCGCTCAAATTGCTGGACTCAAGTCGCCTGCTCCGCCGAGCGGGTTGAATCCAAGTCGGCGGACTCCGCGGGTTCCTCGACTGGCGCCGACTCGCAACGGCAACACGAGGCGCCCCCGAGCGTCTCGGCAGCGGCTGTCGCGGTACTCGAGGAGCCATGCGGCGCCATCGTTCACAGCTTCAATGCGCACGCTCACCTCCCGCCCGCCAGCCTTACGAAAATTGTTACCGCTCTCGTTGCCGACGAACGTGTCGACCTGGCCCAGACCGTCCATGTGACTATCGACGGCGCAGCTCTAACAGCGGCGACCGACGCGACCGTGATGGGTCTCCAGCCCGGCCAGACTCTTGGCATGGTCGACCTCCTCTACGGCCTGCTTCTTCCGTCCGGCAATGATGCCGCGCTCCAGATCGCACAGCAGGTGGCCGGGAACGTGAAGGCATTCGCCGACTTGATGAACGCCCGAGTGGCAGAGGCCGGCCTCAAGGACACGCACTTTGTGAACCCGCACGGACTTGACGCGGCCAACCACTACACATCCGCCTACGACATCGCGGTGCTCGGCAATCTGCTTCTCCAAAAACCGGACCTCGCCTTCATCGTGGGCACTCGCAGCTACCAGCCAAGTTGGGACGGCCCCAGAGTGGACAATCTCAACCAGTTGCTCGGGCAGTATCCCGGAGCGATCGGCGTCAAGACCGGCTACACGCTCACCGCAGGTCACACCATAGTCGCTGCCGCCGAACGTAATGGCCGGCGGTTCATCGTCTCCGTTCTCGGGAGTGCCGATATCTTTGCGGACGCGACCAAACTCCTCGACTGGGCCTTCGCAAGCGCGCCCTCCTCCTGTACTCCTGGTGGCACGAGTCAGGTCGCCGCTCGGTGACGATGACCTGACGCCTCTCGGTCGCGACTTCAAACTTCGGGCACGAACACTGGCAACGCTTGGTCAGGGTAATCTTCCCACTCGAGATTCACCGGCATTTCGATCCTTACCGGCTTCCCGTCCGCCGCACGAAACTGCGCTATGAAGCGCGGACCATCCTCCAGCTCGACCAGAACTATCGTGTACGGGACCGAGAACGCCGGATGGGTTTGGTGATGCACAACTGAATAGCTATACACCGTTCCTCGTCCGGACGAAGCAGTCCAGTGGAAAGCAAAGGACCGGCAAGCTGGGCAGATAGGCGTGATCGGGAACCGAAATTCTCCGCAGTCGCTGCATCGCTGAAACTTCAGCACGTGGCCTCGTTGCGCCTCCCAGAACGGCGCGGAATCGCGGTCGGGACGCGGATAGGGCCGCGCCAACCGCTCCACTAGTAAGCGTCCTTTGAGAGAATCAGCCCGCTCGTGGGCACCCCCGTGCCGCTCGTAACGAGGCAGTTATCCACTCGGGCCACCTGGTTCACCGCCGTTCCCCGAAGCTGCCTCACAGCCTCCACGATGTGGCCAAAGCCGTGCAGATATCCCTCGCCCAGGTGCCCGCCGTGTGTGTTCATCGGCATCGCTCCGTCGAGCTCTAGCTTCCCCTCGCGCAGGAGCTCCGGCGCCTTCCCGGGCTTCGCGAATCCGTAGGCCTCCAACGCCATCAGGACGAACGGCGTGAAGTGGTCATAGATCTGCACCATCCGCACGTCGGCCGGCGTCATCTCCGCTGACCGATATAGCTCGCCGGCCACTGCTTCTGCTTCCTCCAGCCTAACGAGACTGGGGCGCTGATAGCTTGTCATCATCTCCGTGCGGCTGCCGGTACCCTGAGCCGCGCCGGTGATATATACGGGCGCTGTCTTCAGCGTCTTCGCTTTCGCCGCGGATACGACGATCGCGGCGCAAGCGCCGTCCGTATCCAGCGTGCAGTCGAGCAGTCGCAGCGGCTCAGATATCCAGCGCGAGGCCTGGTGTTCATCGAGCGTGATCGGCCGACCGTACATCATCGCGTGCGGGTTCGTCGCTGCGTGCTTCCTGCACAAGACCGCAACGCGCCCGAACTCCTCTGTCGAGTATCCGTACTCGTAGAGGTAGCGCTGGGCGAAGATGGCGACCCACTGCGCCGGCGTGACGAGGCCGTGCGGCAGGTAGTACTGCATCCACCCGCCGAGCCCGCCGCCCATGCTCGACAGCCCGAACCGCCGCTCGGAGCGTTCATTCAAGGAGCGAAAAGTAACAACTACGTCCGCCATCCCTGACGTGATTGCAGCCGCCGCACAGGCGATCGTGCCGCAGGCCGCGCCCCCGCCATGCGGAATTTCGGCGAAGAAACGTAGGTTCCGGAGACCTAGAGAACGCAAGAGGTCGATCTCGAAGACGTCGTCGTTGGCCGCCATCTTGACCACGCCATCGATATCGGATGGCTTGAGCCCGGCGTCCTCGAGCGCTTCGAGGATCGCCTCGAGCGCCATGTGCAGAGTGCTGCGGCCCGAGTCCTTCGAGAACTCCGTCTGCCCGATCCCGACGATAGCCGTCTTGTTGCGAATGGTCATCAAGCGGCGGAGCGCGCTCCGAAGAGGCCCAGGGAGCCGTTAATGCGGCCCACCATCTCGTTCAAGTCGCCGGCCCGGACAGCCCAGGCGGCCACTCCCTGCGTCAGAAGGTGCAGCGGGTACTCCGTTCCGACGCCGACTCCGCCGTGCAGCAGGTGAGCGAGTTCGAACACCGTCTGGGACGCGCGCACAGCCCAGTGCTTCGCCAGCCAGACCTCATGCGTGTTCTCCTGGTCGGCCTCGAAATGCGCCAGAGCATGGTACGCCGTCCAGCGGGCTGTCTGCGTCTGCATGAGCATGTCCGCCGCGTGGTGCCGCGCCGCCTGGAACTTCGCGATCGGCTGCCCGAATTGGACGCGGTTCGAGATGTACTCAGCGGTCATCTCCGTCACCCGCTGCATCAGCCCTGCCAGCTCGATCGTCCCGAAGGCGGTCGACAGCGCATCACAACGCTCGTGCAGTTCCTCTGCCGCCGGCCCTTCGGCGAGAACGACGACGGGTTCGGATGGCAAAGCATCGAACTCCACCCGCGCGTAATCCGCGCGGTCGAGGACCATCACCGGCTCCCTGTTCGCGCCGTCGAGCGGGATCGCAGCGAACGCATCGGTGCCGTCGGCCGACACCGGCGCGAGCACGCAGTCCGCAGCCATCCCGAAAGGGACAAGCGACAGGACACCGCTGAGACGGCCGCCGTTCAACTGTAGCGGCGGGGCTTTCCTCGCCCTTTCGGCGCGGTTATCTGCCTGCCGGCTCGACTCAGAGACCGTATAGAGCCGCGACCCACTGCTCAGATCACGAAGGTGTGTCTCTGCCTCGGAGCTTTGTGCCGATGCGAGAAGGTAGGCCGCCACACTCGCGACATTCACGGGCGAAGGCACGCCCGCATAGCCCATCTCTTCGATCACGATGGCCGCCTCGAGCAGCGATGCCCCGCCGCCTCCGGCCGATTCGGGCGCAGTCAGCCCGAGCCAGCCTAGCCGCGCAAACTCGCTTAGGTCGCTCGCCGAAAGCTGCGCGCGGCCGCGCTCGAGGTCGTATAGCCGTTCCCAAGGATAGCGGTCTCGCAGGAAGGAGCGCGCCGTATCGCGCAGGAGCTTCTGAGTCTCCGAGTCAGCGAAAAGCACGAGCTACCTCGCGAGGCCAAGCCCGTGGGTGGCGATTATGTCCCGCTGGACGTCGTTCGATCCCCCGCCGAACAGAAGCACAAGCGACGACTTGAGCGCCCGTTCGACATCGCCTTGAAGCAGCTCTCCCGCGGACCCGCGTTTGATCAGGCCCGGCTGACCCAGCGTCTGGAGCGCCTCGTTGTAAAAGCGGGTCTGGAATTCGGTCGAGAGCACCTTTAGAAGGGAAGCTTCGTAATAGGGCACCTCGCCGTTCGCCACCATGCTCGCCATCTTCAGGTCCATCACCTTGAGCGCGTTGATGTCGGCCGCCCAGCGGGCGACCGCGGAAGGCATCCAATCGCCAGAACCGTTCCCGTTCTCTCGTAAGAACGACGTCACGGAGTCGAAGACGCGCTCGATGCCGGGGATCGGACTGATCGCAATGCGCTCAAAGTCAAGCTGCGTGGTGATATACATCCACCCCCGGTTCTCCTCGCCGACAAGCGCGGAGATCGGCACCCGGACGTTGTCGTAAAACGTGATGTTCGTCCGGTAGCCGCCCATCGTTGGGAACGGCCTCACCTCGATCCCCTCCGAGTCCAGCGGGACGATGAGAAGCGAAATCCCCCGGTGCTTCGGCGCCTCAGGGTCTGTGCGGACGGCGAGCCAGACGTAGTCAGAATGATGCGCGCCCGAAGTGAAGACCTTCTGGCCGTTCACAACATAAGTGTCGCCGTCCCGAACCGCCCGCGTCTCCAGCGAGGCGAGGTCCGTTCCCGCTCCCGGCTCGCTATACCCGATGGCAAACTCGATCTCGCCCCGAAGGATGCGCGGCAGATACTCCCTCTTCTGTTCTTCACTTCCCACGCGCATCAAAGCGGGCGCCACGGTGTTCAGCGTTACGATCGGCACAGGAAGTCGCCGGTACATCATCACGTAGTTGAAGGCGTGCAGGTACAGGACGGACTTACCCCCACCGCCGTACTCCTTCGGCCATCCGAGGCCGAAATAGCCGTCGGCTCCTAGCCTCCTCCAGAAAGCCTTCGTCAGCCGCCCCGCCGTCTCGGCGCCGTTCGTCGAGATCTCATCCAGCAGGTCTGCCGAAACGACCGAATCCAGATATTTCCCGAACTCCGTCCGGAACTCCTCTACCTCCTGCGGATACGTGAAGTCCACCAGCCGCCCCTATGCGAATGCCTTGATCGATCCGCCGATTACGCCGCTGGCCTCGAGGCGCTCCAGTTCTTCGTCCGAAAGGCCGAGCAGCTCTTGTATCACCTCGTGTGTATGCTCCCCCATGATTGGAGCGGGCCGCCGGTGGGAAGCGTCTATCCCAGAGAAGCGGAAAGGCCACTGCTTCTGCCAGTGCGTGCCGGTGATCGGGCGCGTCATCTCCTTAAAGAAGCCCATATGCTGGAGGCCCTCGTCTTCCGGAAGCAGATAAGCCTTCACGACCCGGCACGCCTTGACCCCCCGCGCCTGAAGTTCGCGCTCGAGCTCTGGGCCATCGCGCTCCTTCACCACTTCCGCAATCGCGGCGTCAAGCGCTGCTTCGTTTCTCTTGCGTGCCTCGCTGCCGGCGAACCGGTCGTCGGAGGTGAGCTCCGGCCTGCCAAGGCCGTTCGCAAGCGCTGAAAACTCTTCGTCGGAAGCGACGGCAATCGTGATCCACTGATCGTTGCCCGCCGTCTGATAAGCGTTGTGGGGCGCCATCCAAGGGTGCTTGTTGCCGTGCCGAGTCGGCACCGGCGCGCCGTGCTGCACCGCGATGTGCTCCGGTGCGAAGATACTGTCCAGCGTCTCGCACTGCGGCACTTCTACCGCCATCCCGCGGCCTGTCGCCTCCCGCTGCTGCAGAGCGAGCGAGATCGCCGTCATAGTGTGCAGGCTCACGATCGGATCGCAGAAGCCGCCCATCATCTGCGGCGCTTCGCCTTCGTATCCCGTCATCGATGCGCACACCAGCTGCTCGAACGCCACCCCGTAGCCGACGTACTCCTCCCAAGGTCCGCCCGGGCCGTAGCCCGGCATCGTGACCGCGATAAGGTTGGGGTTAATGCTCAGCAGGTGCTCTCTGGTTAGCCCGAGGTTCGGCATCACGCGATTGGCGTAGTTACTGATGACGACGTCCGCCCCCGCAACCATTCGCTCGAATATCTCCTTCCCTTCCGGCGAGGATAAATCGAGCGCCATGCTGCGTTTGCCGCAGTTCGTGTCCACCCAGAGCGGGCTCCACTCCCACCAGCTCTCTCGCGCCGTCAGCGCCCAGATGTAGCGGTAGGGGTCCGGCCGCTGCGCCGACTCAATCTTAGTGACATCCGCCCCGAGCGCCGCCAGCATCACAGTGGCGTACGGCCCTGACCAGAACCACGTCATGTCCAGCACACGAATCCCCTCGAACGGCTTCGACGAAGGGCGCGCCCCATCACCACCCCTCGCCCCATTCCTGTAGGGGCTACCGGCGGTCGCCCTCACGGCCTCCTCCATCGAACCGCCTTCCCGCAACCGCTCTCGCTCAATCGGCTCCGAACCCTGAATCGAATAGCTGACCCGCGGCACCTTCACCGTGCGCCCGTCGATCTCCGCCTCTTTCCAGAACCCTCTTGCCTCGAGTTGCGGACACTGCACGCGGTCGGCCGCCGTCTGAAAGGGCGCTGCCGGCAGCCGAAAGGCCTGGGCCTGCTCAAAGACTTCCCGTCGTGTCCGCTCCGATAGCCACGGCTGCACCCGCGCCTTCAGTTCCTCTGCATGCGCAGTCCGCCATCCGTAGTCGTGCGCCTGCGGGTCCTCGAAGATCTCCCCGATCCCCATGAGCTGGCACATCATCTCCCAGTGCGTCGGCGTTAGCGGCGGGATGCCCACGTACCCGTCGGCGCACTCCATCGGCCCCATCGGCCACGGATTGCCGCGCCGTTCATATGGGAAGCCGAGCATGCTCTTCACCAACCACGGCGCGATCAACATCGAGGCCGCCACCGCCTGCTGCGACACCTCGATGTACTGCGGCGCGCCGCCTTGCCGGATATGCCGCAGCCCGGTCAGCGCGGCGACAAGCGCAAACAGCCCGCTGATGCGCGGTATCATCTCGCCCCCGGGGCGCAGCGGCTCACGTGACGGTTCTCCGAGCACGCTCATCCAGCCGCCCAGCGCCGTGATCCCAAGATCACTGGCCGCGTAGTCCGCATACGGCCCGTCTGTAGCGAAAGGCGTGATCAGCACGCACGTGGTGCCGCCCTCAAAATTGCCGCGAAGCTCCGCCGGCTTAAGCCTAAGCACGGCAAGCGCCATCTCGCTCTCGACGAACACGACGTCCGCGCTTGCGCACGCCTCCCGTGCTGCTTCAGGGGTCGACCGGACTGCCGTTTTCCCTCGCGAAAGCCACTCCCATGTCGCGCTCCGACGCTCGCCGTCCGTCTCGTAATACGGAGGCGCCTTGCGCAGCGGCGATCCTTCAGGCGGCTCAAGCATCGTGACGCTCGCCCCAAAATCGGCCATGTGCTTAGCCGCCATCGCGGCGGAGCCCTGGCCCGACACCTCGATTACATCAAGCCCCCTGAGAATGGACAAACCCTCACCCCCTCATCCGGGCGACACTTGCGAGAGCGACCGGTACCGCCGATTATACAGACTCGGACGCAGGCGACAACACCGACCAAAATTCAATCCCTAACACCTAAGCGCGATGCCGCAACTAATGGACGAACAGACAGCCCTCGTCGGCAAAGAGAGCCCGGCCCGGCCCGCGCCCTACGCCGTCAACCATGCGATGGCCCGCTTCTGGTGCGAGATGGTGGAAGACCCCAACCCGATCTACTTCGACGAGGACTACGCGCGATCAACATGGCTCGAAGCTCCGTTCGCGCCGCCGGCGATGCTCTTCACCTGGGGAATGCAGCCCGTCTGGCCGGAAGAAGTCCGCCACGAGAGCATGATCGCGCGCCTCAGTCTCCCCGGCTGCACAACCACGCTGGCAGTGAACGCGACGCAGGAATATCTGCTGCCCATCCGCTACGGGGACATCCTCACGGTCACGAACCAGATAGCCTCCATCGGCGAAGAGAAGACGACCCGACTCGGCACCGGCCACTTCGTGACCACCCTCGACACATTCCGCAACCAGCACAACGAGGCCGCCGGCAGGCACAGCTTCACGCTGTTCATATACCGGCCGCCGCTGGCTGACACCGCTGCGGCTACCAGCGGTCGCACCACTGGCGGCGCGTCGCGGCAGCCCGAAGCGCCCGCTACCTCGCGCGTCGAGACGCTGCCCGCGCTCAGCTTGCCGCTAACCCTCCGCCGGGCTATACAGGCCGTCGCCGGCACTCGCGACTACTACCCTTTTCACCACGACGAGCAGTTTGCCCGCGAAAACGGCGCCGAGGGCATCTTCTTCAACACGATGTTCCTGCAGGCCTTCGGCGGCCGCTGCGCAACTGATTGGTTCGGCAACGACGCCTTCCTCCGCCGCCTCGAGATCGCCATGCGTGCCTCGAACTACGTTGGGCGCACGCTCACGGTTGATGCCGCGGTCGCCAATGTCCGGCAAGAGGACGACCGCCGCCTCGTCGATGTCGAAGGCACTCTTCTTACCGAGGACGGGCCGACGACAGGCGTAAAGTGGGTAATAGAAGTCCAGGCGTAGGGGCTACCGGTGGTCGCCTACTCGGGCAACGAGACCAGAAACTCCAGAAGCACCCGGTTGAACGCTTCCGGCTGGTCCATATTCGAGGCGTGGCCGGCATCGGGGATGATCTCCAGGCGCGAGTGAGGAATCTTGTTTCCCATATACTGGCTCCCCGCCATGAACGGCTCGTCCTTCTCGCCGATGATGATCAATCCTGGCACCCGAATCTCCGCGAGCGAGTCGATCACCCTCGAGTCAAACTGGGCCAGCATGCCGCGTCCCGAGTGAGCCAGCCCCATCGCCGAGCGATGGTCCTTCAATGTGGCGCGCACCTCTGCGCTTTGGCTCGCCGCCTCCAACCCGTTCTGCTCGAAGTTCAGCGCTTGCTTCTCCGCCCGCCGGTTCCAGACCGCCCGGCCCTCCGGGTTGCGGTATCCCGGGCCTGTATCGCAAAGCACCAGCGCGCGCACCCGTTCAGGATGAGCAAGGTAGAACGCTAGCGACATATACCCGCCGAGTGAGAGGCCGCCGACAACGGCCCGCTCGACTCCAAGCATGTCGAGGATCGCGGTCATATCCTCCACGGTCAGCGCCTCCGAGTACTGCGCCGGGTCGTCCGGACTGTCCGTGCCTCCGTGTCCGCGCATGTCCCACGTAATCAGGCGATATCCGGCGTCGTTCAACGCCTTTCGCTGCGGTTCCCACATCCGCCCCGTCGCTGCGTAGCCGTGCGTCAGAAAGACGGCCGCGCCACTGCCGCTGTCTTCGTATCGAACATTGATCCCGTTGATCTTCGCTTCTGTCATGTGTTCTTCCTACTGGTAAGGCATCACATAGCCCGCCAAAGGCTGTCGGCCCTCGAAGTGCCCGCAGAGCGTATTCGCCAGTCCCTCCGCCCTCCAGCGGCCCTCTGCCTGGAAGTCCTTCTCGCGATGCGGCCCGGCGAGAAGAGAGACGGTGCCGCCGTAGACGATGAATACCTGCCCCGATATCTGCTCGGCGGCTGGGGACGCGAGGAAGCCCACAAGAGGCGCGACGTTCTCGGGCGCGAAGACGTCGAACCCCTCCTCCGGCTTCGCGTACATGCTCCCTAGGACCTCAGTCATCCGCGTTCGCGCTCGAGGGCAGATGACGTTGGCGCGAACGCCGTACCGCGCGCAGGACTGGGCGATCGACAGCGTCATCGCGGTGATCCCACCCTTCGCCGCAGCGTAATTCGGCTGCGCGGGCGAGCCGACGAGAAAGGCCTCGGAGGCGGTATTGATGATCCGCGCGTAAACGGGACCGCCCTCCTCCTTCGACCTGTCCCGCCAGTAGCTCGTCGCCCATCGCGACGTGCTGAAGTGGCCCTTCAGATGCACCCGGATGACCGAGTCCCAGTCGTCCTCGTCCATGTTGAACACCATCTTGTCCCGCAGGAATCCCGCGTTGTTCACAAGAATGTCTAGCCCGCCGAACGTCTCGACCGCCTGATCGATCAGCCCCTTCGCCTGCCCCCAGTCCGCGACATCGCCGCGATTGGCGATCGCCTTCCCGCCGGCGGCCGCGATCTCCCCCGCGACCCGCTGCGCCGGGCTCGCGTCCGCGCCGGAGCCGTCCGCTGCGCCTCCGAGGTCATTGACCACGACTGCTGCGCCCAGCCGCCCCAGCTCCAGCGCCTCCGCCCGCCCGAGACCTCGGCCGGCGCCGGTGACGATCGCGACCTTCCCCTCGAGCATCACAGCCGCTCGAGGACAGTCCCCGTGGCCAAGGCCCCGCCGCAGCACATCGAGACCAGCGCCGTCCCCTTGCCGGAGCGCTCCAGCTCGTGCAGCGCCGTCGTAATCAGACGGCTCCCCGTGGCCCCGACCGGATGGCCGAGAGCAATCGCGCCGCCGTTCACATTCACCCTGTCCATGTCCGGCTCGTGTACCTTCGCCCACGACAACACTACCGAGGCGAAGGCCTCGTTCACCTCGAACAGATCAATGTCTGCCATCGTCATGTCGGCTTTCCTCAGCACCCGCTCCGTCGCCGCAATCGGCCCGTCCAGGAGGAAGTAAGGATCGGAGCCGACGAGCACCTGCGCGATGATGCGCGCCCGGGGCCGAAGCCCTATGGATCGCGCCTTCTCTTCCGACATCCAGAGCACCGCCGCAGCGCCGTCCGAAATCTGCGAGGAGTTCCCCGCCGTATGTATCCCTTCCGGCACCACCGACTTCAGCTGAGAGAGGGCCTCGATATTCGTATCGCGCACGCCCTGGTCGGCCGTGACGACTGTGGTATCACCCGTCGGCGTGCCGTTTTCGCCCAGGATAGGCGCCTCGATCGGCGACACCTCGCGCTCGAAGCGCCCCTCAGCCCAAGCACGCGCCGCCTTCTGCTGAGAAACGAGCCCGAACGCGTCCACCTCCTCCCGCGTGGTCCCCCGGTTGCGTGCGATTCTTTCCGCCGCCTCGAACTGGCTCGGGGCCTGGTCCCACGGCCAGTCCGCCGTGTAGGGAAGGCCCGGCCCGTTGAAGACATTCGCCCCCAGCCCCACCCGGCTCATCGCCTCCACGCCGCAGGCGATCCCGATATCGATGGCGCCCGCGGCGATAAGCCCGGCGACCATGTGGTTCGCCTGCTGCGAAGAACCGCACTGCGAGTCAATCGTCGTGGCCGCCACCGTATAGGGAAGGCCGGTCGAGAGCCAAGCATTCCGCGTCACGTTCGCCGCCTGCTCGCCCGCCTGCGTGACGCACCCGCCGACGATCTGCTCCACCTCGGCCGGCTCGATCCCCGCGCGCTTGATCACTTCCGTCTGGACGGCTGCCAATATCTCGGCCGGATGGAGCCCCGCCAGGCGGCCGTTCCTCTTTCCGATGGGCGTCCTTACGGCTTCGATGATGACGGGCTCGGGCATCAGCTCCTCCTCGACGCTCGCCATCTATTGGGCGGCGAGCGATGGCAACATTACCAGCGATTCATTCCGCGGGTCAAACGCTTCAAATGCTTGACAAACAAACGTTTGTTGGATTATACCTGTCCTGACCGGCGAGGCAAACTACCCCGCCATTTCTGCCAAACAAACTCTCGATGCCAGAAGCTAGCCCGCAAGTCCTCTCCGCCACCCACGTCCTCGAATACCCCTACACCCGCAGCGTCGGGCCCGTCATCGGCCGCTTCCTGACCGCCCTTCGAGAGCGACGCATTGAGGGCGTCCGCGGCTCCGATGGCCGCGTGATCGTCCCCGCCGTTGAGTACGACCCCGTCACCAGCGAACCCACCGGCGATTTCGTCGAGGTTGGCCAATCGGGCGTAGTCACTACGTGGGCGTGGGTTTATCAGCCACGGCCCAAGCACCCCCTCGACCAGCCCTTCGCCTGGGCTCTCGTTCGGCTGGACGGCGCGGATACCGCAATGCTTCACGCCGTCGACGCCGGCAACCCTTCTAGGATGCGCACCGGAATGCGCGTCAGAGTCCGCTGGCGCGCCGAGACCGTTGGCGAAATCCAGGACATCGAGTGCTTCGAACCTGAGGATCCAGCTTGACCGAGCCCCGGACCGAGCCTGTCCGCAAGATCCGGACGCCTATCCGGCTCGACTACACCATGACCGCCGGCGAGGCGCAGTCCCGCTTCCTTCGCCAGATCGCGAACCGCAAGATCTTCGGCCAGCGCTGCCCTGAATGCGAGAAGGTATACGTGCCTCCGCGCGGCTCATGCCCCACCTGCGGCATCGCCACTCGAGACGAGGTGGAGCTCGCAGACCAGGGTACCGTCACGACCTTCTGCATCGTCAACATCCCCTTCGCCGGCGCCGCCGTCGAGGTACCTTACGTCTGCGCCTCGGTCCTCCTCGACGGCGCCGATATCACTCTCTTCCACCTCGTTCAAGAAGTACCCGTCGACGAGGTCCGCATGGGTATGCGCGTCGAGGCCGTCTGGGTACCCCCCGAGGAACGCGGCCCGACGCTCCAGAGCATCAAACACTTTCGCCCAACCGGCGAGCCGGACGCCCCGTACGACGCCTACAAGGACAGAATGTAGTGCAAGACGTAGCCGTCGTCTCCTTCGCCCAGTCGACCAGCTTCGCCCCAGACCCTCTTCGCAACGAGGTAGAGTTGCTTCTCCCCGTAATGAACGAGGCCGTCGAGCGCTCAGGGATCCCGAAGAAGGAGATCGGTTTCACCGTCTCCGGCAGCTGCGATTATCTGGCGGGCGCCCCGTTCTCATTCGTGAGCGCGCTCGACGCCGTCGGCGCCTGGCCTCCCATCATCGAATCGCACGTCGAGATGGACGGCGCCTGGGCGCTCTACGAGGCGTGGGTCCGCCTCCAGGTCAGCGACATCGACTCTGCCCTCGTCTACGCCTTCGGCAAGTCGTCCATCGGCGACACCAACGAGATCCTCACTCTCCAACACGATCCTTACTATGTCGCGCCTCTCTGGCCCGACCCGGTGAGCATCGCCGCGCTCCAAGCGCGGGCGCTCCTCGAATCTGACGGTTACTCGGAGAGCGACCTCGCCAATATCGTCGCGCGCAGTCATAAGTCCGCGATGAGCAACTCATCTGCTCAGCGCACAAGCGAGACGAGCGTCGAACAGCTGCTATCGGCGCCCTATACCGTCTCCCCCCTGCGCGAACACGACTGCCCGCCGGTGTCTGACGGCGCCGCCGCCGTTGTCCTCGCCACAGGCGATCTCGCGAGAAGGATCAGCGAGCGCCCTGCCTGGATCGCCGGAATCGACCATCGCATCGATTCCCATTCCCTTGGCGCTCGCGATCTTACCAGCTCGCCGTCCGCCGCGCTCGCCGCCCGAAACGCCGGAGCCAACCAAGGCCCAGTCGACGTCGCCGAACTGCACGCCCAGTTCTCCCACGAAGAGCTCATCTTGCGGCGCGCCATCGGCTTGGACAACGGCACTGCCTTCAATCCGTCCGGCGGCCCCCTCTGCGCGAACCCCATCATGGCCACCGGCCTGATCCGCATCGGCGAAGCCGCATCGCGCATCATGGATGGCTCGGCAAGTCGTGCGGTCGCCCATGCATCGTCCGGGCCATGCCTCCAGCAGAATCTCGTCTGCGTACTGGAGGCTCGCGATGGCTGAGTGGTGCGCAGTAACCGGGATCGGTCAGACGAAGCACGGCGCCCGACGCGGGGACGTTTCCATCGCCGGCCTGGTTCGGGAGGCGGCGACGCGGGCTCTGGAGGACGCGGAAATGACATGGCGCGACATCGAAGCCATGGTCATCGGCAAAGCTCCCGACATGTTCGAGGGCGTGATGATGCCGGAGCTGTACCTGGCAGACGCGCTCGGCGCCGTCGGAAAGCCGATCATACGCGTCCACACCGCGGGCAGCGTCGGCGGCTCCACGGCGGTCGTCGCAACTCACCTAATCCATTCTGGAGTCCATGAACGGGTACTCACCCTCGCCTTCGAAAAGCAGTCCGAGAGCGACACGATGTGGGCGCTGTCGTCTCGCTTGCCGTTTGCGCCGCCCATCGTGGCTGGCGCGGGCGGCTATTTCGCTCCGCACGTTCGGGCATACATCCGTCGCTCGGGCGCGCCCGCCCACGTCGGTATGGAGGTCGCCGTCAAGGACCGGCTAAATGCTCTCAGAAATCCGTACGCACACCTTCATATGGAAGGGATCAACCTCGAGATGGTCGCGGCCTCACCGATGCTCTGGGACCCGATCCGCTACCTCGAGGCGTGTCCTTCCTCGGACGGCGCCTGTGCAATGGTGCTCACGAACGAGGCGAACGCCGGGCGCGCGCCGAAGCCGCCCGCGTGGGTGCTCGGCACGGCGATGCGCAGCGAGCCCGTAATGGCCTACGGCCGAGACCAGGTGAACCCGCAAGCGGGACGCGACTGCGCGGCCGATGTCTACCGTGAGGCCGGGATAACCAACCCGCGCAAGGACATCGACGTCGCCGAAATCTACGTCCCCTTCAGCTGGTACGAACCGATGTGGCTGGAGAACCTCGGCTTCGCCTCACAGAACGAAGGCTGGAAGCTCGTCGACGATGGCGTAACCGCATTCGCGGGCGAGATGCCGATCAACCCTTCCGGCGGCGTCCTCTCCAGCAACCCGATCGGCGCTTCCGGCATGCTCCGCTTCGCCGAAGCCGCGATGCAGGTACGCGGACAGGCCGGCGAGCACCAAATTAATGACGCAAAAGTTGCCTTGGGCCACGCCTACGGCGGCGGCTCCCAGTACTTCGCGATGTGGGTAGTAGGCAGCGAGAAGCCGTGACCACGGAATCGGGACCCTCGGTGAAAGACACCCTGCTCGTGGAGCGTGACGGATACGTCGTCACGCTCGTTATGAACCGCCCAGAGGTCAAGAACGCGCTCAACCCCGAGATGCTTTGTCGGATGGCGGACGCCTGGGACTTAATCGACAGTGACTCCGATATCCGCGTCGCCATTCTCACCGGTGCGGACGGCGCCTTCTGCGCAGGAGCCGACCTCGACCAGCTCGTGAGCCGGTCCATCAAGGGGCTGCCGCCGGAAAACGAGTTTGAAGAGAGGATCCGTCAGGACTACAACGTCATCTTCAAAGGGCTGCTCAGGAATTATCAGTTGAAGAAGCCTCTCATCGCCGCTATCGAGGGCGCGTGTATCGCGGGCGGCACGGAGGTCCTTCAGGCGACAGACATTCGGGTCGCGGGCGAAAGCGCCACCTTCGGCATATCAGAGGTCCGTTGGGGACTCTTTCCGATGGGCGGATCAACCGTCCGCCTGCGCAGGCAGATCCCATACACGAACGCGATGGAGATTCTGCTTACCGGGGATCACTTTCCCGCAACCGAGGCGCTGCGTGTCGGCCTCATCGGCCGCGTCGTAGCCGATGGCCAGGCGCTCGCCGTGGCCCGAGAGATAGCCGCACGCATTGCGGCGAACGGCCCGCTAGCCGTTCAGGCCGTCAAACGCTCGGTCCAGGAGACGGAGGGCCTGCCGGAAGCCCAGGCCCTCGAGATCGAGAGGCAGATCGGCCAAGCCGTGTTCATGAGCGAGGACGCCCGCGAAGGCCCGAAGGCCTTCAAGGAGAAGCGGACTCCGGAGTTCAAGGGAAGATAAGGGGGAACGACTATGACTACACAGACCGCAAACGTTACGAACTTCGCGCTAAGCGACGAGCACAACCTCGTACGCACCTCCGTGCGGACTATGCTCCAACGGCTGGAACCCCGGCGTGCTGAGTTTCGCGAGCTGGCACGGCGCGAAAAGCGCTTTCCCGAAGAGCTGTGGCAGGGGTTCGCAGATGTCGGGCTCCTCGGCTGCCTCGTGCCCGAGGAGTACGGCGGCAACGGCGCCGGCCTCCTCGCCCTCACGATCGGTTTCGAGGAAGTCTGCGCCAACGGCTTCTCGCCCGGCCTCCTCCTCGTCACCGCCATGGACAGCGCTTGCATCCTCAAGAACGGGTCCGACCAGATCAAACAGCGCTTCCTGCCCGGCATAGCCGACGGCTCCCTCAAGCTATGCTTCGCGATTACCGAGCCAGACGCGGGGACGAACACCTTTCGCATCACTACGCACGCGAGACGCGACGGCGACAACTATGTTCTGAACGGCCAGAAAATGTTCATCTCCGGCGCCGACATCGCCGAGTACATGCTTGTGGTCGCCCGCACTACCACGCTCGACGAGCTGGAGATGCAAGGTAAGCCAAAATCGCACGGTCTGTCGCTCTTCCTCGTAGACACGAAGTCGGAGGGGCTGGAAAAGACGCCAATCGACATCGGGCTGAGCGATGAGCTCACTCAGTTCCAGCTCTTCTTCGACAACGTCGAAGTGCCGGCGGACCAGCTCATCGGCCAACAAGACAACGGCACTTTCGCCATGTTCAATTCGCTCAACCCCGAGCGCATCCTCGCCGCTGCTATTTGTACCGGCATCTCGGAAGCCGCGCTGCGAAAAGCAGTCGATTATGCGAAAGAGCGGCGCGTCTTCAAGAACACGCCGATCGGCGCTTACCAGGCGATCTCGCACCCCCTCGCCGAGGTGAAGATCTGGCTCGAGGCCGTCAAGCTGATGACTTACCGCGCCGCCTGGGCGTTCGACAATGACCTCAACCCAGCCGAAGTGGGCACCTACGCGAACATGGCCAAGTTTCTCGGCGCCGATCTTGCCATCAAGGCAGTGGACGCCGCGATCGAGACGCACGGCGGTCTTGGCTTCGCGGAGGAGACTGGACTGATCACTCAGTGGGTGGGCGCCCGGCTGTTGAAGACCGCCCCGGTCAGCCGCGAGATGATCCTCAACTACGTCTCCGAGTGGAATCTCGGGCTCCCGAGGTCATATTGACTGTGCAGGCGCAGGCAGCCATCGCTGACGCCGACGAGCCGCGCTCTAGCCGCGACCAAATCCTGGACGCGGGCGAGCGCCTGTTCGCGGAACGCGGCTATGCCGGCGTATCGATGCGAGATATTGTGGCGGATACCGACCTACGCAACCAGGCTAGCCTTTACCACCACTTCCGCAACAAGCGCGATCTGTACGAGGCAGTCCTCAATCGGGGGCTCGCGCAAATCGCCTCGCGACTGGCGGAGCGCAGAAGCGGCACGCTCGAAGAAGTGGATACTAACGTTGATCGGCTCGTCGACTACCTCGCGGAGCATCCGCACATAGCGCAGCTGATCCAGCGGACAGCTCTCGATGGCGGACGCCAGCTCCAGCGGGCGCTGAACGTCATGCTCCGTCCGCTGTACTCGCAGGGCCGACGCGCAATGGCCAGCCTGGAGAGAATCTGGGAACCGGAAGAGGTCCCGCACCTTGCCGCGGGCCTCTACCTTCTGATCTTCGGGTACTTCGCCAACGCCCAACTGCTGAAGACTGTCGTCGGCGAGGACCCGCTCGGGCCGGAGGCGGTCGAGCGCCAGCGGCGCTTCCTCAAGGCGGCGATCGCACGCCTCTTCAGCATCGATGCCTCGCCCGCAAAGGAGCGATTGACATGACTACAATCGATGGACGAACAACTCGCCTGGCTGATGTCGATCTCTACAATCCAGACAATTTCGTCGACGGAGTGCCTTATCACCTCTTCAAGATCCTGCGCGAAGAGGCGCCCGTCTATCGCCACCCCGAGCCCTACGGTCCCGGATTCTGGGCGCTCACGAAATATGACGACGTCGTCAAGGTGTCTCTCGACTCAGCGACGTTCTCGTCCGAGCTCATGGGCACCAATATCCCTGACCCGCCCGAGGATAGCCTGGCATTCCTGCGAATGATCATGCTCAACATGGACCCGCCCAAGCACACGAAGTACCGCCGGCTGGTCAGCAAAGGTTTCACCCCGAAAATCGTTCTCGCCATGGAACCGCATGTCCGCAAGACCGCAAATGAGATCATCGACCGGGTCGCCGAACGAGGCGAATGCGACTTCGTGAACGATATCGCAGCCGAACTGCCGCTGCAGGTCATCCTCGAGCTTATGGGCATTCCCGTCGAAGACCGGCACATGGTTTTCGAGTGGAGCAACCGGATGATCGGCTTCGACGACCCGGAGTACCAGTCTTCGCCGGCGGACGGGCAGGCCGCCGCCACCCAGATGTTCATGTACGCGAACCAGCTCGCCGTCGATCGCAAGCAACACCCCCGCGATGATGTAATCAGCACGCTCATGAGCGCCGAGGTTGACGGCGAGGCACTTACCGAAGCCGAGTTCAACGCCTTCTTCGTGCTCTTGTCCGTCGCCGGGAACGAGACGACTCGAAATCTGACATCGGGTGGCATGCTGGCCCTCCTCGAACATCCCGACCAGCGCGATCGCGTTCTCGCAGATCCGTCACTAGTATCGACAGCGGTCGAAGAGATGCTGCGCTGGGTGACCCCCGTCATCTACTTCCGCCGCACCGTCACGCGAGACACGGAGATCAGGGCCCAAAAGATAGGCGAGGGCGAAAAGGTAGTGATGTACTACGGCTCCGCAAACCGCGACGAGGACGTCTTTCCGAACGCTGACGTTTTCGATGTGTCGCGCGACCCCAATCCGCACGTGACCTTCGGGCCCGGCGGCTCGCATTTCTGCCTCGGCGCCAGCCTGGCACGCCTCGAAATACGTGTGATGTTCGAGGAGCTCCTTCGCCGTCTCCCGGATATCGAGCTGGCGGGCCCAATTCGCAGACTGCGTTCGAACTTCATTGCCGGTATCAAGCAGATGCCCGTTCGCTTTAGCGCCGAGGCGAGCGCCCAAACGAAAGGCCGAACATGATAACGCGAATCTGCGAGACCTTCGGTATCGAGTTTCCGATCTTCGCCTTCTCCCACTGCCGCGATGTCGTCGCCGCCGTCAGTCGCGCTGGCGGTATGGGCGTCCTCGGCGCTCTCGCCTTTTCCCCTGAGCAGCTAGAAATCGAGTTGACGTGGATCGACGAACACGTTGATGGGAAGCCGTACGGCGTCGATGTCGTGATGCCCGCCTCGCTCGCCGGCTCTGACGTCGACAAACTCGAGGCCATGATCCCGGAGGCGCACCGGCGTTGGGTTGAAGAGGTACTCGAACAGCACAATGTACCGCCGTTGCCGGAAGACGAGCCCAAGCCGGAAGGGCTGCTCGCCTGGACGCACGACAAGGCGAAGCGCCAGGTGGAGATAGCCCTCACCCACCCGATCAAGCTCATCGCTAACGCGCTTGGGACCCCTCCCTCGGAAGTCATCGATCAGGCGCACGCCTCGGGCGTGCAGGTTGCTGCGCTCGTCGGGAACGCCCGCCACGCTCGCGCAGATGTGGCGGCCGGCGTGGACGTCATCGTCGCGCAGGGGACGGAGGCCGGCGGTCACACCGGCGAGATCGCAAGCATGGTCCTTATTCCCGAAGTCGTGGACGCAGTGCGACCGACGCCGGTGCTTGCCGCCGGTGGAATCGGAAGCGGGCGTCAGATGGCGGCCGCGCTCGCTCTTGGGGCCGACGGCGTCTGGACAGGCTCGATCTGGCTCACCGTGCGCGAGGCGGACACAAACCCAGTCGTCGTCGACAAGCTACTCTCCGCAAGTTCGCGGGACACGGTGCGTTCTCGGTCATGGACGGGTAAGCCTGCTCGCCTGCTGAAGACCGCTTGGACAGAAGCGTGGGATGCAGAGGACTCGCCGGGAGCACTTCCGATGCCGCTCCAGTTCATGCTGACTGCGGAAGCGATGACGCGAATGAACCGCTACGCCCACGTCGAGGGGTCGCGCGCCCGGGAACTCGTCGGCATGCCCGTCGGCCAGATCGTCGGGCGTATGAACGCTGTCAGCTCCGCACGCGACGTGATCTACCAGATGGTAAACGAGTACGTTGAGGCGGTAACGGGCTTGGCAGATGAGCTCCCAGTGGTCGACAAGGCCACCTAGCGGGAGGCCGGGCTTGCTTACGCGGGCAACTGCACTGTAACTTTCGTACCTCCGCCCGCGCTGCTTTCGATATTGATCGTCCCGCCATGGGCGCCCACGATGTGCCGCGCGATGGCAAGACCTAGTCCCGTCCCGCCTGACTCTCTCGAGCGCGCCTCATCGACGCGATAGAAGCGGTCGAAGACGTGAGGCAGGGCGTCCCGGGGGATGCCCGGGCCGTTGTTGGAGACCTCAATTATCGCCTTCCTGTGTTCTTTTCGCAAGGCGACTTCGACGCGGCCGCCCGCATCGGCGTATTTGACAGCGTTATCGAGAAGCACCGAGACGAGTTCTCGCAGCCGGCCCGGGTCGCCGTTGACTGAGACGTCGTCAGTCAGCCGAGTCTCAAGCAACATTTGCCTCGTCTCCGCAATTGATCTCATCGATCGCGCAACTTCGTCTATCAATTCGTTGAGCGAGATTTCGGAGCTCAGAACCGTCCTCTGGCCGGCGTCCGCCTCGGCCAGCGTCAGCATCTGGTCGACCATACGTCCCAGCCGGTCTGACTCGCTCAAGATGTCATCGAGCGCAACTTGATCGCTCGCGGCCGTGTGCCCCGTGTCCGGGCCGAGATGCCGCTTGAGGAGCTCCGCATTCGTGCGTACAACTGCTACAGGAGTCCTCAGCTCGTGCGAGGCGTCGGCGATGAACGTCCGTTGGGAGTCCATCGCCGTTTTTATCGGGCGCAATGCGCGTCCAGACAAGAGATATCCGCCGCCGACCGCAGGGACAATGCTCACCGCCAGCACCGCCAGAAGAACGATCCTGAGCTGCGACAGAGCGGCTTCCTCCGGCTCGGTGCTCCGCCCGATCTGAACGACCCCCGGCGTGCCGTTTACGGTGACCGCAAAGGCATAGATGCGTTGAGGCTCGCCCTTGGATGACTTGGTGTCGGCGAATGTATCCCCGTTGTCCATCGCCTTTACCAGCGTTGTGCTCGAAGCCAGCGCTTGAGTGTCAAGATAGGCGGACCCCTTCAGGATCTGGCCATCGGTGTCCGAGATCGCGTAGAAGTAGCCGCCGGGGTCGAATTCCGAACCAGATCCCGGTGGTCCTCGATCGGGCTCTCCGTGCGGGCCACCCTGGAATAAAGCGAGGTCGCTCCGCGCCCGGTCTTCAAGGTCGTGGTCGACGCGATCGTACATGACCGATCGGGTGGTCAGGTAGACGACTACTCCACAGGCGATAAGCACAACGACCAGGACGCCCGTGAAAACAAGCGTCAGCCGCCAGCGGGCCGCCGAGAACATCTACTCGCCTAAAAGGTAGCCGACGCCGCGAATGCTTTTGATTTCGACAGGCACCTTCAACTGCTTGAATTTGCGCCGGAGGTACGTAACGTAGACGGCCACGAGATTGGATTCCGGCCAGGAGTCGTAGCCCCAGACGTGATCCAGGATCTGCGCCTGCGTGAGCACCCTTCCCTCATGACGCATCAGGTACTCGAGAAGGGCGAACTCCGTCGGGCTCACTTCGATGGTGCGCCCGTCGTACTGAACGCGGCGCCGCCGGAGATCGAGCTCGAGACCGTAGGCCTCCAGGCGGTCCACTTCGCGGACCTCGATCTGCCGCCTGGCCAGAGCCCGCAAGCGCGCCATAAGTTCGCGGAAGGCGAATGGCTTCGGCAAGTAGTCGTCAGCTCCGGCGTCCAAGCCCTGCACGCGATCGCCCACAGTAGTACGAGCTGTGAGCATGAGCACGGGTATATCGATGTGCTTGCCGCGCAGCGTGCGGCAAACTGAGATGCCGTCGAGCTGGGGCAGCATCACGTCAAGAATTATCACATCGTAAGGGTTCTCGAGTCCCAATTCGAGCCCGCGTCGTCCGTCGTAAGCGGCCTCTACTACGTGGCCGTCCTCCTCTAGCATTGTTGACAATGCCCTGGACAGCTTTCGGTCGTCCTCAACGAGCAGAATGTTCATGACAGCTTGCCCCGTAATCTTAGTTTCCACGTTCAATATTAAAGAATGATTGGAGTTCGATGTTTAGGGGGGCGGTGGAGGATCATCTCTGGTGACGCTTCGTTGACGTGGGCCGCTCGTTGGGCGGGAGCCGCTTCGGGTTGTAGCCTGACTCCCAGAGCCGCGTGGGGAGGGGTTCAGCCCTCCCCACGCGGACTCGGTCATCGTACTCGGCTACGACGGCCATTCCGCTAGCTGCACCTGGACCGACATTTCTGTCCCGCCGC
>Ga0209690_1000009_pt1 | contig 102399 bp, 102 predicted proteins | sample GraSoiAngelo_150_FD_186164 | JGI IMG/M metagenome (GOLD analysis project Ga0209690, IMG submission 186164) | Grasslands soil microbial communities from the Angelo Coastal Reserve, California, USA - 14_1009_09_40cm (SPAdes) (version 2) | ecosystem: Environmental > Terrestrial > Soil >... | reverse complement strand
CGGCCCGCGCTCGATTAATTGACTCGGAGGGGGGCTTCGCCCCCCTCCGCGTGCGCGGATTGTACCAGGCGTCCTAGGTCAGCGAAGCCGTCGAACTCCCAACCGTCACCGTCCCGATTGACGGTGATGCGATCAACACCGACCTTACGGTCTCGGGTCTAAATCATAATCCCCATTGCTTCATATATTTTAGATCACCTTCGTTGGCCCGAACGCTAGTTCCAAGAACATAGTCAGCCAGAGGGAACACAACATTGAAGTTCCTGTCCAGGTGTCTGTGATGCAGGCAGTGATATCGTGCCAGAAACTTATAGACCGGCCAGGTGCTGAAGACCCTCTGCTCCGGCTTGTGCATCTCCAGATGAATTTGGTTCCACGCCCAGTGATGAAAAATCATAGCGGCCACGAAGACAGCTGCCCCCTGCCAGGATACTAATGCAATAAGCGCAGCAATTGGGATAGCCTTGATCGGCGCCTTGCGCACAGTCAGCCGTATCTCCTTGTCTTCACCACGAGCGACAGGTTCATCGCTGAATATCTCGGCGTAATGCTTGTGATGCACAAGAGCGTGAGCCTCAAATACGCGCTTGAAGGACGCAGTATGCGCACTGAGGAAGTTCCTTCTGTGCATCAGCCTCCTGTGCACCTGGTGCTCGATAAAGGACATCAGAATGCACGAGAAAATGAACCAGCCAGCGATCTGCAAAATAAACATCAGCGCTAGAATCTGCCGAAAGAGGCTCCCCGTCAAGTAACTTTCGGCGAGTTGCAGGGTCAAGTACCGGGCATTCCGGACGAGCGGCGCGCCGGTCTTGAAGAGCCGTTGCTGGAGGCTCGTTAGGGACCAGCTCTGGATGGCGACGGGCAGGACCAGCCGGCGCAGCAGATTGCCGAGGTTATAGGCGATCACCCCGAGGAGCAGCCGCACCTCGTTGGCCCGGAAGCGGTGGCAGGAGAGCCGGGTCCAGTGGGCGGGGACGGCTCGTCAGACGGCGCGGTCGGCGGGGTTCGCCCGGGGCTCGGCCACGCGGTCTCCGGCGTGACCGTCGCGCCCCCCGAACGTCGCCGACGCTGACTGGACCCCGACGACGTCCTGCCCCCGAACCCGCGGCGCGGCACGGGTACCGCGCCGGAACCGCTCGCGGAGCGTCCCGAGCTGTTTCTGCGCAGACTCCATGTAGATGTAGAGCACCGGCGTGATGTAGAGCGTCAGGAGCTGCGACAGCAGCAGGCCGCCCACGACCGCGAGCCCCAGCGCGCGCCGCGCGTCGGCGCCCGCGCCGATGCCGAGCGCGATCGGCAGCGTGCCGAGGAGCGCCGCCATCGTCGTCATCATGATCGGCCGGAACCTGAGGAGGCACCCCTTGTAGATGGCGTCGGCGGGCGCGGCGCCTGCGCGCTCGGCGTCGAGCGCGAAGTCGATCATCATGATCGCGTTCTTCTTCACGATGCCTACCAGCATGATGATCCCGACGAAGCCGTAGACGTTGAGCTCCAGCCGGAAGAGCATGAGCGTGAGCAGCGCGCCGACACCGGCCGACGGCAGCCCTGAGAGGATCGTCAGCGGATGGATGAAGCTCTCGTAGAGGATCCCCAGCACGAGGTAGATCACGAGGATCGTGACGATGAGGAGGAGCCCCTGGCCCTTGAGCGAGGCCTGGAACGCCTGCGCCGTGCCCTGGAAGCTCCCGACGATCGTCGCCGGGAGTCGGAGCTCCCGCTGGACCTTCTGCACTTCCGTCACCGCCTCGCTGAGCGCCACGCCGGGCTGGAGATTGAACGAGATCGTCACCGCCGGGAGCTGGCCCAGATGCGTGATCGTCAGGGGCCCGATGGTCGGCGTCAGACGTGCGACGGAGCTCAGCGGCACGAGCTTGCCCGACTGCGAGCGGACGTAGAGCAGGGAGAGCTCGGTGGGGTCGCGCTGGTACTTCGGATCGAGCTCCATGAGGACCCAGTACTGGTTCGTCGGGGTGTAGATCGTCGAGACCTGGCGCGAGCCGTAGGCGTCGTAGAGCGCGTTCTCGATCTGCTCGGCGGTGACGCCGAGCGCCGAGGCCCTGTCGCGGTCGATGTCCACGGTGATCTGGGGGCTCGCGACCTGGAGGTCGGTGTTGACGTCCGTGAAGCCCGGAAGCGTCCGCATCTTGTCGTAGAGGATCGGCGCCCAGCGGTAGAGCTCCCGGAGGTCGGTGGCCTGGAGCGTGTACTGGTAGAGCGCCTTCGTGAGGCTGCCGCCGATCCGGATGATCGGGAGGTTCTGCGGGTACACCTTGAGCCCGGGCACCGCCGCGAGTTTCGGCCTGAGGTCCTCGATGATCTTGTCGGCCGGCGGCCGCTGGTCGCGCGGCTTGAGCCGCATGAAGATGCGTCCGGTGTTCGGGACCACATTGATCGTGGACGCGCCGATGGACGACATGATCTGGTCGATGTAGGGCTGCTGTAGGACGATCGCGGCCGCCGCCCGCTGCTTCTCCTTCATCGCGTCGAACGAGATGTCCTGCGCCGCCTCCGTGAACGCGAAGATCTGGCCGGTGTCCTCGGTCGGGATGAAGCCCTTCGGGATAATGACGAAGAGCCACGCGGTCACCACGAAGGTCAAGAGCATCACGGCGATCGTCACGCGGCGGTGCCGTAGCACCCACTGGAGCGAGTGGTCGTACGCGCGCAGCATGCCGTCGAAGAAGCGCTCGGAGGCGGCGTAGAGGCGTCCGTGCGACTCGCCGGGCGGTCGGAGGAAGCGGCTGCACGCCATGGGCGTCAGCGTCAACGACACGAAGCCTGACACGAGCACCGCGACGGTGATCACGACCGCGAACTCGTGGAGCAGCCGGCCGACGACGCCACCCATGAAGAGCACGGGGATGAAGACGGCGGCGAGCGAGAGCGTCATCGAGAGGATCGTGAACCCGATCTCCTTCGCCCCGATCAGGGCCGCCTCCACGCGGCCCTTGCCCGCCTCCATGTGGCGGACGATGTTCTCGAGCATCACGACCGCGTCGTCGACGACGAAGCCGACGCACAGGGTCAGCGCCATCAAGGAGATGATGTCGATCGTGTAGCCGAGCAGGTACATGGCCGCGAAGGTCCCGACGATCGACAGCGGGACCGCGAGGCTCGGGATGATCGTCGCCGACAGGTTGCGCAGGAACAGGAAGATGACCAGGACGACCAGGGCGATCGACAGGAGGAGCGTGAACTCGACGTCGTGGACGGACTCGCGGATCGCGACCGAGCGGTCGTAGAGGACGTTCAGGTTCACCGACGCCGGCAGCTCCGCGCGGAACCGCGGCAGGAGCGCCCGGATCGCGTCCACGACCTCGACGGTGTTCGTCCCCGGCTGGCGCTGGACGGCGAGGATCACGGCGCGCTCGTCGTTGTACCAGCTCGCGACCTTGTCGGTCTGCACGCTGTCGATCACGCGCCCGAGCTCCTGGAGCCGGACGGGCGAGCCGTTGCGGTACGCCACGATGAGCGGGCGGAAGGCGGCGGCGTTCGTGAGCTGGCCCGTGGCCTGGACATTGAACATCTGGTGGGCGCCGTAGAGCGTGCCGGTCGGCAGGTTGACGTTGCTGCGCGTGAGCGCCTGCTCGACCTCGTCGATGCCGATGCCTCGCGTGGTGAGCGCGCGGGGGTCGAGCTGGACACGGACGGCGTACTTCTGGGAGCCGAACACCTGGACCTGCGCGACCCCGTTGATCGTGGAGATGCGCTGCGCCAGGTTCGTCTGGGCGTAGTCGTCGACGGTGTAGAGCGGCAGCGTCGGCGAGCTGAGCGACAGGTAGATCACGGGCTGATCCGCCGGGTTCACCTTCTGGTAGAAGGGCGGCGTCGGCATCTGCGGCGGCAGCAGGGGCGCCGCCTTCGCGATCATGGCCTGCACGTCCTGGGCGGCCGCGTCGATGGACCGGTCGAGGCTGAACTGGATCGTGATCTGCGTGAGCCCGAGCGCGCTCGACGACGTCATCGAGTCGATGCCCGCGATCGTGGTGAACTGCTTCTCGAGGGGCGTCGCCACCGCCGAGGCCATCGTCTCGGGGCTCGCGCCCGGGAGCGCGGCGGAGACCTGGATCGTCGGGAAGTCGACGTTCGGGAGGTCGCTCACAGGCAGGAGCCGGAACCCCATGATCCCGAAGAGCAGGATCGCGGCCATCAGGAGGGTCGTGAGGACGGGCCGCCGGATGAAGAGCTCGGGGCTCATGAAGCCTTGGGCGGCCTGATCTCGACCTTGGCGCCGGGCACCAGCCGGAGCTGGCCGTCGGTGACGATGCGCTCGCCCGCGCGCAGGCCCTGCTCGATGATGGTCTCGGCGCCGAGGCGCGTGCCGGGGACGACCGGGCGTGACTCCACGGTCGCGTCGGCCTTCACGACGAAGATGAAGGGGCCCTGCTGGCCGGGCTGGATCGCCTGCGAGGGCACGACGATCGCGGTGCGGCTCGTGAGCGTCAGCGCCACGTCGAGGAACTGGCCCGGCCAGAGCGCGTTGTCCCTGTTCGCGAATGTCGCCTTGAGCTGGATGGTCCCAGTCGTCTGGTCCACGGCGTTGTTGATGAAGGTGAGCTCGCCCGTCGCGAGCGTCTGGGCCTGATGCGGCGGGCGCGCTTCCACCCGGAGCGAGCCCGCGGCCCGGTACTTCTTGATGTCGGCCAGGTACTGCTCGGGGACCGAGAACGAGACGTAGATCGGCTGGACCTGGTTGATCACGACGAGCGGATTGTCGTCGTTGGCCTTGATGACGTTTCCGTTCTGGACGAGGAGGTTCCCGGTCCGTCCCTCGATCGGGGCGTGAATCTCCGTGTACGCGAGCTGGAGCTTGGCGTTGTCCACGTTGGCCTGCGCCGCCCGCTCCGAGGCCTTCGCGTTCTCGACCGCCGCGCGGTCGGCCGCCACCGTGGCGTCCATCGCCGCCAGGTTCGTGTGGAGCTGATCGTACTGCTCACGCGCGACGAGCTCCTTCTCGACCAGTTCCTTGTAGCGGCGCTCCTGCACCCGCGCGTTTGCGAGCTGAGCCGTGTCGCGCTCGAGGTTCGCGATCGCCTGCTGAACCTCGGCCTCGCGCTGGCGCACCGCCGCCTCAGCCTGGCGGAGCGCCGCCTCGATCGGGCGCGGGTCGATGATGAACAGCAGATCGCCCTTGCGAACCTCCTGGCCTTCCTTGAAATGCACCTCGACGATCTGCCCGTTGATCTGTGACTTGATGCCGACCGTCGAGTACGCCATCGCGTTCCCGACGGCGGTGAGCTGGATGGGCACGGTCTTCTCGACCGCGTCGGCGGCCGTCACGGGCACGGCCGGCGGCGCGGCGCCGCGCGCCGGCTTTCCGGCGGCGTCGTCCGAGCAGCCGGCGAGGAGGAGAGCCGCGGCGAGCGCCCAGGCGGAGGCGGCGGCGAGGGAACGACCGGTCGTCACTTGGCCCTCCGAGTGCGGCCCGGCTTCGCGGTCCCGTCGGACTCGCTCGACGCCGCGTCGACGAGGGCTTCGAGGCCGACGACGACGCGCCGTCGGTCGTTGACCGACATCCGCGCCAGGACGCCCCCCATGCCGCGCAGGCGCATCGCCTGGAGCTCGTCGACGAGCGACTTGCCCGCCCGCGTCAGGTCGAGCACGTAGATCCTCCGGTCGGCCGGGTGATCACCGCGGAGGAGGAACTCTTTCTGCTCGAGACGGTCGACGATGTGCGTGACGGCCGGCAGGGTGACGCCGAACGCCTTGGCGACCTCGCCCATGTGGCAGCCGGGGTGCTCGGCGACGTAGAACAGGACCTGCGACTGCGCGTAGGTCAGGTCGAGCTCCGACGCCTTCTGCCACAAGAGTTGCCGGAACGTCGTGCTGCCGAGCGAATTCAGGAGGTCCAGCACCCGCTCGGCCTCCGCCGTCGCGCGCTCCGAGCCCCGCGTCCGTGTCGCCATCCGGCCCCCTTTCGGTGCTCCAGATCATCTACCAGATAAATAATTAAGTCAATAAACATATCGTCCGGCTAGGGGACGCGCAGGCGGGGATCCAGCGTGTCGCGGAGCCCGTCGCCCAGGAGGTTCAACCCGAGGCCCGAGAGCGTGAGGGCGAGGCCCGGAAAGAGGCTCACCCAGAACGCTTCGCGGATCACGTTCTTCCCGCTCGCGATCACATTGCCCCACGACGGAACGTAGGGCGGCACGCCGACGCCCAGGAAGCCCAGGATCGCCTCGGCGAGGATCGCGTAGGCGAAGATGAAGCTGCCCTGCACGAGCAGGGGCCCGATGCAGTTCGGCAGGATGTGGCGGAACGCGATGGCGAGATCGCGCCGCCCGAGCGCCCGCGCCGCGAGAACGTAGTCGAGCTCGCGGATGCTGAGCACGGTGGACCGGATGAGCATGGCGGTCCGCGGCGTGTAGACGACCGACAGGGCGAAGATCACGTTCCCGACGCCGGAGCCGCGCGCCGCCATGAGCGCGATCGCCAGGAGGATCGCCGGAAAGGCCATGAGACCGTCCATGACCCGCATGAGGACGAGGTCGAGCCGCCGATAGTAGCCCGCGACCAGGCCGACCACGATCCCGCCCAGCGACGTGAGCGCCATCGTCGTCGCGCCGACGAGCAGGGAGACCTGGCTCCCGTGGACGACGAGGCTCCAGACGTCGCGCCCGAACTCGTCGGTGCCGAGGTAGTTCTGCGCGCTCGGCGGCTTCAGGCGGTTCGCCGGGTCCAGACGCCGCGGGTTGTGGGTCGAGACCGCGCCGGCGAAGAGCGCGCCCAGCACGACGAGCGTGACGATCAGCGCCCCGGTGACGACGTTCCGGCTCCGGCCGAGGCGCCGGGGCCACGTCGCGCGGGCCACCGCGTCACTCATACCGGATCCGCGGGTCGATGAAGACGTAGAGCATGTCCACGCCCAGGTTGATCAGAACGTACGCCGTTGCCGTCACCAGGATCACGCCCTGGACCACGGGATAGTCGCGGCGGAGCACGGCGGAGATGATGAGGCGCCCGAGGCCGGGGATGTTGAAGACGATCTCGGTCACCACGGCCCCGCCGATCAGGATCGCCATCGTGATGCCGATCACGGTCACGACGGGAACGAGGGCGTTGCGGAAGGCGTGCACCCACGTGACCGTCGCGTGAGAGAGTCCCTTGGCGCGCGCCGTCCGGATGTAGTCCTGCTGGAGAGCCTCGAGCATGCACGAGCGGCTGATACGGGCGATCAGCGCCGACTGGCTGAAGCCCAACGAGACGGCCGGGAGCACCATGTAGCGGAGCGCGGCGACGGGGTCCACGAAGATCGAGGCGTACCCGGCCGCGGGGAGCCAGCCGAGCCGCACCGCGAAGAGGTAGATGAAGTTGAGGCTCAGCCAGAAGCCGGGGACGCAGACGCCCAGGAGCGCGGCGAGCATCAGGGTCCGGTCCCAGAGCGAGCCGGGTTGGGCCGCGGCGACGATGCCCGAGGGCACGCCGATCACGATGGCGACCAGCAGCGCCGAGAGCGTCAGGACCAGTGTCGGCTCGGCGCGCTCGAGGAGCGCCTGCGTGACGGGGCGATCGAGAAAGTACGACCGGCCCAGGTCGCCGCGGAGGACACGCGCGTAGAACTTGAGGAGCTGCTCAGGGAGGGGCCGGTCGAGCCCGAGCGCCTGGCGCGCCGCCTCGATCTGGGCCGGCGTCGCGTCGGGGCCCAGCATGACGCTCACGGGATCGCCGGGGATCAGGTGGATGAGGAGGAAGGCGACGCTGACGACCACCGCCAGGACGGGGACGAGCGCCAGGATCCTCCGGATGAGGTAGGCCGTCACCTCACTTGTCGAGCCACACGTTGTAGAAGCGGATGCGCTCGGTCTTCTCGTTGAAGCCCTTCATCGACGTCCGCATCGCGCGGAGCCCGAACAGGTCGCCGTAGCGGATCACCGGCACCTTCTCGTAGAACTGCCGGGTCTGCATCTCCCAGAGCGCCATGCGCTTCTTTGGATCGGTCTCGCGCGCGAGCTCGGCCTGCAATCTCCCGATGTCCTCGTCGGTGGTCCAGCCCGGCCAGCTCGCCGTGAGATAGACGTGGTGCGTCGGGTCGTAGGCGGCGCCGATGCCGGTGGTGAACGCGTCGTACTCCTTCGGGTTGTTCCGCCGCTTGACCAGCGTCGCCCAGTCCACCACCTGGTCGATGGTGAAGTCGACGTCCTCGAGCTGCTGCTTGGTGAGCAGCGCGAAGTCGTACATCCACTTGTACTCCTGCGTCGTCATGAAGCGGATCGGCTCGCTCTTGTAGCCGGCCTCCTTCAGGAGTCGCCGGGCCTTCTCCCGGTTGTGCTCGTTCCAGGGAAGCCCCGCGAGCTTCGTGTGCCACGCGGCGATCTCGACGGGCGCGAGGCTCGAGTCCATCCGGTAGAATTCTGCGTGACCGCCCGCCACGTTCTTCATGATCGGCTCGATGTCGATCGCGGCCTGCCACGCCTGGCGGAGCTTCGCGTTCGTCATCAGGCCTTCCTTCTTGTTGAAGACCGCCACGAGCCAGTAGTAGGGCTTGGAGATGATCGTGCGGGCGTTCGGGTTCTTCTTCAGGCGCTCGTAGGCGTCGAGGTTGAGGTCGTCCGCGAACTCGAGCTCGCCCGTCTCCACCTGCGCGACGCGCGTCGCCACTTCCGGCACCGGGATCCAGCGGATCTCGTCGAGCCAGGCGGTCTTGCCGCCGCCGTAGCCGTTGGGCTGCTCGTTGCGCGACCGGTACTCGTCGAAGCGGACCATGCGGATGTACTGGTCGGGCTTCCACTCGGCGAGCTTGAAGGGGCCCGTCCCGACCCACTCGGTGGCCTTCACCTCGGGCGGGAACTTCTCGGCGATCTCCTTGGGATAGATCGCGCCGAAGTTGTTGGGCACCGCGAGCGAGATCAGGACGATCGCCGACTTCTCCTTGAGCTTCATCTCGACGGTGTACGTGTCGACCGCGCGCCAATCAGCCACCTGGGCGAAGAGCGCCTTGCCGTAGATCGACTGCTTGCCCCAGCGCGCCAGCGACGGGACGACGTCTTCAGAAGTCATCTCCTTGCCGTTGTGGAACTTGATGCCCTGCCGGAGCTTGAAGGTGTAGGTGAGGCCGTCCTTGCTGACCGTGTGGCTCTCCGCGAGCATCGGGGTCGGCCGATTGCTCGCGTCGAGGCTGTAGAGGCCTTCGTAGACGTGGTTGGTCAGCGTCTCGGTGATGCTGGCGGTCGTCCAGTGGGCGTCGAGCGCGGGCGGCTCGCCGAGGTTGCCCACGCGGAGGACGCCGCCGCGCTTCGGTGTCTCGGCGGCGGCGACGCTGCTCGCGGACAGCAGAATCGCGACGAGCGCGACGAAGCCACGTAGGAAGGTTCCGGGCGCCATGGGTCACACGTCCAGGTCGGAGGACTGGATGCGCCTGACGCCCGCTCCGAGCATGTCCGTCCACGCCTTCGCGAGCGACCCGTCGGTGTCGATCCCGCGAGTGGCGTCCTCGATCACGAAGGCGGTAAATCCCGCCTTGCGGGCGTCCATCGCCGACCACCCGACGCAATAGTCGGTGGCAAGCCCGACGAGGAACACCTGCGTGAGGCCACGCTCGCGCAGGTAGCCCACGAGCCCGGTCGGCGTCTTGCCGTCCGCCTCGTAGAACGCGGAGTAGGAGTCCATGAATTTGCGATAGCCCTTGCGGATGATCAACTCGGCGTGCGTGATCCTGAGGTCCTTGTGGAGCTCGGCGTCGGGAGTGCCCTGGACGCAGTGGTCCGGCCACAGCACCTGGGTCCCGGACGACAGACTGATCGTTTCGAACGGCCTCTTGCCGGGGTAGGTCGAGGCGAACGAGCCATGGCCCGGCGGGTGCCAATCCTGGGTGAGGACGACGTGCTGGAAGCCCCGGGCGATCCGGTTGACCAGCGGGATGATCACGTCGCCTTCCTTGACGGGCAGCGTCCCGCCCGGCACGAAGCAGTTCTGAACGTCGACGACCAGGAGCACGTCGGTCGCCGACGGCTTGATTTTCCCCGCGGCCTGGGCGAACGCCGCGGTCGCACGCGTGCCCATCCCGGCGACGACCACGCTGGCCGCGGCTATTCTGACGAACTCGCGCCGATCGTATGTCTTCATGGGACGAATACCCCCTTGCCGGTCGTCTGCGTGTCGAAGAGCCGGTAGGCGTCTTCCGCCTGCTCGAGCGTGAAGCGGTGGGTGAGAAGGCTCTTGAGCGGGAGCTTGCGGCCTGCAATGAAACGCGCGCATTCTTCTTGGCCGACAGCGCTGAACGTCCACGAGGCGTGGATCGTGAGCTGCCGCCTGAGCATGTCCTGGCTGATGTCGAACGTCGTCTTGTTGCCTTCGCCCACGAAGCAGACGCGCCCCCAGGTCGCGGCGCTGCGCACGGCGGCGACGCGCGCGTCAGGGTTGCCCGTGCAGTCCATCGACGCCTCGACGCCCTCGCCGTGGGTCAGCGCGCGGAGCGCGGTGACGGGGTCGGTCTCCTTCGCGTTGATCACGGTGTCGGCGCCGAGCTCGCGGGCGAGCGTGAGCCGCTCGGGGACGACGTCGATCGCGATCACGCGCGCGCCCATCGCCCGCCCGAGCATCGTGGCGGAGAGGCCGACGGGGCCCTGGCCGAAGACCGCGAGGGTGTCGCGCCCGGAGACGTCGAGGCGCTTCAGCGCGCCGTAGGCGGTGCCGGTCCCGCACGAGACCGCGGCGCCCTCCTCGAAGCTGAGCGCGTCGGGCAGGGGCACGAGCGTGCGCGCCGGCACCTTCATGTACGGCGCGTGCCCGCCGTGGCCCGTCATGCCGTAGACGACGATGCCGTTCGGACAGAGCTGTGACCAGCCGACGCGGCAGTGCTTGCAGCGCCCGCAGCCCTTGTAGTGGTGGTTCATCACGCGCGCGCCGGTCGGCGCCTCGTCCTCCGAGACGCCGGGTCCCCGGGCCGCGACGACGCCGCACGGCTCGTGGCCCGCGATGACGAGCCCGCCGGTGCCGCCGAGGCCGAGCGCGGCGGCGGCGTCGCCGACGGCGCGGTAGGGGTGGAGATCACTCCCACACATGCCGGAGGCCTTGATGGCGATGACGACCTCGCCCGGGCCCGGCGTCGGGTCGGGGAACTCGCGGAGCTCGAGCTTCCGGTTGCCGAGAAAGACGATGCCTTTCATGTCAGTATCCTTTGCGCTTGTCGATGAGAGCCAGGAGCGGCCGCCCCGAGCGGAGCCGCCGCAAGTTCTCGCAGAACGTGGCGATGACGCGGCCGGCGCGGCGCGGCGAGCCGCCCGCGGTGTGCGGCGTGACGATCACGCGCGGGTGGGTCCAGAGCGGGTGACCCGGCGGCAGCGGCTCGGGATCGGTCACGTCGAGCCCCGCGCCCCAGATCAGTCCGTCGTTCAGCGCCGTCAGGAGGTCGTCGCCGTACACGATCGCGCCCCGTGTCACGTTGATGAGGATGGCGGCCGGGCGCATCCGCCGGAAGAGGTCGCGGGTGAAGAGGTGGTGCGTCGCTTTGGTGAGCGGCAGGGCAATGACGACGACGTCCGAGAGCCCAAGCATCTCGTGCAGGCGGTCGGGCTTCCAGATCGCGTCGATGCCGGGCTCTGGCGAGACGTCCTCGATGTCCACCGCCAGGACGCCCATCCCGAAGCCGAGCGCACGCCTCGCCACCTCGCGCCCGGTGCCGCCGAAGCCGACGATCCCCATCGTCAGCTGGTAGAGCTCGCGCTGCTCGCGACGGATCGGCTCGCGCAGGCTGTAGTCGGGGGTGCGCAGGGCGGTGTGGACGCCCCGTGTGAGGCCGAGGAGCAGCGCGAAGGCGTGCTCGGCCAGGTGGATGCCGACCTCGCCCTTCTCGGATGCCAAGACGACGTCGCTCTCGACGAGCTCGGGCGAGAGGATGGCGTCCACCCCGGCGCCGATGGAGTGGTAGTACCTGAGCCGTCGCGCCTGCCCGAGAACGTCGGGTGTCACGCGGCCGAACAGGACCTCGGCGTCCACGATCTCGGCGCGCTGGCGCGCCGGATCCTTCGCCTCCACGAGGGTGGCGCCCGGGCCCGCGGCCTCGAGAATCCGGGCGTGGTCCGGGGGGGTCAGGGACGGAACGATCAGAACCGGTGTATAAAGGATCTTCATGTCGGCCTGAAATCTTCCCTCAAAGGAGCGCCCGTGGCAATCAAGATCGTTCTGTCGCCGAAGCTGCCCGCCCCGCTGGTCGAGATCGCCCGCGCGATCATGCCGGCGGGCTATGAGCTCCACGTCAGCGAGCAGGGGACGGCCGAGTTCCTGGACGCCCTGGAGGACGCCCAGTATTTCGTCGGCTTTGCCCGCACGAGCCTCGGGTCGGACTTCTACCGTGCGGCGCCGCGCATGAAGCTCGTCCAGCTCATCAGCGCCGGCTACGACCGGGTGGACCTCGAGGCCGCCCGGAAGGCGGGGATCCCCGTCTGCAACAACGGCGGGGCCAACGCGATCGCCGTCGCCGAGCACACGATGGCGCTCATGCTGGCCGTCACGAAGAAGCTCGTCTGGCAGCACAACAACGTCGTCGCCGGCAAGTGGCGGGTGGGCGACTTCGCGACGACGCGCCTCTACGAGCTCGCGGGGAAGACGCTCGGGATCGTGGGGCTCGGCAACATCGGCAAGAAGGTGGCCCGCCGAGCGCTCGGCTTCGACATGCACGTCCAGTACTACGACATCGTGCGGCTCGTCGAGGACGCGGAGGACGCGCTCGGCGTCCGATTCGTCCTCTTCGAGGAGCTCTGCCGTACCGCGGACGTCGTGAGCCTGCACGTGCCGCTGACCGACCGGACGCGCCGGATGATGGGCGAGTCCCAGTTCGCCTCGATGAAGCCGAGCGCGATCCTGATCAACACCTGCCGCGGCCCCGTCGTGGACGAGCCGGCGCTCTACCGGGCGCTCACGACGGGGAGGCTCGCCGGCGCCGGCCTCGACGTCATGGTGGACGAGCCGCCGCCCACCAACCATCCGCTCTTCTCCCTCGAGAACGTGACGATCACGCCGCACATGGCGGGGCCGACGTGGGACACCTGGCAGCGCTGCTTCCGGAACGCCTTCGACAACGTTCAGCGCGTCGCGGCCGGCGACAAGCCGCTCTGGGTCATTCCGGAGCTGAGCGAACCGGCGAGCTAGTGTCCCGTCCTCGACGGCATGTTAAGAGCCCGCCAGCGCGCGACGCCGGGGCCGACGGCCGCGCGCGGCAGGGATCGCGGGACCACGCGGCATGCGTGCGCTGCCCCGGTGCGGCTGGGCTCCATCTGGGGACGCGGGGTCCGTTGCCGGCGGGCGGGGACGGGTCCCGTCGACCCCCGCCGCACGCGCCCGTCGGCCCGCTGCGCGGCGCGAGCGCGGCAGTCGTTAACGTGACTTTTCAGACGGAACACTAGGCGCGCCGGCGTTCGTGCCGGGTGGGGAGCCGTCCGAGACCCGTAGCTTCTGGGCATCATCTCGCCGCCGGGCTGAGGGACGGCTTCCGGGCAGCGAGTGCCAGCGTGGTCGAGGATGGCTCCCCACCCGGCACGAACGGCGGGGCGCCAGAGCGGCGCTCAGTACGAGCCGCCGAGCTTCCGGTGATCCCAGGAGACGATGCGGGTCGGCGTGAAGCGCAGCGCGACGCGCTTCTGGGCCTGCTTGAGCACGCCCTCGCGCGCCTCGGGCGACGGCGCCGCGCCCGCGTAGCGCGCCGTCAGCCGGAGCCCCACGTCGGCGACGCGCCCGGGGTCGCGCTCGATCGTCACGTCGCACTCGAGCATCACGCCGCGGAGCTCGCCGTACCGGTCGCGTCCGGCCTCGATCTGGACGGTGGCGCGCGGGTCGCGCTCGAGGTTCCGCGCCTTCTGCGACTTCCCGTAGGTCCAGGCGTAGAGCGTGCGGCTGTCGCGCACGTACCAGAGCGGCATGAGGTGCGGGCGCCCGTTGGGCCCGATCGTCGCGCAGGTGAGCACACGCTCCTCGTCGAGGAAGCGCTCGAGCTCCTTCTCGGACATCGCGATCTCGTCGCGCCGCGAGGGCACGGCTCAGTAGCCTCGCGCTCTGTCCACGACGTGGCGGAGGGGGCTGCCCGCGAGATAGCGCGCGAGGTTGTCGTTGAAGACAGGCGCGATCTCCTCGGGCGTGCTCGGCCCCGAGACGTGCGGGGTGATCACGACGTTGTCCATACGCCAGAGCGGGTGGTGCGGGGGCAGAGGCTCGGCGGAGAAGACGTCGAGGATCGCCCCGGCGAGCCGCCGCTGCTCGAGCGCCTCGAAGAGGGCCGCCTCGTTGACGACAGCGCCGCGGGCGATGTTGACGAGCCAGGCCGTGGGCTTCATCGCCGCGAGGGCGTCGGCGCCGATGAGGCCGCGCGTTTCGGGCGTCAAAGGGACCAGGACGACGACGAAGTCGGCATCGGCGAGTGCCTGCGCCAGCTGGCCGACCTTGAAGACGCGCTCGGCCTCCCGGACGCGGCGGCCCGAGCGGTTCACGCCGACGACGCGCATGCCGAAGGTCCGCGCCGCCCGGGCGATCGCCCGGCCGATGTCGCCGAGGCCGACGATCGTGAGCGTCTTGCCGTGGAGCCGGTCGGGCAGGACGTGGTCGAGCCAGCGCCGCTGCCGCTGGGCCTCGCGGTACGTCTCGATGCGCTGCGTGACCCACGAGCACCAGCCGATGACGTACTCGGCCATCCACGGCCCGAAGATGCCGGGGGCGCGCGTGACGACCACGCGGGGCGAGAGCTCGCGTGTGATCGCCCAGTCCACGCCCGCCCCCATCGCCTGGAGCCACTTGAGTCGGGCCGCCTTCGCGAAGAGGTGGGGCGGGAACTTCCACGCGTAGAGGATCTCCGTGTCCGCGATCAGCTCGGCGGCCTCGCTCGGCGTGGCGGCCGCGCGGACGACCGCCCGGTTTCGCGGCACCCGGACGAGCTCGGCGTACTTCGGGTCGCCGTGGTAGACGAGGACGGTCGGCCGGGTCACTTGAGGAGCATGTCCTCTGCGGAGAAGTCGAGCTCCCGCCGGTCGAGCCCGAGGTACAGATACCACTCGAAGGTCTGCGCGAGCCCCGCCGCGAGCGTGTAGCGGGGACGGATGCCGAGCTGGGATCGGACCTTCGTGGTCGTGTAGACGGCGTGGCAGTCGTAGACGAGATTCTGGCCGAGCGGCACAGGCGTTGCCCCAGGGCGCGTTTCGATGTGGACGACCGTCAGCGGGCGCTTGATGACGTCCGCGATCAGCTCGACGAGCCCCACCTGGGTGACGGCCTCCTCGCCGGTGACGTTGTAGGCCTGGCCGAAGGCGGTGGGCGCGCCGAGCATCGTCGCGATCGCGTCGGCGAGGTCCTCGACGTGGCCGAGCTGGCGGAGCCAGCCGCCCGCGCCGGGGACGAGGATCGGCCGGCCCCGCACGAGGCGGTCGAAGACGAAGGTCTCGTTGTTCCGCGTGTTCAGGGGGCCGTACACGTGCGTCGGGCGCAGGATCGTGACGGGCAACCCCCGCGCGCGGTGCCAGCGCATCAGCACGTCCTCGCCGTCGATCTTGTTCTTCGCGTACTCGCCCCAGTAGAGGCCGCGCGGCGTGTCCTCGCTGTAGGGGATGGGGAGCGAGTGGTCGTAGACGCGCCCCGTCGAGACGAGCAGCGCGTGACCGAGACGGCCCGCGAGCGCCTCCAGCGCCGCCTCGACGTCGGCGCCCGTCGTCGGTGCGTAGGTGACGTCCACGAGCGCGTCCACGCGCTCCCCCGCGAGCGTCGCGCGTAGGGCGGCGTGGTCCGTCCGGTCGCAGACGATCGTCCGGACCCCGGCCGGCAGCCGCTCGCGCCGGCGGCCGCGGTTGAGGACCACGACCTCGTGGCCGTCGCGGATCAGCGCCCGGACCAGGTGCAAGCTGACGAACTCCGTGCCTCCGATCACGAGCACACGCATCTTCGTCAGGCCACCACGTCTCGCTCCGTCCTCTCGGACGTCACGACAATGCCACGGCGAGGCAGGTCGTCGTGCGCGTCACGCCGTCGATCGAGCCGATCTCGTCGGTCACGAGGTGCCCGATGGCGTCGAGCGTCGGGCCCTCGACGACGGCGATGAAGTCGAACGGGCCCGTGACCGCGTCGAGGTTGACGACGGTGGACGGGCCCCCCTTGATCTGGGTGAGCTCCTTTTTCACGGACTTGGTCTTGCCGGCCGCCGTTTCGATGAGCACGTACGCCCGCATGCGCTTCCCCGTCTTTGTCATGCACGCCTCCCTCAGCGCGTGGGCGGGCCGAGCGCCGCCGCCAGCGTGGACGCGAACGACGCGCGGCGCTCCACGAACCTCGCCCCCTCGACGTCCACTCGCGTGCCCCGTTCGTCGGCGTGGTTGGACGGATCGAAGCGCGCGATGAGCGGCGCGCTCGCCCGCTCGATCCTGAGCGACAGGGGCTCGCCCACGCTCTCGTCGCCGAGGCGCGCGATGATCAGGTAGAACCCCTCCGCGTCCGTCTCGCCCACGTATGAGAAGCCCGTCTTCTCGCGGACCAGCTCGAGCTGCGTGCCGGCGAGTGGCCGGCCGTGTGCGTCCTTCACGAAGCCGAGGACGGTGTACCGGTAGTACACCTCGTGCTCGGCGTCCACCCGGGCACCGATCGCGATCCACGCGAGCGCCAGGACGAGGGCTGTGGTCCGCGCCACGCGGCTCAGTCTAGCAGATACGCGCGCCGCCGCGAGCACGGGTCGACGTCGTCGACCCGGGGCGTGAACCAGACGTAGTCGAAGGGGAGCGCGCCCTCGAATCGGGCGGCGTACGCCGCCGGCGCGTCGGCGGTCGCCTCGACCTCGAGGAACGCGAGGCTGACCACCGGGACGCTCGGCGCCCGGCGCTGAAGGTGGAGGGGGACGCCGCGGTCGGTGCGGACGTGGCCGGCGCCAGCGATGAGGAGCGCGCCGTCCCGCTGGCCCCCGCGCACGAGCGCCTCCGCCATCCGCGCGTCGCGCGCCCACTGAATGTCCACCATCCGCTCGAGCGCAACGCCGTCCATGGTGCCGCAGTGCGACTCGTCGAGCTCGCGCCGCATCGCCTCCCGCATCTCGGGCGACAGGGGCAGCTCGAGCCCGAGCTGACGCGCAAGCTGGCCCGAGAGGCCGGCGAGCCCGTTCCGTCGAATCGCCTCGATGGCAACCCGTGACAGGTTCGTCGCGACGATCGGGAGGCCGGCGTCGAGCGCGGCCTGGGCGATCGGCTCGTAAAGGCGCCAGTCCGGCCATCCGGAACGTTTCCAGTCCACGGCCTCGCCGAGCCCGGACGCGTCCTTGGGCGAGCTGGCCAGGTAGCGGGCGATCGCGGAGGCATCGTCGGTCGAGAGCATCTCGAAGCCCACGGCGGGCCGACGGCCGGCCGCGATCATCCCGCGCAGGAGGCGCGCCTGGAGGGCGTGGTGAGCAGGATTGTCGTGACGCTCGCCCAGCAGGACGAAACGCGCGGCGGCGAGCCGGTCGACGAGCTCGGGCGGCGCGACGAAGCTGCCTGCCTGGACGCCCCAGATCCGGTCCGCCAGAGGATGGTTGCGCCCGGTCGGAGCGAGCCACGACGTCAATGGCGTGCCACACGATGCCACGAGCAGTGTCAGCGCGACGACGGCGACCGGCGCGCGCCGAGGCGCGGACGTGACGGACGTCGCCGTGCCCCCACGTTGTCGCCGGGAAATCCCCCTCCGATTCACTACGTCGGTCCTCTTCTCACCTGAGAATGAACGAAAGATACTCCGGAACCGATCGGACTGTCCGTCTGAGAACACTGGACTGTCAACACGGTTACAGCGCGGCCCTCGGCACGGCGCTTGCTCCACGTCGGCAAAACTGAACTCCCAGGAGGATCTTGATTGCGCCTCTCGAATCGGCATGGGGTTTGCTCGAGGCGCCACGCAAACGAGATTTGACGAAACACACACGCATACTAAAATCTCCGGGTGAGCATGAACAAGACCAGACTGATTACCGCGCTGACGATCCCACTGATCGCGATGCTCGTCGTCGTCCCCGGATGGAATCAAATAGCTGCGGCCCCTCGGCCTGGCCCGCGCCCGCCGCGCCTCACGCAGGACGGGGCGCCTGGTCGTCAAATGTATATCGAGAAGATCCTCGGGGTCCTCGAGCACAAGGTCACGGACCCGACGGCCAGGACGAAGGCGGCAGACAAGCTCGCCACGCTGAGTGACCGCCAGCTCAAGCTGATGGCGGCCCTGTCGGAGCGCGTCGCCGTCGTCGGTGACGGGCCGGCTGACAGCATCGCGCTTTTCTTGCTCACGGCGCTGCTCATCCTGTCGTGAACCCCGGCTGGTTGTCCCCGGGCACCCGGCGGAGGCCGGCCGTGCGAACGTGGGTCCGCGAGGCGGCGTGGCTCGTCGTCGGCGCGGCCGAGCGCGCCGTTCGAGTCGTGACGGACCGCCTCTCGCTTTTCTACCACGTCGGCGTCGTCATCTTGAGCGCGGCGATCGCGGCGACCCTTCCGTTCACGTTCGCGTTCCTGGCCCAGCGTCTGCTCGCCTCGTGGGCCGCGATCGAGGACGAGAAGGTCTTCCTGGTCTTGACCGAGATCGCCGTGGCGCTGGTGCTCGTGCTCGTCCTCAGCCACGCGCGGACGAACTGGACGAATCGGCGCCTCTCCAGGATGGCGCGGGCGGCCGGGATGGTTCATCTGAGTTTGGGGAACGGCGTCTTGTCCCAACTGTCCGCCCGCCGGCTGAAGCAGCGACACGCCTCCATGCGGGACATCATGATCATGGGATCCACAGGGTTTCGCACGCTCGTTGACCCGCAGGGCGACCTGCACACGGTGATCGAGAACTGTCGGACCGCGAAAATCATGCTCCTGGATCCGGAGAGCCAAGGGGCGATCGAGCGCGTACGGACGATTGGCGAGCACGAGATCACGGGTGACAGTCTGAGGACGCAGGTGGAGCAGACCATCACGTTCCTCCGCGCGCTCCCAGCCGCCCACCAGCGCATCCGGCTGAAGTTGTATCCCGAGCCGCCTCTGTGGAAGCTGGCCATTCTCGGCGACCATGCTTGGGTGCGGCACTACCACCCGACGCTCGATGTCCGCGTCTTGCCCGAGTACGTGTTTGTGCACGACCAGGATCCCGCGGGCCTCTTCACGGCCTTCTACCAGTACTTCGTCATGCGATGGAACGATCCCGCGATCCCCGAATACGACTTGCTGACCGGCGACCTGATGTCCCGGGAGGGTGCGCGGAAGGCGGTCTGAAGGGCCTCAGGCTGGAATGGCGACCTTCTTCAAGAGCTTCAGGTCGTCGAGCGCCTTCCCGACCCCGCGCGCCGCGCAGCTGAGCGGATCCTCGGCCACTCTCACGGGAAGGTGCGTCGCCTGCTGCAGCAGCCGATCCAGCCCCCGCAAGAGAGCGCCTCCGCCCGTGAGCACGATCCCTGTCTCGACGATGTCGGCCGCGAGCTCCGGCGGAGTCTGCTCGAGGCATGTACGGACCGCCTCCACGATGGTCATCACGGGCTCGCGAAGCGCCTCCCGAATTTCCTCGGCGGTGATGATGATCGTCTTGGGCATCCCGTCGACGAGGTCGCGGCCCTTGACCTCCATCGTGCGCGGCTCGCCGGCCAGCGGATGCGCCGAGCCCAGGGCGATCTTGATCTCCTCGGCGCGGCGCTCCCCGACGAGCAGCCGGTAATGCTTTCTGATGTGCTGAATGATCGCCTCGTCCATCTCGTCGCCGGCGATCCGGACGGAGTTGCAGTAGACGGTGCCCGACAGGGAGATGACGGCCACTTCGGTCGTGCCACCGCCGATGTCGACGATCAGGTGGCCGCCCGGCTCGTGGATCGGCAGGCCCGCGCCGATTGCGGCGGCCGTGGGCTCCTCGATCAAATACACCTCATGTGCCCTGGCCTGGAGCGCCGCGTCGCGCACCGCTCGCTTCTCGACCTGGGTGATCCCCGACGGGACCCCGATCACGACGCGCGGCCGCTCCACGCCCCAGCCCCGCCGGCGTCCCGTCGAGATCCGCCGCGCGGCCAGGATGAAGTACCTCAGCATCTTTTGCGTGGTGTCGAAGTCGGCGATCACGCCGTCCTTCAAAGGACGAATGACCCGGATGTTCTCCGGCGCGCGGCCGAGCATCGCCTTGGCTTCGCGCCCTACCCCGATCACGGCGCCGTCCGTCCGGCGCACGGCGATGATCGAGGGCTCGTTGAGGACGATGCCTCTGTTCCGCACAAAGACGAGCGTATTGGCGGTCCCCAAGTCGATCCCGAGGTCCGTCGAGAAGAGTTCGAGCAGATGGTCGGCCAACATCCGCGTGCGCTCCTAGCAAGACCTCTGCCAAGCACGGGGCCCCGGGTGGCCGTCCCAGCTGAGGCGCCCGCCGTCCACCGTGAAGCCCGCCCGGGCCAGCGCGGGGAACGCCTCGGTCTCGCGCACGGGACGGCCGTCCCACGTGCTGACCTCGAGCCTCCGGATGGGGCGGAGCGCGAGCGGCCGCTCCATGAGCGCCCGCAGCGCGCCGATAGCACCGGGGAAGTCCACGTCCTCCCAGCCGGCGAGCGGCGTGAGCTTGCGCCCCTGGCCCTCCGCCAAGACGATTGGCCGCCCGTGGCGGAAGACGAGCCAGTTCTGCGACAGGCGCGGCGCCGTGGCCCGCGAGCCGTCGCGCCGAACCAGGGCGAAGACGCGTCCCCAGAGGTTCGCCGGGTCCACCATGTTGACGAGCGCGTGCGGCTCGGCGCGACGCGCGGGCGCGTCGAGCTCGCCGAGCGCGTCGGCGAGGGCGTACTGCTCGCCCGAGAGGCCTTCCACGAAGTAGCCGCGCACGATCTCGCCGCCGTACTCCATGCGGAGCAGCGTGTGGCGGAGCGTGGACCAGTCGCCCTGGGCGAGCTCCCGCGCGACGACGCCGTAGCGCGAGAGCAGCAGCCGAGCGCGCGCCTCCTGGTCGTCCTCGGGCGAGAGACGATCCTCCTCGCTCAGCACGCTCCAGCGCCCGATCACCGGGAGCTGGCGCAGGACGCCGCGCGCCAGCCCGGGGCGGCGCCGCCGCGCGGCCGGCGCGGCGGCGGGCCGCGTCGTCGTCGCGGTCCCGGCGACGATCGCGCTGAAGGTGTCCGGCGTCACGAGCCCGGCCCAGAAGAGCCGCCAGAGCGCCGCGAGGACCTCGGGAGCCGTCAGGCCTGTGGAGCGCGTGAGGTCCTGGGCGAAGGACGCGCCGCGGAGCTGAAGATGCAGGAACACGTTCTTCGTGCGCGCCTCGATCTCCGCCGGCGCCGGCGCGCCCTCGCGCAGCCAGCCGACGTTCTCGCGGAGCGCCATGCCGACGCGTCCCTCACGGCGCTCGAACGGCGTCCAGACGATCTCGCCCGAGAGCCCCAGCCTGTCCAGCCATTCCCGCTCGTAATCTTCGACGCGCGCGGCGAGCAGCTCCTGCTCCCACACGCGCACCGGGAAGTCCTCGCCCTGCAGGAGCTCGAGCGCGGCCAGCACGCCGGGCGAACCCACGAGCCGGTGGTCGGGATGGAGATGATGCCGCCGGAGGAGGAAGGCGGAGAAGCGCTCGGGAGTGGCCACCGGACGCGGGACTCGACGCGCATGCACCTGGCGGCGCTGGATCTCCTCGAGCACCGCGATGTGGACGTATTGCGGCCCGGGCCGGTCGGCGAGGAACTCGCCGCGACGGACGAGCCCCTGGGCGGCGAGACGATCGAGCGCCTGCGCTGCCGCGTCCTCCGCCACGCCGTAACGCCCGGCGAGCCACGCCGCAGTGACGGGGCCGCGCGTCCGGACGAGTCGTAGCGTTACGCGCTCGAGCCCCTCGGGCGTGCCGAGCGCGTCGTAGAGATGCTCGTCGGGCGCGGCGATCCACGCCTGCCGGCCGCTCGTGAATTTCACCTGGACGACCCGGCGCTCGCCGTGGAGGGAGGCGATCAGGGCTGCCGCGTCGCCTTGTGATCGCTCCGCGACCTCTTCTCCCGTGAGATCGCCGAGGTCGTCGAGGATGCCGGCCAGCTCGTTGGCGTCGCGCGCCCGCCGCTCGGGCATGGTCTTCTGAAGCTCGGCCTCCACCGTCGCGACGATCTCCGCCCGCAGCGGGCCTGCCGTCACGCTCCAGGCTTTCCGCATGACGACGGCGTCGCTGCGGCGTTCCTCGGCGTGGCCGGCGCCCAGGTACGCCCAGTCCCACGCGAGGAGGAGCGGATACACGAAGGGCGAGGGGAGCGGTGTGTCCACGTGGCGCGTCCAGAGCTCTCCGTCGTGGATCCTCTCGAGGAGACGCCGGAGCCGCGGGACGTCGAACGCGTCGGTGAAGCACTCGCGGAGGGTCTCCGCCACGACCGGGAACTCGGCCCGACCCCCGACCGCTTCGAGGAGCGCGTCGGCCTTGAGGCGCTGCAGGTACGCGGGCGTGCGCGCGCCCCGGTACATTCTTGGGATATAGAGGGCGCGCACCGCCGCGTGGCGGAAGCGCGTCGCGAAGAGCGGCGAGCCGATGAGCGCCTGGCCCAGGAGCGCGTCTACCTCCTCCGGCGCCACGAGCCTGACGAGCCGCTCGGGCCCGGGCGGGACCTGGCCCGGGGCGAACGAAAGGAGGATGCCGTCGTCGACGTGGCTCGCCTCCGCGACGAGGCCGAAGGCTCGCCGGAGCTTCTCGCGGAGCGCCATGCCCCAGGCGCCGTTGATCCGCATGCCGAAGACGGAATGGATCATCGCGTGGCGTCCGCCCAGCTCGTCGGGGAACGACTCGACGACCACGCCCTGATCGTCGGGGACGCCGTCGAGAACCTCGCCCGCCTTCACGAGCCACTGCCGCATCGCCGAGGCCGCGTGCGGGTCCAGGCCACACTCCGAGCTCGCCCATTCCGCGAAGTCCGCAGCGTCGAGACGGTCGGCGGCGTCGCGGCGGAGGCGGCCGACGGCGAGGCCGAGCTCCCAGGAACGGGACGGATGCTCCCCCTTCCAGAACGGGATCGTCGGCGACATGCCCTGCGCGTCCTCGACGAGCACACGGTCGGCACGGACCTTGACGATCCTCCACGCGTGCGAGCCGAGGAGGAAGACGTCGCCCGGGAGGCTCTCGGTGACGAACTCCTCGTCGAGCGTGCCGACCTTGAGATCGGTCTCGGCGACGAAGACGTCGAAGAGCCCCGCGTCGGGGATCGTCCCGCCCGAGGTGAGGGCGAGGAAGCGGCTGCCGCGCCGCGGGTGGAGGCGGTCGTTCACGCGGTCCCAGAGGATGCGTGGCGCGGCGCCCTTGACCTCCGCCGGGAGCGGCTCGGCGAGCGAGCGCACGACGGCGACGAAATCCTCCCGCGACAGTGTGCGGTACGGCGAGGCGTTCCTGAAGCGCTGCCAGAGCGTGTCGACGCCCACCGACTCGGCGGCGACCGCGGCGACGATCTGCTGCGCCAGGACGTCCAGCGGGGCCTCGGGCATGACGATCCGGTCGAGCTGCTGATTGCGGATCGAGCGCGCCACCGCAGCCGCCTCGCAGAGCTCCTCGCCCCGGGTGACGACGATCCGCCCCTTCGACACGCGGGAGAGGAGATGGCCCGCGCGGCCCACGCGCTGAAGGGCCGCGGCGATGTTGCGGGACGACTGGAGCTGCACGACCAGGTCGATCGCGCCGACGTCGATCCCGAGCTCGAGGGACGACGTGGCGACGAGCGCCTTGAGCTCGCCCTGCTTGAGCCGGTTCTCGGCCTCGAGCCGGGCGCGGCGGGAGAGGGAGCCGTGGTGGGCGGCGACGCGGCCGTCCGCGATACGGTCGTTCAGATCGCGCGCGATCCGCTCCGCCGATCTCCGGCTCTGGCAGAAGACGAGGGTCGTCCGGTGGGCCTGGACGAGCTCGGCGACGAGCTGAAGCGTCGCGTCCCAGATCGTGTCGCTCGTCGCGGTGAGGAAGTCGTCCACCGGCGCTACCACCTGGAGGTCCAGCGCGCGCGTGAAGCCCGCGTCCACCACGACCGGGTCGCGCGCCGTGGCGCCGGTGAGGAAGTCGAGCGTCGCGTCGAGCGGGCTCACGGTGGCCGAGCAGCCGATGCGCTGGGGCCGCGCCCCGGGCTCAGGCGCCTCGACCAGGGCCTGGAGCCGCTCGAGCGAGAGGGCGAGGTGGGCGCCGCGCTTGTTGCCCATGAGGGCGTGGACCTCGTCGACGATCACAGTGCGTACGTGCGCGAAGGCCGGCCTGAACCGCTCGCTCGTGAGCAGGATGTAGAGCGACTCGGGCGTGGTGATCAGGATGTGCGGTGGCCGGCGCGTCATGGCTTGACGCGCGGCGGCGAGCGTGTCGCCAGTGCGAACCGCTACGCGCACCTCGGGGAGCCTCACCCCCTCAGCCGCCGCCGCGGCCCGGATGCCCGCGAGCGGCGCCCGGAGGTTCTTCTCGATGTCGTTGTTCAGGGCGCGGAGCGGCGAGACGTAGACGACGTAGACGCGGTCCTCCAGCCTCTTCTCGAGCCCGAGACGGTGCAGGTGATCCAGCGCCCAGAGAAAGGCGGCGAGGGTCTTGCCCGAGCCCGTCGGGGCAACGATCAGCGTGTCGCGCCCCGAGGCAATCGCCTCCCAGCCTTCACGCTGGGGGCGCGTCGCCTCGCTGAAGGTCTCGGCGAACCACCGGCGAACGAACGGGAGGAACTCGGGCATCGAGCGCATTGTACTCGTCTGGGCCCTAGAATGGTTCCCGTGCAGGGGGGCACCAGGCGCATGGCGCAGCGCGCGGCGACGATCGGCATCTCCCTCGCCGGCCTACCGTTCATCGTGCCGCACGTCGTCGAGGACTTCGCCGAGGGCATCGCCGAGCGCGTGGGGCTCTCGACCGGCGCCGGCGCGTTCCTGCTCGGCGGCTACCTCGCGCTTCAGGTGTGGGGTCTGGTGCTCGTTGGTCAGGGCCGGCGGGCGGGATGGATCATCACGTTCTGCGTCAGTCTCGTCTGGACGCTGGGCGCGGTCGCCGACCACGGCCCGGCGATCTGGGCGGGCGGCTTCCGGAGCGGCGCCGTCTCGGTCCTCTGGGTCGCCGGGCTCGTGCTGACCCAGTCAACGGCGGCGGCGCTCGCGTGGCGCGGATGGCGCGGGGAGAGCACGCGGTGAGGCAGGCGGCCGACGTCATCGTCGTCGGCGGCGGCCCCGCGGGCGCGATGGCCGCGATGACGCTCGCCACACGTGGCGTGTCCACGCTGCTCCTGGACAAGAAGCGGTTCCCCCGCGATAAGCCGTGCGGCGGCGGCATCCGCTACCGCGTCTACCGGCGCTTCCCCGAGCTCGCGGACTATCTCAGGACCGCCGTCGCGATCCACGAGATCCGCAAGGTGCGGATGGAGGGCCCGTCGGGAGCGTCGGTGCTCGCCGAGTCGGACGAGCCCTTCTACCTCACGCTCCGCCGCACGGAGTTCGACGCGGCGCTGCTCGCCCGGGCGCGCGCCGTGGGCGCCGAGGCCCTCGAGGCGGTGCGCGTCACCGAGTTCGGGTCGTCGGGCGATGGGGTCGCGGTGCGCTCCGTGGACGGGCGCGCGTTTACGGCCAAAATCGTGATCGCAGCCGACGGCGTCAACAGCGTCGTGGCGCGCCAGGCGGGACTCGGCGACGGCTTCCCGGAAGGCGCCCTCGCGATCGACACCATGGAGGAGACCGATCTCGCGGAGCTGGCCCCCGCGGACCCAGAGACGATGTACGTCGCCTACGGGTACAGGGGTTACCCGGGCTACGGCTACGTCTTCCCGAAGCGCCATCACGTGGACGCGGGCGTCGGCTTCCTCCTCTCCTTCTTCAAGGCGAAGCTCGGCGGCGCGCCGTACGAGCATCACGCGCGCTTCGTGGAGGACGCGCGCCGCCGAGGCGTCGTCCACGGCCGCTCGAATCCGAAGAACTTCAAGGCATACCGGCTCCCGCTCGGCGGCCCCCTCGCACGGACGTACGCCGACCGCGTGCTCGTCTGCGGCGACGCCGCCGGGTTCGTCAACGGCTACACGGGTGAGGGGATCTACCACGCGATGGTGACCGGCCAGCTCGCGGGCCAGACCGCCGCCGACGCGCTCGCCAGGGGACAGTGTGGGGCGGCGGGGCTCGCCTCCTACGAGGCGCGGTGGCGACGGGAGATCGGCCGCGAGCTCGCGGATTCGCTCCGGATCCAGCGCCGGCTCTTCGCACGGCCCGCGCTCGTCGACACGGTCATCCGGGCCGCGGCCGCCGACCGGCGCCTCTGCCGCCTCCTCGCTCGCGTTGCCCTGGGCGAGGAGGATCTGAGGACGCGGAAGCTCGAGCTCGCGCTTCGGTTCCTGATCGCCCGCTTCAGGCGAGCCCCATCTGCCGTACGAGCCGCCGGCTGAGGTCGCTCGCCGGCTCCTCGAGCTCGGCGATGATGGAGAAGTGATGGTGGCCCGCCATCTCCACCGCCTCGCAGCGGAGGCCGCGGCTCGACCAGACCCGGGCGAGCGCGTGGCTCTGCCGGAGGTACTCGGGCCCCTCGAGCGCGCCGACCGGGAGCAGCAGCGGCCCCGCGTGCGATGGAGGGTGATGAATGGGGCTGTGGAGGCGCGCCGTCTCGGGTGTGAGGGAGAGAACGTCGTTCAGGTAGCAGAGCCGGATCGGCTCGAGGTCGTAGAGCCCACTGATCCCGCACCCGGCCTTGATCACGTCGGCGGGTAGGCCCTCGGACCCCCAGTCAGTGGACATCAGCATCGCGACCAGGTGGCCGCCCGCCGAGTGGCCGGAGACGAAGATCCGGCGCGGGTCGCCGCCGAACGAGGCGGCGTGGCGGTGCACCCACGCGATCGAGGCGCGGCACTGGCTCACCAGCTCAGCCATCTGTACCGTCGGAATGAGCGCGTAGTTGATCACGACCACGGTCGCGCCGGTGGGCAGGAGGCCGCGCGCGACGTAGCTGAAGTCGGCCTTGTCGAGCCGGTGCCAGTAGCCGCCGTGGATGAACACGTGGACCGGCGCCGGCGCCGAGCCCGGGGCGGGGAAGACGTCGAGAGTCTCGCCCGGGCTCGGGCCGTACGCCACGTCGAGGCGGCCGGAGATCTCGGCCCGCGCCTTCGCGCTCTCGCGCGCGTAGCGCTCGAGCCACTCGGGCGCGTCCTTGACCTTCGCGCGGTTGTCGTACTCCCGGTCCAGCGCCGCGCGGTCGTAATCGCGGAAGACGACCTGCGCCATCGCGCGAGCGGACGGTTACTTGTCTTTGATCGCCGCCTGCACCTTCTTCGCGACGTCGGGCGGGATCTGCGACATCCCGTGCGCCTTCTTGGCGTGCTCCGCGCCCTTCGCCATCACTTCTGCGACGTCCTTGCCTTCCATAACGAAGCTGCAGCCCGGCACCACATCTCCACACCGAAGCACCTTGGCCATCACCGGCCTCCTTGGGTTGGGGGTACCTCCCGAGAAACGCCTTCGCCCACGGCAGCTCGGGTCACTGCCTCAGGCGCCGAAGATCACGCGTGTGCCGGTGGACGGCATCACAAGCTTCTTCGGCATCGCGTTGTGCACGGCCATGATCGTGTTGAGCCCCGTGCAGTGCATCGGGATGATGTAGTCGGGATCGATTCCCTTGAAGGCCTCGACGGTCTTCGCGACGATCTCGTCGGGCGCGGGCGCCAAGTGGAAGCCGCCCACGATCGCGTGGACCTTGTCGACGCCGCTTGCCTTCTGGGCCTGGCGGACGGAGTTGATCACGCCGGCGTGGCCGCACGACGTGATTACCACGAGCCCGCGGTCCTTGACGTGATACGCGGTGGCGTGCTCGCCCTGGAAGTTGTCCGCGACCAGCTCGCCCGGCTTGGTCTCGACCTGCGTGACGCCGAAGTGCGTGACCGAGCACGCGGAGCCCATCGGCCCCACCTCGAGGCGCGCGGCTGCCGGCGGGCGCTCGAAGTCCGTGAGCCTCGGGATCTGGCCCGACGTGAACGCGTGACCGGCGACGACAGTCGGCTGCTTGGCCAGAGTCACCTTGAGCCCTGTTGCTTCGAGGCCCGGGCGATCGAGCTGACCTTGGTCTATAGTGCCGGCCGGGGTGGCGGCCACCCGGTGGCAGAAGGTGTCCTCGCCTCCCGCGTAGAGGGTGAGCCCAGGCTTGGCCCGTCCTTGTACGAGCCGTGCGTAATCCGGGAGCGCGCCGTAGTGGTCGGCGTGGCCGTGACTGATGATGAGCGCATCGGCGCCCGCGGGGTCGAGCTTCAAGACCTTGTAGTTGTTGAACAGATTTCGCTCGGTGAGGCTGAAGTCGAGGAGAACCTGCCGCTGCTCCGCGCCGCGGACTGATTCGAGGTGGTAGGCGAGGCCGTGCTCGGCCAGCAGCGCGTCGGCGCCGAACCTGAGCGCGGCGCGCTGGACGGTGATGGTGTCGAGCTTGCCGCCCTTGGCAAAGATGTCGTAGATGTTGTCTACAACGTTCGTCATCACTAACCGATCGACCGTCGGGACGGACCCGCTCTGCGCGGAAGCGACCGGGGTGAGTGTCCGCAGCGTCCCTGCCACGGCCAACGTCCCGGTGGCGATGGCACCGAGCTTCAGGAACTCGCGTCGCTTCATGGCTCTCTCCTGGATGATGGCTACTTCCCGAGAAACGCCTTCGCCTGCCGCAGCTCGGGACGCTCGGTGTCGCCCTTCTCGCCGAGCGACAGGAGCGTGGAGTAGTACGTCCGTGCCTTGGTCCGATCGCCCGAGAGGTCCGCGGCTCGCGCGGCGCCGTAGAGCCCCCTGAAGCGGTTCGGCTCGACGCGCATGGACGCCTCGAACTCCCGCAACGCCTGGGCGGGCTCGTTCGCCTCGAGGAGCATCTCGGCCAGGAGCTCGCGCGCCGGCGCGATCGGACCCGGGGTCACGGGGTGCTTCTCGGTCGCGTCCTCGCGGTCGGCGGCGGCGCGGAGTAGTGCCAGGGCCTCTTCCGTCCTGCCCTCAGCGCGCGCCACCCACGCGGATGCGACCTGGCGCTGGATGTCGACCTGCTCGGCCCAATAGCCGACCTTCGCCGCCGCGAGCGTGTCGCGGAGCGCGCCGAGCCGCTCGACGTCGCGCCGGGCGCTCGTGACGTCGCCGCCGCGCGCCGCGCCCAGGCCGCGCGCAAAGACGAGCTGCGCTTCCGACTGCGGGAAGCGGCCCCACGGGAACTCCTTCCCGAAGAGCTCGAGCTTGGCCGCGTCCGCCCAGCGCCCCCGCTCGAGCGCGTAGCGCGACGGAATCGTCGCGAGCGCGAACGCCGTCACGAAGTGCTCGACGGCGACCTTGGGGATCTCGCTCATCTGGTCGACGACGCCCTTGGCCGCCCCGTCCTGCGCCATCTGGAGGTACGCGTACGTCAGGTAGTCGAGCGCGTGGAGCCGGTCGAAGTGATTACCCACCGAGCTGGCGGAGGCCCGGTTGGCCTCGATCGACTCCTGCCAGTAGCCCCGCCGGGTGAAGATGTGGGACGGCATATGCAGTGCGTGAGGCGCGGCGGGCGCGATCGAGGCGTAGCGCCGGGCGGCGTTCAACCCCTTCTCGGCGATCGGCGGATAGTCGTAGCTGTGAATCAGGTAGTGCGCGACGCCCGGGTGCTGTGGCTCGACGGCGAAGACCGTCTCGAGGATCGCCGCGGCCTTCAGCTGGTCGGCGTACGTCTTGTCGGTCGGGAGCGCCGTCGCGTTGAGGGCGAGGGCGTAGAACACCGCCGCCTCCCGGTCCTCCGGGTAGCGCGCGGCGAGCTGCTCCATCGCCTGGCGGTAGGCGAGCGCGCGCGTCCGGTGGTCGATCTTGTCGGCGTCCTTGTAGAACATCTCGATCGCGCCGACGTAGTCGCGCTCGCGCTGCGTCTTGGCGCCCGCCGCCTTGGCCCGCTCGACGGCCGCCCACCCGTCGGCAAGCGCCTTGGGCGACGGCGGCCAGCCGAACGGATTGCCGAGCAGGTTCATCGCGACGCCCCAGTGCGCGATGCCGCAGGCGGGATCGCTCTGCGCGACGGCCGTGAACGCGCCCGTGGACGCCGAGAACCAGAACGAGTGAAGCATGGCAACCGCGCGCTCGAAATCCTGCTGGACCGTGGCGCTGCACGACGTCGCGAAATGGACCGTGCCGACCTTGTCTTGGGCCGTGATGCCGCCGGTGCCGAGCGCCAGCAGCAGGGTGAGGGTCAGGGCGACCGTGCGGAGCGTCATGGCTCATCCTCCAGATGGAAGTGGCGACTGCGTTCGGTAGGGAGCCTGGGGAAGATTCTAGCCTAAAATAGCCACGTGAAGATCGTCAGTATCGGCGGCGGATCGGCGGGGCTCTACTTTGCCCTGCTCATGAAGAAGGCCGATCCGACCCACGAGATCCTCGTGGTCGAGCGCAACCGGCCCGATGACACCTTCGGGTTCGGCGTGGTCTTCTCCGACGCGACGCTCGAGAACTTCGCCGAGGCCGACCGCGAGACGTATACGGAGATCGCGCGGAACTTCGCCCACTGGGACGACATCGACATCCACTATCAGGGTCAGGTCCTGACCTCCACTGGCCACGGCTTCTCCGGCATGTCACGTCAGCTCCTGCTCGACATCCTGCAGCGCCGCTGCACGGAGCTCGGCGTGATCCTCCGCTTCCAGGACGAGGTGACCGACCTCGGCGCGTACGCCGGCGCCGACCTCGTGCTGGCCGCCGACGGCGTCAACAGCTTTATCCGGAGCCGTTACGCCGAGCACTTCCGGCCCCAGGTGGACTGGCGGCCGAACAAGTTCGTCTGGCTCGGCACGACGTTCCCGTACCCTGCATTCACGTTCGTCTTCAAGGAGAGCGACCACGGCCTCTGGCGGGTCCACGCCTATCGCTACAACGCGTCGATGTCCACGTTCATCCTCGAGACGACGGAGGCCGCGTGGCGGCGCGCGGGCCTCGACGCGGCGGACGAGGATCAGACGATCGCCTTCGCCGAGCGGCTGTTCGCCGAGGAGCTCCAGGGCCACCGCCTCCTCAAGAACCGCTCGCTCTGGCGCAACTTCCCGACGGTGAAGAACGGGTCCTGGCATCACCGGAACCTCGTGCTGATCGGCGACGCGGCGCACACCGCGCACTTCTCGATCGGCTCGGGGACGAAGCTCGCGATGGAGGACGCGATCGCGCTCTGCCGCGCGCTCCAGCGTCACGACGAGGTGAAGAAGGCGCTCGTCGCCTACGAGGAGGAGCGGCGGCCGGACGTCGAGCGTCTGCAGCGCGCCGCGCAGGTGAGCCTCGAGTGGTTCGAGCAGACGGAGCGCTACCACGGCCGCCTCGAGCCGATCCAGTTCGCGATGAGCCTCCTGACGCGGAGCCTCCGCGTGACCCACGACAATCTGAAGCTCCGCGACCCGAAGTTCGTCGAGTCGGTCGACCGCTGGTTCGCGTCCAGGGCGGAGCAGCAGAGCCGCGTGGCGGTGGCCGCGGCGCCGGCGCCGCCGCCCATGTTCACGCCGTTCCGGCTGCGGGACGTGCTCCTGTCGAACCGGATCGTCGTCTCGCCCATGTGCCAGTACTCGGCCGAGGACGGCACGCCGAACGACTGGCATCTGGTGAACCTGGGCTCGCGCGCCGTCGGCGGCGCCGCGCTCGTCATCGCGGAGATGACCGACGTGAGCCGTGAGGGTCGCATCAGCCCCGGCTGCACGGGGATGTACAAGCCCGAGCACGTCATCGCGTGGAAGCGCATCGTCGAGTTCGTCCACGCCAACAGCCAGGCGAGGATCGCGCTCCAGCTCGCTCACGCAGGGCGAAAAGGTTCCACGCGCCGGCTCTGGGAGGGGATCGACGAGCCGCTGCCCGACGGCAACTGGCCCCTCATCTCGGCTTCGGCCATCCCGTACCACCCCTACAGCCAGGTGCCAAAGGCGATGGACCGACGCGACATGGACATGGTGCGCGACCAGTTCGTGGGCGCCGCGCGCATGGCGGTGGAAGCGGGCTTCGACATGCTCGAGCTCCACTTCGCCCACGGCTACCTGCTCGCGAGCTTCATCTCGCCGCTCACGAACATCCGCACCGACGAGTACGGCGGCTCGTTGGCCAACCGCATGCGCTATCCGCTCGAGGTCTTCGACGCCGTGCGCGCGGTCTGGCCCGAGCGAGAGCCCATGTCGGCGAAGATCTCGGCGACCGACTGGGCGGAGGGAGGTCTCAGCCCGGAGGACGCCGTCGGCGTGGCCAGGTGGCTCAGGGAGCACGGCTGTGACATCGTCACCGTGTCCACCGGCCAGACCGTGCCCGACCAGAAGCCCGTCTACGGCCGGCTCTATCAGACGCCTTTCAGCGATCGCATCCGCTACGAGGCCGGGATCCCCACGATGACGGTGGGGAACATTGCGTCGTACGACGACGTGAACAGCATCCTGACGGCGGGGCGCGCCGATCTCTGCGTGCTCGCGCGCGGCCATCTCTTCGACCCTTACTGGACGCGCCACGCCGCGTACGAGCAGGGCTACGATCTGCCGTGGCCCGATCAATACGTTTCGGCGAAGGGCTTCACCCCTCGCTGAACCGTGGCGCAGCGCGCTCTGAAAGATTAGGCATTCCCAGTCCGTCCTCCGTCCGCTACGACGGACGGAGTGATAGACTGCCGACGAGGATGCAAGACATGCCGACGCGAGTCGTCCTCACCTACCGGGAGTACGCGGCGTTGCTCGACCCAGCCACGCTCTGGCGCTAGGTTGGCGGACGCAGACCCGATGAGCATCGACTGGACGGCGCTCGGCGAAGAGGCGGTGGACCTCCTCCGCCGCTATCTCATGATCGACACCACCAATCCGCCGGGCAACGAGGCCGACGGCGCAACGTTCCTCGCCGCGGTCCTCGAGCGCGGCGGGATCGCGAGCGAGATCGTGGAGTCGAAGCCCGGCCGGGCCAACCTCATGGCGCGCCTCACCGGTGACGGCTCGCTCCCGGGCATCGTCCTCCACCACCACATCGACGTCGTCTACGCCGACCGCCGCTACTGGACGGTGGACCCGTTCGGCGGCGTGATCCGCGACGGCTACCTCTACGGGCGCGGCGCGATCGACATGAAGTCCACGGGCATCATGCACCTCGCGGCGCTCCTCGCGATCAAGCGCGCGCGGGTCCGGCTCAAGCGCGACCTCGTCCTCCTCGCGACCGCCGACGAGGAGGCGGGCAGCCTCTATGGCGCGCAGTTCATCGCCGACCAGCGTCGCGACTGGCTCGCGGGCGCGGAGTACGCGATCTCCGAGCTCGGCGGAATCGAGGCCCACGCCGGGTTCAAGGCGCCGCTCGGCCACATCGTCATCTCGGAGAAGACGGGGCTGCCGCTCGCGCTCACGGCGAAGAGCGCCCCCGGGCACGGCTCGATGCCGTGGCCGGACACGGCGCCGAACCGGCTCATCCGCGCGTTGAACCGCCTGCTCGCAGCCGAGCGGCCGCTGCGCGTGCTCCCCGAGGTGCAGGAGTACTTCGCGCGGCTTGCGAGCGTGGTGCCGGAGGACCAGGGCGCCGGCTACGATGACCTCCAGAAGAGCCTGGCCGACGCCGCCTTCCGCGCGCGCTTCCTCACGAACCGCCTGCACGCGGCGATGGTCCGCACAACGTTCGCGGTGACGATGCTCAAGGGCAGCGAGAAGAGCAACGTGATCCCGCCCGAGGCGTCGGCCACGATCGACTGCCGGATGCTCGCGGGTGACGACCCGCAGGAGATCGTCGGCTGGGTCCGGCGCGTCATCGACGACGACCGGGTCGAGGTCACGATCACCGGCGAGGCGAAGGTGCCGAACCTCTCGCCCGCCGATACCGAGCTCTACAAGGCGCTCGCCGACACGCTTCGGCGCCGGGCGCCCGGCGCCGTCGTCGCGCCCGAGATCCTCGTCGCGTTCACCGACAACTGGGTCTTCCGGCGCTGCGGGCTCCACGGCTACGGCTGGAGCCCGTTCATTATGGACGAGGGCGAGTGGCACCGCGTCCACGGCAACGACGAGCGCCTCTCGCTCGAGAATATCCGTGCGGGAGCGCGCGCCTACGTGGAGATGCTGCTCGACGTCGCGGGGGCCTGAGCCATTCCGGCCACGCTCTCGATCCGCCGCGCCGCGCGGCGCGACGTTCCGACGATCCTCCGGCTGATCCGCGGCCTCGCCGAGTACGAGCGGCTCGCCCCCCAGATGGAGGCGACCGCCGAGCGGATCCGCCGCCACGGCTTCGGGCGGCCGCGCTACTTCGAGACACTCATCTGCCGGCGCGGCCGCACGCCCATCGGCTTCGCGCTCTACTACTTCACGTACTCGACGTTCCTCGGCCGGCCCACGCTCTACCTCGAAGATCTCTTCGTCCTGGCCGAGGCGCGCGGCAACGGCGCGGGCAGGGCGCTGCTTCGGGCGCTCGCGAAGGTCGCGGTGCGACGCGGCTGCGGCCGCATGGAGTGGACGGTCCTCGACTGGAACACGCCCTCGATCCGCTTCTACCGGAAGCTCGGCGCGAAGCTCCGGCGCGAGTGGATCCTCACCCGCCTCACCGGCGCGCCGCTCCGCCGGCTCGCGCGCGCCCGCTGAGTCTCCTCGGAGGGGGGCTTCGCCCCCCTGCGGTGACGCTCACGGGACCATCGGGATCAAGGCAGACAGGCGACGCCGTCGATCTCGATCATGCACCCGCCGGCCGCGTCGTAGAGGTCGCGCACGCCGACGAGCGTCATGGCGGGGAAGTGCCTGCCGAAGTAGTCGCGGTACACCCCGCCGATCGCTTTGACGTGCCGCTTGTACTCGTCGGCGTCGAGCACGTAGATCGTGAGCTTGACCACATCGGTGAGCTGGCCACCGGCCGCGGCGACGAGGGCGCGGAGGTTCTCGCACACCTGGCGGAACTGGGCAACCAGGTCGCCCTTGCCCACGACGCGCCCGTCCTTGTCCTTCGCGACCTGACCGGCGAAGAACAGGAGGCGACCGCCGCGTGTCTCGACGCCGTGGGCGTAGCCGACGGCCTTCGCGAGCGTCGGCGGGTTGTGGAGCTCGATCTGCCTCGTCATGGATTCCTCCCGTCGAGAACGATCGTCTGCCCGTTGGTCGCGTCGTCGTCGAGCAGGTTCAGGACTGCGGCAGCGACTTCGGCCGGCTCGACGAGCCGGCCGCCTGGATTGATCCGGGCCATGGCCAGGACGGCCTCGTCGAACGATTTACCCGTCTTCGCCGCAATGTTGCGCGCGGCGTTCCAGACGAGGTCCGTCCCGGCATAGCCGGGACAGATCGCGTTCACCGTGACGCCCCGGCCGGCGACCTCAGCAGCCAGGGCGCGCGTGAAGCCGACGAGCGCGTGCTTCGAGGCCGTGTACGCGGTGACGTAGGGCGCGCCGTAGAGGCCGGCGAGCGAGGCGACGTTGATCACGCGGCCCCATCGCCGCTCGAGCATCCCGGGCAGCGCGGCTCGGGTCAGCAGATACGGGCCCGTCACGTTGACCCTCAGGTGGCGGTCCCACAGCGCCGGGTCGGTCGTGAGGAGCGGCGCGGATTCCGCGACGCCCGCGTTGTTCACGAGCACGTCCACCGCGCCGAGCTTGTCGGTGACCACGGTGACCGCGTGCGTCACGCTCTCCGCGTCGGTCACGTCGAGGACCTGCGCCAGCGCGTCCGCGCCAAGGCGACGCGCCGCGGCGGCGACGTCGTCGACTTGCTCACGGGTGCGCGCGGCGACGGCGACCGCACATCCCCGGCGCGCGAGCGCCAGCGCAACCTCGCGACCGATACCCCGGCCGCCCCCGGTGACGAGAGCGACCCGTCTCGCGCGCGCGGTCATCACGGGCTCTCCATGCAGAAAAAGAAGAAGAGCGGGCGCGTGCCCTCGCTCGCCTCGCGCTGGGGATTGGCGAGGCAGCGCACGCGTGGCGAGGTCGACCCTCGCTCCGACTCGCGGCTCGGCGTCGCGGAGGCGCAGCCCACGAGCAGCAGGACGCCGAGCAGCATCAGACGCGAGCGTGCGCGGCGAGTCATGCGGTCATTCTAACGTGGGATCGCGTGTATAGTGCTTCGGGGTTCATGCAGCGCGCGTTCACGAAGGGCTCGCTCGCCGACGCCGTCGCCCGCCTCCGGCCTGCGATGAAAGTGCTGCTGCCGCCCGCGTGCGGCGAGCCGCAGGCGCTCGTCGGCGAGATCTGCCGCCAGGCCTCGCGCCTCTCGGACCTCACGCTGCTGGGGGGCATCCACCTCGGCGACTACCCGTGGGCGCGGGCCGAGCACGCGCCGCTCCGCTTCGGGACGTGGCACATGTCGCCGAGCCTCGACGACGCGCGCCGCCGGGGGCGCGTGGAGTTCCTCCCGATCCGCTACTTCGACCTCACGCGCGAGCTCGTGCCCGGCGGCGCGTGGGCGCCCGACTGTGTCCTCGTCCACTGCGCGCCGCCGGACGCCCGCGGCTACGTGAGCCTCGGCGTCTCCGTGGGCGTGACCCTGCCCGCGGCACGCCGCGCGCCCCTCGTCATCGCCCAGGTCAACCCCGCGATGCCGCGCACGCTCGGCAACGCGTTCCTCCACCGGAGCCAGATCGACGCGTGGGTCGAGGTGGACGAGCCGCTGACGCCGTACCCGCCGCCCGTCGTCGGCGACGTCGAGCGCGCGATCGGCCGCCACGTCGCCGCGCTCGTGCCCGACGGCGCCACGGTGCAGGTGGGGGTCGGCGCGATTCCCCAGGCCGTGCTCGAGGCGCTCGTGGACCACCGCGATCTCGCGCTCCATTCGCTCCTGGTCGACCCGTCCGTGGCTCTCGTCGAGAGAGGAGCGGTCACGAACGCGCTCAAGCGCTTCCATCGCGGCAGGATGGACATCGCCGAGGCCATGGGCACGCGCCGGCTCTTCGACTTCGTCCACGACAACCCGCTCGTCAACATGGACTCGTCGGCGTTCGTCCACGACCCGGAGACGGTGGCGCGACTCGACCGGTTCGTGGCGATCAACTCGGCGCTCGAGGTGGATCTCGCGGGGCAGGTGACGGCGGAGAGCCTGGGGCCCCGGCAGGTCGCGGGCATCGGGGGCCAGTTCGACTTCGTCCTGGGCGCCTCACGCTCGCGGTGGGGCGCGGCGATCATCGCGCTGCCCTCGACCGCGCGCGACGGCCAGGCCTCGCGCATCGTGCCGCGTCTCTCCCCGGGCGCCGCCGTGACGAGCCCACGCTTCCTGGCGGACTGGGTCGTGACCGAGCGTGGAGCTGCCGCGCTGAGGGGGAAGGGAGAGCGGGGACGCGCCGAGGCGCTGCTCGCGGTGGCGCATCCACGGTTTCAGGGAGAGCTGGAACGCGCGCTTACCGCTTCTTAGCGGTCTCGATCCTCTCGAAGATCTCCTCGTCCGTCGGGAAGCGGTACGTCGTCTGGTTGGAGTAGACGACCTTGCCGTCGATCGAGACCTCGAAGATGCCGCCGGCGCCTTCCTTCAGGCTGGCGCTGAGGCCGTACTTTTTCTTGATGGCCTCCTGCAAACTGGAGGCCTGCGGCAGGTAGTTTCACTCGCCGCAGTACTTGATCTGGATGTCCATCCCGTCCTCCCCCCTGAAGGGTGACCTCATTCTACTACTTCGATGCGCCCGGAATGTAAGGAGATTCTGCGCCAGGAATTGATTTAGACTCGGGCCATGGCGTCGCCTGTCCTGATCGACACCGACCCGGGCATCGACGATGCGCTCGCGCTGCTGCTGGCCTGGAGCTCACCGGAGATCAGCGTGGAAGCGGTCACGACGGTCGCCGGGAACGTCCCCGTGGAGCAGGGGATGGTCAACGTCTTCCGCCTGCTCGCGCTGCGCCAGCCGACGCCGCGTCCGGTCATCGCCATGGGCGCCGCCGAGCCGCTCGCGCGCGCGCTCGTGACCGGCCAGCGCTACCACGGCGAGGACGGCCTCGGCGACCTCGCGAACTGGCCCGAGACTCCGAAGCCGCCGCTCGAGCCCGACGCGGTCAGCGTGATCATCGACCAGGCGCGGCGGTCGCAGCGGCTGCTGACACTCGTCGCGCTCGGTCCGCTGACCAACCTCGCGCTCACGCTCAAGGCGGACGCCGGCGCGGTGAGCCTCATCGGCCGCATCGTGGCGATGGGCGGCGCGGTGGACGTGCCGGGCAACGTCACACCGACGGCGGAGTTCAACATGTACGTGGACCCCGAGGCTGCCCACCGGGTGCTCGCCGCGCGCCTGCCACTGCACCTCGTGCCGCTCGACGCGACCCGCCAGGCCGTCCTGCCGCGAGCGGGGATCAAGTCCGCGCTCCGGCGGGCGACGGGCCCGCTCGCCGAGCGCATCGTCGCCTTCACCGAGCGCGGCTTCCGAATCGATCACGCGAGCGGTGCCCAGGGGCTCGTGCTCCACGATCCCCTCGCGCTCGCGCTGGCGATCGATCCGACGCTCGCGGAGTGGGAGCCTGTGCGTCTCGTCATCGGCCCCGAGGGCGAGACGCAGCGTACGAGCGGCGAGCCGAACTGCCGGATCGCGAAGGGCATCGACGCGAACCGGTTCCTGCGCCTGTTTCTGGATCGCCTGTGCCCAGCCTTGCCCCGGCGCCGCGCGTCCTCGTAGTCGGCTCCGCGAACATCGACTTCACCGTCGCCACCGCGCACCTACCGCGCCCCGGCGAGACGGTCACCGGCGGGACGCTCCTCGTGAGCCACGGCGGCAAGGGCGCCAACCAGGCCGTCGCGGCGCGGCGCCTGGGCGCCGAGGTGCGCTTCGTCGCCCGCGTCGGTGAGGACGCCTCCGGGTACCAGCTCCGCGCGGCACTCGAGAAGGAAGGGATCGGGGTCGCGGGCGTGAGCATGACGGACCGGGCCGCCACCGGCACGGCACTGATCATTGTCGACGCGGCGGGGCGCAATCAGATCGCCGTGGCGCCCGGCGCCAACTGGGCGCTGACGGTCGAGATGGTCGAGCGCCGCGCCGACGACCTCGCCTGGGCCGAGATCGTGATGTGTCAGCTCGAGACGCCGGTCGCGACCGTCGCGTGGGTGCTCGGCGAGGCACGCCGTCGGGGACGTCTCTCGCTGCTGAACCCGGCGCCGATGCGCGACGAGGCGCGCGAGCTGGTGTCGCTGGCCGACTACCTGACGCCGAACGAGACCGAGGCCGAGCGCCTCTCCGGCGTCGCCGTGCGTGACCCGGCGTCCGCCGCTGTGGCGGCGCGCGCGCTCCGGACGCGTGGCGCATCCACGGTCATCGTGACGCTCGGCGCCCAGGGCGCGCTGGCCTGCACGGCCGACGGCCAGGTCAGCATCCCCGCGCTGCCAGTGGCGGTCGTGGACACGACCGCCGCGGGAGACGCGTTCAACGCGAGCCTCGCCGTGGCGCTGGGCGAGGCGCGCGCGCTCCCGGATGCGTTGCGATTCGCCAGCGCGACTGCGGCGCTCGCGTGCACACGGCGCGGCGCCCAGCCGTCGCTGCCCCGTCGGGACGAGGTCGAAACGCTGCTCGGTGCGTGAAGACCCCGAGGGTCGCCTCGGGCGCTCGCGGCTCAGCCGTCGCCGAGCCGCGCCTTGAGCGCGCGGACGCGCGCGAGCGCGGCTTCGACGACCTCGGGGTCGAGTCGCCCGCTCAGGAGCCACGTCCGAATCTTGGTGAGGACCGCCTGAGCGGCGGAGCCACCGTCGGGCAGCCGGTCGTCGGCGATGAGCAGGATGTCCGCGCCCGCCGCCAGCGCTCTGACGGCAGCGGCCTCGAGCCCCCAGTGCCGCTCGATCGCGCGCATCCGGAGATCGTCCGTCACGACCGGCCCACCGAAGCCGAGCTCGTCGCGGAGGAGCCCCGTGATGGTCGCGCGCGAGAGCGTGGCGGGGAACTCCGGGTCGAGCGCGCGGTTGAAGACGTGCGCGGTCATGATGCCGTCGGCCAGCCGCTCGGCGATCAGCGTACGGTACGGCGTGAGTTCGGGGCAGCGGTCTGCGGTGTCGGTGACGTCCACGAAGCCCTTGTGCGAGTCGCCGTGGCTCGAGCCGTGCCCCGGGAAGTGCTTGAGGGCGGTGAGCACTCCCTCCGCGTGCAATCCCTGGATCACCGCGCGCGCGTGGGCGGTGACGAGCAGGGGGTCCGCGCTGAAGCTCCGCCCCGCGCCTACGATCACCGGGTTCTTGGGGTTGCAGCCGACGTCCACGACCGGCGCGAGATTCCAGTTGATCCCGGCGCTCTTCAGCACGCGCGCGATTCGGCGCGCCTCGAGCTCGGTGAGCGTGAAGTCGTTGCTCTCGCCGAGCTCCTCCGCGGAGAACGTGGCGGTGAAGCCCGCATCGGGGCCGAGGCGCATGACCTGGCCGCCCTCGGCGTCCACCGCGACCAGGAGCCGCCGCCCGGTGCACTCCCGGGAGCGCGCGGCCATGGCGCGCGTGAGGCGCCCGGCCTGCGCGTCGCTCAGGATATTGCGGGCGAAGAGCACGACGCCGCCGACGCCCGTCTCACAGAGGAGGCGCTCGAGCGCGGCGTTGTCCTCGGCGTCGGTGCCCTCGAAGCCGACCAGCAGGAGCTGGCCGAGCTCGGCCTCGAGCGCGGCGAGGCGCACGGGCTCGAGTGGCGGATACGTGCGGCAGCCGACGGCGGCGAGAACAAGAAGGCTAGCAGCGACGAGCCGCGGCAACGAGCCGCTCCACCCGGGCGCGATCGACGGGGTTTCTCACGTCTCCTTGGTACTTCACGGCGGTGCCGACGATCACGCCGTCTGCCACGGACAGGAGGTCGCCGACCGTCTCGGCAGTGACGCCGCTGCCGACGAGGAGCGGCACGTCGGGGACGGCGTCCCGCACGCGCTTGACGTCGGCGAGGGGCGTCGCCCGGCCCGTGGCGGGGCCCGACACGACGAGCGCGTCGGCGAGCCCGCGGTAGACGAGATCCCGTGCGGCCTGCTCCGGCTCGACGGGAACGAGCGGCATCGCGTGCTTGCCCCCGACGTCGGCGAAGATCAGGACCTCCACGCCGAGCAGCCGCCGGTCGCGCAGCGTGTGGTAGGCGTCGGTCTCGACGATCCCCTGGTCGGCGACGACGGCGCCCGCGTGAACGTTGACCCTGACGAACCGGCCGCCGACAGCGGCGGCGACGGCGAGGGCCGCGCGCGCGTCGTTTTTGAGCACGTTGACGCCGAGCAGGGTCTGGTCGAAGGCGCGGCGGATCTCCGCTGCAACCGCCGTCACGCCGGCCACCGTCGCCGCCGCCACGCGCCCGGCTGTGAAGGGCGCGTCGCCGTAGTTCTCCACGAGCAACGCGTCCATCCCGCCGTCGACGAGGGCGCGCGCGTCCGCCAGCGCCCCATCGATCACGCGCGCCATCGAGCCCTCCCAGCGCGGGCTGCCCGGGAGCGGCTGGACGTGGAGCATGCCGATCAGCGTGCGCGCGAGTCGCATCGGAGGTAGCGTAGCATGGCGCCATGGACGTCGAGCTCCGGGAGGCGGGCCGGGAGGACACGCCCGTCCTCCTGCGCCTGATGCAGCTCTACCTCTACGACCTCGGCACGATCGACGGCTGGGACGTCGGCGACGACGGCCTCTACGGGACGGCGGCGCTCATGGGGGGCTTCTGGACCGACCCCAAGCGCCGGTCGTTTCTCGTGCGCGTGGGCGGCAGGCTCGCGGGCTTCGTGTTGATCCGCGACGGCGCGCACTTCGCCGGGGAGGGGACGCGCGAGATCAGCGAGTTCTTCGTCCTCCGTAGATACAGGCGGCGGGGCGTGGGCGAGCGCGCGGCCACGCGCGTGTTCGACATGTTCCCCGGCAAATGGGAGCTCACGGAGCTGACGCGCAACGTCGAGGCGCAGGCGTTCTGGCGGCGGGTCATCGGCCGCTACACCGGCCAGCGCTTCGAGGACGTGCCGCGGCCCGACGGTAAAGGGCAGATGCAACGCTTCGACAACTCGAGGCGCTGATTTGTCAGCCGCCCGGCCGTCGGCTATAGTGGCGGCGTCAATGGCGAGGTCGCGCGTCTTTCACGAAAGGGCGCGCGCGGAGGTGCGGCGGCCGGTGGTCGTGGCGGGTCGGAGGTAGCGGTGGCCGAGCCGAACACCGCGCTGATCGTGATCGACGCCCAGCAGGAGTATTTCGCGCCCCTCGGCAAGGTCGTGCTGCCCGGCGGTCCCGCAGCGGTCAGGCGCATCGCGCACGCGCTCAAATGGGCGAGGGAGCAGAAGCTCCCGGTCATCCACGTCGTCCACGAGAGCCGGAAGCCGAACGCGGCGATCTTCGCTCCTGGCAGCCCCGCGCTGGAGATCCACCCCGACGCGCGCCCGACGTCTGGCGAGCCGGTCGTGCAGAAGGACCTGCCGGGCTCGTTTACCGGCACGAAGCTGGAGGAGCTCCTGCGCGCCCAGGGGATCGAGCGCGTCGTGCTCGCCGGCTTTATGACGCAGATGTGCGTGGACACGACGGCGCGGCAGGCTGCCCACCTCGGCTTCCGGGTCACCGTGCTCTCCGACGCGACCGCGGCGATGGGGGTGAAGGGGCCCGAGGGCAAGACGATCTCCGCCGAGCAGGTCCACCGGACTCACCTCGGGAGCCTCTGCGGCTTCCTCGCCGACGTGAAGCCGCTCGGCGCGGTCATCAACACGTAACCCGGGAAGGAGCGGACCGTGGGAGACCAGACCCTGCTTGTCGAGCGCGCCAACTCTATCGCGACGATCAGGCTGAACCGCCCGGAGGCTCGCAACGCGCTCGATCTCACCATGCGACGCGAGCTGCTCGGCGTGCTCGACGAGATCGAGGCCGACCCGACCGCCCGCGTGGTGATCCTGACGGGGGCGGGCGGTCACTTTTGCTCAGGCGGCGACGTGAAGACGATGCGGGCCCGTCACACGGCCGCCGAGGGGCGCGGACGCGTGGAGATGCTCAACAAGATGGTGCTCCGGCTCGTGAGCTTCCCGCTGCCGACGATCGCGATGGTGGACGGGTACGCCGTCGGCGCCGGCGCGAACCTGGCGCTCTGCTGCGACCTCATCATCGCCTCCGACCGCGCGAAGTTCGGCGAGCTCTTCTGCAAGATCGGCCTCGCGGTGGACGGCGGGGGCACGTGGTTCCTGCCGCGTGTGGTGGGCCTGGCGCGCGCCAAGGAGCTCGTCTTCACGGGCGATGTGATCGACGCCGCCGAGGCGGTGCGCCTGGGCCTGATCAACCGGGTCGTGCCGGCCGCCGAACTCGAGGAGACGACGCGGGCGCTCGCCGAGAAGATCGCCGCGGGCCCGCCCCTGGCGCTGCGGCTGGACAAACAGATGCTGAACCGCGCCGCGTCGACCGACCTGTCGAGCGCGCTCGAGGCCGAGGCGTCCTCGCAGGCGCTCGCGATTGCCTCGGACGACCATGCGGAAGGCGTCGCCGCGTTCTTCGAGAAGCGCCCGCCCAGGTTCACTGGCCGATGAACCAAGTCGTCGGCACGGGTATGGCGGTGCAACACCGCGGCCGGCTCCCCCTGGGCTGCGACGCTCATCCGCTGGTCGGAGGCACTCTCATGCAGGCGCGCCGAATCGCGATTCTCGTCTCGTGCGTGGTCACGCTCCTGAGTGCCGGGAGCGTCGCCGCGCAGGGCAAGCCCAAGCTCCCGTCCGGGCTCGACGCCGACTCCGCCTTCGTCCCCGCGGACAACCCGATGACGCCGGAGAGGATCGCCCTCGGGAAGAAGTTCTTCTGGGACACGCGGTGGTCCATCAGCGGCACCGTGGCCTGCGTGAGCTGTCATCGGCCCGAGCACGGCTGGAGCGATCCCCGTCAGTTCTCGATCAACTTTGCCGGTAAGCCGACTTCGCGGCACTCGCCGACGATCGTGAACCGCCTCTTCAGCGATCGCCAGCTCTGGACCGGCCTCCGGCCCTCACTCGAGGAGCAGGCTCTCCGGGACAGCAACCGCACCGACGAGATGGTCGTGAAGAACCTGGGGTCGATTCCCGCCTATCAAGCCGAGTTCCGCCGGGTGTTCGGGACCGAGCTCCACCCCGACGGGGTCGCCAAGGCGATCGCCAGCTACGTCCGGACGATCGTCTCGGGGAACTCGCCCTACGACCGGTTCCGCGCCGGCGAGAAGAGCGCGCTCTCGCCGGCGGCCCAGCGGGGGCAGGCGCTCTTCGCGGGCAGGGCGCGCTGCGTGGCCTGCCACGCCGGCTTCAACTTCACCGACGAAGGCTACCGCAACATCGGCGTCGGGATGGACAGGGCCGACCCCGACCTCGGGCGATACACGGTGACGAAGGACGAGGCTGACAAGGGCGCCTTCAAAACGCCGACGCTCCGCGACGTGGCGCGGCGCGGGCCCTATATGCACGATGGCAGCGAGAAGACGCTCGCGGACGTCGTCGCTTTCTACGATCGTGGCGGCGTCAAGAACCCGTGGCTCTCGCAGGACATCAAACCCCTCGGCTTGAATCGAGAGGAGCAGACGGATCTTGTCGCGTTCCTGCACGCGCTGACCGGCGAGATCGACCCGGAGGTCGGCCAGCCGCCGGTCCTGCCTCAGTAGCGGCGAGAATCGGACGCAGCGCGAGTTCGTCGGCCCGGGCTGAGGCTAAGGCGCCGGCTGACTGCTCGGCGGCCGCGGGGGCGTCGTCGCCGGCGCGCGCGGTGCCCGCTTGAGCGCCTCCTCGAGCTCGGGCGTGGCCCGCCGCATCTGCTCGGTGACCTTCGCGGCGTCGAGCGCGGTGCCGAGCACTCGTGGCGTGATCAGCAGGATCAGCTCCGTCTTCTCGATCTTCCGTGACTTGAAGCCGAAGAGATAGCGGAGGATCGGAATGTCTTTCAGAAACGGGATGCCCCGGTCGTCGATGGTGATCTTGTCCTGAATGAGCCCGCCCAGCACCAATGTCTGGTTGTTGACGAGCACGACCGATGTCTCGGCCTCGCGCTTGATGAACTGGGGCGAGTTCGTCGGCGGGGTAGCGGGGCCGACGGCATTGACTTCCTGCTTGACGTCGAGGGCGACGGTACCGCGCTCGCCGATGCGTGGGGTGACGGTGAGGATCACGCCGGCGTCCCGGTACTCGACTGTCTGGTTCACGCCTGCCGTCGTGGTCGTCGTGGTCGTCGTCGTGGTTGCCGCGGCCACCTGACCGGTCGTCTGGCCCGTCACGACTGGTACCGACGTCGAGACGTTAATGACGGCCTTCTTGTTCTCGGACGTCAGCACGTGGGGGTTCGAGACGATGTTTACGCGGTTCTCGGAGGCCAGCGTGTTGAGGAGCGTGAAGAACCGGCCTGTCTCGAACGTGAAGGCGGTGAGCCCTGCAGCGAGGGGTCCGAACGCGCCGGCCGGTGGCAGGATCGATGACGGGGCCGTCAGCGTGCCGCCGGGCTGGAGCGTGGCGCTGCCGATGCTGAATCGCCCCTGGCGGACCGCCCAGTCGATGCCCAAGCTCAGGTCGTCGGTCAGCGTGATCTCGGCGACGAGCACCTCGATCAGCACCTGGCGCGGCATCTTGTCGAGCTGCTTGATCGTGCTTTCGATCTCCTGCCAGAGCCGCGGGTAGGTGGTGACGATGACCGAGTTGGTCACTTCGTCCGCGATGAACTTCACCTGCCCCTCGGTCACACCCGCCTCGCCAATGCCCGGCGCGCCGATGGCGGGCGGTGCGCCGGGCGCGGTCGGCGGCGGCGGGGGGGGTGGGACGTACCCGGGAGGGCGCGCGCCTGGAGCGGGTGGCGCGGTCGGCGTGGACGCGGGGCCGGCCTCGCGGCTGTAGATCTGGTTGAGCACCGAGGCGAGATCCTTCGCCTTCGCGTTCTCACCGTAATAGATGAATACGCGGCGCCCGCCGTAGATGTTGATGTCGAGCTGGGCGATCAGGCGCTTGACCGTCTCGAGCTCGTGCCTCTTGGCGTGGATGATGAGCGAGTTGGAGCGGCGCTCGGCGATGATGAGCGGCCGCCGCTCCCCGGCCGGCGGCGCGGGCGCGCCCGGCGCAGGGGGCGCGGTGGGCGGCGCGAGGGTTCCGGGCGCCGTCGGCGGCACGCCGGGCGCGACCGTCCCGACGCGGCCGCTCGCGAAGAGCTGGTTCAGGATGTTCGCGAGGTCGGCGGCGTCCGCGAAGCGGATCGGGATGATTTGCAACTCCTCCTGCCCGACTTGCACGTCCACGAGCCGGATGATGTCGAGGAGCCGCCGCAGGTTGGACGCCGTGTCCGTGATGATGAGCACGTTCGTCTCGCGGTGGGCGATGAGCGTGCCGCGCGTCGATTTGAGCCCGCCCAGGAGCGTGGAGACGTCGGCCACGGACGAGTAGCGCAGCGGAACGATCTGCGTGATGATCTCGTCCGGGATCCGGGTCGGGTCGGGCTTCTGGCCGACGATCGTCGGCACCGCGCGCTCGCGCGCGCCCTCGATACGCACGATCTTGTAGAGGTTGCCGGCCTTGATCGCCGTGAAGCCGTACACCTCCAGGATCGCGAGCAGGACGCCGAAGACGTCCTCCTGCGCGATGCGCCCGGAGGTCTGCACGGTCACCTTGCCGCGGACGTCCGGCGCCAGCACGTAGTTGAAGCCGATGATCTCGCTCGCGGCCTGGATGACGGTCTCGATGTCCGCGTTGTCGAAGTTGAGCACGACGAAGCGGCCGCGCTGCTCGGCGGGCACCTCGGGCGCCGTCCTCGGCGCCGGTGGCAGCGTCGGGAGCGCCTCCACGTGCGGAGGCGGCTCGGCCGTCTCGGGTCTCGGCCCGACGGAGGCGGACGGTACGGGCGGGAGCGACTCCTGCGATGGCGGTGGAGGCGGCGGCACTGTGACCGCTGCCGACGGCGGCGCGGGCCGACGCGCTGGCCGGCCAGGCGTTGCGCACCCTGCGAGAAGCGTGATGAGGCAGACGGCCGCCGTGGCGCGCTTCACGCTATTGTTGCGGCTGTGGCGGCTGTTGGATGGCTTCGCTCGCCGGCGGCAAGGGGAGACCGCTCCCCAGGCCTGGCGGGAGACGCCGGCCGGGAGGAAGGAGTCGGTTGATCGGCGGTCCCTGCGGCAGCGGCACCGGCTGCTGCGGCGCCATGACCCGTGGCGGGATCAGACCGGGCTGTGGGACAGGCTGGGTCGCGGGCGGTGGCGCTCCGGGAACGCCGGGCGCCGGCGGCTGCCCCGGAGCGCCGGGCTGCCCAGGCTGTGCCGGTGGCGCGGGTCGCGGCTTGGAAGGATCGCGGAGCCTCACGTCAAGGTTGCCGTCGGGCCGGGAGATCACCACGTGATCGGCGGTGATCTGTTCCAGCTTTCCCCCGGCGATCGTGTCGCCGATGCGGTAGCCCGAGACGCGCTTTGTCAGCGGATCCTCGAGGTACGCGATCGGGTTGGTGTCGCGCAGGACCACGCCCTGCAGGTTCGGCTTTGACCCTACGAGCGGTGCGCCGCTCGCCCCTGCCGCCGGCGCCTCGCTGCGGGTCGGGCTGAAGACGCTCCGGCCGGCGATGACGTTGTACGCGCTCGAGGGCAGCCGCGGCGGCTCGGGGGCGCCGACGATGGGGCTGTTCGATGGCGTCGCCGGGCGCGGGCGCGCGGTAGGCGGGGGCGGCGTCCAGACGAGCTGTTGCACGATGAAGGCGAGGCAGAAGAGGCCCACGCCGACGAGCAGGACGTTGAGGACGAGCAATCGCTTGGACATTAGATCTTGGTCTTGCCCGGGAGGATGTATCCCGACAGCGTGAGCGTGGCGAGCAGCTCCTTCGGCTGGCTCACGTTGACCACGCGCAAGCGGAAGTCCTGGACGGTCAGCAGCTTGGGGGCGCCGTCGAGCCGCGCGAGGAGATCGACGAGCTGCCGGACCTCGCCAGACACGGCGATCTCCACGGGGATTTCGAGCAGCTCGCCGCGCTCGGCTGGCGGCAGGATGCGCTCGCTGCGGACCTCGGTATTGGCCTGGGCGGCCATCTCCTTGACGAGCTTCTGCAGCTCCGACGCGGCGACCGCGGGCGTCGCTGACGTGAGGAACCGGGCGGAGACGGCGTTGAGCCGCTCGGTCAGGCTCCGGAGCTCGGCTTCGATCACGCCCCTGCGCGCGATCAGGTCGCGCCTCTTCTCCAGCATCTGCTCGCGCGCGGGCACCAGGTCGCCGGCGCGGCGGTTCGACTCGAGGATCGGCTCGACCACGAACGACCAGCCGCCGAGCAGAATCCCGACGAGAACCCCCGCCGCGATGACCGTCCGTTCGCGCCGCGAGAGGTTGGCCATCATGGACGGCGGACTCCTGGGGGGACGCGCGGTGGTGTGCCGGGAGCCGGCCGCGGCGGGGTGGGGGGTCCCCCGAGCGCCGGTAGCTCCTCGTCCGCCTCGTCGCGCTTGGGGCGCGTCGCCGCCGGGGACTCGGGCGCCCGTGGGCCGGCGGGGGCGACGGCTGCGGGCGCTGCCGCCGGGCGCCGGGCCTCCCACGCGGCGCGAATACGGAACTGCTCTCTGTCGCGGCCTCGCGTGACGGGTGACGCGAACTCGACGCGCTCGAGCAGGGGCGAGTTCTCGAGGAGCGGGATCAGCGCGCTCGCCTGCGCCGCCTGGCCGGTCAACTCGACGCCCTTGGCATCCAAGGAGAGCATCGTGAGCCAGGCATCGCCGGGCAGGATCTCGGTCAGCTCGCGGAGCAGGGGCAGGGGCCTGATCGCACTCGCCTCGATGTTCTGGACGGCGGCGAGGAGCTGGCGCTTGCGCTCGAGCTCCGCGACGATGCGCTCGACGCTGCGGACCCCGGAGTCGATGCGCCCGATCTCCCCGCTCAGCGTCTCGAGCCGGCGGTGCTCGCGGTAGCCCGGGACCAGGAGCGCGGCGATCGACAGGACGAGGGACGCCGCGAGCACTCCCACCGTGATCCACTGCGAGCGGGTGAGCCGCCGCCGACGCAGCGCGGGCGGGATCAGGTCCAGCGGTCGAATGCCCCGGCCGGACGCGACGGCGACGGCGAGCTCGCGCTCGCCACGCGGTTCCTCCGTGATCGCGGCGAGGCGCCGCTCCGCGCGCGGCGTGTAGGGCGGGCGCGTGACCGGCGCGCCGAGCGGGAGGAGCGCAGCCGTGAGCGCGTCGGCCTGGTCGCCGGAGACCCAGATCGCATCGCACGCCCGCCAGCGGGCGACGGTGAAGCTTCGGAGAGCCTCGGCGGCGACCTCCGCCTCGTCCGTCGCGCGCACGCTGCGGCTCAGCACGAGGGTGGGGCCATCCAGGAGCAGCACATCCGCGGTGTCGCCGCACCGGTGGAGCCACGCGACGTGCTGGCGGCGGGCCGTCTTGACGAGGGCGAGGAGATCGTGGGCCGCCACCGTGATCGAGACTGGTCGCAGCTTCGCCTCCTCGGCGAGGCGCAGGGCCGTGTCCACCACGCGCCGGTCCGCCGCGGCGATGAGCACGCGTTTCGTCTCGCTCGTCGGCTGACCGACCTCGCCGTCCGGCGGCAACGGGAGGAAGTCGAACGGCGCGTCGTCCGCGGGGAAGGGCAGGTGGCGGTCGAGCTCGAACCTGACCATCTCCCGCAGCTTACCCACGACCGGCGGGAGGTCGATTGGCTTGACAGCCACAACCGTGCGGGCCAACCCGACCGAGACGCTCCGGGGCGCGAGCCCGCGCGCGTCCAGCTCCGCACGGAGAGCCGCGGCCGGGGTCTCGGAGTCGATGACGAACGTATCCACGCGATTTTGCTGGACGACCGCCCCACTGAGCCGGTCGCCGAGAAGGACGACGGCGAGCCTCACTGGTCCGAGTCTCATCGTTATAAGGTCTGCGCGAAATTTACCACGAAATCCGGCAGTTTCCGCGCGATTCCAACCCGCTCAGCGCGGGGAGGACCACTCGAGGATGGGCACGGTGGGGGGGGTGCCCTGCGGCCGCTTCTGGACGATGGCGCTGACCCGTGCGGCGACGCGCCCGTCGACGATTCCCTGCGCCTCGATCCGGAAGGTCTGCGTCGTAGCGCGGAACCCCCGACCGCCGAACCGGCCGGGGGTCGTGTAGGGGGCGAGGCTGCGCGACTGCATGATCTCGCTGATCTCAGCGTCCGAAAGGCCGAGCGCCTGCATCGCGCACGGCGTCGCGGTATTGATGTTGACCTGGCCTGGGGTCTTCACGGTCACGACGTCCCGGAGGCCCGGCCGTTCCTCCGTGCCGTAGAAGATCGCCGGCTTCTCGAGCACGCCATGGATCTGCAGGAGCTCGGTGACCGACTCGAGGTTGGCGTTGTGCGCGCGGTAGGGCAGCGGGAGCTTCAGGTAGAAGTCCTCGCTCTCGGCGCCGTTGAGCCTGTGCGCTTCGTTCGCGTCGCGCCAGTCCTGGAGGGAGTCGCCGATGACGTCTCGGTCGCTCTTGTCGAGCCCCAGGCAGAAGTTCAGGAGGCGGTCGATGCGATCGGGGGTCGAGGTGTTGAGGTTGATCCGTGCCTCCTCGTCGGAGAGCCGGTACGAGTACTGGCCGCCCCCGAAGTCCACTTTCTCCCGGGGCAGCTGCGGCAGCGGGAGCCCGTCGCGCGTGTAGAAGGTGAGCAGCCCGTGCTCGTCGGGGGTGACGTACGCGGAGTCGCCGACGACCTCGCGCAGGGCCTGCGCGACCGCCGCTTCGGCCAGGTGGCTGGCACGGATCTGGTCTTTGTACGCGCGGACGGCGGAGGCCTCGAGCCGCATCGAGTAGGCGAACTCGGCGCCGACGACGCCCACGAGCGCCATCACGAGGAGGACGACGATCAGCGCGACCCCGCGCTCGGTCCTCATTCGGTCCCCACGCGGAGCGAGACGGTCAGTGGCGGCAGCGTTTGGGTCTGACCGTTGAGCGTGGTGCTGACCGTGATGCGGACGGCGCGCGGGAGGGTCTTGTCTTGCGCGCCGTCCCACGTATCCCGAAAATTGCCGCTCTCGTCCATGTACCCCAGGGCGAGCGACGTGACCGTCGGGTCGTGGAAGGCGACCTCCGCCTCGGAGAACGGGTTCCGGTTCGGCAGCGCGCGCTGCCGGATGACGAGCCCGGGACGCTCCACGCTCTCGTCGAACGCGACGACGACCGCGGTGAAGGCGATGGGGACGGGAAACGGCGCCGGCGGCGCCTGTGCGACGAATTCGAGACGTGTCTCGCTCCCGGAGAACAGGAGCACCGAGTCCGGCGCCTCGCCGCGTGGTGCCGAGTATGGATGCGCCGAGCCCACGGTGCGCGCCAGCGAGAGCGCGACGCCGCGCACGTGCTGGTACGCCTCGGCGCGGTCCTCGCCTTGGCGCCACGCGCCGAGCGCCACGCGCATGCCGCCGAGGGCGATCACGAGGAGCGCACCGACGATCGCCAGCGCGATGAGCACCTCGAGCAGCGTGAAGCCGCGCGGACCGCGCGTCACGGGCGGGCTCCCGGCGTCTCCGGCGGTTGGGCCGAGGAGCGTAGCGTGGCGAGTTCGATCGAACGCGTGTCGCCCCAGCTCACCTTCACCGTGATCAGGTAGAGGTGCCACATCTCGGTGGCGGGTGTCCGGCTGAGCTCGGGCGTCGGAACGATCGTGATTGTCCGCTCCCACTTGTACGCGCCCTCGACCTCTTCCTGTCGCGCCTCGGCCGGCGTGACGACTTCGCGGATCTTCTGGTCGGCGAGCAGGATCGCCTGCTGGTGCTCGCCCGCCAGGCGGAGCAGCCGCAATCCCCCCGCAAACCCCTGGATCGCCGCGACCACCGCGAGGCTCAGGATCGTGAAGGCGACGAGTACCTCGAGCAGCGTGAACCCGCCCTCGCGGCGTGAGGGAATGGCGCCCCCGCGCCGGGCTCGGGGCACCCCTCCTCGACCACGACGGCTCTCAAGTGCGCCGCGTCGGGCCCTGCGCGGTGCGGCGCCCGCGCGCTGACTACACGGGTCTCGGAGGGGTGCCTCCGAGCCCGGCGCGGGGGCGCATCCCCAGCCACCCGCCTCGCGCCGCACCGTGGTGACGCCGCTCACTCGCGGACGCTCCGCACGCGGCCGGTGGCCGCGTCCACGGTCACGCGGTAGGTCGTGGCGCCCGAGGTGAGGCGGAACGCGCCGCCGCTCGACGTCCCCTCGGGCTCGAAGCGGACGACGAGCGTCGCGGGCGACGCCGGCTCGATGGTCAGGTGCTCCGAGAAGACACGCTTCTGGCGGATGGTTTCCTCGCCGACCACGACTGTCAACCGGTGCGCGTCCGGCTCGACCACGACGCGCTGGGGCTCCCGGCGGGTGATCGCCTGCTCGCGCGCGTGCCGGAAGAACGCGGCGAACCCTGCGACCTCCGCGCGCGTCCGGATGGCCTGAGTGCTACGGCCGATCGACGGGCCGACGAGCCCGACGGCGACCACGATGACGAGCAGCGTGACGACGACCTCGAGGAGCGTGAAGCCGCGCGATGCTACTGCTGCGCGCTCGCGTCCCATGACGTGATGTCGGCGTTCTCGCCTTCCCCGCCCGGCTGCCCGTCGCCGCCCTCGGACCAGAGGTCGTAGTCGCCGTGCTGGCCCGGGCAGCAGCGGTACTTGTAAGCGTTGCCCCACGGGTCCTTGGGTACGGCCTTCTTGAGATACGGGCCGTTCCAGTTGGCCGCGCCCGGATTCCTCTGGAGCGCGTCGAGGCCCTGGCTTGTCGTCGGGTAGGAGCCGGCGTCGAGCCGATACTGGTCGAGCCCGGCGCCGAGCAGTTCGATCTGCGCTCGCGCCGCCGCCTGCTTGGACTGGCCGACGCGCCCGAACAGGCGCGGGCCCACCAGACCCACGAGCAGCCCCAGCACGATGATGACAACGAGCAGCTCGATCAGCGTGAACCCCCGTTGCCCCCGGGTGATCCGACCGCACGGTTTGCGCCGGGCTCGGAGTACCCCTCCTCGACCACGACTGCTCTCAAGTGCGCGGCGTCGGACCCTGCCCGACGGGGCGTCCGTGCGCTGACTACACGGGTCTCGGAGGGGTGCCTCCGAGCCCGGCGCAAACCGTGACGATCGGGTCACAGCGGGATCTCGTTGATCGAGAAGATCGCGAGCAGCATCGCCACCACGATGAACGCCACGAGCACCCCCATGCCGAGGATGATGGCGGGCTCGAGGAGCCCGAGCACCCGTTTGAGCTCGATGCGCACGTCGTTCTCGAAGGTGTCGGCCACCTTGAGCAGCATCTCCTCGAGCCGCCCGGTCTCCTCGCCGACACGCACCATGTGCACCGCGAGCGCGGGGAACTTGCCCTCGGCCTGCATCCCCGCCGCGATCGTGCCGCCGCGCGTCACGCCGTCGGCCAGCCGCCCGATGGCGCGGCCGATCGCCTGGTTGGTCATCATGTCGCCGACGACGGCGAGCGCGCCCATGACCGGCACGCCGCTCTTGAGCATCGTGCCGAGCGTGCGCGCGAAGCGCGCGGTCTCCACCCGCATCGCGAGCCGCCCGATGAGCGGGAGCCGGAGCACCGTCTGGTCCCACGCGAGGCGGCCCTCGGGCGTCCCCGTCGACACCCGCCACGCGAGGACCGTCGCGAGGATCGCGAGGAGCAGCACCCACCAGTAGTGCTGGAAGCCCGCGCTGACCGACAACAATATCTGCGTCGGGAGCGGCACGGCCTGGCCGAGGTCGGCGAAGATCGTGGCGAAGCGCGGGATCACGAACGTCATGAGGAACACGATTGCGCCGATGCCGACCGAGAAGATCACCACGGGGTAGGCGAGCGCCGAGACGAGCGCCTCGGTGAACGCGGCGCGCGACTCGAGGAACTCGGCGAGGCGCCGCAGCGTGACCTCGAGGACGCCGCCCTTCTCGCCCGCACGTACCATGTTGATGTACAGGCGCGAGAACGGGCGGGGGTGGTGCTTGGCGAGCGCCTCGCTGAGCGATGAGCCGCCGCGTACGCTGTTGAGCAGATCGCCGACGATCGCCTTCACGCGCGGGTTGGGCGCGAGCTCCTCCTGGATCGCCAGCGCGCGGTCGAGCGGGAGCGCCGACTCGACCAGAGTCGCGAGCTGCTGGGTCAGCGCGAGCAGGTCACGCTGGCCGACGCGCGCGGAGACGCCGAACGCGAGCCAGCGCGCGCGCTCGGCGTGGGGGACCACGCGGATCGGGAAGTAGGAATCCTTCTGGAGGCGCTCGACGACGGCCCGCGCGTCGGGCGCCTCCATCACGCCGTCGATTTTCTGGCCCCGTCGGTCGGCCGCCTGATAGACGAAGACCGGCATCTGGACTAGGCGTCTTCCTGGGTGACGCGGAGGATTTCCTCGACGGTCGTCACGCCCTCGCCGGCCTTGAGCCAGCCGTCCATCCGGAGGGTGACCATGCCCCCCTCGATCGCGTGGCGACGGATGTCGCGGGTCGGCGCGCGCCGTAGGATGAGGCTGCGCGCCTCTTCGGTGATCGGGAACAGCTCGTAGATGCCGGTGCGCCCGCGGTAGCCGGTCCCGCGGCACTCGTCGCAGCCGCGTCCGCGGTAGAGTTGCCGGTCCGCCGCGCCCTCGATCCCGAGCGCCTCGAGGTCGGCGGCGCTGGGCGTGTCGGGGACGCGGCAGGCGGTGCAGATCCGCCGCACGAGCCGCTGGGCGAGGACGCCTTCGAGCACGGAGGCGACCAGATAGGCCTCCACGCCCATATCTTGCAGTCGCGTGATCGCGCCGGGCGCGTCGTTCGTGTGGAGCGTCGAGAAGACCAGGTGGCCGGTGAGCGCCGCCTGGATAGCGATCTCCGCGGTCTCGAGGTCGCGGATCTCGCCGATGAGGATCACGTCCGGGTCCTGCCGGACGATGTGCCGGAGCCCCGTGGCGAACGTGAGCCCGATCTTCGGCTTCACGGGGATTTGGTTGACGCCCTTGAGCTGATATTCGACCGGGTCCTCGACCGTGATGATCTTTCGGTCGGGCAAGTTGATCTTGTCGAGCGCCCCGTAGAGCGTCGTCGTCTTGCCGGAGCCCGTCGGCCCGGTGACGAGCACGATACCGTGCGGGCGCTTGATGAGCGACTCGAAGTGCCGGAGCGTGCCCGGCGCGAAGCCGAGCTTCTCGAGCGCCAGGAACACGCTCGAGCGGTCGAGCAGCCGCATGACGATCGACTCGCCATGCACGGTCGGGATCGTGGAGACGCGGATGTCCACCCGCCGGCCGGGGACCGTCACGCGGATGCGCCCGTCCTGGGGCAGCCGCCGCTCGGCGATGTTCATCTCCGCCATGAGCTTGATGCGCGAGGTCACCGCGGCCTGCAGTCGCCGCGGCGGCGCCTCCTGGTCGAACAGGATGCCGTCCAGGCGGTAGCGGATCCGGAGCGTGTCCTCGAAGGGCTCGATGTGGATGTCCGAGGCCTGGGCGGCGATCGCATTCTCGATGAGGAGGTTCACGAGCCGGACGACCGGCGCCTCGAACGCCATGTCACGGAGCTGGTTGACGTCCTCCTCGCCTTCACCCTTGCGCTCGTCTTCCATGCCGTCGACGATCCGTTGGAGCGGCGTGGCCGCTCCGTCGTACGTCCGGTCGATCGCCTCGGTGATCGCCTCCGCGGAGCTGACGACCAGCTTCACCGCGAGCCCGGTGAACTGGCGGAGGTCGTCCACGACGACCGGGTTCAGCGGGTCGGCCGTGGCGACGGTCAGCTGGCCGTTCTCGACGCTCACGGGGCACACGGCGTACTGCCGGAGGTACTTTGCCGAGAGGTTCTTGACGATGGGCAGCGGCGACGGCAGCTCGTCGCGGGACAGATAGGCGAGGTTCTGCTGCTGCGCGAGCGCACGCAGCACCTCCTCGCTCTTGACCGCGCCGAGCGCCACGAGCGCCTCGCCCAGGCGCTCGCCGGTCGTCTTGGCGCGCGCGAGGGCTTCCTCCACGACGTCAGGGGTGGTCAGGCGTTCCTGGACCAGGATCTCGCCGAGACGGCGAAGAAGCGCTGCGATGACCATGCTATGCTCGCGTGACCATGTTAGCATACCTGACCTTCGCGACGGTCGCGGCGGCCGCCGATCTCGCGGGCGCCGTGCTCGTCGTGACCGCCCACCGGAAGGGGCAGGCGCCGCTCCGGTACTTCGTCGCCGCCGGGGCCGGCTTCATGCTCGCGGCGGCATTCGTCCGGATGCTGCCCGAGAGCGCTAACATCCCGCACGCCTTCCTCTTCGTCCTCATCGGCTACTTCGGCATTCACCTCTTCGAGCACACGGTCGCGCCCCACTTCCACTTCGGCGAAGAGGTGCATCCCGAGGCGCTCCTCGATCCCGCGGCGGGCTGGCTCGCGCTGCTCGGCCTCGGCGTGCACACGCTCTTCGACGGCGTCGCGATCGCCGCCGGCTTCATGATCGGCCCCGCGCTCGGCGCGCTCCTCTCCATGGCCGTCTTCCTCCACAAGGTGCCCGAGGGCTTCACGATCGCGTCGATCATGCTCGCCGGCGGGCACTCGCGCGCGGCGGCGGTCGGCGCGGGTGCGACGCTCGGCGCGCTGACGATCGCCGGCGCGATCGCGACCGGCTTCGTCGCCGAGCACCACGTGGGGTATGCGCTCGCCGTGTCCGCCGGCGTCACGATCTACGTGGCCGCGTCGGACCTGATTCCGGAAGTGAACCGGGAGGGCGGCCCCGCGCTGGGCTGGACGGTCTTCGCGGGCCTGGCCCTGTTCGCGTTGTCCGACTGGCTCCTCGCCCCGCTCGGCGGGCGCTGATTAGCGCGCGCACCGCCGTGCTATCCTGCCCGCCATGAGCGTGCGAGCAGCGCTCGTGCTGCACGGTCCCAACCTCAACCTCCTCGGCTCGCGGGAGCCGTCGGTCTACGGGCGCGTGACGCTCGCGCAACTCGACCGCCTGATCCGCGAGCACGCCCGGCGCCGAGGCATGCGCGTCGAGTGCCGTCAGTCGAACGTCGAAGGCCAGCTGGTCGACTGGCTACAGTCGGCGGAGGGCGCGGGCTTCGGCGGCGTCATCCTCAACCCCGGCGCGTACACTCACTACTCGATCGCGCTGCGGGACGCCGTCGCCTCCATCAAGCTCCCGGTCGTCGAAGTTCACCTCTCCAACGTGCACGGGCGCGAAGAGTTTCGCCGCCACTCGGTGATCGCCGCCGTCGCGCGCGGCCAGATCTCGGGCTTCGGCACGCAGAGCTACTTGCTCGGGCTCGACGCGCTCGCGGCGCTCGCGCGCGCGCGTCCGCTTGCGCGCGCCCGTCGGTGAATCGCCGCATCCGCGCCGCCGTCTAACCGGCGACGTGCGCGGGGCGCGCGGGTGATCCGTGCCGGACCTCGACGATCTCGCCCTGGTCGAGCGTTGCCGCTCGGGCGACGTCACGGCGTTCGAGCCGCTGGTCCAGAAATACCGTCAACGGGTCTACCGCCTCGCGTTCAACGTCCTGCGGGACACGGAGGAGGCGTGGGACGTCGCCCAGGAGGCGTTCATCCGCGCGTGGGAAGGGCTCCCGTCGTTCCGGCGACAGTCGGCCTTCTACACGTGGCTGTTCCGAATCACCATGAACGTCGCGTCCGATCGCGCCCGAGCGCGGGCCGCGCGCGGGCGGGCCTTCGGGACCGAGCGCGTCGACGAGGAGCAATGGGACCGCGAGCTGATCGACTCGGGTGAGGCGCCCGACGCGCGTGCGGCGCGCGCCGAGGAGCGGCGGCGAATCGAGCGCGCGCTCGACGCTTTGCCGGAGCATCACCGCGCGATTATCATGTTGAGTGATCTCGAGGGCCTCTCGTACCGCGAGATCGCAGAGGTGCTGGGGATCCCGATGGGAACCGTCATGTCGCGTCTGCACCACGCGCGCAAACGCCTGCGCGCGGCGCTCCGCCCCCTGCTCGGCGTCGTGCTCGCCCTGCTGGCGCTCCTCGGCACGACCCCCGTGGCGGCGCAGCAGATCGTGCTCTTCGGGACCCGCGTCGTTCTCGCCAGCGACACGCCGCCGCCGCCCGGCATGCGGCTCGCGCCCGCGGGGCCGGACGAGCGCCTCCAAAGCTTCCTGCCGAAGCTCCGGCAGCTTTTCCGCTACAAGGAATACACGTCGCTCGAGCGCTACCGGGCCGAGGTGCCTGTCGGCGCGACCCAGCGCTGGCCCGTACCCGGCGACCGCCAGCTCGAAGTCACGCCGGAGAGTGTCCGGGGGGCCACGCTGAAGCTCAACGTGCGCCTCACACGCGGAAGTCTCACCGAGGTCACGACCAACATCCAGACGCAGTCGGGCAACCCCGCGGTTATCGGCGGGCCTCGCTACGGTGACGGTACGCTCATCATCATCGTGTGGGGCCACCCCAACCCGTGATCGGAGCGTAGGGTGAGCACAGGCGAGGAGCGATACTTCCAGGAGCGGGCCCGGATCGAGCAGGGCCACACGAAGTACCGCGAGAAGCTTCGCGAGGAAGGCAAGCTCTTCGTCCGCGACCGCCTGAAGCTCCTCCTCGACCCCGGCTCCGACTTCCAGGAGGACTGGCTCTTCGCGCGCTCGCAGGAGCCCGACACGCCGGCGGACGGCGTCGTGACGGGGGTCGGCCGGGTCGGCGGCCGCCCTGTGTGCGTCATGGCCAACGACTACACGGTCAAGGCCGGCTCGTGGGGCGAGAAGACCGTGCAGAAGATCGTGCGCATCCAGGAGAAGGCCGCGCGCCTCCGCGTGCCCCTTCTATACCTTGTGGACGCCGCCGGCGGTCGCATCTCGGAGCAGATCAAGATCTTCCCCGGGCGCTTCCACGCGGGGCGCATTTTCTACAACGAGGTGCAGCTCTCGGGCGTCGTGCCCCAGGTCTGCATCCTGTTCGGCCCCTCGCCGGCGGGCTCGGCGTACTTGCCGGCCCTCACCGACGTCGTGATCATGGTGGACGGCAAGGCGTCGCTCTACGTTGGCAGTCCGCGGATGGTCGAGATGGCGATCGGCGAGAAGACGACGCTCGAGGAGCTCGGCGGCGCGCGGATGCACTGCGAGGTCTCCGGGTGCGGCGACGTGCTCGCGGCGTCCGACGAGGAGGCGATCGAGCTTGCCAAGCACTACCTCGGGTACATGCCTCAGTCGTACCGGGAGCTGCCGCCCACGCGCGACGCCATCGACCCCAAGGCCGGCAGGTCGATCGACGAGATCGTGCCCTACGACCAGCGGAAGTATTTCGACATGTACGAGGTCATCGACCGTGTGGTGGACGCGGGGTCGTGGTTCGAGATCAAGCGCCTCTTCGCGCGCGAGATCATCGTCGGCTTGGCGCGCCTCGGCGGCCGGCCCGTCGGGATCGTCGCCAACCAGCCGAAGGTGAAGGGGGGCGTCCTCTTCGCGGACTCCGCCGACAAGGCGGCGCGGTTCATCTGGCTCTGCAACGCCTACAACATCCCCCTCGTGTACCTCGCCGACGTCGCCGGGTTCATGGTCGGGACCAAGGTCGAGCGCGACGGGATCATCCGCCACGGCGCGAAGATGATCTTCGCGACCTCGCAGGCGACCGTGCCGAAGATCTCGGTGATCGTCCGCAAGTGCTACGGTGCCGGGCTGTACGCGATGTGCGGGCCGGCGTTCGAGCCCGACGCGGCGCTCGCGCTCCCGCAGGGGCAGATCGCGATCATGGGGCCCGAGCCGGCCGTGAACGCGGTCTACTACAACAAGATCATGGAGCTGCCCGAGAGCGAGCGCGCGGCCTACGTGAAGGCGAAGCGCGAAGAGTACGCGCGAGACGTCGACATCGCCAAGCTCGCCTCGGAGATGCTCGTGGACGACATCGTGCCGGGCTCGGTGCTCCGCGACGAGCTGCTGAAGCGCCTCGCGTACGCGCAGACCAAGGTCCACGAATTCCCGCCGCGCCGCAACGGCGTCTACCCGGTGTAGCGCCGCCCGGCGTTCCCGGTGGCGCGCTAGGGGAGAAACCAGCCGCCGATCACGCTGATCACGAAGAAGATGGCGGCGGCCGCGACGATGACTGTCGCCGCATACCCCACGACGTTCTGTTGGGGCACCCTCATGAGCACGGGCGCACCCAGGTAGAGGAGGTAGAGGCTGTAGAAGCCCAGGAGCACCAGGAAGTCCAGCGCCGGGATCAGGCGGAAGCCGCCGGCCAGCAAGGCGGGGGTGCTGGAATAGGCCGCAAGCTTGAACGCCTGGCGCTGATCCTCCCAGCCCGAGAAGAATGGGGTCAGGCGCTCGATGATGACCGCGAGCACGTAGATGCCGATCAGGCTGGAGACGTACGTCACGACGGCCTGGGTGATGGAGTTGCCGAATGCCACGCGGTAGTGCCCCGTCACGGGGTTACCATAGCCGATCACTGAGAGCCCGACGACCGAGGCCAGGGGGCCGATGGCTGCCAGCGGGGCGACGTACGACAGGTACAACTCGCTCATACGCGAGCGCTCCCCGGCGATCACCGTCCACTCCTCTTGTGGCCGCAGCAAGATATTCGTGACCCGATCTTGTAGGCTCATCCCGTCCCTCCTTTCGCATTCCTGATCGAAACCGGGACGTCCGATCTAAGCTTTCGGGCCCTGTCGCGGAATTGAATGACCCCGGCACTCAAGCCCGTTCACCGCTCCCCACGCAGTCGGCGTGTGGATCGACACGGCGAAGCCTCCGGCGAGCGCGTAGGCGACACCACCGGCTCGAGCGCCTCGGCGATGCGACGGAGCTCAACATAGAGGTCGAGCACCGCCGTCCACTCTAACACCGAGCGCGCTAGGGTCCCGACCAGACGAAGGCGGAGTAGTGGCCGTTGCGGCCGGTGTGGTTCCAGTTGAGGCCGTGGTCCCGGTAGGACATCCGGACGGCGCGCGCGGCGGCCAGCCGGGTGGAGACCGGGTGCCTGACGTTGTCGATCCAGGTCTCGGTGTCGGGCTGGCGCCCCTCGATGCCCTCGATCTCCACCTCCAGGTGATCCCCGATGCGCGCCGAGCGCCGCCGGCCGTCCTTGCCGAACTCGATGGGCGCCACACGCGTCGGCAGCCGCTTGGTCGCGAGGCCCCAGAGTACCCCGAGGACGCCGCCGGCGTGACCGGTGAAGATCTGTTCCAGCGCGCGGCGCTGCCCGTCGCTCGCCCGCTGGTCGAGGTAAGCGCCGATGGTCCAGTTTCCCTCGCCCATCGGGCCGGGGGTGTGGATGACGAGCGCGGCATGGGTGCCGCCGAGGTCGAGCCGCCCATACTGACCTCGCTCGATGCGGAAGACCAGGGGTACGTCGCAGTGACCCTCGGTCGGTCGCGCCGTTGCGCCGCCTCGCGCGTTGCGCGGCCCCAAGAGACAGGGACACAGAACCTCGCAGTTGCAGTTCTCGAGGTACTCGCCTTCGATCCGCCAGGGCTCTGCCATGGTTCGCGTGCGCCTCCGAAGTGCCGTCGAGTCCCGCGATTGTTGCTGCAGGGCCGAGCCCGTGTCAACGACAAGCCGTTCCACCGTGCTAGCATCGCCGGGTGACGGGCCTTGCCCTTGCTGTGCGCTTCCTGACGATCGTGCCGCTGCCGGGGCGCACGGCGCACGACGTGGACGCGCTCGGACGCGCGGCGGTCTGGTTCCCGGTCGTCGGGCTCGGCATTGGGTTCGTGCTGGTCGGCGTCGAGCGCGTGACGAGTGTCCTCTTCCCCTCGCTCCTCGCCGCGCTCCTCACGGTGACCGCGTGGAAGGTCTTGACCGGCGGCCTCCACCTCGACGGCCTGGCGGACTGCCTCGACGGCCTCGTCGGTCGCGACGCCGAGCACCGGCTCAGCATCATGCGCGACAGCCGTATCGGCGCCTTCGGCGCGATCGGTCTCATCCTCTTCCTGCTTCTCGAGATCGCCGCGGTCGCCGAACTCCCGGCCGGCCTGCGCTGGCGCGCGCTCCTCGTTCTGCCGTCGCTCGCCCGGGCGACCCCGCCCCTCCTCGCGCGGTGCTTTCCGCCGGCGAGGGTCGAGGGCCACGGCGCTGCGTTCCGAGCCGGCCTCCGCGCGAGCGCGGCGCCGATCGCCCTCGCGCTGGCCCTGGTCCTTGCCTGGCTGGGGCTCGGCGTCGCCGGGCTCCTCGTCGCTGCGGCAGCCATCGTGGCCGCCCTCGGGCTCGCGGGCTTCATGGCCGCACGCCTCGCGGGGGTCACGGGCGACGTGCTCGGCGCGGCGGTCGAGGTCGCCGAGTTGGCGGGGCTCCTCGCGGTGTCGGCATGGGCGCACGTCAAACCCTGATCTACCTCCTGCGCCACGGCGAGGTGGTCCTCGCCGAGACGCGCCGGTTCATCGGCCACCTCGACGTGCCGCTCTCCGCGCACGGCGAGCGGCAGAGCCGGGCGCAGGCCGCGCGGCTCGCCGGCGCCCGGCTCGCCGCGGTGTTCACGAGCGATCTCGAGCGCGCGCGCCGCACCGCGGAGATCATCGCCTCGCCGCACGGGCTCACCCCGACCATGATCCCTGCGCTGCGGGAGATGGCGATGGGCCGCTGGGACGGGCGGACTGCCGAGGAGATCCGGCGCAGCGAGCCGGCAGCATTTGCGGACTGGATGGCGCGCGTCGGCGAGGTCCCGTTCCCGGAGGGCGAGAGCGTTCCTGACCTCCGCGCCCGCGCCTGGCCCGCGTTCGTAGCGATCGTGGCCGCGCACGCGGGTGAGTCCATCGCCATCGTCGCTCACGGCGGGACGAACCGCGCGCTGCTCTGCACCGCGCTCGGGCTCGAGCTCCACCGGATTCTCGCGCTCGGTCAGGACTACGGCGCGCTGAGCGTGCTGGAGCGCGTCGCCGAGGGGTGGCGCCTCGCGCGGCTCAACGAGCCGCCGATGCTATAATGCGCGCGCGTTCTGAGCCACCATTTGAAATGAAAGGCGACATGCGAAGCGGAGCCGGGGCGCACCTCGTCTCAGGCCGCCCGCCGAACGCGCCGGGCTCGCAGCCTCTGGGTGGAGTGGGAAGCGACATGCGAAGCGGAGCCGGGGCGCACCTCGTCTCAGGCCGCCCGCCGAACGCGCCGGGCTCGCGGCCCCCGTTACAATGACGCCCGCTCCCGACCGGCTGCTCGCGATGTACGCCGGGATGCTTCGCGTGCGCCTCTTCGAGGAGCGCGTGCGCGAGCTCTTCGCCGGCGGCAGGATCCCGGGCTTCCTCCACACGTCGGTCGGCCAGGAAGCGGTCGCTGTGGGCGTGTGCGCGGCGCTGCGCCCGGACGACTACGTGCTCTCGACCCACCGAGGCCACGGTCACCTCGTGGCCAAGGGCGGCTCGCTTCGCGGCCTCATGGCCGAGCTCTACGGCAAAGCCAACGGGATCTGCCACGGCAAGGGCGGTACGATGCACATCGCCGACGCGTCGGTCGGGTACCTCGGCGCCAACGGCGTTCTCGCCGCCGGATGCGTGCTGGCGCCGGGCGTGGGGCTCTCGATCAAGCACCGGAGGTCGGGTCAGGTGGTCGTCGCGTTCTTCGGCGACGGCGCCGCCAACCGCGGCCCGTTCCACGAGGGCGTGAACCTGGCCGCGCTCTGGAAGCTTCCGGTCATCTTCGTCTGCGAGAACAACCGCTGGGCCTCGACCAGCGCCCACGCGCTCTCAACGGCCGGCGGCTCGATCGCGGCGCGCGCGGCGGGCTACGGCATCCCGGGCGAGTCGATCGACGGCAACGACGTGCTGGCGGTGTGGGACGCCGTCACGCAGGCCGCCGCACGGGGGCGGCGCGGCGACGGGCCGTCGCTCGTCGAGGCGCACACGATCCGTTGGGTGGGGCACTTCGAGGGTGATCCGCAGGCGTACCGCTCGAAGGAGGAGGTTGCCGCAGGACGGCGCACGGATCCAGTCGCGCGCCTCGAGCGCCTCCTGAGAGACGCAAAGGTCCTCGACGACGCCCACGCGCAGCGGGTCCGCGACGGGATCGTTGCCGAGATCGACGACGCGGTCGCCCACGCCGAGGCGAGCCCGCTGCCCGAGCCTCACGAGGCGCTGACCGACCTCTTCGCTTCGTACCCCTGGCGCGACTGACGTGCCCAGCATGGACTTCGGCGACGCGCTCAACAAGGCACTCCGCGAGGAGATGCGGCGCGACCCGCGCGTGTTCTGTATCGGCGAGGACATCGTGCTCGGCGTGCCCTTCGGCGTCACGAAGGGGCTCTGCGAGGAGTTTGGGCCCGAGCGGGTCCTGAACGCGCCGATCTCCGAGGCGGCGATCGTCGGCTCGGCGATGGGCGCGGCGATGACGGGCCTCGTCCCCGTCGTGGACATGCACTTCGCCGACTTCGTCACGTGCGCCATGGACGAGGTCGCGAACCAGATCGCGAAGTCGCGCTACATGTTCGGCGGCCAGATCGACTGCCCGATCACGCTGCGGATGCCGTACGGCATCGGCCGATCCGGGGGCGGTCACCACTCGAACTCGGTGGAGGCGTGGTTCGTCAACATCCCGGGGCTGAAGCTCTGCATTCCGTCCACGCCCGCCGACGCCTACGGACTGCTCACGACGGCGATCCGCGATCCCGATCCGGTGCTCGTGTTCGAGCACCGCGGCCTCTACCGGGTCACGGGTGAGGTGGGCGACGCGGAGACGCTCGTCCCGCTGGGCTCGGCGGACGTCAAGCGGCCCGGGCGCGACGTGACCGTCATCGCCACGGCCCGGATGGTGCACGAGAGCCTCGCGGCGGCGCGCCGACTCGCCGAGGATGGCATCGAGGTCGAGGTGGTGGACCCACGGAGCCTCGTGCCCCTCGACCGGGCCACGCTCGCGGACTCGGTGCGGCGCACGCACCGCGTCGTCATCGCCGAGGAAGGGCCGATGCGCGGGTCCACGGGGGCGTGGCTCGCGTGGGTGATCATGGAGGAGTGCTTCGACGATCTCGACGCGCCGATCGCGCGCGTCGCCGGCCCCAACGTGCCGATCCCGTTCAGCCCGCCGCTCGAGGCCTTCGCGACACCGAAGGCTGAGGACGTCGAGGCGGCCGTACGCCAGGTCGTGAAGTAGGCGCCCGCGCGGCGCCGGAGGAGTGTGCCATGCGCCGATTCGTCCCGCTGCTCGCCCTCGCCCTCGTCGTCGTCACCGCCCAACCCTCCGCGGCGCAGAGGACCGGCGGTGTCCTCAAGGCCGGAATGATCGGCGAGCCGCCGTCGCTGGACATCCACTGGACGACGGCGGTGATCACGCAGCAGATCACCTGGCACGCGGTCGAGACCCTCTATACGTACGACCGCGTCTTCAACGTCGTGCCGATGCTCGCCGAGGGCCACACGGTGGCCGACGGCGGCCGCCGTTACACGATCCGCCTCCGCAAGGGCGTCAAGTTCCACACCGGCAAGGAGATGACCTCTGCCGACGTCGTGGCCTCGCTGATGCGCTGGGGGAAGATGGCGGGCACGGGCAAGGCGATGTGGAAGAACGTCGAGGCGGTGGAGGCGAAGGACCCGCTGACCGTCGTGATCCACATGAAGCAGCCGTCGGGCGTGCTCCTGGCGGCGCTCGCGCGCCCGAACAACGGCGCCGCGATCTTCCCGAAGGAGATCGTGGACGCGGCCGGCGAGAACCAGATCAAGGAGCCGGTGGGTACCGGGCCGTTCCGCTTCGTCGAGCACAAGCCGGACCGCCACATCAAACTGGCGCGCTTCAAGGAGTACGTCGCGCGGAGCGAGGCGCCCGACGGCTACGGCGGCAAGCGCACCGCCTACGTGGACGAGATCCTCTTCATCCCCGTGCCGGACGTCGCCGTGCGCCTCGCGGGCGTCGAGTCGGGCGACTATCACTTCTCGCAGCAGATCAAGCAGGACCAGTACGACCGGGTCAAGACGATTCCCGCGGTCGTCGCGTCCGTCGTCAAGCCCTACGGCTGGTCCACCGCGGTGCTGAACCACAAGCAGGGCATGATGACCGACAAGCGGCTGCGCCAGGCGTTCCAGGCCGCGCTCGACATGGAGCCGATCATGGCCGCCGGCTTCGGCCACAAGGATTTCTACCGGCTCGATCCGGGCCTCCTCTACGTCGAGCAGACCGGCTGGCACACGAAGTCCGGCGGCGAGGCGTACAACCAGCACAGTCGCGCGAAGACGCAGAAGCTGCTGAAGGAGGCTGGCTACGCGGGCCAGCCCGTGCGCTGGGTCACGACGCAGGAATATCAGTGGATGTACAAGAATGCGCTCGTGTCCAAGCAGCAGCTCGAGGAGGCTGGCTTCACGGTGGACCTCCAGGTGGTCGACTGGGCGACGCTCGTCCAGCGGCGCAACAAGCCGGAGCTGTGGGACGTCTTCTCGACGGGCTTCACCTTCACCCACGAGCCGGCGTTCGCCACGGCGGTGGACTGCAACTGGCCTGGCTGGTGGTGCCAAGAGGAGAAGAACCGGCTGATGGAGTCGATGCTCACCGAGCTCGATCCCAAGAGGCGCCGCGCGATCTGGGAGCGCGTGCAGGTGCTCTTCTACGAGGACGTCGGCCGGATCAAGTTCGGCGACTACTTCCCGCTGGACGTCCTGCGCAAGGAGATGCGCGGCTTCCAGCCGTCGCCCGAGCTGTTCCTCTGGAACGTCTGGCTCGACAAGTAAGCCTCCGCGGTGAAGACGTACGTCGTCCGCCGGCTGCTGGCGCTGATCCCCGTTGCGCTCGTCGTCGCGACGGTCGCCTTCGTGCTGATCCACTTGGCGCCGGGCGATCCGGCCTCTGTCATCGCCGGGCCCTACGCGTCGGCCGAGGACGTCCAGAGGCTCCAGCACCAGCTCGGTCTCGACCAGCCGCTCTGGATCCAGCTCGCGCGCTGGTACGGGCGGCTGCTGCGCGGCGACGTGGGCGACTCGATCTTCCTGCGCAAGCCCGTGCTCGACGCGATCGCCGACCGCGTCGAGCCGACGCTGCTCCTCACGGTCTTCGCCACGGTCGTGGCGGTGCTCATCGGCGTGCCGGCCGGGATCGTCTCCGCCCACCGGCACAACACGGCGGCGGACCAGACGGTGATGGTCTTGGCGCTCGTCGGCATCTCGGTCCCGAACTTCCTGCTGGGGCTGCTGCTGATCCTGTTCTTCTCGGTCCAGCTCGGCTGGTTCCCGGTGGCGGGTTATTCGCCGCTCGAGTACGGCTGGGCGAAGACGCTCCGCTCGCTCGTCCTGCCGGCGTTCGCCCTTGGGGTGGTGCAGTCGGGCCTCATCGCCCGGATCACGCGATCCGCGATGCTCGACGTCCTGCGCGAGCAGTTCATCCTGGCGGGCCGGGCCAAGGGGCTCGGTGAGCCCGCGCTGGTCTACAAGCATGCGCTCAAGAACGCGATGATCCCGACGATCACCATCATCGGCATCAGCTTCGCGATCCTCATTGGCGGCGCCATCGTCGTGGAGACCGTGTTCAACATCCCGGGGCTCGGCCGCCTCATCATCTCCGCCGTGCTCCGCCGTGACTATCCGGTAATCCAGGGAGTGGTGCTCTGCATCGCCGGAGTCTACATGCTGATCAACCTCGCCGTGGATCTCTCGTACCCCCTCTTCGATCCGCGGGTGCGGTACCAGTGAGCGTCATCGCTCTCCCCCGCGAGGCGCCGGCGGCGCGCACCACGCCGCGCTGGCTCGTGCTGCTCGCACGGCGACGCACGACGCTCGTCGGAGCGACACTGATGGTCGCGGTGGTGGCGATCGGGCTCGGAGCGCCCCTGTTTGCGGGGAGCCCGACCCACATGGACGTGGCCGCGCGCCTCACGCCGCCGAACCGGGCCCACTGGTTCGGCACCGACGATGTCGGGCGCGACGTCTTCAGCCGGGTGATCCACGGCGCGCGCCTGTCGGTGCTGGTGGGAGCGGCGGTCGTCGTGTTCTCGTTCGTCGTCGGGGTGCTCTCCGGCCTCTTCGCCGGCCACTACCCCCGCCTCGACAACCCGATCATGCGGGTCATGGACGGGCTCATGGCGTTCCCGGCGATCGTGCTGGCGATCGCGCTCATGGCGTCACTCGGGCCGAGCGTCGTGAACGTCATCATCGCGATCGGCGTGGTCTACTCGCCGCGGGTCGCGCGCGTCGTGCGCGGCTCGGTCTTGGTCATCCGCGAGACCGCCTACGTCGAGGCCGGTCGCGCGCTAGGCGCCTCCGACCTCACGCTGATGGGGCGGCACATCCTGCCGAACTGTCTGTCGCCCGTGATCGTGCAGGGAAGCTTCGTCTTCGCCGCCGCGGTCCTCACCGAGGCCGCGCTCTCGTTCCTGGGCGTGGGCGTACCCCCCTACGTGCCGTCGTGGGGGAACACCCTGTCGGAGGGGCGCCTCTACATCCAGCAGGCCCCGTGGCTCGTCCTGTACCCCGGGGCGGCGATCATGCTGACCATCTTCGCCCTCAACCTGTTCGGCGACGGCCTGCGCGACCTGCTCGACCCGAAGATCCGGGGGCTCCAGACCGAGCGCCAACGCGCCACCTGAGGAGACCGTCATGCCTCCACACAAGAGAGCCTATCGTCCGGTTGTCATGGGTAGGCGCGGGGCCGTCGCCTCCGCGCACCCACTCGCGTCGATGGCGGGGATCCAGATGCTGCTCGCCGGCGGTAACGCCGTCGACGCGGCGGTCGCCGTCGCCTCGACCCTCAACGTCGTCGAGCCGTTCATGTCAGGCGTCGGCGGGGTCGGCCTGATGCTGCTCTCGCGCGGGTCCCAACGCCACGTCCTCGACTTCATCGGGCGAGCCCCGCGCGCCGCCGATCCCGCGGCGTGCACCGACGACGAGCTGGCCGGTGGCCCGAAGTCCTGCGCGACTCCGGGAAACCTCGGCGGCTGGCTCGTCGCGCTCGAGCGGTTCGGCTCGATGGACCCGGCGCGCGTGCTCGGGCCGGCGATTGCGCTCGCGGAGCAGGGCGTGCCTCTGACATTCAAGAACGTGGACTTCTTCGAGGCGGCGCGTGCCACCCTCGGGCGCTCGCGGGAGGCAGAGCGCCTCTACCTCGGCAACGGCGGCCTGCGGCCCGGCGCCGTCGTCACCTACAAGGAGCTGGCCGCGACACTCCGCCAGGTCGCGGAAGGCGGGAGCGACGTCTTCTACCGAGGGCCGATCGCCAAGGCGATCGCCCGCGCGGTGCGCGAGGCGGGCGGCTGGCTCGACGAGGAGGACCTCGCGGCGCTCGCGCCCGAGTGGCGGGAGCCCGCGACGATCGCGTACCGCGACCACCAGGTGTCCTCGGTTCCCCCGCCCTTCTCAGCCTTCCAGATGCTCGAGACGCTGAACGTCCTCGAGGGTTACGACGTCGCGGCGTGGGGCCACAACTCCGTGGAGTACCTCCACCACCTGATCGAGGCGGTCAAGCTCGCCTCCGCCGACCGCCTCGCCTACGCCTACACGCCCGAGGTCCCGATCGGAGGGCTTCTCTCGAAGGCGTACGCGGTGTCCCAGCGCGCGCGCATCGACCCCGTGCGGGCGGGCCGGAGCGAGGGCGAGCGCTGGAACCGCGAGAAGCTCCCGACTCAGATCCTCGAAGGTCACCCGGCGCACTTCGTGAACGAGCACACCACCCACTTCGCCTGCGCCGACGCGAGCGGCACCGTCGTCACCGTCACGCAGACGCTCGGCGTGCCGTTCGGCTCGGGCTTCGCCGTGCCCGGCACGGGGATCGTGCTGAACAACATTTTGAAATGGATGGACCGCGACCCCGAGTCGCCCAACGTTCTGCGCGCGGGGCGCCGGGCGGGGACCATGATGTCACCGACGCAGGTTTTCAGGGACGGCGCGTTCGCGATGTCCATCGGCACGCCGGGCTCCTACGGCATCCTCCAGACGACGCCGCAGATGCTCCTGAACGTCCTCGAGTTCGGGATGAACATCCAGGAGGCGATCGAGGCGCCGCGCGTGCGCATCTATCGCGACCGCCGGATCGACGCCGAGGCGCGGATTCCCGCTGACACGCGCGCGGCGCTCGCGGGACGCGGCCACCAGGTCAACGTGATCGACGAGTGGTCCTGGATCGTGGGCGGCGGGCAGGGGATCGTGCGTGACCGCGAGTCGGGTGCCCTGATGGCCGGCGCCGACCCGCGCCGCGACGGCTACGCGCTGGCGATCTGAACGGCTCGCCGACGCGTCAGACGCGCGGCAGGAACCACCCGATCAACGCGGGCGCGCCTTGGAGCGAGACGACGCGCGCCGTCTACGCCATGAGTAGCGCCCCCGCGACGGCGAGGGCGACCAGCGCCCCGAACCTGGCGGTGCGCGGCCAGACGCGCTGACGGCCCGCGAACTCCTCGATCATGATCGACCGTGGCCGCCGGCTACCCAGCCCGGCCGCCAGGCGATGCTCGAAGCTCCGACGACGCTCCTCCGCAGTCAGTTGACTCATCGCTTGAACCCTCCTCCTGCGGCGCAATAGGAACGCCAAAAGCCAAGTGCCCTTAGATTCTGAAGAGGTAAGCCGTCGGTGTGGGTGATTCGGTCTCAGCCTGGCTCGTTTCTGGCCAGCCTGGCACTGTTGACGTCACGTAAGTACCTGACTGAACAGGCCCAACCCCCTGAGGCATCGCTTATGCACTCTCCGGCGAGGGGTGCCTGAGGCACCCCTTGAAGGAGGCAGTGATTGGTCCGCGGCTACACGCTTTGTTCCGTGCTCGCAGTAACGCTCGTGTGGGGGCCCTACGCCTCACACGCTGCGATTCCTGGCAGCGGCGCGGAATCCGGGCCGGCTTCTCCCGTCGAACGTCCCTCTGAAATCACCGCTGCTGCTGTCGACGAGCTCCTCGAGCTGTCCGGCCTGAAGGAGAGGCTCGTGACTCTCGCCGCCGGGCTCCGGGCCCAACTCCACCATCCTGGGATGACCGAGCAAGAGCACGCTACGGTGGACCGGGTGGTCGCGCGGTACCTGGGGCCTGAGATGCTCTACGCCCGCACTCGCCTAGCCTTCGGGAGCGCGGTGAACTCCTCGACGGTGGCGGCGGCGCTCGCCTGGTACCGCTCGCCCCTCGGACGTCGGATCGTCGCCGCCGACCTCGATGTCTTGGCAGACGGCGGCCGGCCCGTCACGATGGGCCAGCCCTCGGCCGAGCGGCTACCTCTGATCGAGCGGCTCGACGAGGCGGGCGGCGCCTCCGAGGCCGCGCTCGACATCACCATGGCCCTGGTCCGGAGCCTGGCGCGCGCCGCGGACTGGATCCTGCCGGTCCACGCGCGGCTCGGGCCCGGGCGGCTCGAGCAGCGGATCACCCTCACGCGGTTTGCGGCTTTCCCGGAGATCAGGCGCGCCTACCTCGTGAACATGCTGGTCGCCTATCGCGGGCTCGACGACGACGAGCTGGCGGCCTACGCGCGGTGGGTCGAGTCGAGCGCGGGGCGCTGGTTCGTGGAGGCCATGAACCGCGCCGTCGTGGACGCGGTAGGCATGGCCGCCGAGCTCGCAGCGGTCGAGCTCGTCACCCTCCTACCGCAGACCGTCGGCGACAGCCGATAACTGACTCGGAGGGGGGCTTCGCCCCCCTTCCGACTCCTCCCCCCAGGATCGATTGCGCGGGCGAAGCCCGCGCTCGAACTGCCGTTATTCCGACACGCTGCGAGGTGATCCGCTCTCACGCGCCGCGGTCGACGCGGGCGCGGTGGGCGCGGTAGGCGGCGAAGATCTTCTCGTTCATCTCCCGGCACGCCGCGCGCGCCCGCTCCTGCGCCGCGGGAGTGTCGGCGAGCAGCGAGAGCGCCTTGCGGCCGATCGCCGCGTGGCGGTACTCGTCCGGAAGAATCTGCGTGCGATAGAGCTCCGCGGTTTCGGGATCGACGTCCTGCGCCAGCTCGATCAGCGCCTCGAACCCCTCGCACGACTGAGTCTCGCCGGCGAACTGGAACATGGCGAGCTTCTCGAGCGTCGGCCGGGTCCGGCAGGCGACGAGCCAGTCGAAGAGCGCCTGCCACTCGGGCAGGGGACGGTAGGCGTCCGGGTCCTCGCCGAGCCCGAAAAGGCGCGTCCGCAATAATTGGTAATGGCGCTGCTCGTCGTCGAGCTGGCCCGGCAGGAGCTCGCGGATTTCGCGCTCGGGCACGTACGGGATCCACGCGGCGATCAGCTCGACGGAGCGCAGCTCGTTGTAGACGCCCTGGCGCATGCGGTAGCGGATCTGCTCGCGCCTCACGACGGGCGGCGCCTCGGGGTCGAGGCGCACGTCGCGGCCGCGCCAGAAGGTCGCGTTCTCGTGGGCGAGCTCCCGCACGAAGTCCCGCGCAGCCGTCACGGCTTCGTGAAGACGATCGGCCCGAAGAAGGACTCGGCCGAGGAGTTCGTGTCGTCGGAGTCGATCGCGATCGAGAGGGCACCGGGCTTGTCCGGCGGCTCGCCGTAGAGCTTTTTGTAGTCCTCGACGACGTTCCGCCGCTCGGTGAGCCACTTCCCGAGCTCGGCTGGGCCGGAGCGCACGACGATGTAGGTGACCGTGAGTGCCTTCTGGCTCTTCACGACGAGGCCCTCGGGTGCCTGCGTGTCCCAGATGTACCCGATGATCCGCGAGCGGAACTCCTGGGGGAAGCGTGGCCACACCACGTAGAGCTGTGCCGCCTGGTCGTCGGTCTGTCTGCTGCGCGCGTCGGCGCCCTTCGGGAGCGTGACCGCCATCCAGCGCCACTCGAGGACCGGCGTCGACTTGAGGTTGACCGTCCCGTCCAGCTCCTTGGTGATCATCGAGCTGTCGCCCTCGCTCCGGAGGTGGAGCGCGCGGTGCCCCTCGTTCTCCACGATCGTGAAGTCGTGTTTCGGGAGGCCCCACATCTGGCCGCTCTTCCAGCCGTCGGGGATGCCTTTGGCGCCGAGCTTGGGCTTCGTCCAGTCCTCGACGATGACCACGTCGGCCGCCCACGCCGAGACGACGAGGAGGAGCGCCAGGGCCAGGCACACGGCCGGGGCGACCCTCGTTGACGTATCCGGGGTCATGGCAGGGCCTATGATACCGTTTGGGCGTGACGGATTCGCCGGATTCGCTCCGCGTGGACAAGTGGCTCTGGGCGGCGCGCTTCTTCAAGACGCGGAGCCTCGCCGCCGCGGCGTGCGCCGGCGGCAAGGTGGACGTCAACGACGGTGCGGCGAAACCGGCCAGGCTCGTGCGGGTGGGCGACCTGCTCCGTCTCACGCAGGGCGGGGACAAGCGGATCCTGAAGGTGCAGGCGCTCGCCGACACGCGCGGGCCCGCGCCGGTCGCGCGCGCCCTCTACGAGGACCTGACACCCCCGGCGCCGCCGCGCACGCGCCGGGCGCCGCCGCCGTGGCGACCGCCGGGTGCTGGCCGGCCGACCAAGCGCGAGCGTCGGGAGCTCGAGCGCCTGAGGGGGTTTTGAGATGGCCACCGAGACCTGCGGCTAACGTGGGCCGTGCAGAGCGAAGGGAAGCGTGATGGAGCTCATCGGAAAGATGTTCAACGCGTTCCACGTCGCCCGTGACGAGAAAATCACGCACCTCGAGCGCGTTCCGCTCTTCGAAGACTGCAGCCTGCGCCAGCTCCGCGCCGTGGCCGACATCTCCACAGTCGTGGAGGTGCCGGAGCGCACCGTCCTCACCCGTGCGGGCGAGCCGGGCGACGAGTTCTTCGTCATCATCGACGGCACGGCGCTCGTGACGCTCTCTCCCCAGAAGCGGCACCGCATGCAGCCCGGCGCGTTCTTCGGCGAGATGAGCCTGCTCGACGGCGAGCCCCGCTCGGCGACCGTGAAGGCGGAGACTGACCTGCGGCTTCTCGTCATCGACCGCACCCACTTCTGGCGCCTCCTCAAGGAGGTCCCGGGGCTCACCGAAAAGATCCTCGTGACGCTCTCGCGGCGCGTCCGACAGGTCGAGGAGCCGCGCGGCACCTGACATTCCCGGACGGGCACGCGAATCCTGGAGCGGCGCGCCGCCATCAGAAGGCCATGCACGATACGCTCCAGTTCCTTACGGAGTATGGCTACCTCGTGCTATTTGGCTTCGTCTTCGCCGAGCAGGTGGGCCTGCCGATCCCCGCGGTGCCGACGCTGCTCGCCGTGGGCGCGCTCGCGGGGACGGGGCGCATCAATCTCCTGCTCGCGCTCGTGATCGCAACGGTCGCCTCGCTCCTGGCCGACCTGATCTGGTACTACCTCGGGCGCCAGCGCGGAAGCCGCGTGCTCGCGCTCCTCTGCAGGCTCTCGCTCGAGCCCGACTCGTGCGTCCGGCGCACGGAGAACCTCTTCGCGCGCCACGGCACGCGCTCGCTCCTGATCGCGAAGTTCGTCCCCGGGCTCAGCACCGTGGCGCCGCCGCTCGCCGGGATCTTCGGCGTGGGCGTTGCGCGCTTCGTGCTCTACGGTGGCGCGGGGGCGCTGCTCTGGACGGGGATCTGGTCGGGCGTGGGCTACCTCGCCGGCGAGGCACTCGAGCCCGTGGTGGGCCGGGCCGAGCGCCTCGGCGCCTGGCTCGTCGCCACGGTGATCGTCGTCGTCGTAGGCTACGTGGCGCTCAAGTTCATCCAGCGCCAGCGCGTCAGCCGCCGGCTGCGCGTCGCGCGGATCAGCCCCGACATGCTGAAGCAGAAGCTCGACGCGGGCGAGCCCCTGGTCGTGGTCGACCTGCGCGCGGCGCTCGACGTCGAGGCGGACCCGTACACGATCCCCGGCGCGCTCCGGATCACCGCGGAGGAGATCGAGGAGCGCCATCGGGAGATCCCGCGCGACCACGACATCGTCCTCTACTGCACCTGACCGAACGAGGCCACGAGCGCCCGTGTGGCGATGAAGCTCCGCGGTAACGGCGTGACGCGCGTCCGCCCGCTCCTGGGCGGGCTCGAGGGGTGGCGGGAGCGCGGGCTCCCGCTCGAGGCGCTGAGCTGACTCGGAAGGGGGCTTCGCCCCCCTTCCGAAACCTCGGCCGCTAGTCCTCCTAAAAGGTGAGCTTGTCGCTCGGGCTGATCGGGAAGACCTGGACCGTCGTCTGACCGAGTGCCCCCTGGTACTCCTGCGGCGTGCCTCGGAGCACCGGGAACGTCCCGTAGTGGATCGGGATCGCGTACTTGGGCCGGAGCATCTCCTTCGTCGCGTACGCCGCGTCGCGCGGGTCCATGACGAAGTGGCCGCCGATGGGGATCATGACCAGGTCGGGCTTGTAGTACTCCCCGATCAGCTTCATGTCGCCGAAGAGTCCCGTGTCGCCCATATGGTAGAGCTTGAACCCGTTCTCGAACTCGACGATGAAGCCACACGGCTCGCCGCCCGGATAGGTCGTGCTCTTCTTCGTGACGGGATCGACGACCGTGACCTCCGACGAGTGTTCCGCCCGCACCTGCGTGATCGTGACCTGCGGGCCGAGCGGGTTCACGCGGCCGCCCTTGCCGAAGCGAACGCCCTTCTCGGGCGCGACCCAGCCGAGGTCGATCATGGTCGCGATGAGCCCTGCGGGACCGAGCACCGGGGCGCCCGTCCGCGCCGCCAGCTCCTTCACGTCGCCCGTGTGGTCGCCGTGGCCGTGGGTGACGAGGATCACGTCCACCTTGCCGAGCGAGTCCAGGTTCTTGTACTGGGGCGGCGTCTTCGGGTTGTTCGTGAGGAACGGGTCGATCACGATGACTTTGCCAGTCAGCGTCGTGAGCCTGGTCGACGCCTGGCCGAGCCACTGCACCTCCACCTTCGCCGTCTGCGCCCAGGTGGATTCGGTGGCGAGCGCGTAGGTGAGTGCGCCCGCGGTGAGCTTCAAGAAATCACGCCGCTCCATCTCCATGTCGGCTCCTCCTTGTCGGCAAACATAGCACGCGCCCGTACAACGCGTGCCCGCGCGGCGCGGTTCCGGGCCGCCGGAGCGCCTGCCGGGCGCGTTGCGCAGCGCGCGCGATTCTGCTACCGTCTGCGCGTTGTTCGCGCCCCGGGATGCCCCGAAGGGCCCAGGGAAGGCGGTTGAAGGCCGCCGCGACCCCGTCACTGTAATCGGGGACGAAACCCGCCGGAGAGCCACTGGCCGCGAGGCCGGGAAGGCGCGGGGAGTAGGACGATCCGAGAGCCAGGAGACCTGCCCGGGCGCGCACCAGTACACCGGTCTTCGAGGGAGGACCCGGAGCATGGTCTCATCGCTCTTCATCCTCGGGGGCGCGCGTAGCGGCAAGAGCCGCTTCGCCGTCTCGGATGCCGCGCGCGCCGGGCGCGTCGCCTTCGTCGCGACGGCGCGCGCCGCCGACGACGACATGGCGCGCCGGATCGCGCGCCACCGGGCCGAGCGTCCCCGCCACTGGAAGACCGTCGAGGAGCCGTACGATCTCGTCCGGCACCTCACCGGGCTCGAGGACGCGTTCGACGCGGTCGTCGTGGACTGCCTGACGCTCTGGGTCTCGAATTGCCTCCTGCGCGGCGACACGGACGACGCGATCCTCGACGAGGCCGAGGCGTTGGCCAAGTTGGTCGGCCGCCGCGCGACGTCCTTCACGGTCGTCTCCAACGAGGTGGGCGAGGGCGTGCACCCCGAGACCGCGATGGGGCTCCGCTTCCGCGACCTCCTCGGCTTCGTCAACCAGCGGGTCGCCGCCGCGTGCGACCGCGTCGTGCTGATGGTGGCCGGCGTGCCGCTCACGATCAAGGCCGTCGCCACGCCGGGCCCGCCGGCGGGGTCCGTGAGGCCAGACGATGCTCTCCAGTCTCCTTAGCGCGATCGCCGCGCCGCCGGCCGACGCCTTCGCGGAGGCGCAGCGTCACCTCGATAGCCTCACCAAGCCGCCCGGAAGCCTCGGGCGGCTCGAGGAGATCGCGGCGCGCCTCGCCGTGTTGCGGGACGGGACGCCGTGCGTCGAGCGACCGGTGATCTTCACCTTCGCAGCCGACCACGGCGTGGTCGCCGAGGGCGTCAGCGCCTATCCTCAGGTCGTGACCGCGCAGATGGTCGAAAACTTCCTGCGGGGCGGAGCCGCGGTGAACGTCCTCGCGCGCCAGGCGAGGGCGCGCGTCGTCGTCGCCGACTTCGGCGTGGCCAACCCGATCCCGGGCTCGCCGGAGCTCGTCTCATGCCCGATGGCGCCCGGCACCGCGAATATGGCGCGCGGTCCGGCGATGACGCGCGAGCACGCCGTGCGCGCGATCGAGACCGGAGCGCGGCTCGCCGAGCAAGCGCTGGACGCGGGAGCCGACCTTCTGGCCACCGGCGAGATGGGGATCGGCAACACCACCGCGGCGAGCGCGATCACCGCGGCGATCACCGGTGTGCCGCCCGAGCGCGTGACGGGCCGCGGCACCGGCGTGGACGACACGGCGTTCGCCCGCAAGGTGGACGTCGTCCGCCGCGCGCTCGCCGTGAACGCCCCCGATCCGGGCGACGGCGTGGACGTCCTCGCCGGGGTCGGCGGCTTCGAGATCGCCGGGCTCGTCGGCGTGATCCTCGTCGGCGCCGCCCGCCGCGTGCCCGTGGTCCTCGACGGTTTCATCGCTGGCGCTGCGGCTCTCGCCGCCGTGACGCTCGCCCCCGACGCGCGCCACGCGCTCTTCGCCTCCCACCGCTCGGCCGAGCCGGGCCACGCGGTGATCCTCGAGCGCCTCGGGCTCACGCCCTACCTCGACCTCGAGATGCGTCTCGGGGAGGGGACGGGCGCCGCGCTGTTCATTCACCTGGCGCGCGCCGCCGCACTGATCTGGAGCGAGATGGCCACGTTCAAGTCCGCGGGCGTGAGTACCTCGGAGGGGGCCTCGGTGGCCCCCTCCGAAGCCACCCCCAGCGACAGGATTGCGCCGGCAAAGCCGGCGCTCGACCGGCGGCGATGACTATGCGTGCGCTCGTGATCGCAGGGGTGGCGAGCGGCGTGGGCAAGACCTCGATCACGCTCGGCCTGCTCGAAGCGCTGCGAGCGCGCCGCGCTGTTCATTCACCTGGCGCGCGCCGCCGCCCTGATCTGGAGCGAGATGGCCACGTTCAAGTCCGCGGGCGTGAGTCAATCGGAGGGGGCCCGCCGATGACAACGCGTGTGATCGTCGTCGCAGGGGTGGCGAGCGGCGTGGGCAAGACCTCGATCACGCTCGGCCTGCTCGAAGCGCTGCGAGCGCGCGGCCTCCGGGTGCAGGCGTTCAAGGTGGGGCCCGACTTCATCGATCCGGGCTTCCACGCGCTCGCAACTGGGCGCCCGTCGTACAACCTCGACGGCTGGATGTGCGGATACCGGGCGGTGCAGGCGTGCGTCGCTCGCCAGTCCCAGGACGCGCACCTGGCCGTGGCCGAGGGCGTGATGGGGTGCTTCGACGGGATCGACGGCACGAGCGAGGAGGGCTCGACGGCGCAGATCGCGAAGTGGCTGGGCGCTTCCGTCGTACTGGTGGTGGACGCCTGGGCGTCCGCTCGCAGTGCCGCAGCGGTGGTTCGTGGCTTCGAGAGCTTCGATCCGGCGCTGAACCTGGCCGGCGTCATCGTCAATCGCGTGGGCGGTGATGCCCACGGCCGGATGGTGCTCGACGCGATCGCCGCCACGTGCCGCGCGACACCGCTCGGCGCCGTCGCCCGCGATGAGACGCTGACGCTCCCGGAACGGCACCTCGGGTTGGTGACGGCGGCGGAGGGAGTGCTCGATGCCGGAAAGCTCCGCCGTCTCGCCGGTGCCGTCGAGCGCTCTGTGGATCTGGACCGCCTGCTTTCGCTCGCGACCCCGCTGGCGATCGGGTCGGGAGGGGGCCGCCTCCCGGGCGAGTGTAGTACCGAGCAGAGGGAGGCGGCCCCCTCCCGACCTGTTCGAATCGGCGTCGCGAGCGACGCGGCGTTTCAGTTCTACTACGCCGAGAACTTCGACTTGCTTCGCGAGGCGGGCGCCGAGCTCGTGTTCTGGAGCCCCCTCCGCGACTCTGAGCTCCCGGACGTGGATGGCCTCTACTTCGGCGGCGGCTACCCCGAGCTCCACGCGCGGCGGCTCGCCGAGAACGCCGCGATGCGGAAGGCGGTGAGGCGGTTCGCCGAGGCGGGGCGGCCGGTCTATGCCGAGTGCGGTGGCCTCATGTACCTCGCCGAAACGTTGGGGGACGCCGACGGCGTGGCCCATCCGATGGTGGGCGTGCTCCCCGCCGCCGTCAGGCTGGAACCGCGACGCATGGCGCTCGGCTACGCGGAAGTCGTGCTCACGCGCGACACACCGATCGGGCCCGCGCGTGCCGTCGCCCGCGGCCATGAGTTCCACTACTCGACCCTCGACCCGGTGCCGGCAGGGATCGAGCGTGTCTACCGGGTCGCCCAGCGCGGCGCGCCCGCGCGCGCGGAAGGCTATCTCGTCGGCCGAACGCTCATGAGCTACATCCACCTCCACTTCGCCTCGAACCCCGAGCTGCCGCGCGCCTTCGTCGCCGCGTGCGCCGGGTCGCGCGCGTGAGAGCGCCCGCCCTCGCCGTCGGGGTCCTCCTTGCGGTCGCCCCGCCCGCCGCCGCGTTCTCGGCGCGCGACATGCTCGGTCGCGAGGTGACGCTCGCGGCGCCGCCCGCGCGCATCGTCTCGCTCGTCCCGAGCGTCACCGAGATCCTCTACGCGCTCGGCGCCGAGGAGCGGCTGGTCGGCGTGACCGACTTCTGCGACTACCCGCCGGCGGCACGCCAGCGGCCGAGCGTGGGCGGCATGGTCAATCCCAACCTCGAGGCGATCGTCGCGCTCAAGCCCGACCTCGTGATCGCGACGACCGAAGGCAACGGCGAGGAAACCTTCGCCCAGCTCAAGCGCCTCGGCATCCCGACGTATCTCGTCGCCGCCCACCTCGTGAGCGACGTCACCGACCTTATCGCGCGGCTCGGTGCCTTGACCGGGCGCGAGCGCGCGATGGGCCCCGTGCTCGCGCGCCTCGAGCGGCGCATCGAGGCGGTCAAACGCGCGGTCGCGCCGCAGCCGCGGCCGCGCGTCCTCTACGTGCTGTGGCCCGAGCCGCTCATCGTCCCGGGGCGCACGGCGCTCGTGACCGAGCTGATCCGGCTCGCCGGCGGGGAGCCCGTCACCGCGGGCGAGGCGGACGCGTACCCGCGCTACAGCCTCGAGGCGGCCGTGGCGAAGGCGCCCGAGGTGATCCTCCTCGCCAACCACGGCGCGAACACCGGGCCGATCGACGAGACGAAGTGGCAGCGTCTCACGAGCCTGCCCGCGATCCGCGCTGGACGGCTCCACCGCGTGGACGGGAACCTCCTCCACCGCTACGGTCCGCGCGTCGTGGACGGCCTCGAGCAGCTCGCGCGCGCGATCCACCCCGAGGCGTTCAAGTGAGTCCGCAGGGACGGCTTGCTCTCGTGCTCGGAGGGCTCGCCGGGCTCCTCGTGGCCGTCGCCGCCGCGGCGCTCTTCCTCGGGAGCGCTCCCATCTCGCCCGGCGCCGTGATCGGCGCCGTGACGGGGCGCGCGGCCGCCGAGTCGGTCGAGCGCGTCGTGACCCTCTCGATCCGCCTGCCCCGAATCGCCGTGGCGGCGCTGGCGGGCGGGGCGCTCGCGGTTGCCGGGGTCGCGTTCCAGGCGCTCACGCGCAACCCGCTCGCCGAGCCCTCGGTGCTCGGCATCTCGGGCGGCGCCGCGTTCGGCGTCGTCATCGGCCAGAGTTTCGGGCTCGGGCTCACGGTGGTCGAGGCGGTGGGGCTGACCGGCTTCGCTTTCGCCGGCGCCCTTCTGGCGGCGGCCGCCGTCTACCTGATCGCCGCGGTGGGCCGGGCGGCGATCCAGATCCAGACGCTCCTTCTCGCGGGCGTCATCGTCGGGATCTTCTTCGCCTCCGCGATCACCGTGATCATCTCGCTCCTCGACTTCAACCGGCTCGGCGGCGTGATCCACTGGCTCCTCGGCAACCTCGCGCCGATTCCGCCGGGCGCGCTCGGGCTCTTTGCGCTTCTCCTCGCGGCGGGGTTCGGGCTCGTGCTGAGCCACGCGCGCGAGCTGAACCTCCTGGCCCTCGGCGAGGAGTCGGCGCAGCAGCTCGGCGTGAACGCCGAGCGCCTGAAGCTCATGATCTTCACCGGCGCGGCGCTCCTCACCGCGAGCGTCGTCGCCTTCGCGGGACCCATCGGCTTCGTCGGGCTCGTCGTCCCGCACACGCTCAGGATGCTGCTCGGGCCCGACAACCGACTCCTCGTGCCGACGTCCCTCGTGGGCGGCGCCATCTTCCTCCTGGTCGCCGACACGGTCGCGCGCAACGTCGTGGCGCCGGCGGAGCTGTCCGTCGGTGTGATCACCTCGTTCTGTGGCGCGCCCTTCTTCGTCTATCTCCTCCGCACGCGCTACCGGGGCACGCTGTGACCGCGCTCGCCGAGTTCCGCGCCGTCGGCTTCGCGTATCCCGCGTCGGCGAAGTACCGCGCGCGCCCGTTCAGGCTTGCGAATCTCTCCTTCGCGATCGCGCCGGGCGAGATCGTCGGCGTCATCGGTCCGAACAGCTCCGGCAAGACCACGCTGATCCGGCTCCTCACGCGCGTGCTCGAACCCGGAGAAGGCGAGATCGCGCTCGAGGGCAAGCGACTCCGCGACTGGGGACGTGCAGCGCTCGCGCGCCGAATCGCCGTCGTCCCACAGGGCGTATCGCGGGACTTTCCGTTCACGGTCGAGGAGTTGGTGCTGATGGGTCGCTACCCGCACGCCCCCGGGCGCTACTTCGAGAATCCGGCGGACGTGCGAGCCGCGCGCGCCGCGATGGACGCGACAGGCGTGCTCGACCTCGCGCCGCTGGCGCTCGCGTCGCTCGGCGGCGGCGAGACCCAGCGGGCGATCATCGCACGGGCGCTGGCCCAGGAGCCGCGCCTGCTCGTGCTGGACGAGCCGACCGCGCACCTCGACCTCCGCTACCAGGCGGAGACGGCCGCGCTCTTGCGGCGCCTCAACCGGCAGCGGGGCCTGACGGTCCTGCTCGTCTCCCACGATCTGAACCTGGCGGCCGAAGTCGCCGATCGCCTGCTGCTGCTCGCCGATGGACGGGTCGCGCGGCTCGGCGCGCCTGCCGAGGTTCTCGACGAGGCGTTGATCGCGTCGGTGTACGGCTGCGCGGTGCGTGTGGACGCGGACGCCGGGACCGGCCCGCCCCGCGTGCGGCTGCTGTACGACCGCGGCGTCGCCGGCCGCGTGTAGGCGGAGGAAAACCGGCATGCGCATCTGCTCGCTGCTGCCGAGCGCAACGGACATCGTCTTGGCCCTGGGCCTCGGCGATCAGCTCGTTGCCGTCACTCACGAGTGTGATCTCCCCCCCGGGCTGCGCGAGGTTCCCGTTATCACGCGCAGCCGCGTCGATCAGGGGCAGGCCAGCAGCCGCGAGATCCACAACCACGTCACGGCGGCTGCCCACAGCGGCAGCAGCATCTACACGCTGGATCAGGCGTTGCTCGAGCGGCTCGAGCCGGACCTGATCCTGACCCAGGAGCTCTGTGAGGTGTGCGCCATCTCGTATGAGGAGGTGGCGAAGGCGGTGCACCGGCTCGATGTCGCGCTGCCGGGCACGCGCACGGTCCTGTCCCTCGAACCGCAGACGCTGGCGGGCATTCTGGAGGCCATCGAGCAGGTCGGCGCCGCCGCGGGCGTTGCGCGCCGGGCTGCTGCCCTGGTGGGGGATTTACGGGCGCGGATCGACCGCGTCGCCACGATCGCCAACGGGGCGAGCCGCCCTCGCGTGTTCGCCATGGAGTGGCTGGACCCGCCGTACACCGCCGGCCATTGGGTGCCAGAAATGATCCGTCTGGCCGGAGGCCGCGACGAGCTGAGTCGCGAGGGCGAGTATTCCGTCGAAGTGTCCTGGACGCGCATCGCTGACTACGACCCCGACGTTCTCGTGCTGATGCCGTGCAGCTTCAGTCTCGCGCACACGCTCGACGAGTTGAGTCGCCTCGCGCTGCCGGACGTGTGGCCCCGGCTGAAGGCCGTGGCATCGGGGTACGCATACGCCGTCGACAGCGCGACGTACTTCAGCCGCTCGAGCCCGCGCACCATCGAGGGGCTCGAGATTCTGGCCGAGATTCTCCATCCCAAGCTGTTCGCGCGAGTATCGGCTCCCGACGCGTGGCAGCGGATCGCGCCCGCCGAGAGGAGGTGAGAGCCCAGGGTATCGAATCAAGAGCGTCCCGGATCCAGGGAAGCTGGTGAGGCCTTGGGTAAAGGCCGAAGCCGGCACGGTCCCGCCACTGTGAGTGGGGAGGGCCGTCTCGTTCCGCTACGGCGGAGCCACTGTCCGTCAGGCACGGATGGGAAGGTAGGGACGGTTTCGCGGATCCACGAGTCAGGAGACCTGCCCGGGACAAGGCGTCCTACCCTTTCGCGGAAAAGGAGGGGAGCAGTGAAGCGACGACTGGTTCCGATGATTCTCGTGGGTCTCACGGTGGCGGCGCCCGGTGCGGCGCAGGAAGCGAAGAAGCTGGAGCCGGTGGTGGTCACGGCGACGAAGATCGAGACGCCTGCCGAGGAAATCGGCGCGAGCGTGAGCGTCGTCACGGAGGACGACTTCCGCACGTACCACTACGCCACGGTGGACGAGGCCCTGCGGCGCGTCCCCGGCGTGGAGATCCGACGCTCGGGCACCCTCGGGAAGACGTCGTCCATCACCATCCGCGGCGCCAACTCGAGCCAGGTCCAGGTGCTCGTCGACGGCGTCCGGGTGAAGAGCACGACGCTCGGCCAGGCCGAGCTGTCCGACCTCTCGCCCGATCTGATCGAGCGCATCGAGGTGATCCGCGGTCCGCAGTCCACGCTCTACGGCGCGGACGCGATCGGCGGCGTGATCAACATCATCACCAAGAAGGGCAAGGGGCCCTTCTCCGGGCATTTCTCGCAGGAGGCCGGCAACTACGACACGTACGCGACGCGCACGAGCCACGGCGGGAGCTATGGGATCTTCGACTACTCGTTCTCGGCGTCGCACCTCGAGTCGAACGGCCACTTCAAGAACGACGACTCGGAGCAGAACGCCGTCAACACGCGCCTCGGCCTGGTCCTGCCGGGCAACAGCTCGGTGAGCTATACGCTCCGCTACAACCGGACGAACACCGGGCTCCCGGTCAAGTTCGTCTCCACGAACTTTGGCCCCCTGCCGATCGACCCGGTCATCGACAGCAACAATCGAAACATCAGCGAGACGTACGTGATGGCGCTCGCGGGCCACACGCAGCCGGTCACGTGGTGGGAGAGCGACCTGCGCCTCGGGCGCTACACGAACACGATCACGTTCATCGATCTCCCGGACATGGCGGACGAGTGTCCGTTCCCGCCGTGCGAGTTCCCCGGACGCTTCAAGGTCGAGCGACGCGAAGCGGAGTGGGTGAACCATTTTCATGTGGGCAAGTGGTCCACCAGCTCGTTCGGCCTCGAGTACCGCCGTGAAGAGGGCCTGAGCCTGGGCTCTTCCCCCTTCGAGGCGAACAGCGAGACCACGTCGGGATTCTTCCAGGAGCAGCTCAGGTTCTTCGACCGGCTCTTCATGACGACGGGCGTACGCGTGGAGGGCAACAGCGAGTTCGGTCGGAACCACACCGAGCGCGGCTCGCTCGCCTACGTCGTCAAGGAGTGGGGGACGCGCATCCACGGCGGTGCGGGCTCGGGCTTCCGCGCGCCGAACTTCGACGAGTTGTTCTTCCCGGGCTTCTCCGACCCCACGCTCAAGCCCGAGGTGAGCTTCTCGTGGGACTTCGGTGTGGACCAGAAGCTCTGGAAGGACCGCGCGCGCCTCGGGTTGACGTTCTACCAGAACAACTTCGAGAACCTCATCAGCTTCGTGACGATTCCGACGCCGCCGTTCGTGAAAGGCGTGAACTCTGGCAAGGCCCGCGCGAACGGCATCGAGTTCACCTCCGAGGTGGACGTGCTCGACAACCTCGTCGCGTCGCTCAACTACACCTACACGAACAGCCTGGTCCTCGCGACCCGCCATCCGATCCCGCGCGAGCCGGAGCATCGGTGGAACATCGGCCTGACCTGGGAGCCGATCCGGCGGCTCTCGCTCTTCAGCCAGGTCCACGTGGTCACGCAGCAGTTCGACCCGAACGGCGGCGGCGTTTTCAACCGCGGCCACACGCGCGTGGACATCGGCGGCACCTATCGTCTCTTCAACCGCTACGCCTTCATCCAGTCGGTGGACTTGACCGCCCGCATCCAGAACCTCCTGAACGAGGGGTACGCCGAGGTGCGTGGGTTCCCGGCGCTCGGCATCAACAGCCTCGCGGGTCTCCGGGTAGCGTTTTGATCGACGGCGTCGAGGTGACGGTGGACCGCGAGGCCGTGGTGGTGACGGCGGGCGAGGCGCTCGCCGTCGTCTCCTCGGCGGTCGTCGGCGGCGGCCTCACCTCGGCGCGCACGATCCTGAACCTGCACGTGCCAAAGAGCCTCCGGCTCGAGGAGGTGGACGCAACGGTGACGGCCTACGCCGACCGCCGACGGGTCCCGGCGCCCTGGGTCGGCCTCCTAACCTCGGCGTGGACGGAGAAGGCGTGCCTGGCCGAGGCCGAGGCCGACGGCATCCATGCCCTCGCCGTCGTCACGGTCGGGCTGTCGAACCGCGTGGCGGCGGGTCTTGAGCGGGCGGCCGTGTGGTCGCCAGCGACGATCAACACGATCGTGGTGGTGGACGCCGTCGCCGAGCCGGCGGCGCTCGTCAACGCGATCATCACGGCGACGGAGGTGAAGACGCTCGCGCTGACGGCGGTGGGCGTACGCTGCGCCGACGGCCGGCTCGCGAGCGGCACGTCCACCGACGCCGTCGTCGCCGCGGCGACCGGGCGTGGCCCGCGCTGCCGCTTCGGCGGGCCTGTCAGCGAGCTTGGCGCGGTCGTCGCACGCGCGGTCAGGGAGGCGCTGAGCCCGGGCATCGATCGCTGGCTCGAGGAGCATCGGTGAAGCCCCGGGCACCTTTCTCGGGCCACCCACGGGCCGCGCCGGGCTCGCGGACCCCGCTACAATGACGCGGCCCCGCAGGCTCGTGACGCTCAGCGCCTCGCTCGCGCTCCATAGCGGCGTCCTGCTCGCCGTTCTGCTCGCCGTCAGCGGGGAGACCGAGCTCGGCGCGCTCTTCATCGACCTCACCGAGAGCGCCGTGCCCGAGGCCGCGGCCAGCAATGCGGCGACGTCGACCCCAGCGGCGGCCGGGCGCGGCGGGGCGCGCGCTGTCCGCTCGATCGCGACCGCACGTTTAGCGCCAACGCCCCCAGTATTGCGAGGCGCTGCCGAGCCGTCGCCCGCCGCCGAGCCCGCATCTTCTCGCAGCCCCGGTGCGGCGTCGTCCCCGCCGCCTCCGTCCCTGACCTCGCCCGAGCTCCTTGCGGCATCCGGGCCCGACCCGGCGCCGCAAATTGCGGAGTCGGCGGATGCGGCCCCTCACGGAGCCTCCAGCACCGCATCTTCGTCGTCTCTCGCCGGGCACCCGGACGTATCGACGACTCAGGGCGGCATCCCGATGGGCCTGAGCTCGCGCGGTGGTGTTCCTGGCGGCGCCCCCGATGTGAGTCACGGCTTTGCGCTCGCGGTCCCGGGCGGCGGTTCCGTCGGCCCGGGCGGCCCCGGCGCCGAGTACGGCGCGTATCTCGGGGGGCTCCGCCAGCGCATCCAGCAGTCGCTGCGCTACCCGCTCGCCGCGCGCCGTCGTGGGCTCAGCGGAACGGTCCACGTCGAGATCGTCATCAGGCCCGACGGAGTCATTGGTGGAGTCGCCGTCGCCGACTCCTCGTCACACGCGATCCTCGACGATGCCGCCGTCGACACGATCAGGCGCCTGGCGCCGGCGCCGTTTCCCTCCGACGTCCAGCCGCGCACGCTGCGCGTCCGCCTGCCGGTGGTGTTCGCGCTCGAGTAACCGTATCCTCTCGCCATGGTCGTGCGCGAGGTCGACGGGACCGTCACCACCTACGACGAGGTGGACGTCGAGGGCGACCGCGTCGAGCGTCTCCTCACCGAGCTCTTCACGGAGCACTGGGCGGAACTCACTGTGGGTCCGCTCGTCGAGGGCGCCGCGTACGAGATCCGCTTCACGGCGGCGCCGAAGGTGTCGATGCTCGACGGCTACATGACCGTCGACACCGGGGCGTGGCACTTCCACCTCTGCGTCGGCGAGCATCGCGGGACGCGGAGCCCGGACCTGGCGCGGATCCGCCGCGTCGCGCGCTGCGCCTTTTTCACGACCGAGGGCGGCTCGTGCGCGCCGACAACGTGGGGGCTCAGACTCTGGAACGGCCGCGGCGAGCAGATGATCACGATCCTCTTCCCGAGCCCCCACTACGACGAGAAGTGGGAGCGTCTCGAGGAACCCCGCTGGGAGAGGACCGAGCTCTGGCGCGCGCTGCGGCGGCGCTTCGCGAGCGTCGGTTAGATGGCGAGGCAGGCGCCGTGCCTGATGGTCCAGGGGACCGGCTCCGGGGTGGGCAAGAGCCTCCTGACCGCCGCCCTCTGCCGGCTTTTCGCGCGGGCCGGTTACCGCGTGACGCCCTTCAAAGCTCAGAACATGGCGCTCAACGCGGCCGTGGCCGACGGTGGAGAGATCGGGCGCGCTCAGGCGGCGCAGGCCGAAGCGGCGGGCGTCGAGCCGACCGTGGACATGAACCCGATCCTCCTCAAGCCCGAGTCGGACCATCGTTCCCAGGTGATCGTGCGGGGCCGTCCCCTCACGAGCGCCGACTGGGGCGCGTATCGCGAGATGCAGGGAGCACTCCTCGGGATCGTGGCGGAGAGCCTCGAGCGGCTGCGCAGGACCTTCGAGCTCGTGCTGATCGAGGGCGCGGGGAGCCCGGCGGAGATCAACCTGCGCGCGCACGACATCGTCAACATGCGCGTCGCGCGGCTCGCCGACGCGCGCGTGCTGCTCGTCGGCGACATCGACCGGGGCGGCGTCTTCGCCGCGCTGGTGGGGACGCTGGCGCTGCTGGACCCTGCCGACCGCGCGCGCGTGGCCGGCCTGATCGTGAACAAGCTCCGCGGTGATGGCTCGATCCTCACCCCCGGGCTCGACGAGCTGGCCGCGCGCACCGGCGTGCCCGTGCTGGGCGTCGTGCCGTGGATCGACGAGCGGTTGGTGCCGGCCGAGGACTCGCTCGACCTCGAGGCGCTCGCGCTCGGCGACGGCAGCACGGACGCGATCGAGATCGCGGTGGTGCGATTGCCGCGGATCGCGAACTTCGACGACTTCGAGCCGCTCGCCGCCGAGCCGGGCGTGCGCGTGCGCTTCGCCACGACGCCGGCCGCCCTCCGCGCGGCGGACCTCGTGGTGCTGCCCGGCAGCAAGAGCACGATGGCGGATCTCGTCTGGCTCCAGGAGACCGGGCTCGCCGCGGCCGTCGTCGCCGCGGCCTCGGCGGGCCGGCCCGTCCTCGGCGTCTGCGGCGGCTTCCAGATGCTCGGCGAGGGCCTGCGCGATCCCCAGCGGGTCGAGTCCGAGCGGGCGGCCGCGGTCGGGCTCGGCCTCCTGCCGGTCACCACGACCTTCTCGCGCGAGAAGACGACCGTGCGCGTGCGGGCCCGCGTCGCCGCGTCGGGCCTCCTCCGCGGCGCGGCGGGGAGCGAGCTCGCGGCGTACGAGATCCACGCCGGGCGCTCCGAGGTCACGCGATGGGCGCCGCGTCCGTTCACGATCGTCGAGCGCTGCGGCGCTGCGGTCGACGACCCCGAGGGCGCGATGAACGCCCGCGGCAACGTCGTGGGCACGTACCTCCACGGGCTCTTCGCCGACGGGGCGCTCAGGCGGTCGCTGCTCTGCCTCCTCGCCGAGCTCCGGGGGCGACCCGCGGACGCCCGGTGGGGGGCCCCCGACGCCGACCGCTACGAACGCCTCGCCGACATCGTCGGGGGCGCGCTCGACATGCCCGCGATCGCCAAGCTCGCGGGGCTCCCGTTCCCGAGAGCCTGATCCATTCCGCGCGTCTGGGTGTTGCTGGCCGCCATCGCCCTCGATCTCGCCTTCGGCGAGCCCCCGAACCGCGTTCATCCTGTGGCGTGGCTCGGCCGCGCTCTGGCGGCGGGACACCGCCGGCTCTGTCGGGGATCCCGCCGAGCCCTGCTTCTCCGCGGCGCCGGCGTCACGCTCGCCGTCGCCGCGCTCTCGGCCCTCGGCGGCGCGCTGCTTCACGCGCTGGGCGCGAGGCTCGGCATGTTGGGCCTAGCACTGGAGGCGGTCGCCCTGGCGAGTCTCTTGTCGGTGCGCGAGCTCGCCGCCGCCGCGCGGCGCGTCGCCACCCACCTTCGGCGTCGCGATCTCGCCGCGGCCCGCGCGTCGGTCGGGCGTGACCTGGTGAGCCGCCAGACGGACGCGCTCGACCCGGGACGGGTCGCGTCGGCTGCCGTCGAGTCGGTCGCCGAGAACCTGACCGACGCGGCCGTCGCCCCGGCGTGCTTCTACCTCGTCTTCGGTCTCGCGGGAGCGGCCGTCTACCGCGCCGTCAACACGGCCGACGCGATGTTCGGCTACCGCGAGGGGCCGCTCGAGCATTTCGGCAAGGTCGCCGCGCGCCTCGACGACGCGCTGAACTTCCTGCCAGCGCGTCTCGCCGCCTGGACGATCGTGCTGGCGGCGGCGCTCGCCGGAGAGCACCCGCGCGGCGCCCTCGCCGTGATGTGCCGCGATCGGAGCCTCACGGCGAGCCCGAACGCCGGGTGGACGATCGCGGCGATGGCGGGAGCGCTCGGCGTCACGCTCGAGAAGCCCGGCGCCTACCGGCTCGGTACCGGGCCTCTGCCCGACGCCGCGGCGATCGATCGGGCGAACAAGGTCTTTGCGCTGGCCGTCGCCGTGAGCGCGGCCGCGATGGTCGCCGGTGCGGCGCTTCTGCGCAGACTTCTGACGTGACCACCGCGGCCGCGACGCGACGATTTTCAGCCACTTTTTCTTCGCCGGCCCCCAGACCGGATGGGTATCATGCAAGTGAACGCCGCCCGCGCGCGGCATTTTTTTGTCGCGGGGTGAGGCGCCGGGGACGGGCGAATTGCCGATCACGGAGCGACTGACCGAAGGGGTGAGAACGGCGCTCGCAAACGCGGGCCTGCCCGAACCCGAGACGTGCGTGTGGGAGGTCCCGCGCCAGGCGGAGCACGGCGACTACGCCACGAACGTGGCGATGACGCTCGCGCGCGCGGCCCGGCGCCCGCCGCGGCAGGTCGCCGAGCTGATCGTGAAGCACTTTCCGTCGCTCCGCGAGGTCGAGCGGCTCGACGTCGCCGGGCCCGGCTTCCTGAACGTGTTCCTGTCGCCCGCGTGGTGCACGGGTGCCCTCGGCGAGATCCTTGAGGTGGGCGACGCCTACGGTCGCGGCGAGGGTGAGCGCGGCCGCCGCGTCCGGCTCGAGTTCGTCTCCGCGAACCCGACCGGCCCGCTCGTGATCGTCAGCGCGCGCGCGGCCGCCGTCGGCGACTCGCTCGCGCGTCTGCTGCGCGCGCAGGGGGCGCAGGTCACCACCGAGTACTACGTCAACGACGCGGGCACCCAGTTCGAGGCGCTCGCGCGCTCGTTCGAGGCGCGCGTCGCGCAGGAGTTCGGCGAGCCCGCCACGCTCCCCGAGAACGGCTATCCGGGCGAGTACCTGATCGAGCTCGCCCGGGCCTACCGGGAGGAGGGCCGCGCGCGCCCGGTGGGCGCGCCCGAGCGGGAGCGGCTCGAGCACTTCGGGCGGTACGCCGTGTCGCGGATCCTCGAGCAGCAGCGGCGGATCCTGCGCGACTACGGCGTCGAGTTCGACGTGTGGACGTCGGAGCAGCGCGACGTGCGCGACCGGCACCTTCCCGAGAAGGTCCTGGAGGAGCTCGCCGCGCGCAAGCTCACCTACGAGCACGAGGGGGCGCTCTGGTTCCGGTCGTCCGAGCTCGGCGAGGAGGCGGGCGACGACAAGGACCGCGTGCTGCGCCGCTCGACCGGCGAGGCGACGTATTTCGCCGTGGACGTGGCGTACCACCACTATGTGAAGTTCCAGTCTGCCGATCGGGTGATCAACCTCTTCGGGCCCGACCACCACGGCTACGTGCCCCGCATGAAGGCGGCGATGCGCGCGCTCGGGCACCCGCCCGACGCCTTCGAGGTGCTGATCGTCCAGCTCGTGACGCTCCTGCGTGACGGCCAGCCCGTGCGCATGTCCAAGCGCCGGGGCGAGTTCGTGCTGATGGAAGAGCTGCTGGAAGAGGTCGGCCGCGACGCCGCGCGCTTCACCTTCCTCACGCGGCGGCACGACAGCCCGCTGGAATTCGACCTGGCCCTGACCACCCGCCAGTCGGCGGAGAATCCCGTCTACTACGTCCAGTACGCCCGCGCGCGCATCGAGTCCATCTACAAGCAGGCCGCCGAGCAGGGAATCGTCGTGCCGCCGCTCGGCGACATCGACCTCTCGCCGCTCCGCGAGGGCGAGGAGCTCGCGATCATCAAGCGGCTCCTGCAGTACCCGGACGTCGCGAAAGCGGCGGCGCGCGCGCTCGAGCCGCACCGGGTCGCGTATTTTCTCCAGGAGCTCGCCGGGATCTTCCATCCGTACTACAAAAGCCATCGGGTCATCCAGGACGATCGGCGGTTGATGTTCGCTCGGCTCGCGCTGTGCACCGGCGTCGGTCGCGTGATCCGGAACGGCCTCGAGCTGCTCGGCGTCAGCGCCCCGGAGAGCATGTGATGGCGACGCGGGGCAGGCGCGGCGATGGCGTCGGTTCTTTCTTCCTGGTCCTCGGCTGCCTCACGGTCCTCGGCTCCACCTTCGTGCTCGGGTTCGTGGCTGGCCGCGGCTGGCCGAGCATCCCCTTCAGCCTCACCCGGAGCGCGGCGGCCGACAAGGCTTCCAAGGACAAGGCCGATCGGCGTGCGCGCGCTCCCGAGCCGACGCCGACGTTCACGTTCTATGAGGCCCTCACGGCACCGCTCACGTCGCCGCCGCAGGCCAAGCCGCCCAAGCCCACGCGCGTCGAGAAGACCGAGCCCGCGCCGCAGCAGGTACCGGCCCCGCCCGTGCCGTCCGCCGCGCCACCGCCGGCCGCATCCGTCGAGACGCCGCCGCCCGCGGCGAAGGACGACCGGTTCACCGTGCAGTTCGGCGCGTACGAGACGCGGGGACCCGCCGAGACGCTGCGCGCGCGGCTCGCCGCGGCGGGTTACGATGCGTACATCGTGGAAGGTGACGGACCGGGCCGCACGCGCTTCCGCGTCCGCGTGGGCGCGTTCGCGACGCGGGAGGCCGCGCAAGAGTTCGCGGCCCGGATCGCCGCCGAGCGGTCGGTCTCGACGTTCGTCACCACGCGCTGACCATGAGCGGGTCCCGGCTGGGCCGGATCCTGGTGAGCGAGGCGGAGCTCAACGCGCGCGTCGGCGAGCTCGGGCGGGCGATCGCACGCGACTACGCGGGAGAGAGCCCGATCCTGGTCGGCGTGCTGCAGGGCGCCTTCCTCTTCATGGCCGACCTGATCCGCGCGATCCCCATCGACCTCACGACCGACTTCATCGGCGTGTCGAGCTACGCGAGCGGCGGCAAGCCCTCGGGGCAGGTCAGGCTCGTCTCCGATCTCTCGATGCCGATCGAGGGACGGCAGGTGCTCATCGTCGAGGACATCGTGGACACGGGGCTGACGCTCTCCTACCTCAAGCGAAACCTCGAGGCCCGCCACCCCAAGCGCATCCAGACGTGCGTCCTCGTCGACAAGATCGAGCGCCGACAGGTGGAGATCGAGCTCGACTACGTGGGCTTCACGATCCCCAACGTCTTCGTCGTCGGCTATGGGTTCGACTACGGCGGGCTCTATCGGAACCTCCCGTACATCGCCGAGCTCGAAGCCGCCTGAGCGCCGCGGCGTGTCCTTTGAAAGCCGATGCTATAATGGCCAGGGATGAACCAGGTGTACAAGAACCTCGCGCTCTGGATGGTGATTGGCCTCATCGTCATCCTCCTGTTCACGGTCTTCCAGGGCGCGCAGCAGGGCGGGCAGGAGCAGCCTAACTTCTCGGAGTTCCTCAAGGCCGTCGACCAGGGCCGCGTGGACTCGGTCGTGATCCGCGGCAACCACGTCACGTACTCGCTCAAGGACTCGGCGCAGATGCTGCGGACCTACATCGTCGAGTACCCCGAGCTCATCAAGACGCTGAAGGACCGGGGTGTTCGTATCGCGGTGAAGCCCCCCGACGCGAACCCGTGGTACGCGATCTTCCTCCAGTGGGTGCCGATGCTCCTCTTCATCGGCGTCTGGATCTTCTTCATGCGCCAGATGCAGGGAGGCGGCGCGAAGGCGCTGTCGTTCGGCAAGGCGCGCGCGCGGCTCATCTCGGAGAAGCAGAACAAGGTCACCTTCCAGGACGTGGCCGGGGTCGATGAGGCCAAGGAGGAGCTGCGGGAGATCATCGACTTCCTCAAAGACCCGCAGAAGTTCCAGAAGCTCGGCGGCAAGATCCCGAAGGGCGTGCTGCTCGTCGGTCCGCCCGGAACCGGCAAGACGCTGCTCGCCAAGGCGATCGCCGGTGAGGCGAACGTCCCGTTCTTCTCCATCTCGGGCTCGGACTTCGTCGAGATGTTCGTGGGCGTCGGCGCCTCGCGCGTGCGCGACCTGTTCGAGCAGGGCAAGAAGCACGCGCCCTGCATCATCTTCATGGACGAGATCGACGCGGTCGGTCGCCACCGCGGCGCTGGCCTCGGCGGCGGCCACGACGAGCGCGAGCAGACCCTGAACCAGCTCCTGGTCGAGATGGACGGCTTCGAGACCAACGAGGGCGTGATCCTGATCGCCGCGACGAACCGCCCGGACGTGCTCGACCCGGCGCTGCTCCGGCCGGGCCGCTTCGACCGGCAGGTCGTCGTGCCGCGGCCGGACGTGAGGGGCCGCGAGGAGATCTTGCGCGTCCATTCGCGGCGCATCCCGCTCGCGCCCAACGTCGAGCTGAAGGTCCTCGCGCGCGGGACGCCCGGCTTCTCGGGCGCCGACCTCGCCAACCTCGTCAACGAGGCGGCGTTGCTCGCGGCGCGCCAGAACAAGAAGCTCGTCGAGATGGTCGACTTCGAGAACGCGAAAGACAAGGTCTTGATGGGCGTCGAGCGACGCTCGATGATCATCTCGGACGCCGAGAAGCGGACGATCGCCTACCACGAGGCGGGCCACACGCTGGTCGCCGACTTCCTGCCTGGCACCGACCCGGTGCACAAGGTGACGATCATCCCGCGCGGCCGTGCGCTCGGGCTCACGCAGCAGCTGCCGCTCGACGACAAGTACAACTACTCCAAGGAGTACCTGCTCAACCGCATCACGATCCTCCTCGGCGGGCGCGCCGCCGAGGAGATCGTTCTCCACCAGCAGACTACGGGCGCCGGCGATGACCTCGAGAAGGCGACGGAGATGGCGCGCAAGATGGTCTGCGAGTGGGGCATGTCCGAGAAGCTCGGGCCGCTCACCTTCGGCAAGAACGAGGAGCACATCTTCCTCGGGCGCGAAGTGGCTCGATCCAAGGACTACAGCGAGGACACGGCGCTCATGATCGACTCGGAGATCAAGCGCATCGTGCTCGAGGCCGCCATCCGGGCCCGCCAGATCATCGACGAGAACATCGAAAAGCTCCACGCGCTTGCCCGCGCGCTCCTCGAGCGCGAGTCGCTCGACGGCGAGGAGATCGCGCGCATCCTCCGCACCCGGCCCTTCCAGGAAGCCGCTGCCCCGGCGTAGCGGCGGACGGCCCGATTTGTCCCCGGGTCGAGCCGCTCTCGGAGACGTCACCGTCGGCGCCGGCCTGCCCGTCGCCGTCGTGGGCGTCCTGAACCTGAGTCCCGAATCCTTCCACGCGGGCTCGGTGCATACCCGGAGCGAGGACCTCCTCGGCGCGGCGCTCGCGATGGTGGAGGCCGGCGCAGCGCTGATCGACGTCGGCGCCCGCTCGACCGCGCCCTACCTCGACACCGAGATCAGCGAGGCGGAAGAACGCGACCGTCTCGCCTGGGCGGTCGAGCTGCTCGCCCGCAAGGTCCCCGTGCCGATCTCCGCGGACACCGCGCGCGCGGCGTCCGCCCGGGCCGCGCTCGAAGCCGGCGCGCGCGTCATCAATGACGTCTCCGGCCTCCGCGACCCCGCCGTCGCCGCGCTCGTCGTCAAGCACCACGCGAGCGTCATCCTCATGTCCTCGCCGGATCGCGGTGGCTCCGGGGGGGGCGGGGCGGGGTCGTCGAGATCCGTTCCCGCCGCGTCGAATGCGGACGTCACGGCGCCGTGGTGGAGCCCAGCCGCGACGGGTCAGGCGGACGCCGCCCGCGTGATCGAGCGACCCCGCCCCGCCCCCCCCGGACTCCCCGTAGATCCAGTCGTGCACGTGAAAGCGCTGCTGGCGGCGGCGCTCGAGCGGGCGCGGGCCGCGGGGATCGCGGAAGCTCGGATCGTCGTCGATCCTGGGATCGGGTTCTTCCGTCACGAAGGCATGCCCTGGCACGAATGGGACGTCCGCGTGCTGGCCGAGCTTCCCGCGCTCCGCCAGCTGGGGCGGCCCGTCTGCGTCGGCGTGTCGCGGAAGTCGTTCATCGGCGCGCTCACGGGCCGCGCGCGCGCCGAGGAGCGGCTGGCCGGGTCGCTCGCCGCGACGGCGATCGCCGTCTGGAACGGCGCGGCGCTGATCCGCACCCACGATGCGGCCGAGACGCTCGACGCCATCCGCGTGGCCGAGCGCCTCAGGGGGAAGGCGGCGCCGTGAGCGACCGGCTCGCCGCCTTCCGCTGGCGCGACGCCCTCGACATCCTGCTCGTCGCGATCGTGCTCTACCGCGCCTTCGTCATGTTCCGCGGTACGCGCGCCGTGCAGATGATGATCGGGCTCGGTGGGCTCGCGGCCGCCTCGCTCCTGGCGCGGCAGCTCGAGCTCTACAGCACCGAGTGGCTGCTCGACAACTTCTGGTCGTTCTGGGTCATCGCCCTCGTCGTGCTCTTCCAGCCCGAGCTCCGGCGCGCGCTCGCGAGCCTGGGCCAGGGGCGCGTCGGCCAAGCCCTGCTCGGCGCGTCGGGCGAGGAGCGCGCAAATGTGATGGACGAGATCGGGAGCGCGGTGGAGTCGCTGTCGGCGCGGCGCATCGGCGCGCTGCTCGTCCTGGAGCGCGGCACGGGGCTCCGCCAGTACGCCGAGCTCGGCGTGCCGCTCGACGCCCAGGTGTCCGCCGACCTTTTGGTGAGCGTCTTCCTGCCCTACTCACCGCTCCACGACGGCGCCGTGTTCATCCAGGGGACGCGCATCGCCGCGGCGGGCTGCTTCCTCCCGCTCTCGCGAAACCTCCAGGTGGGCCGCGCGCTCGGCACGCGGCACCGGGCGGCGCTCGGGATCACCGAGGAGACGGACGCGATCGCGATCGTCGTCTCCGAGGAGACCGGGCGGGTCTCGCTCGCGGTCGAGGGCCAGATGGATTCCCCCGTGGAGGCGGGGAGCCTCCGCCAGCGCCTCCTCGCGCTGCTCGGCGGAACCCCGGCGCCGGCGGGTCGCGCGTCGTTCTGGCTCGCGCTGCGCCGCCTCTTGCCGCTCCCGGGCAAGCACGCCTGATTGGGCGCCTGAATGGTGCGGCGCCTGCTCGCCAACTGGGAGCTGAAGCTCCTGTCGGTCGTGATCGCCTTCGCTCTCTGGCTCGTGGTCGTGGGCGGCGGCAAGAGCCAGCTCGCCGTCGCCGCCGTCGTCGAGTACACCGGCCTCGACGGCGACCTCGTGCTCGTCGGGCGGCCCCGCGACACCGTCGACGTCGAGCTCGAGGCCGCGCGCTGGGCCGTCACCCGTCTCACGCCCGGCGCCGTCCGGGTGCGCGCCAGCCTGAGCGGGATGCGCGAGGGTGAAAACGTCGTGGCCCTCTCACCCGACCTGGTGCAGACCCCGCCGGGGGTCGTGGTGAGGCGGGTCACGCCGGCCCGCCTCCAGGTAAGGCTGGCCGGCGCCGTCGCCAAGACGCTGCGGGTGGTGCCCCAAATCCGGGGCACCCCCGAGCCCGACCATGCGATCCTCCGTGTGGCCGTCGAGCCAGCCACTGTGCAGGTCAAGGGTCCTCGCTCTACAATCGAGGGACGGACGGCCGTGGAGACCGTCCCGGTCGACATCGCTGGACGGCACGAGACCGTCACGCAGAGTGTAGGGCTCGTGCTGCCCGAGTCCATGTACCTGACGGACCAGCAGAGGGTGCTGGTCACCGTCGAGATCAGCCGGAGGAGCCGATGACGCGGGGACCATGGGAGGGGACGAGCCGGTGACGCGCCTGTTCGGGACCGACGGTATCCGCGGCGTCGCCAACGAGGAGCCGCTCACGCCCGACCTCGCGTTCCGGGTCGGGCGTCAGCTCGTCGCGACGCTCGCGCTCGAGCACGGGACCGACCGCGTGCGGCTCGTCATCGGACGCGACACGCGCCTGTCGGGGCCACTCCTCGAGGCCGCGCTCGTCGCGGGGCTGCTCTCCGCAGGCGCCGAGTGCTACGCGGCCGGTGTGCTCCCGACCCCGGCGATCGCGCTCCTCACGAAGAAGCTCGGCGCCCACGGTGGCATCGTGCTCAGCGCGTCCCACAACCTGTTCGAGGACAACGGCATCAAGCTGTTCTCCTCGGAGGGCACCAAGTTCCCCGACGCCTGGGAGAACGCGATCGAGCAGCGCCTCCAGGGCGACGACAGCGCGCCGCGCGCGCGGGGCGCCCGGATCGGCCGGCTCATCGCCCACACGCGCGCGGAGGCCGAGTACGTCGAGTTCCTCTGCGGGTGCTTCCCGCTCGACCTCTCCGGCCTCACGGTCGCGCTCGACTGCGCCCACGGCGCGACCTACCGCGTGGCGCCGCGCGTCTTCCGGCGCCTCGGTGCCCGCGTTCTCACGATCGGCACCCGCCCGGACGGCACGAACATCAACGCCGAGAGCGGGGCGCTCCACCCGGAGCGTCTGCAACGGATGGTGCGCGCGAAGCGCGCGTCGGTCGGCTTCGCTTTCGACGGCGATGGCGACCGGCTGATCTCCATCGACCACACGGGCGAGATCCGCGACGGCGACTACGCACTCGCCATCGCCGGCCGGCACTTCGCCCCGCGCGGCCGGCTCAAAGGGAACGTCATCGTCACGACCGTGATGGCCAATCTCGGCCTGGACCAGGCACTCCAGTCCGCCGGCATCCGCGTCGTCAAGACCCAGGTGGGCGACCGCTACGTGCACGAGGAGATGGAGCGCCTCGGCGCGAACCTCGGCGGCGAGCAGTCCGGGCACCTCCTGTTCCTCGACCACTCGCCCGCGGGTGACGGCATCCTCTCGGCGCTCGCCCTGCTCAGCGTCGCGGCCGAGACGGGCGAGACGCTCGCATCGCTCGCCGGGTGCCTCTCCAAGTTCCCTCAGGTCCTCCGCAATGTCGCCGTGAGAGTGAAGCCCCCGATCGAGTCCCTCACCGGGCTCGCCGAGCGCGTAGCGGCGTTCGAGCGCGAGATGAACGGCGCCGGGCGCATCCTCATCCGCTACTCGGGCACGGAGCCCCTGGCGCGCGTGATGGTCGAGGGAGCCGACGGTGCGCGCGTAGGCGCCATGGCGGAGGAGCTCGCCGGGCTCATCCGGGCCCAGATCGGTGAGTGAGCCGAGATGCGGATCAACGGCATCGGCGTGGACCTCGTCAACATCCCACGCATGCGCGACGTGATCGACCGCTGGCAGGACCGATTCCTGCAGCGCGTCTTCACCGAGCAGGAGATCGCGTACTGCCGCGCGCGGCGCGACCCCGTGCCGCACTTCGCCGCGCGCTTCGCCGCCAAGGAGGCCGCGCTCAAGGCGCTCGGCACCGGGCTCCGGCTGGGCGTGAGCTGGCGCGAGCTGGAGGTGCGGCGCGAGGGGGGCCAGGCGCCGACACTGGTGCTCACCGGGCGCTCGCGCGAGCTCGGGCTGGCCCGGGGCGGGAACCGTGTGCTCTTGACGCTCAGCCACGAAGGGGAGTACGCGCTCGCCCAGGCGATGCTCGTGGACGATGATCCGACGACCGACGCGGCTCGCGCGACTTCTTAGCGTGGCGACGGGCCCACTCATCCTGTGCGGCTGCGCCACGCGCACGGTGGTCTTCGACACGGACGCCTCGCGCGGTGCGATCACCTCCCGGCCCGGTCGCCCGGGGTCGGTGATCGCGGCGCCGCACGGCACCTCGGATGTGCGCACCGGCGACATCGCCGCCGACCTCGCGCAGCGCACCGGCTTCGGTGTCGTGATCGCCACCGGCTTCTCGATCGAGCCGGACACGCGGGAGCGCGCCGGCCGCCGCTACCAGGTGAACCGCCCCATGGAAGGCGTCCCCGGTCGGCCGCCATCGGAGGAAGCCACCACGGACCGCGCGCAGGAGATCTACCAGGCGTACGAGCAGCGGGTGCGCGAGGTCGCGCAGGGGGCGCTCCGGCTTCTCGTCGAGATCCACGGCAACAACCACCGGGACGCTGCAGGGCGGATCGAGATCGCGACCGTCGGTGTCGACCGCGAGCTGGCCTTCTACCTGCGCACGCTGCTCGTGTTCATCCGTGACGCCCACCTCGGGGCTCACGTCGAGGCCAGGTACCTCGACGTCGTGATCGAGCCCGCGGACACGCTCCGCTACGCGGCCTCGGGCGCCAAGCGCGTCGGAATCCTGCGAGTGCCGGAGCGCGCCCTCCACATCGAGCTGCCGAAGGCCGCCCGCACGGAGTGGCGCGAGGTTTATACGGCGGTCCTTGCCGACTTCCTCCTCCAGGCCGCCGCCGACGACCCGGGACGGTAACCGCCGTGCAGGGGATCTTCACGGCGGAGGAGATGCGGCGTCTCGACGCGCGCGCCATCGCCGAGCTCGGCATCTCCGGCGCGACGCTCATGGAGAACGCCGGCCGCGGCGCCGCCGAGGCGATCCGGGCGCGGCTCGAAGACCTCAAGGCGCGCAGCGGCGCGCGTGTGGTCATCGTCTGCGGCAAGGGCGGCAACGGCGGCGACGGCTTCGTCGTCGCGCGCTGGTTGAGGAAATGGGGGGCGCGGGTGGAGGTCCTGCTCGCGTTTCCCGAGGACGAGATCCGCGGCGACGCGGGGGAGAAGCTCCGCGAGCTGAAGCGAAGCGGCGTACGGCCGTGGCTCGTCGAGGACCTCGAAGCCGCCGAGGAGACCCTCGCGCGTGCGGACGTGATCGTCGACGCGCTTCTCGGCACAGGCTCGCGTGGCGCCCCTGAAGGGCGCGTCGCGCGCCTCATCGAGCTGATCAACGCGAGCGGCCGGCCGGTTGTCGCGCTCGACATCCCGTCGGGCATCTCCGCCGATGGCGACGCGCCGGCAGGGCCGGCGGTCCGCGCGCTCCTCACGCTGACGTTCGCCGGGGTCAAGCGCGGCCTCGTCACCGGGCCCGGCGCCGCGCTGGCCGGGCACATCGAGGTCGTGCCGATCGGGATACCGTCCGAAGAAGTCCTGCGTGGGGTGACGACGTTTCTGCTGGAGGCGGACGACATCGAGCCCCACTTCCCGCCGCGCCCGCGCGACGCCCACAAGGGAAGCTACGGACACCTGCTCGTCGTCGCGGGCTCGCTCGGCAAGACCGGCGCCGCGGCGCTCGCGGCGACGGCCGCGCTGAGGGCGGGCGTCGGCCTCGTGACCGTGGCGACGCCAGCGAGCCAGCAGCCCGTCGTCGCCGGCCTCGTCCTAGAAGCGATGACCGAGCCCCTGCCCGAGACCGGCGCGCGCACGCTCGCGCTCAAGGCGCGCGAGGTCGTCACCGAGCTCGCGGCGGCGCGCGATGCGCTCGCGCTCGGGCCGGGGATCGGGCTCGACGAGGAGACGGGAGCGGCGACGCGCGCGCTCACCGCCGAGGTCACGAAGCCGATGGCGATCGACGCCGACGGCCTCAGCGCGCTCGCCGGTCACCTGGACGTGCTCCGCTCCGCGCCGGCGGCGCGCTGCCTCACGCCGCACCCGGGGGAGATGGCGCGCCTGCTCGGAGGCTCCGTGGCCGACGTCCAGCGTGACAGGCTCGAGACGGTCCGTCAGTTCGCCACGCGCCATCGTGTCCACGTCGTCCTCAAGGGGGCCTGGAGCGCGCTCGGCGATCCCGAGGGGCGCGTCTTCGTGAACCCGACCGGGAATCCGGGGATGGCGAGCGGCGGGACCGGCGATGTCCTCACGGGGCTCCTCGGCGCCTTCCTGGCGCGCGGCATGGCGCCCGGCGCCGCCCTCCAGTCCGCCGTCTACCTGCACGGGCTCGCGGGCGACGTCGCCGCCGAGCGCGTCGGCGAAGAGGCGCTGATCGCCGGCGATGTCATCGCGGCGCTCCCCGAGGCGTTCAAGAGGCTCGGTGGCGATCACGACTGAGCTTCGCACGACGAGCGCGGAGCAAACCGAGGCCGCGGGCGAGCGGCTGGCGGCGGCGCTCGGGCCCGGCGACGTCGTCGCCCTCGTGGGCGAGCTGGGCGCTGGGAAGACCTGCTTCATCCAGGGGGTCGTGCGCGGGCTCGGCGCCACGACACGGGCGACGAGCCCGACCTTCGTCCTGATCAACCAGTATCGGGGCCGCGTGCCCATCTACCACGTGGACGCCTATCGCACCCAGAATCTCGGCGAGCTCTTGGACGTCGGGGTCGCCGAGCTCCTGAGCAGCGACGGCGTGACGATTGTGGAGTGGGCGGAGAAGCTCCTGCCGCTCCTGCCGTCAGGCACGATCGAGGTCAGGATCGCCGGCGTCGGCGACGAGCCGCGCACGATCACGATGCGCCGGCTCGACCTCGCGCGGTGAGCCGACGCTCGGATCAAGCGGGTGACGGAGCCTGGCCGGCCGGAGGCGACCCTGACGACAGGACCCGCTGTCGTGCGCTGGTCGCTCACGAGTAATCCCGACTAGGCGGGGAGGGACGCGAGCAGGAGCCAGCCCAGGAGCAGCGTCACGAGCGTGAGGGGCACACCCACCTTGCAGTATTCGACAAACCCGATCTCGACGTGCGCCAGCCGTGCGGTCTCGACCACGATGAGGTTGGCGACGGACCCGAGGATCGTGAGATTGCCGGCGAGCGTCGAGGCCATGGCGAGGACGAGCCAGGCGCGCCGCGAGTCGGCGAACGAGGCGATGAGCGGCTTGAAGAGCAGGACCGCCGGGACGTTGGAGACGAGGTTCGAGAGCACGGCGGTGACGGCCGTGAGCACGGCCGGGCGGTGGAGATTCGCCGCCGCCGCCCAGTGCAGGAGGACGCCCATGATCCCCGAGTGCTCCAGCCCCTCCGTAATGACGAACAGGCCGGCGAACAGGACGAGCAGCCCCCAGTTGACCTCGCGATAGACCTTCTCCGGCTTCACGCGCCGCGTGAGGAGCGTGCAGCCGGCGCCCGCGATGGCGACGATCGCGATCGGCGCGCCGGCAAGGAACGCGACCAGCATCACGGCGACCGCGGCGATCGTCTTCAGCATGAGCGGGTAGTGGATCGCCATCCGCGTGTCCGGGACGATCTCGAGGGGGCTGTGCGGGAGCTGGCGACGGTACACGAGCCAGACGACGAGGAAGACGCATGCGAGCCCGAGGGCCGCCACCGGCGCCTCGCGAGCGAGAAAGCTCCGGTAACTGATCCCCGAGAAGCTGCCGACGAGCATGTTCTGGGGGTTCCCGGTGAGCGTCGCGACGCTCCCGACGTTGGCCGCCGTCGCGAGCGCGATCAGGTACGGCACCGGCGGCAGCCCGAGTTGGCGCGTCGCTCCGAGCACGACGGGCGCCAGGACGAGGCAGACGACGTCATTCACGAAGAAAGCGGAGAGGACGCCGGAGGCGACGATGACGGCCGCGAGCAGGCCGCGCGGCGTCCGGGCGCGCCGGAGCGTCCATGTCGTCACGAGGTGGAAGAACCCGGAGAGACGCAGGTAGGCGGTGACGATCATCATCCCGAACAGGAGGACGAGCGTCGGCGCGTCCACGGCGGCGACCGCGTCCGGCCAGGGGAGCGCGCCCGAGGCGACCATCGCTGCGGCACCGATGATCGCCACGCCCGTGCGGTCGACGCGGAAGGGAGGCACGCGCCCGAGCCCGAGTCCGACGTAGGAGGCCACGAAGGCAGCGACCGCGATCGCCCGACTCCACTCGCCGCCGGCCATACTCGAAGCATACATGCGCGGGTGCGGCGCGGCCTGCTAAAGCCATTCAG
>Ga0209690_1000008_pt1 | contig 110002 bp, 98 predicted proteins | sample GraSoiAngelo_150_FD_186164 | JGI IMG/M metagenome (GOLD analysis project Ga0209690, IMG submission 186164) | Grasslands soil microbial communities from the Angelo Coastal Reserve, California, USA - 14_1009_09_40cm (SPAdes) (version 2) | ecosystem: Environmental > Terrestrial > Soil > Grasslands... | reverse complement strand
ATACGCAACCCCCCAGGGCGCCAGCCCGACGCAGGCCGGCACCTACTACTGGGTGGCCGCCTACTCCGGCGACTCCAACAACAAGGAAGCCAAGAGCGGCTGCGCCGATGAGCCGGTCGTGATCGGCCAGGCCTCGCCGGCGATCACAACCACCCAGGACCCGGCCGCGGGCACGGTCGGCGAGACCTTCAAGGACGAGGCCAAGCTCAGTGGCCTCTTCGGCGCGCACCCCACGGGCACGATCAGCTGGAAGCTCTACTCCAACAAGAGCTGCGAGGCCTCCGAAGGCGGCCTGGTGGCCTCCGACGGCCCCGTCTCGGTCTCCGGCGACGGCGAATACGCAACCCCCCAGGGCGCCAGCCCGACGCAGGCCGGCACCTACTACTGGGTGGCCGCCTACTCCGGCGACTCCAACAACAAGGAAGCCAAGAGCGGCTGCGCCGATGAGCCGGTCGTGATCGGCTCTGTGCCCGTCCCGCCGCCGGCAGTCCACGCGCTTGCTGCCCAGGTCATCTCCGGCCTGGCGGCACCCCACGGCCCGGCGGCATGCGTGGCGCGCACAACCCCGGTCTTCGTCACGGGACGCCAGATCGTCTCGGCCACGTTCTACCTGGACGGGCGCAAGGTCAAGACCCTCACCAAGGCGGACAAGACCGGGCGCTACGGGATCAAGGTCAAGGCAGGCAAGCTCCGCTTCGGCGTGCACCGGGTGACGGTCGTCGTGGTCTACGCGCCCAGCAGCCAGACCAAGCCGAAGACGCTCCGCGTGCTGATCTTCCGCTGCCGCCCGCCTCGGCCCAAGTTCACGGGCTGAGGCACCGGGCACGGGCGCATCGAGCGGGGCCATGAGTGCCGGTAGGCGACACCTGGCGCTGGCGGGCGGCATGATCGCGCTTGCTCAGGCCATCGCGTTCGCACCTGGCGCGCTGGCGTCCTCGGGCACCGAACAGCCGGCGCCTCGCCCAGCACCGTCGACGATCGCCACGCCGACACCGCAAACGACGTCGCCGCCGACGCCCGAACCAGCACCTGCGCCCGCGCCGCAGCCGTCCAAGCCAGTGGTCCTCTCGAACGAGGGTACGCTGACCACGTGGGCCCACCCGGTGGCGGAAGTGAGCATCCGCGCACAGCCGCTGGCGAAGTCGCGCACGATCGCGCGCACCCGCCTGGCGACCGAGGACGGCTATCCCGAGGTCTACCTGCTGCTGTCGAGCTTCACCGACGCCCACGGCGATGTGTGGGTGCGCATGCGCGTACCCGGGCGACCGAACGGTCGCATCGGCTGGGTCTCGCGCGAAGCGCTCGGGGAATTCCGCGTCACGCGCTGGCTGCTCCAGGTCAGCCTCAGCGCGCGGCGGATCAAGGCTTTCTACAAGGGCAAGCTGCGCTTCAACTATCCAGTCGGCGTGGGCAAGCCGAGCACGCCAACACCGCCGGGACACTTCTGGATTCGCGAGATCTTCAAGCTCAGCAGCCGCAGCAACCCATACTGGCCCTACGCGATCGGGACCTCGGACTACTCGAGGCTGACGGACTGGCCCGGCGGTGGCGTCGTTGGCATCCATGGCGACTTCGGCGAACCGCAACTGATACCCGGCGACCCCTCGCACGGCTGCATGCGCCTGCGCAACCGCGATCTTGCGCAGCTGGCGCCGCTTCTGTCGGTCGGCACTCCCCTGCACATCACGCGCTAGCGCTCCCAGCTAGGCCGGCGGCTACCAGCCGGCGGCTTCAGGTGCTGAGGCGACGCGTGGGTTCGCGGCTTCGCGGCGCGCCTTCTTGCGGCCCTTCGCCGGCTTGGCGTGCTTCTTGCCGCTCGGTCGCTTGCTCGGCGCCGGCGCGCTGATGCTCAACAGCTCGGCCATCGAACGCTCCACGCCCGCGGTGAGGACATCGATGTCGCTCGAGCTGTCGTAGTCGCCCGTCACGCCAAAGTACAGACCGCCGTCGTAGGAGAAGATCGCGATCGAGATCCGCACGTTGCCGATCAAAGGGACGAACGGGAAGGACTCCAGCAGCCGTCGCCCGAGCGTCTGCAGCGGCTGCTGGGGACCCGGAACATTGGTGACGCCCGTCTGCACGCCGAGTGAGGGAGACCGCGCCGCCAGGCGAGCGCCGAGCGCGAGCAGCATCGGCGGCGCGAAGCCCGAGAGCGAGGTGAGGATGTCGCCCGCGACGGCCTGCTTGGATTGCTTGAGGCCATCCATCTGCACGCGGATGAGATCGAGGCGACTCGCCGGGTCGGGGACGCCGACAGGAAGCTCGGCGAACATGGCCGAGACACGGTTGTTGTACAGGCCGCGTTCGCTCGCCCGGCGCACCGACACGGGGACGAGCGCGCGAATCGAGCAGTCGGCGACGAGCTCGCCGCGCGCATGCAGCAGATCGCGAAGTCCGCCCGAGACGATCGCAAGGACGACGTCGTTGACGGTCCCTCCGAGCGTCGCGCGTACGGACTTGACGTCGCTGAGCCGCAGCTGCGCGCAGCTCCACGTCCGGTGCGGCCCGATCGGTCCGGTGAGCGAGGTGCTGTCGGTGGGGCGCATCACGCGCGCCGCCGAGGTAACGCCTGAGAGCACGTCGCGTGCTGCGCTCAGCGTGGCGCGGGGCGCGCGCGTTGCCGCGCGCACGCTGCGCAGCTGCTCGGTGGGGTTGAGCGTGCGGCGCACGAGCGTGCGCATTGCCAGCGCGGTGCCGCCCGGCTCTGGCGCCGGCTCCCACGCGGCCGCCCTGCGCTGCGGCGCTGCAGAGCGCGCGCCGTCGGCCTCGAACATGACCGACATGAGGTCGCTCGCCGAGACTCCGTCGACCATGCAGTGGTGCACCTTCGAGAGCAGCGCCCAGCGGCTCTTGCTCAGCCCCTCGACCAGCCAGATCTCCCACAGCGGCTTGGTGCGGTCGAGGTGCTGCGCGAAGATGCGTGCGGCCGTGCGCCGGAGCTGCTTCTCGCTGCCGGGCGCGGGCAGAGCAGTGTGGCGCAGGTGGTAGGAGAGGTTGAAGTGCGGATCGTCGATCCAGACCGGGCGGCCGAGCCCCAGCGGTACGAAGCGCACCTTCTGGCGATAGCGCGGGACCAGGCTCAGCTTGCCCGCCACCATCTCCTCGAAGCGCTCGAACGGCGGCGCGGGACCCTCGAAGATGCTCACCCCGCCGACATGCATCGGGTGCATGGGGCCCTCGATGTGAAGGAACGAGGCGTCCATGGGGCTCATCCACTCCATCGCTGCCCCTCCTCATCGAGCACCCACGCGAGCAGCCTGTAGACCCCCAGGTTGACGGACATCCCCGTGTGGCTCGACTCGACCTCGACATGCTCTGCACCTGGGTCGAGGCACGCCTCCCAGGAGACGATCCCGTCGCTCCGCGAGTAGATCGACACCGCCCGCACCCGCGCCGGCATCGGGGCCCGCAGATCCTCGCGGAAGGCCGCGCAGCAAGCGCCGTCACGACATTCGCTCGACAGCATTCCGGGTACGCCGAGATCGCCCAGCCATGCAATCGAGCGCACCGCGCTGATGACGGCCGGCCCCACGTCCAACGGCGCCACCACCGGGGAGCCGAGCATCACGACCGCACATGCCAGCTCGGGGTTGCGCTGCGCCGCCACGCGCGCCAGCGCGCCGCCGCGGCTCTGCCCGATCAGGAGCGCCGGCCGGCCCGCTCGATCGGCAAGGCGCCGCAGGCGGGATTCCACGGCACCGACCGCGCGCTCGGCACAGTCCGCGTTCAGCACCATCCCAGCCCCCGATGTGCGCGAGCCGCGCCTGCGCAGCCAGCCCGCGAGCACGCTCAGCGACTGATCCCCCGCCATAAATCCAGGTATGAGCAGCACCGGCGGCCCGTCCTGGCGACGGACGGGCCGGCGGAAGTCGCGGTCGGCGAGTAGGCGCGCGAGCTCAAAGCCGTAACGCAGCTCGCCGCGCAGCGGCGCGGCCGGGGCTTCTCCCCGCGAGACCGTCGAGGCCATCTGCTCAGCCTACTGCGCAAGCGGGCGGGCAGAGCGTCGACGAGACGTTCGGCGCGGGCCTGCCGATCGATGCAAGCGAGTTAGACCCTGACTTCTCCGATGCCAGCTCGTTGCTGCACCGACGCACCAACGCGCGTTTGTTCCCCCCCGGATGAACGCGTACCGTCAACGAAGACCGAACTGAACGAGCGGGCCGCCCCCCACACCCGGGTGGCCTACGTTCAAAGAGCGGTCGCCGGGGGGCCCTGGATGGGCCCCCCGCGACCTCTCGGCCATATCGCGCGCCGCCCTCAGCGCACTAGCGTCTGACTCTCGGCCTACCGGCACGTTGTCGCAACCGACACAAGGCGATTCCGTCACAGGCGGATGCGCAGAACAAAGGCCTGGTGCGAGATCTTCGCCCAGGCCGTGGCTTCCAGCAGGGAGGCATCATGAAGGTCCACAAGCTCGCAGTGCTCACCGCCACGATGGCGCTTGGCATTGCCCCCGCCCTGGCGCTCGCCAGCGGTTCCAGCGGACACTCCACCGGACCGCCCGCGACCACGCCCGCCAGCACGCACTCGCACAAGCCCGCGACGCCCGGCCCGAAAGCCAGTTTGCCGGCTAAGGCGAAGGCTTACGGGAAGTTCTGTCAGGGGCAGAGCAAAAAGCACGTCGCCGGCACGCCCGGCACGCCGTTCTCCAAATGCGTGACCGATATGGCGAAGCTCGCGAACGGATCGGTCAAGAACCCTCGCACCGCGTGCAAGGACGAGAGCAAAAAGCACGTCGCCGGCACGCCCGGCACGCCGTTCAGCCGCTGCGTCTCAGGCGGCGCCAAACTGCTCAAAGAAAAAGCGGGCAGCTAGTTCGAACCGAACGAACCAGCCGCGAGCCTTCCGCCTCGCGGCTGGTTCAACAAGCGGTCACCGGGGGGCCCAGGACGGGCCCCCCGGGCCACGTTAGCCCTAGCGAGGCCTAGCTCCGCCTGCCGCCTGCACGATCAGCGCGGCGGCGTCCTCGAAGGAGAGCTTGTCGGTGTTCACCACGATGTCGTAGTGGCACGGCAGCTCCCGAGAGACGCCGTAAAAGCGCTTGATGTAGTCCGCGCGCCCCGCGTCGCCGCGCTTGAGCGCCTTGGAGGCATCGCCCTCGTCCTCGCCGAGGGAATCTGCCAGCCGGCGCGTGCGCGTCTGCGGCGACGCCGTTACCAGCGCGCGAAGGACGTCCTCGCGCCCGCCCAGCGCGAACGAGGCCGCGTGGGAGACGATCACCGCTTTGCCTTGCGCAGCCGTGTCCTCGATCACCGAGCGGATGAGGCCGCGCAGCTCGTCGCTCGCCGGCTCGCGGCCGGGCGCGTATGGCGGTGTGAGCACGTATCCGGCTCCGACACCGGAGGTGCCGATGCCCTCGATCAGCCTCACCAGGGTCGACTTGCGCCGCTCCACGTCGGCGACGACCATCTCCTCGACCCCCGCCTCCACGGCCGCGCGCTCGACGATGTCCTCGTCGATCAAGCGGAAGTCGAGCGCCTTGGCGACGCGCTCCGCCGCCTGCTGCCCGCCGGACCCGTCCTCGCTGGAGATGCACACGACCCTGCAATCCACGACGGGCACGATATGGGGCGCCGCCGCGCGCGTCAATCGAGCTCGCTCGCGACTGCACCGGAGCGCGCGCGTCGCGTGAGCTTGCGCCGAGCGCGTACTTCGCGCGCGATCGCGCACAGCCTCCTTCAGAAACAGCCGGGCAGCGTCGATAAGGGGCGTAGCGCAGCACCGCCCACACCATGCGACTCCTCGGCAAGAAACCCGCCATCGTCGGCTCGTCCCTGCCCGGCCCCGCGCGCGCACACCGGCCTGGGCCACCGCTCCCCGAGCGCGTACCAGTCGCGTCGCCGGCCGGCATCGAGGGACGGTCGTGGCGCAAGCTGTACGTCCCGCTCAAGCTGCGCGTCGCGCTGACCGTTCTCGCCGGCTTTCTGTGGGTGGGCTTCTCGCTGTGGCTCTCGCGCGGCTGGATCAGCTCTCTCGGCCACGACCTCTCGCCCGCGGGCGCAGTCGTGCTGATCGCGGGCGTCGCGCTGATACCCGGGTACCTGAACATCCAGCTGCTCAGCTCGATCCTGCTCGACCAGCCGCCGCAGCTTCGCTTCGACGTCGCCTTTCCGGAAGTCGCGCTGCTGATCGCCGCATACAACGAGGAGGAGTCGATCGCCGAGACGCTCGACTACGCGTTGCGTGGCGACTACCCGGGCCGCTTCCAGATCGTGGTCGCCGACGACGGGTCGAGCGACCGAACACGGGACATTGTCGCTTCATATGCCGCGCGCAATGGGCGCGTGCGGCTGCTAGAGGTCGATCACGGGGGCAAGGCCGAAGCCCTGAACGCCGCCCTGGAGACGATCAACGCCCCGCTCGTGGCCACGATCGACGCCGACACGCTGCTCATGCCCTACTCGCTCAAGCGCGCCGTCGCGCGCCTGGCCGCCTCGCCGCCCGACACGATCGCCGTCGCAGGGTCGGTACTGGTGCGCAACTCGCGCCAGAACCTGCTCACGCGCGCGCAGGAGTGGGACTACTTCCTCGGCATCGCAAGCGTCAAGCGCGCGCAGGCGCTGCTGCAGGGCACGCTCGTCGCGCAGGGCGCCTTCAGCGTCTACGACACGACCGCGCTCAAGCTCGCCGGGGGCTGGCCGAACCGCATCGGCGAGGACATCGTGCTGACCTGGCGCATGCTCGCCCAGGGCGGGCGCAGCGTGTTCGAGCCGACCGCCGTCGCCTTCACCGAGGCGCCCGCCGACTGGAGGGCGTTCGCGCGCCAGCGCCGGCGCTGGGCGCGCGGGATGATCGAGGGGCTGCGCGACCACGGCTTCGGCCTGCTCAAGAGCCTGAACTTCTACTCCCACTCCGTCGCCGGCAACTTCGTCTTTCCCTTCCTCGACGCATGCTTCACGCTGGGGTTCGTCCCCGGCGTCGCGTTGGCGGCAACGGGGAACTTCGCCATCGTCGGCCCGATGACGCTGCTCGTGCTGCCGCTCAACGCGCTGCTCGGCGGCGTCATGTTCGTGCACCAGCGCCACGTCTTCTCGACGGTCAACCTGCGCGTGCGCAAGAACGGCATCGGCCTGCTCTTCTACTTCTTCTGCTACCAGTTCGTGATGTCGCCGATCTCGCTCGCCGGCTACGTGCTCGAGTCCGTGCGCGCGCGGCGGCGCTGGTAGCGCCTGGACTGCGCTACACCTCGGCCGTGGCCGACTTCTGGTTCTCGGTCTGCGCAGGCACCGCCTCGCTCGCGGTGGCCGCGCTGTCCGCGGCGAAAGGGACGTGGGTGGTGGCGGTCGTCTGGTCGGCGCTCGCCGTCGGCTTCGCCCTGCGCGCGCGCTACGGCTGGCGCAGGCGACGATAGCCAGCGCCGGCCCCCGGCCTCGGAGCCCAGAGGCGTCCTCGGCGCCACGTTCGGGGTCGTGCGCAACCCCTCCCGCGTCCGCGCGGTGACGTAGGGAAACCGGTACACGTCGGCGAAATGGGCACTCGTCATGTCCTCCCTTGCCACGCCGTGGCTGGTGGTCGTGTTCGTGGCCGGCGCCGGCGCGACGTGGCTGGCGGGCGTCAACCTCTCGAAGGCGACCGACGCGCTCGACTTCCGGCTCGGTCTGGGCGAGGAGCTCGGCGGCATCCTGCTGCTCGCGATCGCCGGCAGCCTGCCCGAGCTCGCGATCACCGTCTCGGCCGCCGCGCAGGGCAACCTCGGCCTCGCGGCCGGCAACCTGATCGGGGGAATCGCCGTGCAGACGATGGTGCTCGTCGTGTGCGACATCGCCGCCGGGCGCGAGCGCCCACTCACCTACCTGATCGGAGCGCTTACGCCGGTGCTCGAGGGCATGCTTGTCGTGCTCGTCGTCTCCGGGGTGCTGATGGGCGCGCTGCTCGAACGCTCGACCGCGATCGGCGGCGTCGTCAGCCCGGCATCGATCGCGATCGTGGTCGTGTGGCTCGTGGGCGTATACGTGATCAACCGCGTGCGCAAAGCGCCTCGCTGGAGCGTCTCGATGCCCGGCAGCCGGCCCGGACGGCGCAGCAGGCGCGAGAAGCGAGTGGAGGGAAAGCACCCGTTCCCCGGGCGCTCGACGCTCGTGATCGCCGGCCTGTTCGCCGCCGCCTGCGCAGTCACCCTCGTTGCGGGTGTCGGTCTCGAGCTCAGCGGCAACACGCTCGCGAGCAGGGCGGGCGTCAACGGCGTCATCTTCGGCGCGACGGTGCTGGCGACCGTCACCGCGCTGCCCGAGATCAGCTCCGGCATCGCCGCGGTCAAGCTCGGAGACAACGCGCTCGCGATCGGCGACATCTTCGGCGGCAACGCCTTCCAGCTGTGCCTGTTCCTGCTCGCCGATCTCATCGCCGGCAAACCCGTGCTTCCCACCACCGGGCGGCTGAACAGCTGGCTGGCCTCGCTCGGCGTCGCGCTCACGGCCGTCTACGTGATCGGGGTCGTCGGGCGCCCGTTCAAGTGCATCGCGAGGCTCGGGCCAGACTCGATCCTCGCGATCGCCGTGTTCGCGATCGGGGTCGTGGGATTGACCGTGCTGCCTCCGTGAGGCATCCCGCTCAGGCCGGCCCGCACGCGCTCCGCCTCGAGCTGCTGGCCGACGTCGAGCGCGAGCGCGAGGCACGCCGATGGTGCGCCGCGGCATGATCTTGTGCGATGGCGCGGTTCCGCGGCTTTCCAGTCGAGGCGATCGAGTTCCTGCGCGAGCTCGAGGACAACAACGACCGCGAGTGGTTCAAGGCCAACCGCGCGCGCTACGAGGAGCACCTGCGTGCGCCGGCCGCCGCTCTCGGCGAGGACCTCTCCGCCCTCGGCCGCCCGCGCCTGTTCCGGCCCTGGAACGACACGCGCTTTCGCCCCGGGCCGCCGATCAAGGAGCAGGTGGGCCTCGCCATCGGCTACGAGGGCGCCGGAGGCTTCTACGTCGAGCTCTCACTCGACGGCCTGCTCATCGCCGCCGGGCTGCACAACCCGATGCCCGACCAGGTCGAGCGCCTGCGCGCGGCCGTAGATTCGGGCCGCAGCGCGGCTGCGCTGACGCGCGCCATCTCGCGCGCGCGTGCCGCAGGCCTGGAGCTGAACGAGCCGGACCTCGTGCGCACGCCGCGCGGCTACTCGCCCGACCATCCCCGCGCGGAGCTGCTCAGGCGCCGGCGGCTGACCGTCGCCCGCCGCCACGAGCTCGGCTCCTGGCTGCACCGCCCGCAGGCCGGGAAGCGCATCCGCGCCGAGCTCGACGCCGCCGCGCCGCTCGTGCGCTGGTTGCGCGAGCGGGTGGGTCCGCCGCAGCGGGCCGCCGCCGCCTCGCGCGCCAGATGACGACTCGCGGCAGAAACCTCCCGCTCAGCGCTTGAACAGCTCGTAGCCGACCTTCCTTATCTGCACCTCCTCCGAGCCCTCCGTGATCCGGTAGCGGCGGTGGTGTCTGTAGATGTGCTCGAAGGGCATGTGGCGCGTATAGCCCATGCCGCCGCAAGTCTGCATCGCGCGGTCGGCCGCCTCGCACGCGAGGCGGTTGGCGCGGTAGTTGGCCATCGCCACCAGGTGCGTGACCTCCATGTGGTGCTGTCGGTCGAGCGCCGCGGCCGTCTTGCGCACGAGCCCGCGCACCAGCTCGCAGTCCGTCCACAGCTCCGCGAGCGGGAACTGGATGCCCTGGTTCTGCCACAGCGGCTTGCCCCACACCTCGCGCTCGCGCGCCCACTTGACCGCCTCGTCGATGCAGAACGCGGCCGCGCCGAGGCTCGAGGCGGCCTGCCGGATGCGGTTCTCGTGCACGAAGCGCTGCGCCAGCGCAAGACCCCTGTCGAGCTCGCCGAGGATTGCCTCATCGCCCACGCGCACGTCCTTCAGCGTGACCTCCGCGTGGTCGGTGGGCATGTTGAACGTCCACCAGTAGAAGTCCACGCTCAGGCCATGCGCCTCCCGCGGGACGATGAACGCCGTGATGCCCAGAGGCTCGCCAGGCGAGCCCGACGTGCGCGCGAAGACGAGGTCGTGGCTCGCGCGGTGCATCCCCGAGTTGAAGCGCTTGACTCCGTCGATCACCCACTCATCGCCATCGCGTCGCGCCGTCGTCTCAAGCCGCGTGGCGTCCGAGCCGTGGCCTGGCTCCGTGAGCCCGAACGCCAGGCCCACCTCGCGGCGTAGAGCGCCCTGCACGAAAACCTCCCGCTGCGCCGGCGTGCCGAACTCGTGCGCGAGGATCACCGTCGGGAAGTTGCCGATCATCGAGATCTCCGACTGCGGGTCGTTGTGCAGGCCGATGCCAAGGCGGTTGAGGTGCTCGCGCACGACCGCCATCGCGAAGTTCGAGCCCTCGCGCCCGCCCAGCTCCCTCGGCAGGGCGAAGCGCCACAGGCCCGCCCGGTCGGCGCGCTCCATCATCTCCTCCAGCAGCGCCTCCCACTCAGCGCTAGGGATTCCGCCCGCCTCGAAGTCCGTTCGCGCATACTCGCGGCGGTGGTCGAAGAAGCGCGCGTTGTCGCCTTCCTCTTCCAGCGGCCCGATCTCGGTGCGGATGAACTCGTCGATCTCCTCGAGCAACGCCGTGATCTCTGCCGGCAGCTCTTCGCTCATGTCTTCTCCTTCCTCGTCCGCTGCTCCGTCCCCGTCCGCTGCTCCGTCGGCGCCGCGGAGCTCGCCTCCAGGTACCTCGGGTTTGCCACCTCGAGCTTCGCCCGCACCACAGCGCGCAGCGCAGCCAGCACCTCGGCCTCGCTGCCGTCCAGGCGCCCGTCGCGGATCGCCGCGGCAAAATCGTCCTCATCGGCCACGCCCACGCTCTCGAGCACCGCGGCGTGCACCGCGGCGTGATCCGGACCGTGCTCGAGCTCTCGCGCGACCATCCCCAGCGCGCGCATCGTGACGCGAACCTGGAACGCCGCCCGCCCCTCGAGCGCTGGCAGCACGTCGTCGCCCAGCGCGCCGCGCGCCGCGTGCAGGAGCTCGAGCGCCGTCGGACGGTCGTGCAGAGGAGTGGGTGCGGGAGCGGGTGCTGCGGCGGGCGGGCCGGGTTCACCTGGCGGCTGCGGCGCTTGCGGGCGAGCGGGCGCACGGGCCGTTGGGGTGCCCGGCGCGCGTGGGCGAGCGGGCGCCGGGGCGGTCTCGTGCGAGCCGCCCGCGCTCTGCGGATCGAGCTGCTCGAGCAGGTCCCACTCGACCTCGCACGCCCGCCGGCCGATGACCGCGTGCTCGATCGAGCGCCGCGCGCCAGAGAGGTGGCTGAAGGCCTGCATCACGCAGATCACCCCCCAACGGAGCGTGCCGAGCAGCTCCCACCAGGCGAGCGCCTCGCCGTCGACCTCGACGCCCGCGTGGCGCTCGTAGGCGGCGATCAGCTGCTCGCGCGTCGCCAGCCCCGCTGCGGGCCGGTCGGGACGTGTGAAGCGCCACGCAGGCACGCACAGCCAGCCGAGATCCTCGATCGGCTCGCCGAGGTGCGTGAGCTCCCAGTCGAGCACCCCCGTCACGCCGCTCGGACCGACCATCAGGTTGCCCATCCTGAAATCGCCGTGCACGAGCACCTGCGGGCCCCTGCGCGGGCGCTCGCGCTCGAGTGCGCGAAACGCGAGCTCGAAGACGGCGTGCGGCTCGCCGAGGCCGTCGTGCCAGCTGCGCACCTGCGCCAGCGGGTCATCGACGACAGGCGCAAGCGCCGGGTCGGCGGGCATGCGGTGGATCGCAGCGAGCGCCGCCGCGACGCTGTCGATCAGCTGCGCCGGCTGCGGCACGCCTTCCGCGGCCAGGATCCGCGCCGGATCGCTCGTGCCGCTGAGCGCCTCGAGCACCGTCCAGCTCGCGCCGAGCACCCGATCGCCGCTGCCGCGCGCCACCACGCGCGCGACCGGGACGCCCGCATCTGCTGCCGCTTCGAGCAGCGGCGCCTGCGACGGGCGCTGCTCGCGACCCGCCGCGGCCGGATCGAGCTGGGCGATCAGATCGCCGTGCGACGCCGTGCTCAGCGCGAACGTCTCGCGCGAGGCACCGCTGCTCAGGCGCCGCAGCGTCCCGCTCAGCGGCTCGCCAAGCACCTCCTCGAGGCGCTTGGCGATCGCTTGCAACTGTTCCATCGACGCGGCCGCATCTTATGGCGCTCAGCGCTTCAGCGTGACGGCACGCTTTGCGCTGATCGTGCTCTGGCCGCTCGCCGCCAACGTGCCCTTGACGGTGATCTTCAGCCGGTGCGCGTGCGCCAGCAGCCGGCGGCCCTTTGACGTCAGCCGTACCTTGATGCTCGCCGGGCCAGCCGCCGCCGGCGACACCCGGCCGGCCGCCACCAGGATCGGCTTCGCTGCCGCGAGATGGGCGCCCCTCGGTACGACGAACCACGAGATCGTGAGCCGGCCGGCGGTGAGCGCCCTAAACGAGGCCGAGTAGCTCCCGCGCTTGAGCAACGCGCCGATGCGCGCGCCCCTTCCCGCCGGCGCGAGCAGGTGCGCGAGCAGCGCCTTCAGCTGCGCGACGCTGGGCAGCGCCGCACCCGACGCGAGCACGCCCTGGATGGGCGGGGGGCTGACGGGTGTCGTGCCGGAAGGCGTGCCGCGCGCTGAGCCCTCCGTGCTCGTCGCCGGCGCGACAACTGCGGTCGCCGTCGAGTATGCGAACGCCCCGCTGCCTCCCAGGTTGGACGCGGACTCGCGCACCCGGATCGTATGGTTGCCGTCCGCAGGCTGAAGGGCGTAGCTGGCTCCGGTGGCGATCGTGAAGCAGTTGCTGCCCGTGCTGTCGCAGCGCCCCCACTGGTCGAGGTAGGAGGTGGGATGGTTGGTCCACGCCGCGTGGACGACGCTCAACGTGCTCCCTTCCACCGCGCTGCCCGATATGCGAGGACTGGTGAGCGCCCTCGGGACGCTCAGCTTCAGTTCCGCGTTGATTCCTTCGAGCACACCCCCTGCCGCGAGCGTAAGTTCCTGAGCGCCGGCGAACGTCGAGGCTTCTTTGTAGAACTGCAGTGCGTATTCGCCCCGCGAGAGGAAGGCGACCTTGTACTTCCCGGCGGCGAGCGAGACGATCGCGTAGAACCCGTCCGGTAGGGAGCCGCTCGAGCAGCCGAAGAGCTGTTCAGGGCCACTCGGAAGCGCGCACGCCACGATCCCTTCAAGCGACGCGCCGCTCCCCCAAGCTCTGACGCGTCCGCCGATCTGACCCCCTGGCAGCATCGCCGCGTCGACGCCGGATTTCGTCCCCCCGGCGAGCACCCCCACGAGTTCCGCTTCGCGGGGGAGCGCCTTGCCGTTGTAGTACTGGGGCGCGTAGTTGAGCGGGCCCGAGGACGTCGCCGCGAACTGGACGCCGTAGTGACCGCTCTGGAGCCCTACGACCGCATATTGACCCGATGAGCCGCTCAGCGCGCAGCGTTCGTATTCGCTTTCTTCGCCATAAGCGCACACCACGATCCCTTCGAGCGACCCTTTGCTGGCCGCCGAGGTAACCGTGCCCGTGATCTGCCCGCCGGTCTTCAGGGTCGCGTTGATGCCGGCCGTCGTGCCAGGCGCACTGACAGGCACGAGCTGCGCTTCGCCAAAGCTGCCCGCGCCTTTGTAGAACTGCGTGATGTAGTTGAGACCGCTTTCAAACGGCGACCAGAATTCGACCGCATACTGGCCGCTACCGAGATCGGCCACCTGGTATTCACCGCCCGCGTTCGTGATCGCGCAGCTCGCATAGAACCCTTCGACGTCGAACGCGCAGACTTCTATCCCGGCGATCGGCTTGGCTTCGCCGTTCTTCACGGTGCCCGTCAGTGCGCCTCCCGCGAGCATCGCTGCGTCGATCCCCGACGCGGCAGTCGCTTCGGGGAGCACCACCGCCTGGAGTTCACCGCCGGTGGCTTCGCCGTAGGACTGCGGCACGTAGTTGAGCGAGCTTCCCAATGGGACGAAGAATTCGACGACGTATTCTTCGGCCGGCAGTTCCGTGAGCGCGTACTGCCCGCCAGCGTTCGTCTGCGCGCACACTTCCCCGGAGCCGAACAGCTGATACGCGCAGACCGCGATTCCTTTGATCGGGGCGCTCGTGGCCGCAGCCGTGACCGTCCCCGTTATCTGAGCGCTGCCGCCGAGGCCCGCAGCGAGCGCGTTTGCAGGGATGGCCGACCGGAGCAGGTCGTTCGGCGTGCTCCCCGCCCCCCGCAGGCGCGCGCCAAGGGGCGCCCGAGCTGCCGCGCCGCCCGAACGCGCGAACGTCGGAGACGGTCTGCGCGTACGGCGGACATGCGAGAGCGCAAGCTGCGCGCGATGCAACCGCGCAGCCGACGACTCAGCCGTGCCCGCCAACAGCCCCAGCCCGACCACGCCGAGCACCGCGATCGTTCTCGCAGTTCGCCCCCGCCGCGCCGCGCACTCGAGTCTCAAGCGCCGACCGTTGATCCCCCGACTCTTCATCCCCCGACTCTTATCCCTCGATCTCAGTCCCTCCTCGCACCTGCGACAACGCGGTGCGTAAGGCCGCAAATTACACGAATCGAGGTGTCCGCGTCCGCCGGCGCTGCAGCTCTGACACACTCTCGCTCTCGTGACTGAGCCCTCTACGAGCGGCGGCTGCCTGTGCGGCGGCGTGCGCTTCGAGCTGACCGAGCCCGCGCGCGAGGGCGGCTACTGCCACTGCACGCGCTGTCAGAAGCGCACCGGCTCGGCCTCCTCGGCGCAGGTGCGCATCGACGGGTCGACATTCCGTCTCTTGTCGGGCGATGATCTCGTCAAGGCCTGGCGCCATCCCGACGGGGGTTTCGAGAAGTGCTTCTGCCGCGAGTGCGGCGCGCACCTGTTCAGCCGCGACCCCGACAATCCCTCCGAGATGAGCGTGCGCATGGCCGCCTTCGACGGCGACCCCGGCGTGCGACTCAGCTGGCGCGCGTTCACCGCCTATGCCGCTCCCTGGGAGCCCATCCCCGACGACGGCCTCGAGCGCTTCGCCGAGGGCAAGCCCCGCGGCTAGCGGTCGAGCCGTCGTTGCCGCGCCGCTTGATCGCAGCGCTGCGACACGGCTCGCTCGCCGGGTTCCGCGCGTCCCGCTCCGGCTCGGTGGCGGGGTGCGTTGCCGGGTTCGAGCGCTTGAGCGCGGCCGCTATGACCTCAACGGTCCTCCCGCGGTGTCGTCTAGCTGCGAAGGTCGAGGTCGTTGAGGGCGTCTTCGCGGTCCCAGTAGAGGGCAAGCCTGATCACCTTGGCGTCGCGAATCTCGAAGACGTTGGCTCCTTGCCGCGTCATGTTCTCGATTCCCACTCCGCTGGCTTTGCCGCGCCCACCGTGCTTCATGAGAACGAGGACACGCTCGCCGTCGAGCTCTCGGAACTCCTCGGCCTCGGTTCGATAATCCTGCCAGGCGCTCATCCACTGACGCCAGCGTGCGCCCATCTCAACGACTCCCCTGGAGCTCGTGGCGTCGAAGCCGTTGGTCTCGAACACGATCTCCGGATGCGCCCAATCCGCCGAGCGGAAGTCGCCTCGTTCCCAGGCGGCATGGATCGAGCGCACTAAGTCGAGGTTCGCCGACATCGGGTCAGTATCCCGTCACTGTCATCGTTCGTGCGGTGCATCCAGGGGTGAACCGGCCAGAGCATCCTCGGCTTTGGGCGCTCTGAGCGCTACGCCGACACCGGTCGCATCGGCTCGAGCGCTGCCACCGCGAAGTCGCTGCTGACGGCGGCGACCTCCTCGGGGAACGCCGGCAGGTTTACGTTGAGCGAGAAGCCCATTGGGTTATCGAGCGGCCGGAAGAAGTCGTCGAAGTGGCTCGCCACGACCGTGCGCGGCTCGAGGCGCGTGAGGATGCGCTGCCAGTAGTCGCGCGTGAAGCTGCGCCCGGCGATGCCCGCGAGGAACACATCGACGCCGCGATGGCGGACCGCGTCGTCGATCAGGTTCGCGCTGCCCTGGTGGTAGAAGCTCATCCCCGCGACCTCGATGTGAATGCCCCACACCTGTCCGCAGCGGTAAGCAGCGGGCGAGAGCGCGTCGAGGTGCTCGCACGTGAGCTCGCCGTCGAAGGGCACGGCGAGCCCGAGCAGCAGCTTCGAATGAAGGCTTGGCACGAACGTGACCGTGAACGGCCCGAGCTCATACGGCCGCTGCGGCGTCACCTCGACGGCCAGCTCGCCGAGGCCGTGCAGGCGCATGAGCCTGGCCAGCGAGCTCGAGCCGTACGCCGAGCAGTTGTGGCGGCGCGCGATCTCGGGCACGTCTATTGCGTGGTCGAAGTGGGTGTGTCCGACCAGCACGCCAGCCACGCGTCCAGGCGGCCTCAGGAAGCGATCGTGCAGCGCCGGGTCCGCGAGCGCAGGCGCCCGGCGGAAGACGCTCGAGAAGGGCACGCGCGAGAGGAACGGGTCGATGTAGAGCGTCTCGCCCTCGAAGCTCAGCCGGTAGCCCGCGACCCCGAGCCATTCGAGCTCAAGCCCGCGCGCGAGCTGCGGCGCGTCGGCCGCGAGCTCGCTCATCGCCCGTGCGTCGCTGCGCTCGCGCTGCTCGCGGTGCGCCCTGAAGCGCGCGTAGCTCGCGAGGTGGTGGGGGATGCGGGGTAGCGGCGCCATCGCGCGGGGATTATCGCCCGCGAGCTCGCTCGGCGCCTGCGCGACTCAAGCTGGGGACGCGCGGGGTCGATGCGTGTCAATGTGAAGCCCGTGACGCGCGCGCGCCGAGCCACCGCAGCGCTTGCCGTGCTCGCTGCTGCGTGCGTCGCTGCGCTGTGCGCGAGCGGCTGCGGCTCCTCCTCGGCGACGCTCGACCCCGTCGCCAGCGCCGCAGAGGTCACATCGCACGTGGGCGGCGCGCACCTGGCGCTGAGCATGCAGGTGAGCGCCAGCGGGCTCCCCTCCACGATCAGCGCGAGCGGCGAAGGGTTCTTCAACTACGCCACCCACGAAGGGATGCTCTCGCTCGACCTCAGTGGCCTGCCCGCGAGCGCGGCGCTGCCATCGGGGCCGCTGCGCATCGAAGAGATCTTCAAGTCCGCGACCATCTACGTCGGCTCCCCGCTGTTCGCCGGCAAGCTGCCCGGTGGGGCGCGTTGGATGAAGCTCGACCTCGGCCGCGTCGGGCAGGCGCTCGGCTTCGACCTGCAGCAGCTCGCCGGCGGGCAGGCGAACCCAGCTCAGTTCCTCGAATTCCTGAAGGCAAGCGGCGGCTCCGTGAGCGTCGTCGGGCAGGAGACGGTGCGCGGTGTGGAGACCACCCGTTACCGCGGAACGCTTGACCTCAACAAGGCGCTCGACGTGGTGCCGTCCTCCGCGCGCGCCGCGCTGCGCTCCGCGATCTCGAAGATGGGCATCTCGAGCCTGCCGGTGGAAGTGTGGGTTGACGCGCACAAGCTCGTTCGGCGCATCGCGCTCGCGCTCAAGGTTCCAGCCGAGGGGCAGGAGCTCGCGGTACGAATCACGGTGGAGCTGTTCGACTTCGGCCGCACCCCGCGGGTTTCGGTGCCGTCCGGCAACGAAGTCTTCGACGCCACCGGAAGCGCCCTCGGCGGCCTCGGCAAGCTCGGCGGCTAGTTTCCTGAGTCAGGACTCGACGGCGCTTCCCGGCAGCTGCTCGTCGGCTGCAACCGCTATACGCTGCAGCGCGTGAACGCGCTCGAGCAGCTGCGCGGCCGCATGGGCGAGCTGTACGACCTCGCCGCCGTGGAGATGCTGCTGTGGTGGGACCAGCAGGTGATAATGCCGGCCGCGGGGGCGAGCGCGCGGGCGCAGCAGCTCGGGCTGGTCGCGAGCGTCACGCACGAGCGCGGCACTGACGAGCGACTGGGCGCGTGGCTCGATGAGCTCGAAGGCGTCGAGCTCTCGGAGCTCGAGCGCGACCTGGTGCGCATCGCGCGGCGAGACTGGACGCGCGCGCGGCGAGCGCCCGAAGATCTCGTAGTCGAGCGTGCCCGCGCGGGCACCGAAGGCCAGCAGATCTGGCAGAAGGCGCGCGCGGAGGATGACTTCGAGGCTTTTGCGCCGGCGCTCGCGCGCAACGTCGAGCTCGCTCGCGCGTACGGCGAGTGCATGGCCGAGGAGAGCCAGAGCGTGTATGAGGGACTGCTCGGCGATTACGACTACGGGCTTTCCACCAAGCATCTGCAGCAGGTCTTCGGCGAGCTCGCGCAGGCGCTGCCGCCGCTGCTCGCCGACGCGCAGGCGCAGTCGCCGCAGCGCGAGCTCGCCGTCCCCGTGAGCGCCCAGCGGGCCGCTGTCGAGGGAACGCTGCGCCGGCTCGGGGTCGACGAGGAGAGCTGGCGGATCGACACGTCCGCGCATCCCTTCACGGCCTGGGTCGGCATGGGCGACATGCGCATCACGACGCGCTACTCAGAGCGCGAGGTCGAGTCGCTGCTGAGCTCGCTGCACGAGTTCGGCCACGCTCTGTACGAGCGCCAGATCGACCCCCAGCTGGAGCGCACGAGCCTCGGCCGGGGCACTTCGATGTCGATCCACGAGTCCCAGAGCAAGCTGTGGGAGAACCACGTAGCGCGCAACCGCGCCTTCGCCGAGGTGCTCGCCTCCGAGCTCGACGCGGGAGGCTTTCAGATCGCGCCCGCAGACCTGCACGCGGCTCTCACCGGCGTGGCTCCCTCGCCCGTGCGCACGTCCGCCGACCCCGTCACCTACCCGCTGCACATCGTCTTGCGCTTCGAGCTCGAGCTCGAGCTGATCGGCGGCGGGCTCGCCGTCGCGGACCTGCCGGGCGCCTGGCGTGACGGCATGCGGCGGCTGCTCGGCGTGGAGGTGCCCTCGGACGCGCTGGGCTGCCTGCAGGACGTGCACTGGGCGGCGGGAAGCTTTGGCTACTTCCCCAGCTACGCGCTCGGCTGCCTGATCGCGGCGGCGCTGTGGGAGGCGATCGAGGCTGAGCTGGGCCCCCGCAGCGAGGATCTGCGCCGCGGCGAGACCGGCTCGATCAAGCGCTGGCTGGCCGAGCGCGTGCACCGCCACGGCCGCCGCCTCGACACGCTGGCGCTCGTCGAGCACGCGACCCGAGCGCCGCTTCGCTCGGAGCCGTTCCTGCGCTACGTCGCCAGCTTCGGCGAGCGGCGGGACTAACGCTCGCGAAGGCGTCATCATGAGCCCTGCATGGCAAGCACGCCAGTCTGCAGCAGCTGTGCCGCCGAGAACCCGGCCGGCGCGCGGTTTTGCATGTCCTGCGGGGCCGCGCTGGAGCGCTCCTGCCCCGCCTGCGGGGCGCCGGCGCCGCCGCAGGCGCGCTTCTGCCCGGCGTGCGGCCGTGCGCTCGATGTTGCCGCGGGACCCCCGTCCGCGCCCGCAGCGCCAGGCGCTCCCGTCGAGCGCGGCGGCGCCGGGGCCGGCGCAGAGCCTCTGGCCGGCAAGGCGGTCGGCGAGCACCTCGCGCAAGACGGCGCCGCCCGGCGCGAGGCCGCCGAGCTGAGCCGCGAGGAGCGGCGCACGGTCACGGTCCTGTTCGCGGACCTCTCGGGCTACACGGCGATCTCGGAGACCCTCGACCCGGAGGCGGTGAAGGCGCTCGTGGGTCGCTGCCTCTCGCGACTCGCCGAGGAGGTCGTGCGCGTGGGCGGCCACGTCGACAAGTACATCGGCGACAACGTGATGGCGATCTTTGGAGCGCCCGTCGCGCACGAGGACGACCCCGAGCGCGCCGTGCGCGCGGCGCTGGGGATGCAGGAGGCGATGGGAGAGCTCAACGAGCGCCTGCTTGCCGACTACGGCGTCGAGTTCGCGCTGCGCATCGGCGTCAACACGGGCGAGGTGCTGGCGGGAACGGTGGGCGAGGCCTACACCGTCATCGGTGACGCCGTCAACGTGGCCTCGCGCCTGCAGGCGAGCGCGAGCCCCGGCACGATCACCGTGGGCGAGCGCACGCACCGCACGACGAGCAGCGTGGTCGAGTACGCACCGCTTGCTCCGCTCTCCCTGAAGGGCAAGGCAGAGCCGGTTGCGGCCTGGCGCGCGCTGCGGCTGCCCGTGCAGCCCACGGGCGGCGCGCGCGTCGTGCGCCAGCAGGCGCCGCTGGTGGGGCGCGCGGAGGAGCTCTCGTCGCTGTCGACGCTGTTCGCGCGCGTGGCGCGCACGAGCTCGCCGCAGCTGATCACCGTCTTCGGACAGGCGGGCGTCGGCAAGTCACGTCTGTTGCGCGAGTTCGAGCGCGCGCTCGCCGCGCGCGAGAAGCCGGTGCTGGTGCGCGGCGGCCGCTGCCTGCCGTTCGGCTCGAGCGTCGTGTACTGGCCGTTGAGCGAAATGGTGCGCGCCGAGTGCTCGATCGCCGAAGGCGACCCCTCGGAGCTCGCGTGGCAGAAGCTCTCGGGGAGGCTCGCGCCGCTGCTCGCGCCGGAGGGTGATCAGGAGCTCGTGCGCCGGCGCATCGCGCCCATCGCACAGCTCGTCGGGATCGAGCTGCCCGAGGCAGAGGACGCGGGGCGCGCGCGCGAGGACGAGCAGAGCGCGCGCGAGGCGTTCTTCGGCGCGGTGCGCGCATTCGTCGAGGCGATCGCGCAGGGCGAGCCGCTGGTGCTCGCTTGGGAGGACATCCACTGGGCGGACGAGGGCATGCTGGACCTGATCGAGTACCTCTCGCAGTGGCTGCGCGCGCCGGTGCTGCAGGTGTGCCTGGCGCGGGATGAGCTGCTCGAGCGCCGCCCCAGCTGGGCGGCCTCGCGTCGCACCTCCACGAGCCTGTTCCTGGATCCGCTCGCCCCGGCGGACATGCGCGAGCTGATCGCCGCTCTGCTCACCGAAAACGGCCCCGCCGCCGCGGACGTGCTGGAAACGCTCGCCGAGCGCGCCGAAGGGAACCCGCTCTTCGCCGAGGAGATGGTGCAGCGCCTCGCCGAGGAAGGTTCGACCCGCGCGGCCGAGCTCCCGGATACGGTGCAGGGGCTTCTGGCCGCGCGCTTGGACTCGCTCGAGCCGCTCGAGCGCGAGCTGGTCTCGCACGCGGCGGTCGTGGGACGCACCTTCTGGGAGGGCGTGCTGGCCCCGGTCGCAGCAGCCCACGGAGGGGAGCTGCAGGCGGCGCTCGCGACGCTGCGCGACAAGGACCTGATCGTTCCCAGCGAAGGAGGCGGCCTCGAGGACGAGCAGGAGCTGGCGTTCAAGCACGTGCTGATCCGCGACGTCGCCTACTCGATGCTGCCCAAGGCTGTGCGCGCGCGCAAGCACTACGAGGTCGGGCTGTTCATCGAGCAGGGCGCCGGCGACCGCCGCCACGAGATGGCGGCGCTGCTCGCCGAGCACTACGGCCGCGCCGCCTCGCTCGGCGCCGAGGTGCGCCTTCCGCCCGAGGAGCTCGAACCGCTGCGCGCGCGGGCGCTGGAGTACCTGGAGGCCGCGGGCGACGGGGCGAGCCGCCTGTACTCCAACCAGGAGGCGCTCGCTCACTACGAGGGCGCCGCGGCGCTCCTCGACGGGGATCAGGAGCGCCTCGCGCGCATCGAGGAGAAGCAGGGCGACCTCGCGTTGCGCCTGGGTCGCGTCGACTCTGCGATCGCCGTGTGGGAGCGGGGGCTCGCCTACCACGAGGGCCGCGATGAAGAGGAGCACGTCGCCGAGCTGCACCGCAAGATCGGCGCGGCGCTCGCGCACAAGGGGGAGCGGGCCGATGCCATCCAGCACCACCAGCAGGGCATCAACCTGATCAAGGACCGCCCGCCGTCGCTGGCGCTCGTGAGGCTGTACGAGGAGGCGGCGTGGCTGTATCTGCAGGTCGGTGACAACATGTTGGCGATATATGCCTCTGAGAAGGCGCTCGGCCTGGCCGAGCGCCTGGGGGAGGTGCGCGCGGCGAGTCGTGCGCACGGGATCTTCGGTCGCGTGTTTGGGCGCATCGGCGACATCGCCAAGGCGCGCGAGAACCTCGAGCGCGCGATCGAGCTTGCGCGCGACTCCGACGAGAACGAGACAGTGCTCGCGACGCTCGCGCTTGGACACCACCTCGAGAACGCCGAGGGCGACTACGAGGCGGCGCAGAGCACGTACGCCGACGCGCTCGCGCTCGCCGAGCGGATCGGCGACGTGCCCGCGCAGATCGAGCTGCACGCGGCGCTCGCCCTGCTTGCCTTCTTTCGCTGCGAGTGGGAGCAGGTCGTGCGCTCAATCGACGCCAGCGCCGAGCTCGCGGAGCGCGAGGGCTTGGTGGGCAAGCTGTGCCTCGCGTACACGCTGCGCGGCATGCTCGGCTGGCGCGAGGGCGAGTGGGAGGCCTCCTCGCAGCTCTTCCGGCGCGCGTGCGAGCTGGCTGAGCAGGTCGGCTGGTCGGAGGTCGCCTTCAACGCGCTGCTCGGCCTGGCCATCACCAGTCGCGACGCCGGCGAGCTCGCCGAGGCCGACGCCGCGCTCGCGCAGGCGCTGGAGGTGTGCGAGCGCGCGGGCCTCATTGGCCAGTCGATCCACGCTACATGCCTGCGCGCGCTCGTACTCGCCCAGAGCGACGAGCCCGCGCTGGCGCTCGAAGCGGCCGAGCGCGCAACGGCGCTTTCCGAACGCATCCACTACCCGCTGGGTGAGGCCGCTGTGCTGGAGGCGCGGGGCGTGACCGGCGAGCTGCCCGAGGCGCTCGAGCATCTACAGCAGGCGCGCGCCGCCTGGCAGCAACTCGGGCGGCCGCTCGAGGCCGCGCGCTGCGAGCTGGCGCTGGGGCGGCGGCTGCGCGAGAGCGACCCAGATGCGGCGTGCAGCGCACTGAAGGCCGCCGCGGCCGACTATGAGCGCCTCGGCGTCGCGCACCTGGCAGGACGGGCGCGCGAGCTCATGGCGGTGTGAGGCGCGGGCCCACGACTATGTGGGCGCGGACTCATGGCGGTGCGATGCGTGGGCTCAAGGCGGTGTGAAGGCGGCGCCGAGGTGGCTGGCGGGCGCGGCCGGATCGGGATCGGCCAGCTCCGTCGCGAGCGACGACCAGGCGAAGTCGCGCGCCCCCATGCCGTGCCCGTCGAACGGGTCGTAGAACTCGCGCAGCCCTGAAGCGAGCACCGCGCGCTGCACCGCCGACGCCAGCGTCGCAGCCTGCTCTGCATAGCCGAGGCGCACGAGGCCCAGCCACACAAGCCACGCGCTGTTGATCCAGGTCGGCCCGCGCCAGTAGCGACGCAGCCCGATCGTGTGCTCGCGCAGCGAGAAGCTCGGCTCGTCGGCCGCCACCGATGGGGGTGCGAGCGGCGTCCAGAAGCGGCTCGAGAGCAGGTGCTCCTCGACCAGGCGCCTGCCGATCGCCTCGGGGAGGTCGGGGAGCGCGAGCGGTGCGAGCGCGCTCCACGTCAGCGGCAAGGCGCTGTCTGCGGGCGGCCAGGCCTGCGCCGCGAACAGGCCGCTCGACTCCTCGTAGAGGCGATCGATGAGCGCCGGGGTCGGCGAGCGGCGCCCTAGCGCGAGCTCGCAGAGCGCGTGCAGCACGTTGGTGAGCACCTCGCATACGACCGGTCCACCGGCCTCGCGCACGGCGCGGATCTCGAAGCGCAGCCCGCGGTTGCGGTGCACCAGCTCGACGAACCCCGGCAACCCCTGGGCGCGGTGGTGCCAGATCGGATCGAACTGCGGCGAGGCGTCGAGGCCCGACTCATCGGGCTGCAGGATCCACAACAGGCCGTCTCCTTCGAGGTCTCGCTCGCGGCGCAGCCACTCGTGGTGCGCGACGATGCGGGGCTCGCGCGCCGGGTCACCGACGGCGGCGCGCCACGCCCAGGCGAGCATCGGCGGCTGGATCGTCGAGGTGCTCGGGTCGTCCTCGTCGACGACGTTGTAGAAGATGCGCCGCAGTCCGCTGAGCCGGCCCTCCCAGAAGATCGTGTGTCCGATGAAACCGTCCTCGCGTGCCCCCGCGCACAGGGTGCGCAGCTCCTCACGCGAGCGCGCGGCCTCGAAGCGTCGCCACACGATCGCGGCGAAGCACGAGTCCCAGTACCACTGCCAGCGGTAGCGCTCGGGGCTCGGGCGCGTGTACGCGTAGGGGATCCCTGCGCGCTCGCCGTGCGTCCAATTCGAGCGCAGCGTGCGCTCGCAGAGGGCGCGCACCTGCTCGACCGCGGCCAGCTCTCCGGCCGCTGGGCCGTCGCCGGCGTCCTCGGGGCCGAGCGCGCGCTGCGCGGACTGATCGCCTGTAGCGCCTTGCATCTCGCGGCAGTCTCCCAGAGCCGGCGATCGCTCCGGGTGAATGCCCAGACGGCGCCCGACCCAACCGGCTTAGCCGGCTGGGTCGTGGGTGCCGCCGCCGTCGGTCAGCTCCTTGCTGGTAGCCCTCGTACGGAGCCCGGGGGCGCTCGTACGGTTGATCGCGAGGAGCCTTGTTGGGTGAGGACAGGACCGATCGGCTTTTTTCGGTGCTGTCGACCGAAATGGAAGAGGCTCTGCGGCGGGTAACCGCACACCTCCCTACCCGCAAGATGCAGTCGCGAGCGGTTTGTTATGCGCGATCGAACGTCCGTCCAGGCGGTGCCCCCCAGACGTTTCTCGCCCTGTGCGCGCCTATGCTCGCTGCTGGGTGGACTGCTTGGAGCAGCGGGTTGAGGATTCTGATCAGCGCCTGATGACGCTGGTGAAGGGCGGCGACGAGGCGGCTTTTGAGCAGATAGTCGCGCGCTACGGGCCGATGCTGCTCGGACACAGCCGGCGCGTGGTCGGAGATCGCGCCGAGGACGCCGTCCAGCAGGCGCTTCTGAGCGCGTGGAGCGCGCTGCGCAGGGACCACCAGGTGCGCGAGCTGCGCCCATGGCTGTTTACGATCACCCACCGTGCGGCGCTCAAGGAGCTGCGTGACGAGCGTGCACGCTGCGAAGCGCTGCCCGAGTCGCTGGTCGGGGGACGCTCGCCTGCCGAATGCATCGATGACGCTGCGCGCACGCGCGAGGCTCTGGCCGCGCTCGCCGCGCTCCCTGAGCTCGAGCGCGACGCGCTCGTTTCGGTGGGCGTGCACGGGTGCAGCGGCCGCGCCACAGCGCGCTTCCTCGGCGTGAGCGAGGGAATGGTGCGCCAGCTGGTGCATCGCGCCCGAGCTCGCGTGCGCGCCGCGGTCGGCCTCTTCATGCCGCCCGTGCTCGTGCTGCGCAAGCTTGCGCGTCCGGCCGCAGGCACGCGGGCAGGTGTGCGGGCTCACGCGTTCACGGGCTCTGGCCAGACCCAGGCTCTGGCCGTGGCGGGCAAGGTAGCCGCCGTCGTGGCCGCGGGCGCCGCGATTGGCGCCGCGACGGGGACTCTTCAGCTCGCCCACCGCGACGCGGGAGCTGCGAGCACGGCGCGCGCCTCGGGAGGAGGCTCGCCGGCATCGGCGCACGCGGCCGCCTCCGCCGCGAGCTCGGGTGCAGGGTCGGTGAATCGGCCATCTACGGCCGCCGGTGCGGAGCGCTCGCGCGCCCCCGCGGCGGCACCGCCACGCGCCGGGGACTCAGGCCGCCGTGGCCTGATCTCTCCCGCTAACGTCTCGCGCTCGCCGGCTAGCCCGCAAGGCACCGTGGTGGGCAAGCTCTCCTCCACGCTCACGGCAGCCCCGCCGCGGGCACGGCGCCTGGCTGGGCACCTGGTCGAAGGCGTCGCGTCGAATATCGCGCCGGTGACAGGAGCCCCGCAGCGCATCACGGCGCCCGTCGTGCAGGCCGCCTCGGGTGCGACGCAGCAGCTTCTCTCCGCAGCCTCCGGCACGCTCTCGAGCGCGGGCGCTCAGCCCGGCGGCGAGGTGGAAACGGTCGTGAACTCCGGCGTCGAAGGGCTCGGCGGAGTCACCGGCGCTGGGCCCTAGAGGCGGGCGGAGCTCACCTCTGCAGCAGCTCGAGCCCGCGCCGCGCGGCGGGTTTCAGGACGCGGGCCTCGGGTAGGTGACCGGTGTCGCGCGATGCGGCGAGGCGCGGCCGGAAGGAGGGAAATGAGTACCGGGCAGCCGCAGCCCGGCGGCGGGCGGCTTAGGAGGGCAGCCCACGGCCCTGGCCCGGGGGCGCTGGCGACTGCAAGTGCCCCGCGAGGCGGCGTTGATCGCGGGTAGATGAGAAGCATGGCTCTGTGCTGCCCACAAGGTCGCGGATGCAATTCGCCCGAGCGCAGCGAGCCGTGCCTGCTCGATCTCTACAAGAGAGCGGCCGGGGAGGTCCCGGAGGCCGGCCTTGCGCTTGGTCGCTGGGAGGACTGGCAGACGGCGCGTGAGCGTGGCTGCCGCCGCAGCGAGTGGCGATTTCGAAAGCGCGCCTATGAGCGTGCGCGCGCGGAGGCGATGTGTGCGCTGCTGATGCACGCCCACGTGCAGGCCCGACGCGGTGCCCGCCGGCGCGCCTGTCGCGGTTCTAAAGCTGCAGGCGCCGCCGAGCGGCGTCCGACGACGAGGCTTGGCGTCCTGCTCTCCCAGAACCGGCCGGGCACCCGTCGCTGAGGCGCCGCGGCGGACCGGTGCGAGCGTGGATGGCGAGGCTTGGCGCCCCCAGCGGCCGCCCGAGTCGAGCCATGAGCGCGTGCAGACCGGTCGCATAGGGGGCAACATCTGGGCTGATGCGAAACGGCGAGCTCGGCTTCTGGTGGCGCTCCCTCGGGGGCGTGCCGGATCCGCGCCCGCCGCTCGAGGGTCCCTGCGAGGCTGACGTCGCGGTCGTCGGCGCCGGCTACACAGGGCTGTGGAGCGCTTACTACCTCAAGCGCGCGCGGCCGTCGCTGCGCGTCGTCGTGCTCGAGCGCGAGTTCGCCGGCTACGGGGCGTCGGCGCGCAACGGCGGGTGGGTGGCGGGCTCGCTGGAGGGGCCCGCGCGCGTCTATGAACGCCGCGGCGGCCCAGCCGGCCTGCTCGCGCTGCGCCGCGCGATGTTCGACACCGTTGACGAGGTCGGCCGCGTGCTCGCCGCCGAGGGAATCGAGGCGGACCAGCTAAAGAGCGGGCATCTCGACGTCGCGCTCAACGATGCTCAGGTTGCGCGCCTGCGCGCGCGGTTGGCAACCGCGCGCGAGTCGGGTATCGGCGAGCGCGACCTACGCGCCGTCGAGGCCGAGGAGCTGCGAGTCCGCCTGCGCGTGGCCGGAGCGCGCCTGGCGACGTTCACGCCGCACGTCGTGCGCGTGCATCCCGCCAGGTTGCTCGTGGGTCTGCGCGGTGCGGTCGAGCGGCTCGGCGTGAGCGTCTACGAGCGCACCTGCGTGCGCGAGCTGCGCCCGCGCGAAGCTCTCACGCCGGCGGGCGCCGTGCGCGCTCGCTGGGTGATCCGCGCGACCGAGGGGTACACGCCGGGCCTCGCCGGGCTAAAACGCGCGCTCGTGCCGGTGAACAGCTCGATCGTGATCACCGAGCCCCTCACGCCGGCGGTCTGGGAGGAGATCGGCTGGACGGCAAGCGAGCTGCTTGGCGACGCCGCGCACGTGTTCGTATATCTGCAGCGCACCGCCGACGGACGCATCGCGATCGGCGGTCGCGGCGTTCCCTACCGCTTCGCTTCACGCACGGACCGTTCGGGCGAGACTGCGCCCGCGACCGTCGCGACGCTCGCTCACAAGCTCGCCGAGATGTTCCCAGCGGCTGCCACGGCGCCGCTCGACCACGCGTGGTCCGGCGTGCTCGGCGTGCCCCGCGACTGGTGTCCGTCGGTCGGCGCCGACGCGAACACCGGCCTCGCGTGGGCGGGCGGCTACACGGGCCTGGGAGTCGCGGCCGCAAACCTCGCCGCGCGCACGCTGCGCGACCTGGTGCTGGGCGAGCCCAGCGAGCTCACAAGGCTGCCATGGGTGGGACGCCACTCCAGGCGCTGGGAGCCCGAGCCCGTGCGCTGGCTGGCGATCCGAGGCATCTACTCCCTCTACCGGCAAGCAGATCGCGCCGAGCTCCGAAGCGGGCGACCCTCGCGCTTGGGCGCGCTGCTGGACACGCTCTCAGGGCGCCGCTGAGCGACGCTCTGCCTGCGGCGGGACCCTGCCGGCGAGGAGCGCGCCGAGGACCCCCTCGGGCGCTTCGAGCGCGGGCCAGTGGGAGACGTCCTCGAGCGCGAGAAACGGCGCCTGAGGCAGCTTCTGCCGGATGCGCTTGGCCATGTGCGCGCCGGAGACCGGGTCGAGCATGCCCCACGCGAAGGCGAGCGGGACGTCGGTGCGATGCAGCGCCTCGACCCACCGCTCGGCGTGGGCTTCGCGATCGGCGATATAGCGGATCAGGAGGTGCGCGATGCGCTGCCCTCCGTCGCGGCTGTTGGCGCGCCAGATCTCGGCGCTGTCGCGCGATGCGTCATATGACTCCGCGAACGTCGGCGCGAGACCCGCTGCGAGCAGCTCCTCGTTGAGCAGCGCGCTCAGCTGCGGACCGCGCTCTGGGTCGAGCAGCGCGAGCTGGGTCGGCTGAGCGCGGTGCAAGTCCGGGTACAGGCCGCCATTGAGCAGGTGAACCGCCTCGAGCCCGACCCCCAGCGCGCCCTCGGCGCGCCTGGCGAGCAGCTCCTGGGTCACCGACACGGCGTAGTCGTGCGCGACGAGCACGGTGGAGGAGGTTCCCTCCCTCTTCCACAACGCCTCCACCAGATCGGCTTGCTCGTGCAGCGAGTAGGTGTGCTCGGCGGGCTTCTCCGAGGCCCCGAAGCCGAGGAAGTCCAAGAGCAGGAGCGAGTAGCGCTCAGCCAGGGCGGGGGCGACCTTGGCCCAGTCGTGCGAGGAGCTCGGAAACCCGTGCAGCAGCGTCATCGTTGGACCCTCTCCCATGCGCCGCACGAAGATCTGCCATTCGCTTTCGCCGGCCGCGAGCGCCACCCGTTCGCCCGCCGACCACCACTCCTCAATCCCACTCATCGCGCGCGCGTCCCGCCGGGCTGCCGCGCGCCGCGTCGGGGCTGCTTCGGTGCGCGCCTGCTACGACGCGAGAGCGCGCGGCGCACCGCCGCCGCTGCATCCTCGCCGGCCACAATCAGCGGCTCTGTGCTGCGCGCCGCGCGGGCCAGCACGAACGCGCCCTCCAGCGAGGCGAGGATCGAGATCGCGAGCGCTCGCGCCGCCCTCGGCGTGAGCCCCGACTCGACCAGTCGCGCTTGCGTGAGGCCGATCCAGCTCTCGAACACCTCCGCGCACGCTTCGCGCATGGGCTCGCTGGTGCTAGATACCTCGAGCGCCACCGTCGCGATCGGGCAGGCGTCCGCATAGCCGGTTTCGCGGACCGTCTCTCCGGCGGCAGCGAAGAAAGCGCGCGTGGCCGCCACGGGGTCGGCGTCCGCGAAGAAGAAGACGTCGATCAGCTGTGCATAGCGCGCACCCGACCAGCGGATCGTCTCCGCCCCGAGCTGCTCCTTGCCCGCCGGGAAGAAGTGGTACACGGAGCCAAAGGGGGCGCCGGCCTCGGCGACGATCTGCTTGATGCCGGTGCTCGCGTAGCCCTGGCGCATGAACAGCGCCGCGCTGCGCTCGACGATGCGCTGCTTGGTCGCCGTGGCCACGCACGAGATGATAGCCTCCGCTCCAACTAGAGCGATCTATCTAGTGGAGGTTTGAAGAGATGCCCGAGTTGGAGCTTACGGCCGGCGTGATCGACTACGAGGACACCGGCGGCGAGGGTCCCGTGCTCGTCCTGCTGGGCGGCCTCGTGATGGACGGCTCGGTGTGGGGCCCCGTCGTCGAGGAGTTGCGGGCGGATCACCGCTGCGTGGTCCCGACGCTGCCGCTCGGCTCCCACCGCCATCCCATGCGCCGCGACGCTGACCTCTCACTGCGTGCATACGGTCGCATGGTCGCCGAGCTGCTCGAGCGCCTCGACCTGCGCGATGCGACGCTGGTGCAGAACGACCACGCCGCCGCGCTCGCCCTCGCCGGCGAGAACCCCGAACGAGTGGCGCGGCTCGTGATCTCCTCATGCGAGGCGTTTGAGAACTACCCGCCGGGCCTGCCGGGGAAGAACATGCGCGTGACAGCGATGCTGCCCGGCGGCGTCTACTTGGCGATGCAGGCGATGCGCATCCGCCGGCTGCGCAGGCTGCCGATCTCCTTGGGCTGGATGTCGAAGCGGCCGCTTCCGGACGAGCTCGTGGACCGCTGGCTGGAACCGGCCCAGACGAACCGCCGGATCCGCCGGGACCTGCGCAAGTACGCCGCCGGCTCGCGGCGGCGAGACATGCTCGAGGTGTGCGAGCGGCTGCGCAACTTCGCGCGACCGGTGCTCGTCGTGTGGACGCCGGAGGACCGCGTGCAGCGTCCCGAGCACGGCAAGCGCCTTGCGCAGTTGCTGCCAGACGCCCGTCTCGTCGAGATCGCTGACAGCTACACGCTGATCATGCGCGACCAGCCACGGCGCTTCGCAAGCGAGATCCGCGCGTTCGTACGCGAGGCGGGTGGCACGGGCCTGGAGCGCGCGCAGTCGGCGCCCGCTCGGCTCTCCTAGCAGCCAGCAGCTCATCGCGCCGGCCCGGGCTGCGAAGATCAGGCCCGTGACGCTACTGCTCGCGAAGCCAGCGCTTGCCCTCGCGCTCGTCTTCAGCCCGACATAGGTGCGCGCGGCAACGCCCAGCGTCGTCTCTGCGCTGATCGCCGCGCTCACCGCAGCCGGTGTGCTCTGCGCGTGCGGAGGCTCATCGGCAGCGCCCGGAACGGCGGCCGAGGAGCGTGCGAGAGCCGGCGAGGCGGCGGCCAGCTCATTGGCTGTGTCACCGCTTCCCGGCACCCCCGACGCCTCGCCGAACACCCAGATCAGCTTCCTTGGCGGGGCTGGGACGCGCGTTTCGGCGGTTCGCGTGGTGGGCTCGAACAGCGGCCCACACCGTGGCGTTCTACGCGCGTACTCGACGGGAACCGGTGAGAGCTTCATCCCGAGCCGGCCGTTCCTGGCGGGCGAGCTGGTGCGCGTACGGGCGCGGGTGCGCGCCGGCGGCGCCGAGCGACGTGCCAGCACCAGCTTCACGATCGCGCGCCGGGCAGCCGTCAGCGAGGCGGAGTTCCCCGTCGCACGGGGCGATCCGCGCGCGGTCCAGCACTACTCCTCTGCGCCAAAGCTGACTCCCTCGAGCGTGCGCATCACGACGCCTGCTCAACCTGGTGCTGCCCCGGGGGACCTGTTCCTCGCGCCCTACCAGGGACCGGGCACGCCCGGGCCGATGATCGTCGACCAGGAGGGGCAGCTGGTGTGGTTTCACCCGCTCCCGCGCGGACGGCAGGCGGCCAACTTCGGCGTGCAGAGCTACCACGGCAAGCCCGCGCTCGTCTGGTGGCAGGGTCGGATCATCGAGGTCGGCTTCGGCCGGGGAGAAGACGTCGTCTACGACGACTCCTACAGGCCGATCGCGCGTGTGAGGGCGGGGAATGGCTATTGGGCCGACCTGCACGAGATACGCCTGACGCCGCAGGACACCGCCTGGATCGACGCCTTGGACCCGGTCCACCTCGATCTCGGTCGCGTGCACGGAGTCAGGGACGGGGTGCTCACCGATTCGATCGTGCAGGAGATCGACGTGAAGACGGGACTCGTGATGTGGGAGTGGCACGCGCTCGGGCACATAGGCCTCGCCGCGTCCAAGAACCCCGTCTCCCGCAGCAGCTATCCATGGGACTACGCGCATCTGAACTCGATCGATCCCGGCGCGCACGGCGACGTGCTGGTCTCGGTGCGCAACACGTGGACGCTGTATGACATCGACCTCCGCACCGGCCGCTTCCGCTGGCGCCTCGGCGGGAGCGCAAGCAGCTTCAAGCTTGGGCGCGGCGCAAGCTTCTACTGGCAGCACGATGCGCGCTTTCAGGCGGGCGGTTTGATTTCGGTCTTCGACAACGGCTCCGACCCGCCCAGGGAGAAGCAGTCTCGCGGCCTGCTGCTTCGCGCAGACGAAGCCACCCGCTCGGTGTCGCTCGTGCGCGCATTCGCCAACCCGACGCACACGCTGCTCTCAGAAAGCCAGGGCAACGCGCTCAGCCTGCCGGGCGGCGACTGGCTGCTCGGCTACGGGCGGCTGCCCAACTTCACCGAGTTCGACGCGTCTGGCCGCGTGCTGCTGGACGGGAGGCTCGGGCCCGAAGTGCAGAGCTTCAAGACGCTGCTCTCGCCGTGGCATGGGCGGCCGGGCCAGCCACCCTCGCTCGCACTCAGCCACTCCGCCCGCGGAGCCGTGAATGTCGCCGTGAGCTGGAACGGCGCCACCGAGGTGGCCGCCTGGCGGCTGCTGGCGGGCCCCTCGCCGGCCGCGCTCGCGCCCGTCCGAACGTCTCCCAAGCGGGGCTTTGAGGGCCGGTTCGCCGCGCCCGCCGGCGCCCGCTACCTCGCCGTGCAGGCCCTCGACGGATCCGGCGCCGTGCTCGGAGTCTCGGCGAGCGCTAAGGCGTGATGGGCCGCGGGGGCCGGCTTATGGCGCTCGCGGGGATCGCGCTGTTCGCGGCGGCGCCGCGCGCGCCTGCCGCTGCCTCGCCGCGCTGCGCGCCGGCGCGCGTCAATCCCTCGCAGGCGCTCGCCGGCTCACGCGTGACGGCGTCTCCGGGACCCGGCACACGCGACTCATCGGCCGCGACACAGATCAGCCTGCTCGGCGTGCCGGCCGCGCAGCTGTCGCGGGTGACGGTGACCGGCTCGCGCAGCGGCCCTCACCCCGGACGCCTGATCGCCTACTCGCAGGGCGACGGCGCGAGCTTCGTGCCGGTGCGTCCGTTCGCGGACGGCGAGCGCGTCGCTGTACGCGCCGTGCTGAGCGAAGGTGGACGAGCGATCCCCTTCTCGTGGAGCTTCTACATCGCCGTGCGCGACCACGCCGGGGTCGCGCTGTCGAGCCCCCGCCCGGCACCGCACCCGAGCTACGAGCAGCATTTCCGCTCCCGGCCAGACCTGCGGCCGCCGAAGGTGAGCGTGACGATTCATTCTCCAGCCGCCTCGCCAGGCGAGCTGTTCCTCGCACCGTATTCGGGCCCCGGGCAGTACGGGCCGATGATCCTCGACGAAAACGGCGCGCTCATCTGGTTCAAGCCGCTGGCCGCGGGCGCGCGCGCGGCCGACTTCCGCGTGCAGCAATACGAAGGGCGAAGCGTTCTGACCTGGTGGCAGGATCCGCTGCGCGCCGGCGGACTCGACAGCGCGGGGGGCGTGATCGCCGACAGCTCCTACGCCACGATCGCGGTAGTGCGCGCCGGCAACGGCTACCAGCCCGACCTGCACGAGTTCCAGCTCACGCCGCAAGGCACGGCGCTGATCACGGTGTATGACGGCATCGACTGCGACCTGCGCTCCGTGCGCGGCTCGCGCGATGCCGCCGTCGTCGACACCCTGCTGCAGGAGATCGACCTGCACACGGGCCTGGTGCGCTACGAGTGGCACAGCCTCGACCACGTCCCGCTGTCGGACTCCTTCGCCTCCGCGAAGTACTCGAGTCGCAAGACCCCGTTCGACTACTTTCACATCAACTCGATCGACATCGAGCGAGATGGCGAGCTGCTGATCGACGCTCGCAACACGTGGGCGGCCTACATCGTCGACCCGCGTTCCGGACAGGTGCGCTGGCGGCTCGGGGGCAAGCGCTCGTCCTTTGCCATGGGTTCGGGCACCGGCCTGGCGTGGCAGCACGACGCGCGTCAGCAGCCGGACGGGACGATCACGTTCTTCGACAACGGCGCCACGCCGGCCGCGCACCCGCAGTCGCGGGCGGTCGCGCTGCGGCTGGACCCCGGGCGCATGGCGGCGACGCTGGTGCGCCGCGACGTGCACGCCGGGGGGCCGCTTGTCGCGGGCAGCCAGGGCAACGTGCAGGCACTCCCGGGCGGCGACTGGCTGGTGGGGTGGGGCGAGGTCCCCTACCTCAGTGAATTCACACCGGGCGGGCAGACGCTGTTTGACGCGCACCTGCCTGCGCCCTATGAGTCCTACCGCGCCTACAGGCTGCCGTGGAGCGCGCGTCCGCCAGCGCGCCCGGCCATTGCGCTGTCAAAGACGCGCGCCGGCACCGCGGTATACGCGAGCTGGAACGGCGCCACCGACCTGGCCTCCTGGCGAGTGCTGGGCGGCGGCTCTGCGGCGAGCCTGCAGCCGGTGGCTCAGGCGCCGCGCAGGGGCTTTGAGACCACCATCGCCCTGCCGGGCTCGGCTGGCGGGCGCTACGTGGTGGTACAGGCGCTCGATTCCACCGGCGCGGTGATCGGCAGCTCAGCGATGCTTAGCCGCTGATCGTGCCCTGCGCCGGGCGCTCGCGCGCTCGCCTGCCTGTGCTGCCGTGGAGCCGAGCTCGCGTTCCTCGCGCTGGCGTCGGCGGTTGGCAGCGTTGCGGGCGGCGTTGCGAGCTACGGTGAAGTAGTCGGCGTACCCGAGCGCGTGCGCGCTCAGCAGGCGCTGCGGCAGCGGCGCGCGCAGCTCATGGTGGACGGCGTGCTGCAGGATCGCGCGCAAGCTGGGCTCGAGCGCGCTTTCGCCGGCGCGGTTGTGCAGCTCGAGGCGGCCGCCTTCGGTGGAATAGTCGTAGAGCTCGTTTTCCTCACCGGCGAGCTGCGGCGCGATGCCTTCATCGCTCCAGTACGTGTAGCTGGCGTACTTGGCGCCCGCCGTGCGTAGCGCCACCACGTGCAGCGGCGCGTCGGCGGCGAAGAGCTCGATCGCGAACTCGGTGACGATCTCGTCGGTCGCGTGCAGCACGTATTCGCGCCCTGGCGCCGAGGGTTCGGCGAGGATCCGCCCTAGCTCTGCGCGCCCCGCCAGGTGGGAGTAGTGCGGGTCCTGCCGCCACGCTTCAGAACCGGTGGCGATCGTCAGCAGCAGCGGGGCGACGTCGACGCTCGAGCTGAGCTGTGTCCGCGGCTGGCGGGTCGCGCGCGTGAGGACCCCGCGCGGGTCCTTGACGATCAGCGGTACGCGCGTGGCCTCCTCATAGGCGCTCGCGCCCTTGCCGCGAAGGCCGTGCGAGGCGCCGTACTCGCCGTGGTCTGAGGTAAAGACGATCACGGTGTTGGCCGCGATGTGGGGTCTGCTGGCGAGGGTGCGCAGCACCTGGCCGACATGCCGGTCGGCCTCGTGCTGGAGCTTGACGTAGAGGTCCAGGAACTGGAGCCACATGCCGGGAGCCTCGGGGCCGCTGAACGGGACCGGACCGAAAGAGGCGGCGGCGGTTTCCTGAAGGGAGTGCTGCAGGCGCGGCTTGCGGCGCGCGTGCATGAGCTCGGGGGTCTCGTAGTTGGGGGGCAGTTCCGTGGCCACACGCCTGGCGCTGGCCTCAGCGATGACGCGGTCGCTCCACACGTACCACCACGCGATGTCGTGCGGGTTGACGAGCGATACGGTCGTGCACCAGGGCTCGCCGCCACCCTCCTGCGCGTACCACTCGGCGAACTTGGCAACGATGAGCGGGTCCTTGCGCCACCCCTGGCCGGGGCCGCCGTCGGGCGAGGGGTACACACCGCCGGCGAAACCGTAGCGCTCGAGCGCGCGTTCGCCGAGCGCCGCTCCCCAGTGGTTGTCGCGGTGGGTGAGATGCCACTTGCCCAGCCAGCGCGTGTGGTAGCCCTGCTCGCGCAGCATCGTCCCCCACGTCGGGAATCCCGGGTCGAGCGTGCTCCCGCCGGTGATCATGCAGCCCGTTTGATGGGTGTATAGGCCCGTGAGCAGGGCCGATCGCGACGGCGTGCAGTCGTTGGAGGCCGTGTAATGGCGCTGGAAGCTGACCGCTCCGCGACGCAGGCGGCGCAGGTTGGGGGGCAGGCCCCTGTGAATCGGGGTCGCCGAGGCCCACTGCGGGTAGCGCAGCTGGTCGACGAGGATCACGAGGATGTTCGGGCGCCTGCCCTGCGCGTGCGAGCGCGCGCCGGCGGCGGTGCGCGCCGAGGTGCGATCCGGCGCTGGGGCGGCGTCCCCGGCGGGCTCGGTGACAGCGCGAATCCCGAGTCCGCCGCTGACGAGCGCGCCGCCGCCGATCAGCCCCCGCTTCAGGAAGGTACGTCGATCCACGTGCCTATGCTCGTTCGGGTCTATGGGTCCCATGCGCGCCCTCATGGTACGGCCGGCGGCCCTGGTCACGCTGGGGTTCCTCGCGCCGGCGCCCGCGGCGGCAGCGGCTCCGATCTGCACCCCGGCGAGCTTGAACGAGTCGTCCCTACAGGCTGGGTCGGTGACCGTCTCGCCGCTCCCGGGTAGTCGCGACGCCTCGCCCGAGACGCAGATCAGCTTTCTCGGCGTCCCGGCGCGGGCGCTCGCGCACGTCAGCGTCATCGGCTCGCGCACGGGCCGGCACGCAGGACGCGTGCTCGCGTACTCGCAAGGCGACGGCGCCAGCTTCGTGCCGGCGCGCCGCTTCGCCGAAGGCGAGCGCGTGCAGGTGCGTGCCTCGATTCGAGGTTCCGGCACACGGCGCACGCTGCGCGACCGCTTCGCCGTCGCCGTGCGCGACCCGATCAGCTCCACGCCCGAGCGCGTCCACCGCGGGCGAGGCGGAGAGGTTCAGGGCTTTCGCTCGCGCCCCGACCTGCACCCACCGACGGTCGCGGTGAGCGCCGGCGCCGCGGGAACCGCTCCGGGAGACATCTTCGCCGCCCCCTACGGCGGTCCCGGGCAGGCCGGGCCAATGATCCTCGACCCTGGCGGCGGCCTGATCTGGTTCAGGGGGTTGCCGGCGAAGAAGTCTGCGTCGAACCTGCGGGTGCAGCTGTATGGCGGAAAGCCCGTCCTCACCTGGTGGCAGGGCGTCATCTCCGTGCATGGGTTCGGGGTGGGCGAGGACGTGATCGCAGATCAGACGTACAGCGCCGTGGCTCACGTGCGAGCGGGAAACGGCCTGCAGGCGGACCTGCACGAGTTCCTCTTGGAGCCGGATGGGACGGCCCTCATCACCGCCTATCACCCGATCCGCTGCAACCTCTCCGCGGTCGGCGGCTCGCGCGAGGGCGCGGTCACCGACGGCGTGCTCCAGCGCATAGACGTGCGGACTGGACTCGTGATGTTCCAGTGGTCGGGTCTCGACCACGTCGGGCTGGCGGAGTCCTACGAACTCGCGCGCAAGTCCACACCGAGCTCGCCGTTTGACTTCCTGCATCTGAACTCCGTCAACCTCGACGCGGACAACAGCCTGCTGATCTCTGCGCGCAACACGTGGGCGGTGTACGACCTGGACGCCCGCAGCGGCCAGATCTCGTGGCGCCTGGGCGGCAAGCACAGCAGCTTCAGGATGGCGCCGGCCACGCGCACCGCCTGGCAGCACGATCCGCGCGAGCTCAACGACGGCTCGATCAGCATCTTCGACAACGGAGCCTCGCCCGCTGTGAAACGCCAGTCGCGGGGCATCGTCGTGCGCGTGGACGCGAGCCGGGGCACGGCGACGCTCGTGAGCCAGCTCACCCACAGTCCGCCGCTGCTGGCCGACAGCCAGGGCAATCTCCAGGTGCTGGAAGACGGGGATGAGTTCATCGGCTGGGGCGAAGTGGGCGAGTTCTCGGAGTTCGACCCCACCGGCCAGCTGCTCTTCGACGGTCATTTCCCCAGCAGCACCGAGTCCTACCGTGACTTTCGCTTCGCGTGGAGCGCCACGCCGGCGCACGCGCCCGCGTTCACCGTTGTGGCCGCCGCGAACGGCGGCGCGACGGTGTTCGCGAGCTGGAACGGCGCGACCGACGTCGCGAACTGGCGCGTGCTCGCCGGCCCCTCTCCCGGGGGGTTGAGCGTCGTGGCGCAGGCGCAGCGGAGCGGCTTTGAGACGGCGATCGCGCTACCTGCACAAGCGCCGGGACCGGTCATGACGGTGCAGGCGATCGACCGAGCGGGCGCCGTCACCGGGACGGCAGCTCCCAGGCGAGTGACATTCGGGGGCTGAATACTCGCCGCGAGGGCGCGCATGCGGGTAGCCTGCTGATCGCGATGGCGTCGCAGCAGCATCCGGTGGAGGTGATCCTGGCGCGTGGGTTTACGTCGAACCTCGCGACGCCGGCATTCCTGGTCGATCAGGAGGGCACGCTCATCTTCTTCAACGAGCCCGCCGGCGAGCTTCTGGGGGTGCGCTTCGAGGAGGCCGGGGCGATGGGGCCCGAGGAGTGGGGCTGGCGGTTCGCGCCGACGGCGCTCGACGGAAGGCCGCTGCAGTTGCGGGAGCTTCCGTTGACGATCGCGGTGACGGAGTCGCGACCCGCACACAGCCCGATGCGCATCCGCTCCTCGCGCGGTGACCTCCACGAGATCGAAGTAACGGCCTTTCCCGTCGTCGGCCGAAGCGGTCCGGCGGGGGCTATCGCGATCTTCTGGGACAGGACCAAGTGATGCTCATCAACATCGGCGGGTCGCGCGGATCGCTCCCCAGCCCAGGTCCAGACATGCTCCGCTACGGAGGCGACACTTCGTGCGTGCAGGTGACGCTCTCAAATGGGCATCACCTGATACTGGACGCCGGCACCGGGATCCGCAACCTGCCACCGGACCTGGGCGCCGGCGGAGAGCACATCCACATCCTGCTCACTCACCTGCACCTCGACCATATTCAGGGGCTGCTGTTCTACCCGCCGCTTTTCGACCCGCACACGCGCGTGACGATATGGGGCCCCTCGGCGCCGGGCGTGTCTTTGAAAGTGCGCATCGCCCGTTATCTGTCCGCGCCGCTGACTCCGGTTGACGTGCGCGAGCTGCCCTGCCAGCTCGACTTCCGCAACTGCCCGGTGAGCGAGTGGGACATCGGCAGCGCCCGTATCCGCGCTGAAGCTGTCAACCACCGCGGGCCGACGCTGGGGTTCCGCATAGAAGACAGCGGGGTCTCCCTGTGCTACCTGCCCGACCACGAGCCCGCGCTGCTGGGAGCCCTCGAGGATCTCGAGCCGGAGTGGATCTCCGGCTACTCCCTCGCCAGGGAGGCCGACCTGCTGGTCCATGACTGCCAGTACACCGACGCGGAGTACCCGAGCCACTTCGGCTGGGGGCACTCCGCGATCTCCCACACGGTCAGCTTCGCCGATCGCTGCGACGCCGGGCGCGTGCTCCTCTTCCACCACGACCCCCAGCACAGCGACGATCAGCTCGACGATGTCCTAAGCGACGCCGTCAGGCGCTGGAAGTCACGCGGCCGAAACGACGCCGCGCTGGTGATGGGGGCAGATGGCGACGAGCTGGCGATCGAGCCGTGCCCGGAGCGCACCGGCTCCTAGCCCGGCTCAGGCGGCCCGACGTCGGGGCGCGCGTGCACCTGGGCGCACCGGCGAGATCGCGACTTCGACCGTGTGCTGGCGACCGTCCTTGGGTATGTGGGCGACGGCGATCACGCGTGCGTCCCGCACGGGCAGGCGGCGGTTGTCGTAGACCCAGACGATGTAGTCGTAGGGGTGCTCAGAGCGCTCGTACCAATGTCCGGTGCGCCGGTAGGCTCCGACGCCAAGCGCGCGAACTCCTCGACGGCGCAGCTCGTATGTGATCTCTGGTCGCAGCGGCGTGATCAAGCCATCGAGTTTCGCGTTCAAGAACACGCTGTGGCCGCGCGGGACGGCGCCGAGCCGTGCGTTGATCTCTCGCAGGGCCGCGAACTCGAAGGCGTGTTCGTCGGGTTCTCCGGCAGCCGCGCCAACCCCCCCGCCGGCGGCCGCGGGCGCGAGCGCCGCGAGCGCCGCGAGCGCGAGCGAGCGCCACCGGCGCGCGGCGCCCCCGCCGAGCCGATCGCGCAGTGACTCGCCCGCGCGGCAGAGCCGCGCACCCAGACCGGAGAGCACGAGCAACGCCCACAGGGCCACGAGCCACGTGAACATCCCGACAGTCGTCGCAGACCACAGCGTGTAGCCGAGCGTTTCTGCGAGGAAGGGCGGCGTCGAGGGGGTGGCGTCAGCGATCGAGAAGACCGCCGCACACAGGGCGAGCGCGAGCGTGGCTCCGGCTACGACGTCCGTGCGGCTGCGTCGCACAGCCAGCGCGATCGCGAGCAGCAGCCAGCCGAGGATCAGCGCGGCCGAGATGCTCGCCGTCGCCCCAGCCGACCGGCGCACGTCGGACTTGCGCACGAAGGGGTTGCTCGGCCGCGTAAGCCACCAGGGCGTCGCCCCGACGGTGTGCACGACCGCCCGCACTCCGACCGTGGGCCCGAGCGGCGAGGGACGTTCGCCGGCGGCCGCGAGCACGTGCCCGATGTTGCCTCGTCCCGAGACCTGGTCGACGAGCGGAGGCGTCCAGCAGAGCAGCGCCACGGCCAGCGCTGCAGCGACCCAGACCCAACGCCCGCGCGAGCGCGCGCGCGGCTGCTGCGGCCCTGGGCGCTTGCCACGGCGGCGGAGCCACCCCAGCGAGGCGCCGCCGAGCCCGATCGCCAGCGCGGCGAGCGCGGGCGGCACGAACGCGTCCTCGCACTGCAGCTCGAAGCTCGCGAGCAGGGCAGCGAGCGGGAGCAGGCGATACTCGCCGCAGGCGAGCGACCAGCAAACGAAGGCCAGCGCGAGCAGCGGAAAGAGCCCGGCTGAAGGGTTCCAGATGTCGTAGAAGTTGTTGGCGGCCAGCGAGCGGCACATGAGCCCGATGGCGGCCGCTGCCAGCGCCGCAAGCCACAAGCCGCCCCGGCGCCGAGCGAGCGCCACGGCGCAGACCACCGATCCGGTGTTGAACGCCGCCATCGTCAGCACGAATGAGGCGGGAGCGCCGTAGCGCGCGGCGGGCGCCAGCAACCAGTACAGCATCGGCCCGAAGCTGTAGGTCAGCTTGCCCGTGACGCTGCCGGCGAACGAGTACTGGCCGACGAGCGGCATGTGCGAGCTGAGCACGTCGTAGGAGCGCGTGGCGATGATGCCGCGGTCGGCGACCGGCTGCCAGCCCTCATGCAACGCTCGGACGGCGGCCACGATCACAGGCAGCGCCGCGCAGGCGCCCAGCACGAGCGTGAGCACCGGTCCCGACAGCACACGCGCCCGCATGCTCGAAGGTGGATCGTGGCTGAGCTGAGTCGGAGCGGCGACCGGCTCTCTCCCCGTCAGACGCCAATGGCGCAGGCGTTGGTCAGGCGCGCCTGCCGCGCAACGCTACCAGACCGCTCGAGCCGCGCAGACGCCCTGGGGGAGTGATGCGAGGCTTCCCGCGGCGCCTCTTCTCAGGGCACCGCGCCGAACGGCGTGGTGCCGTTTGCGACCTGAACGCCCGCCGATCAGAGTGCCCTTCTGAATCACGCCATTGACGAGTTCACCCGGGTAGATCGACGGTACCCCGCGCAAGCGAGTGGGTGCTGCATGCGTTGGTTTCGGTGTCGTTCCCGGTAGACGAAGCAGTGGGCGGCCTGGCCCACGTAACCAGCGCCGGACGCGTCGGTGTAGACGACGTTGGCGGTGCATTGCGCGCCGCCGCCGAGAAACGGTCGCGATCGCGGCGAGCGCCTCCGTCGCTATACCCGCCGCACGGTGATCGAAACGCGAGTAGGCGCGGCGGTTGGAGGGCGCGTGGATTGGGTACTCAACGCTGAGCGGCGCATGATCTGCATGACCGACAGCGTCCGTTGCACTCTTCCGGCTGTGGCCGAGTCGGTTCCCGAGGCGCGGCGGTTAGTCACCTCGCTCGCAGCCGACGTCAGCGTCAGCGAAGAGCAGGTCGACAGCGTGGGTCTGGCGGTCTCGGAGGCAGTGACGAACGCTGTCATGTACGCCTACGAGGTCCGCGCCGGAAAGATTCACCTCGCGGCGAGCGTTGATGCAGGCCGCCTTTCGGTGCAGGTCGCCGATGACGGCTGCGGGTTTGGAAACTCCCCCGCCGACGGGGGCCTAGGCCTGGGGCTTGTGCTGATCGAGCAGCTCAGTGAGAGCCTTACGATCGCCAAGCGCGCGTCGGGTGGAGTCGAGCTCAAGATGTCCTTTGCGCTCGACCCGATCTGATCCTGCGCCCCTCGGAAGCCTCGACGAGCGCAAGTAGCGGAAGTTTTCCAGCCGCTTATCGTTTGGCGTCGCGAGGAATGGGCAGCTAACGCGAGTGGGCGCCAGCGAGCGCGGCTACACGTGGCACCGGAGCGGCGACGGCGACGCTGTGCTGCTGACCGGAGCGACCGGCTTCGTCGGCATGGAGGTGCTGGCGCGCTTTCTCGAGCGCACGGATCGCGACTTGTACGTGCTCGTGCGAGGGGCGGACGACGTCGAGGCGGCACGCCGCGTGGAGAGTGCGCTAAGCACCCTCTTCGGCGACGAGCGCTCATATCTTCGTCGAGTCAGAGCCGTCCGAGGGGACATAACGCGGGAGGGACTGGGCCTGCGAGACCGTCGTCGCGACGAGCTCGCGGAACGAGTCGCGGAGATCGTCCACGTCGCCGCGTCGGTGGAGTTCGACCTCGGCCTGGAGCGCGCCCGGGAGGTCAACGTAGAGGGCACGCGGCGCGTGTTGGAGTTCGCCGAGCTATGTCAGCGGCGCGCAGGCCTGCGGCGGCTCTCCTATGTCTCGACCGCGTATGTGGCGGGTGATCACTCGGGGTGTTTCGCCGAGGAGGACCTCGAGGTCGGCCAGCGCTTTCGCAACGCTTACGAGCGGTCGAAGTTCGAGGCCGAGCAGCTGGTCGCGGGGCGGCGCGAGCGCCTGCCGATCACAGTGCTTCGTCCGAGCATCATCGTCGGGGAGAGCGACACCGGCTGGACGGCGTCGTTCAACGTTCTCTACTGGCCGCTGCGCGCATTCGCGCGCGGCACCTACCTCGCCCTGCCGGCACGCCGCGAGGCACCAGTCGACGTGGTGCCGGTGGACTTTGTCGCCGACGCGATCTTCCTGCTCAGCCAGCTGCAGGACGCCGAGGGCATGACCTACCACCTCAGCGCCAGTCCAGCGACGAGCAGCGTGGGCGAGGTTGTCGAGCTGGCGAGGAGCCGCTTTGCCCGGCCGGCCCCGCGACTGATCGCACCTTGGGCGTACCGGCGCGTTCTGCACCCGATGCTGGTGCATAGCAGTCGCGACGCGCGCCGCCGGCGCGCGCTGGAACGCAGCCGTCTCTACTTTCCGTACTTCGCGGTCAACGTCACGTACGACAATCGCCGCTGCCGGGAGATCCTCGCTCCGGCAGGCATCCATCCAAAGCCGCTGCGCGACTACTTCGATCGGCTCGTCGAGTTCGCGCTGCTCGCGCAGTGGGGGCGGCGCCAGGTCTCGCGCGCTGAGGTCGCGCGCGGCTCCTCGCGCCGGCTAGGCCGAGACGCGCAAGGCCTTGAGCGCGTCGGCCCTGTCGGGATGCACCTTGACACGGACGATCAGGCCGTCGCGAAGCGTGAACTCGTGCGCCACTAGCGTCTGGACGGGCGTGCCGCTTCGCCGGCCAGACGCGGTAGCGCGAACGAAGACGAGGACCCGATCGTCGTCCACCTCGAAGAAGCGCTCCGCTTGGAAGCTGATCGAGCTGCCCCACGGCCCGGAGTCGCGGAAGGCGCGCATCTCCTCGACGCCCTGCAGCACCGGCTGATCTGGGTAGAGAGCGGTGAAATCGAACTCCGCGTCGGGAGCGAGCTGCTTGGCGCTGGTGAGCGGGCCCTCGCCCGAGAACGCTGCTCGCACGATCTCCACGCTCGACTGTTCCATCTTGCCCGACACGCAACCCTAGTATCGAGCACGGTCAGGCCCGATGAAAGCCAGCGCCGCCTGGCGACGTTCGAGCCGACCAGCAGCGGCCGAGCGCGGGTGTTAGCAGGCTGCTAGGCGGTGGAGAGCTCGCGCTCGGCGGCGTCCAGGACGCTTGCACGCTGCTTGTGGGCTCGCTCGTAAGAGGCGATCTCGCGCGCGCGTTTCTCGTCTGCCCGATCGAGCACGGAACGGACCTCGCCGACGTCGAGCTCGTCGTAACCCGGGAGCGGCTCGCGCCGGCGCAGGCTTTCGATTCGGCTCAAGACCGTGCTGCGCTTCTCATGAAGCCGCTCGTAGGAGTCGATCTTCGCGAGCTCGACTTGAGGGAGGCCGTCGAGCTTCTCGATGATCTCGGCAACCGTGAGCCGGCCGTATCTCGGAATCGGGAGCTCGCCCTCTTTGGCGATGGCACCCTTGAGCTGGCCCTCGGCTCGGGCGACACCGGGCACCTTGCGCGCCTGGCGGGCGCTTCGACTCGCGCGGGCTTTCGTGCGTCGCGCTTTGGATCTCGCTTTGCGCGTTGCCGCCCGGGCTGCGTCCGCGGCCCCCGTCTCGGAGAGCTCGTAGGAGCCGCCCTCGGCGGCGGCGAGCACAGCGTCGGCCAGCTTGGGAATCTCGCGCAATAGGCGGTCGAGCATCCGCTTCTCGTCGGTGCGGATCGAGGCTGCGAGCCTCGCGGTGGCGCTGTCGCCGACCGACTTGGCGACGTCCTGGATCGCGGTGTAGGTCGCCACCTCAAGGGCCTCGCTCGCGCACGCGTCCTTCGCGTTCTTGAGCACTTTCTCCTCGCGGTTGGAGCCGCGGAGCAGGTCGAGGGGAGTCTTTCCGAGCGCCAGGGTCTGTCCCACGACGGTTTGCGCGACCCCAACGCCAAAGCCAATGACGTTGGGTCCGTCGCCGAGCTGCGAAAGGCGCCGGCGCACGCGTCTGGCATGGGAGTGGGTCTGCTGCAGGTGCGCTTCGAGCCCGTCACGGTGCGAGCCGCGTGGAGCGACTGCGATCTGAGTTTGCAGCACGCGTATCAGGGCGCGCTCGGTCGCATGTGCCTCGTGGAGGTACTGGATGATCTTCTGCTCGGCAGTGGCCATGGGCTCTCCGTTTCGATCGTCAGGAAGTCGCTCGGGGTCACCAAATGGCGGTCCAGGGCGCCGGGGTCGACGCGCGCATGGCTGCGCGAAGCGGACCCGACATGTAGGCGCTACCCGTGCCTCGGCGAGGCAAACTCAACAGCGCCGCGCCGCGATCGCGAGACCGGATCAATACGGCAGCGGCCGCCTGCCGGTGAAGCTCGTCACCACAAGCAGACGCACGAGCAGCTCACCGGCGAAGACATACACGATGGCCGCCAACCCATAGTTGACCGCGAGCGTCGCCTTGTGACTGGCGAGGTGGAAGATGCCGTGGAAGGGGGCGGTCAGCGTGTCGGCCCATTCACGGATGTGGGACACGATCGTGTTTGCGGAATTGGCGTCGAGCACGATCAGAACGATGGCCAGGACGATGATCGCCGAGATCACGCCGATGACCGCGCGAACGACGCGCGCAAGGGTCAAGCCAGGTGAGAACATGTCAAGCCAACACCTCCATCCCTCTCCGCTACCCGCGGCCGAGTCGAGCAAACTTCACCCTGCCACAGGCGGGACGTAAACGCGTTCGTCTCCGCCGAACGTCACCGGCTTGCCGAGCAGGTCAGACCTGCCCGCCGCAATCACGATCTCGGGGTCGCTGCTGCGTATCAGCGCCCGCTCGCCCCCCGGTGTGAGCGCACTCATGATCACCGCCTCAGGAGCGCCATCGCGGTGGTAGGCGAGCGTATATGCCTCGACGGTTCCGCCGCCCACGTACCCGATGCGGGCGCGACGCACCGTGCGAGGACGAATCCTCGGGTCCAGGCTCCTGAACGGCTTGCGCGGGGGCCGGCCTGAGTAGATTGCGAGCGCGTGCTTGGTGAGGTACCAGCCAACCGCACTAGCGAGCGCGCATGCCTGCGGATCGGCACGCAGGCGACCGACGAGCGTCGCGATCGCGTGCCCCGTGTAGTTGTTGCCGGGGCCGCCGGCGAACGTCAGGCCGCCCGTCAACGTCAGCGGGCGCGCACGGTCCTCGAGCGCGACGCCGAGCTCTCGTGCCGCGACTTGCACGGCCGCGGGAAAGCACGAGTACAGGTCCAGGTAGGCGATCTCGTCTACGCTCAGGCCCGCATGCTGGAGCGCCGCCCTGGCACTCGCACGGATGGCCGGTGAGGCGGTAAGCGTCTCGCGCTCGCTCACGTGCCAGGTGTCGCGAGCCTGGGCGCCGGCGTGGATGAACACCCACCTGTCGTTGGGCACCCCGGCGTCGCGCGCGGCCCGAGCGCTCGTGAGGATCAAGGCGCTCGCCATGTTCACCTGGATGTTCGCCGTCAGAAGCTTCGTGTAGGGGCTGCAGACGAGCCGGTTCTCGGGCGCCGGTGTGCCGATCGTGGCCGCGGTGTATTCGCGCCTTATCCACGCGTGGGGGTTGGATGCGGCGACGGTCGAGAAGCGGGACCACACTCGGGCGATCCGCTCCAGATGGCTCTCGGGTGCGGCCCGCTCGTCACCCCGCAGCGCACTCTCGATCAGCGCGTACATGGAGACCGGCGGCGCTAGGCCCGCGGCTGCCTCCGCCTGGTTCACCGGCGCGCGCTCCCGGCCCAGCGTTCGCGTCGGCCGAAGCTGCTGATCCTGCCTGCGCCACGCCGGCGTGTGACCGGCGAGCTGGGCTGCCCTCAGGCTGCCTCCGGCCTCGCCGCCGCCGAGCAGCGCGACGTCAAGCTGACCGGCTGCGATCGCTCGCGCTGTCTCGTTCACGAGCAGCTGCGGGCCGTCTCCGCCGATGGGCGCGCTCTGGATGGTCTCGCGGGGCGTGCTCCCGAGGTCCTCGGCGACCATCGTGGCGACGTCCGGATAGTGCCAGCCGATGACCGGCACACAGCGCACCGAGTCAGCCCGCCGCAGCAGGCGCTGACCCGCCCCGCTGTCCTTGGCCGCCTGGCGCAGCGCTTCGACGATCAGCTTCGCTGGCTCGCTGGACTGCACATCGTCCACGTCGCGATGCAGCACCTGGCCGGCACCGACGATCACGGGCGTGCGGGGGTCGACCCTCACCCCCCTGGGCGGAACGTCTCCAGGACCGCGCGCACGGCCTCGTGGCCCGCAAACGCGGGTGGCCAGAGGAGCGTGCGCTCGTACACGCCCTGCCAGCGCTCGGCAAAGCGCGCGCGGGCCTCCTCGGGAGTGCCCGCGATCGCGATCGCGTCGATCATCTCGTCACTCACCGCGGCGGTCATGCCCGCGAGATCGCCCTCGCGCCACGCGGCGCGAATCGCTTCGGACTCCTGCGTGAAACCGCTCACCTCGTGTGTCGCGCGATAGGTCCTCACCGTCGAGTTGAATGCGATGACGGCCGCCGCGGCCGCCCGCGCTCGCGCGCGGTCCGGTCCCACCGAGCAGGTGAGATAGCCCGCGATCGGCGGCGGCTTGGAGCGACCCGCTCGCTCGGCGCCACGCGCGAGGGCAGGCCGCACGACCTCGCGTACGTACTCGACGGTGAACAGCGGGTGTCCTACAAGGCCGTCGGCGACGGCGCCCGCGGCTTCGACCATGCGCGCGTTCACGCCCGCCATGAAGATCGGCATCCGCTCCCGGTACGCCGCTCGCGGCGGCGCCGTGGGAGTCAGGTGCAGGCGGTAGAAGCGACCGTCGTGCCGTAAGGGCGCGCTGTCCAACTGCCACAGGCGGCGCAGCAGAGGCACGAGCTCTTCCATGCGCAGCGCCGGGTGCAGCCCATCGAGGCCGTGCCAGTCCTGCTGCATGCGCTGGGTTCCGGTGCCAAGCCCCAGGGTGACCCGGCCGCCTGAGAGCTCGTCCAGATCGCGTGCCTCTGCCGCCAGCACGAGGGGGGTCCTCCCAAACGCGTACGCGATCGCGCTTCCGAGCTCGATCGCGTCCGTCGCCTGCGCCATGGCCGCGAGCGCCACCGTCGCCGAGCGATCGTAGAACTCGGTCGCCCAAACGGAGGCGAATCCCGCCTCCTCCGCCAAGCGTGCAGCCTCGGCCAGCTCCGCTGGACCGCCGGAGCTGGTTACGAGCGAGGTGCCGGGGAAGACGGTCGCGCCGGACATCGCCCGAGTGTCTCAGACCGACGTGAGCATCGTGAAGCTGGGGGCGGCCATGTGCCGAAGACGGTCAGCAGCCGGCCGCGCTCAACGCGCGACGTTCCGCTCGGCGGCGCGGGCATGGCCGTGTAGGCTCGGATCGGGATGTCAGGTGCTGAGACGTTTCGCGCGTCGGCCGACGCCTACGATCGCCACGTCGGTCGTTACGGCGCGCAACTGGCCTCGGCGCTGATCGGTTTCTCGAGGATCGAGCCAGGGGTGCGCGCGCTCGACGTCGGCTGCGGGACGGGCGCGCTGACGGCTGCTCTGGTAGAGCGGCTGGGTGCCGCCAATGTGTCGGGCGCAGACCCATCAGAGGTATTCGTGGAGGCATGCCGTCGGCGGTTACCTGCGGTCGAGGTCGTCGTGGCAGGTGGAGAGGCGCTGGCGTTCGGCGACGGCGCATTTGACGTCGTTCTCTCGCAGCTCGTCGTGAACTTCATGGCTGACGCCGAGGGGGGTGTACGCGAGATGGCGCGCGTCACGCGGCCGGGCGGGCACGTCGCCTCATGCGTGTGGGACTACGCGGGTGAGATGACGCTGCTTCGCGCGTTCTGGGACGCCGCGCGCGAGGTCGACCCCGAGAGGGCCGCAGCCAACGATGAGGGGATCGTCATGCCCTGGTGTGCGGACGGCGAGCTCGCCGGGCTGTGGCGCCGCGCAGGGCTGAGTGAAGTCCGCTTTGGCCCGCTCGTCGTGTGCTCAGGCTATGCGGATTTCGAGGACCTATGGTCACCGTTCCCGACGGGCGTCGCGCCGTCGGGTGCCTTCTGCAAGTCGCTGGACGACGAGCGTCGTGCGGCGCTGCGGGACGCGTACCGCCGGCGCCTCGCAGTCGACGACGGGCCGTTTGAGCTCACAGCCCGCGCATGGGCAGTCGTCGGCGCTGTACGCGCGAGCGCTTCCGAGGACGTGGCTCAATCAGTGGAAGGGGATACTCCTTGAAGACTTCTCGTAGGCACCGGGCCAGCCACCTCACAGACGAATGACGGAGAGCAGATACTCCTGCGGGAGTCGCAGGCTGCCGTCGTCGGCCTCGTTCGCCCTCTCCCAGATCGCGAGGATCTGCTCGCGCAGCTCCGAGAAGCGCTCGCCGAGCATGCTCCTGGCCGTCACCAGCGGCCCGAAGCGCTCGATGAAGAAGTCGAGGAAGTCCTCGGTCGATTCGGCTGCGATCGTCACAACGTGGCGCTCGAACTCGAAGGCTGAGGCTGTGGCCCCGAACATGTCGCGCACGTGGTCCTCGGTTCCCCACAGGATCGGCGGCGAGGCAAAATCCGGCGGTGGCGGCGCGTAGGCGGCGCTTGCTCGGAACAGGTCACCGACCGTCCCCTCCGGAGTCCAGGCGCAGGTGGCGATGACGCCACCCTTGCCGCAGACCCGCGCCATCTCCTCAGCGGCTCGCTGGTGGCGGGGTGCGAACATGTGCCCGAAGGTCGAAACGACGCGATCAAATGCCCCCTCCTCGAAGGGCAGCTCCTCGGCATCGCCCTCCACCCAGTCGATCTCAAGCCCTGTCGCTGCCGCCTTCCTGCGTCCGCCATCCAGCAGCTCGGGCACGAGGTCGAGCCCGGTCACGAGCCCGCCGGCCCGCGCTGCCGGGATCGCCGCATTGCCGGTGCCACACGCTACGTCGAGCACACGCATGCCAGGCTCAACGCCGGCCCGGTCGATGACCAGCTCGCCGACCTCGGCTATGTACTCCGACAGCGTGCTGTAGTCGCCCGCGCTCCAGATCGCGCGCTGGGCCTGCTTGAACTCCTCCATCACACCTTCCCTTCAGTCGATCGGCTACACGGTCGGCGCCGGAGACGGTACATGGCGATCCGAGCTCCCACTGCCAGCCAAACGAGCAGCCTACGACTACCCTGTCGCGCTTGCTTTGGCGTGTTGCGAATCCCGCTAGCGGTACTCAGATGAGCCCGTGTTTGTGGGGCGTCTCGCGCTTCGGAGACCCGAACCGGCGACCGAAATCGCCCGTAAACATGGGCGATTTGGCTCTCTGAAGCGGAAGGGGAGGTGTGTGGTGCCGCCACACACCTGTGATGTGTCATCCATGAAGGAGCGGGCCCTGTCAAGGTTCGGGTCACGGTGCTCGGGCGGTCGTCTGCCGGCTCGTTGACGGCAAGCCAGCCGGGGGCGGAAGCGCTCCAGTCATCCATCCGGTCGCGGTAGGCGGACCAGAGTGTCGTGCGGTGCGCGGGGGCTCAATCAAGACAGCGGCCGTTCTGTGTGAGCGAGGCCATGACACATAACGAGCTCGCCCGAGCATTCGCATCGCGCTGAGGTCAGGGGCGCAAGTCCGACGTCTCGTCGCGTGCGCGGCGGGGTGATGCGGCCACCGCCAGCTTCTCTTTCGCGCACGCCCGGCTGCGGCGCGCCAGGCAACGGATCTCTCCGTCGCGCAGGCCGTAGTAGCTAAGGGTCAGGATCTGGCGGGCGACCGCCACCTTTGCGACCTTGCGTCCGCGGCGCTTAGTGATCCGCTCGAACTGGTCGCGCAGCGGGCCGCCGCCGGTGGTGCACTTCTGCGCGGCCTCGACGAGCGCGCAGCGCAGCGCCGGTGAGCCCTGGCGGGAGATGCGCCCGAGGCGTGCTTTGCCATCGGAGCTTCGCACGGTCGGTGTCAACCCAGCCCACGCGCAGAGGTGACGCGCATCGGGGAAACGCTCGATCTCGCCGACCTCGGCGATGATCAGCATCGCGGTGTAGCGCCCGACGCCACGGATTTGCGTGAGGACATCGACGCGATCGTCGGCCTTCGCGCGTTGCTCGATCTCCTTGGTCGTCTGGGTAATCTCGCGGTCGAAGTCGCAGATCAGCGACATCAGGCTGTCCAGGCGCCGGCGTGGTGCCTCGCGCAGCTGCAGCTCGGCGAGGAACTGCCGCCCGCCCCTGCCAAACAGGTCGGAGTGCTGGCGCGTGATGCCGTGCTTGGCGAGGATCGCGTGCACACGGTTCTTGAGCGCAGAGCGCATCGCGGTCAAGGCGATCCGATGGCGCAGCCACTCCCTGAGGTCGCGCAGCTCCCTGGGAGCGACGTAGGCCTCGGGGAGCAGATCGGCGCGCAGCAGGTGCGCCAAGGTCTTGGCATCGACCGCGTCGGTCTTCACCCTCGCCGCGGCGATCGCCCTCGTGCGCAGCGGATGGGCAAGATGGATGTCATAGCCTGAGTCCTCGAGCAGCTCCGCCAGCCACTCCCAGCCGTAGGTCGCCTCGATGGCGATGCTGCTCTCACCCTCCAGGCCGCCGAGCAACTCAAGGAACGTCTCGCGACCGTTGACGATCCGCCGCGAGAGCGTGAGCTCGCCGTGCTCGTCGATCACGGCGAGGTGCGAGCGGTTGCGATGTAGATCGATGCCGACAGAATTCATTCGTGGGCCTCCTGGGGTCCGGGTTTTCGTAGCGCCCGAGGCATATCGCCTCGGGCACCGGATCGCTAGGAGGCCCGCTCCTTCATGGCATCAAGACATCCCGGACACATCACAAAGCGGAAGGGGAGGGATTCGAACCCCCGAGACGGCTCAACGCCGCCTAACGGTTTTCAAGACCGCCGCACCTTGGCAGTGAAGTTCTTGATTTGCAGGGATCATGCGGCGGCTGAAGCGGCTGCGGGAAGCTATATGGGAAAAACGTGCACAAAGGTGCGTCACGAGCGCGCCCCCACGTCACACGTTCGCGACGTTCTCGGCGCCCGCGGCCCGGCCCTTCGCGGTGGCGGCTTCTTCCTCAAGGAAGCGGTCCAGCATCGCCGCCGCCTGATTCTCGCTGCCGGGCAGGAGGTGGCCGTAGCGGTTCATCGTGATCGTGATCGACGCGTGGCCCATGTACTCGCTGAGCGCCTTTGCGTTGACGCCCGCCGCGATCATCAACGAGGCGAACGTGTGCCGGCACTCGTGAAGGTCGATGGATCGCAGCCCGGCAGACTCCCACATGCGACGCCCCCGTTTCCGGACAGTGGAGTCCTGAAACGGTCGCACTCCGTCGATGCCGAAGACCAAGCCCGCGCTGCGGACCGTTGCCATGCGGTGCTCGACGAGGTGATCGCGCAGCAGGGCCGCGATCGGCACCTTCCGCCTACCGCTTCTGCTCTTGGGCTCGACCGGCCCCTCGCGGTCGTCCCAGCTGCGCGTCACCTCGATGACGCCTGCGGCTAGGTCGACGTTCTCCCAGGTCAGCGCTCTCAGCTCGCCGCGTCGCAGGCCCGCGTAGAGCGCGGTGGCCCACAGCGCGCGCTCGGCGCTGGGGAGCGCATCGAGAAGCGCCGTCGCTTCGCTGGGCGTCGCGACGCGGTCGCGCCGCGAGCGTACCGCGGGCAGCTCGAGCCCCGTCGTCGGGTTAGCGCCTACCTCGTCGCGCAGCACAGCCCGGCGAAAGATCACGCGGAGCGGTAGGAGCGTGTTGCGAATGGTGGACGCGTCGCCACTCATCTGCTCGAGCAGGCGCTGGATGTCGGCGCGCCGCACCTCCGTCAGGCGAACCGCGCCGAGCTCGGGGATGACGCGCAGCCTGAGCGCCTGCTCGTAGCCGCGGATCGTGCTCGGCTTGTAGTGATCGCCAGAGCGCGTGCGGATCGTGCCATCGCGCATGCCTTCGATCAGCTGCTCGCCGCCGGCTCGCACCGTCGCCGCCGAGCCGACGCGCAGGGCTCCCTTTCGCGCCGCCGCCCGTGCGTCGTCACGCCAGGCCTTGGCCGCGGCCAGGTCGCCGGGAAACCACTCGCTGCGGATGAGCTTGCGGTCGCGTGCGCTCCAGACACCTGCGCGGTAGGAGGGCGTACAACGGCACCTCGCGCCCTTCCCCTCGCAGCCGCGCGTGTGGCGCACCTCGATGCCTTCACGCCGCTGCTTTCGGCCGTTGCGATCGAGCTGCATCAGCATCACCCTCCTGGTGTCATGCCGGCGAGTTCAGGACGAGCGCTCCCCGGCCGAGTTCGGGACAGCCGACAGCCTACGCTGGAACCACGGACGCAATTGCGCGACGCGGATCAACGATCTCCGAGCGGCCGACATGACTGCTCGAGCACAAAGCGCTTGAGCTCACTGAACGGATACAGCCGCAGGCTCCCCATGCGCACGACGCGCACGTGTGGTGCGACGTGACGGTCAAAGGAGTCATCGCTCATTCCGAGGGAAGCAGCCGCCTCGCGTCTGTTCAGCGCGAGGCGCGGTACTGCCGAGGTCCCGCCCGTCCTTGGGGGTGTGCTCGGCGCGCTCACAGACCCTGCACACCCGCAGGGCGAGCGCCGCTCGTGAGGGCAAAACGGAGGTCAATGGGTGCCACGTTGGTGTCAGCACCGGCCCCACTCGCGCCAGGTGACGGCGAACGTGGAGGGGCGGCCTGGCGCTGGCCGCTCGGATGGGCAGAGGCAGCAGAGAACGCCGCCGGGAGGTCATAGACGACCGAGTTCGGCCAGCAGGCGTCCGGCTTCTCGCGTAGGACCGGCGGCAGGGCGGGAGACCGGTCCATCGTCCAGTCTTCGGCATGGACGCGGTCACGACTCGTGAAGAGAATCCGCTCTCTCGCCGGGTGGGTGCCCTCGCGCGGGCCGGCGTCCTCACGTCCGTACCAGGCGCTCAGCACGCGGTCGGCCGTCTCGACCAGGCGGCGCAGCGGCCGCTCGCGCGAGGTGAGGAAGATCACCGTCGGGGGCGAGGCGTGGGTGGCGAAATGTGTCTCGCGCCAGCCTTCCAGCAGCCACCAGTCGTAGCGGCGCAGCCTGTCGATCTGCTTGTGGGGTCGGTCGGTGCGGTCGTACTCGACCAACACAGCGAAGCGGTCCTCGCCCGAACCTCCGATCAGGGTGGCGTCTGGCTCGAGATAGCCGCTTCGGCTCCGGCACCGATAAAAGCGTGTGTCCGGCGACAGCTGTGCGGCCGGCGAGCGCTCGACCTTGTCGTGCCCATCGAGGTCGAGCTCGTCGTGGGCGTCCCAGTCGAGCTCGTCGTGCGCATCAATGTCGAAGTCGTCGTGCCGATCCCGATCGATGCGTCCGCCGCGTGGGCCCCGCCAGGCGATGCGCCCGCTGCGTGGTCCATGCCAGGTGAACGGCATCGTGTCGATCAGCCCGTCGGTGGATGAGCCGCCGGCATCGAGGGCGATGCGCAGGATCAGCGCCGAGAGCTGGAGGTCGTGTTCGGTGTAGCTGATGCTCGTGAACGCCGCCGGTTTGTAGCGAGCGTTGCCGTCCACGATGTCCTGCGAGGCGAGGGCTTTCCACCCTCGGGTGCTGAGGCGGTAGATCCACTCGGCGCTGCCGATCCTGCGAACCGGGCGAAAGCGATCGAGAAAGCCGCCGTCGTGCAGAACCTTCAGCCGTCTCTGTGCGGCCCTGGTGCGGGAGGATCCCCAGCCGAGCATCACGAGCTGGCTGGTCAACAGGTAGTTGACGTCGAGCAGCCGGGCCATGAGGCGAAGGTCCCGGTCGGTGAGGCACATCATCGGAGGCGCACCCTTGCGCCGTCCAAACTGCACGGAGAGGAGGCCGAGGTCCTGGCCGGAGAGAGCGGCCCTCTCTGCGAGGCCGGAGCGAGCGGACATGCTCACACCGTCTCCTCTCCACTGCCGACGGCGCCGCCCGGCGCGTGCGCCTCCCGGCTCGCGTCACTGTGTCGGCGGCTCCCTTCCAGAGCCGCCGACACATCACAGGTCGCGGGCGGCGCACCCGGCTCGAGCACGAGCACCACGAGCGTTCATAGCTGCCTCATGAGTTGCGCAATGCCCACACCCAGAAAGCCGAGCAAGGTGCTCACTGCGCAAGCCGATTACAGGCCCGGCGCTTGCCAGCGCGCTCGTCTGCGCCTGACGGGAGCGACGCTCCCCTCCACGGAGTGGATCGCCTAAACGAGCGACCCAACAGCCGCGAAGGAAGCGCCGACACCGCTACCCCTCGATGCTGCCGTAAGCGCCTCGTCTGACCTGACGGTCCGTGGCTCGACATCGCACCCTCGCTCGCTGTGTCCGTCACCACCGATCCGAACGACCTACCGTCCACAGTTGCGTCGCCGCCCGAGCGTCTGCCCCCACCAGTCGCCAACTACGACCACCGTGATCCGCCGACCCGCCTGCCCGGCCTGTTCTCGTGATCCGTCTCTCTCGTACGCCTTCTCGTCTCCGCTGTGCTGCTGCTGCCTGCCCGCTCGCTCCCGCTCTCACGCTCTGCATCTGGCCTCGCCATGAACATCTGTGATGTGTTGGTCGAGGAAGGGGGTCCCCGGGTCGAAGCGAAGCGGAGAGTCGGGGACCCCCTTCCTCGATGCCAGTTGCAGAGCCAAATCTCGGGAGCGAGCGGGCAGCCGGATGGTCGTCTAGGGGGGTCGCTCTGGAGACGAACCGCCTAGCGACCCCCTGAGGACCACCTTGGCGCGTCCGTGAGGCGCCGGTGGAGGGCGCCGGCGCGGGCTGTAGCCGGAGCCTTCGCCGGCGTAAAGCTCGGCCTTCGGCCGCGCTGCGCGCGCCGCTGTCGCGGCTCCCTTGACCCCGGCGAAGCCTCCGGCTAAAGAAGCGATCAGGTCGGCTGCGCCGACAACGCGACACGCGAGCGAGATTTGAGCCTGACCGCTGTGCCCCGGTGCCTGGTTCGTGATACCGACGCTAGGGGTGAGGGCTGAGCCGGTCGCCCTCTGTCGTTCTTGTCATCGATGACGCCCCGGCAGGCTGTCGCTGTGGACCTGCACGGGAACTACGGGATGAGCGGAAGCGCGCGCACCCGAATGCGATTGGGCTCGAACACAACGACGCTTCCCTCATCGAGCTGCTGCGTGACGGCCTCGACGTTCGCGAGGAGAAGCGCGGCCTGCTGCTCCGGCCGACGCTCGGCCCCGCGACGAAACAGGATCACTGAGGGCGAGCGCCGATGACCGGCTGCCAAGAGCGATCCAAAGTCGGTGTCCGCCGACACGAGCACGCGCTCCTCCCGGCTCGCCTGATCGAGCACCTCGCTGTCATTGGCCGCTTGCAGACCGTAGTCACGCACATGGGCCGCGTCGTGGCCAGCATCGACGAGTGCTCGCGCGACCACGGGCGAGAGCGCGTTGTCGATCAGGAACCTCACCCGGCAGGAACGAGCGGAAGCTCACGCTCCCGAACAGCCTCCGCCGCATAGCGCAGCGCCTCCTCGACGTCCTCGGCCTCGAGGTCTGGATAGGCGGCGAGGATCTCGTCGCGAGCCATCCCGTCGGCGATCATGCCGACGACCGTTGCGACCGGAACGCGAAGTCCGCGGATGCACGGGACGCCGCCCATCTGGTCTGCTCGCACCGTGATCCTCGTGAACGTCATCGGCTCTCAGCTTCGCAGGTTCCAGTCGGAGTACGGCCCGGCGGCCTCATCGGGCGCTCGCAGGGGCGCTGCGCGCGATCGAATGCAGCTCTCGGCGGCGGCACATCCCGCGGAACGCGCGGCACCGCACGGCTCTAGGTTCAGATAGTTAACTCAGAATGGTACGATCGGCCGACCTCCAAGAGGAAAGGCCGGATGCATGACCACGACAGCTCTCGTCCAGGAGCTCAGCCGACTCCTCGACCTCGATCATTCCCCGGTGGCCGTGACGTTCCATCGGGAGCTGCGTGCGGAGCTAGGCAGCCGGCCGGCTCCCGAGCCAGCCGGCTGCTGCTTCTGGGCGAGGGCCGAGAGCGAGCGCGAGCGGTCGCTGGCCGCCGATGCGGTGGTCATCGCCCACGCCGACGCCGACATCCGCAAGAACTTCACGCCAGCGTGATGTCCCCTCAAGCCAGCGAGCTGATGGATCTGCTCGACATCCAGTTCGAGGAGATCACTGCCACGCGCGTGAGCGGCTCGGTCGCAGCCGACGAGCGCCACCACCAGCCGTGGGGCATCGTTCACGGGGGGCTCTATACGACCGTCATCGAGACGTTCGCGACCACCGGCGCCTTTGAGGCGGTCAAGGACCGCGACCAGCAGGCCGTGGGCGTCTCCAACGCGACGGACTTTCTCCGCCCCCACCGCTCGGGCCGGCTGCACGTTCTCGCGGACCCAATCCAGCAGGGACGAACACAGCAGCTCTGGCAGGTCGAGATCCGCCGCCCCGAGGACGACAAGCTGGTCGCCCGCGGTCAGGTGCGCCTGCAGAACATCGACGTCGCACGCTAGAGGAGCTACATACAAAGAAGCAACTCAGACTGCTAGCCTGCAGCCTTGATGGAGCGAACCAACTACGAGGCGAGCAACTGCTCGATCGCCCGCACGCTGCAGGTCCTGGGCGAGAAGTGGACGCTGCTGATCATCCGCGAGAGCTTCTATGGAGCCACGCGGTTCGAGCAGTTCCACCGGGTCCTGCAGTGCCCGCGCAACCTGTTGTCCGAGCGTCTCGTTCTCCTCGTCGAGGAGGGAATCCTCGAGCGCTCGCAGTACCGCGAGCCCGGCAGCCGGGCACGCATGGAGTACCGCTTGACGGACAAGGGCCGTGAGCTGATGCACATCATGCTCGCGTTCATGCAGTGGGGTGACCGCCACAAGGCGGACCCCGAAGGCCCGCCCGTGGTCGCCCGGCACGCCGCATGCGGCCGCGAGCTGCACGTCACGTTCGCCTGCTCGAAGGGACACATCGTCACCGAGCCCGACGACATCGATCTGGTACCCGGTCCCGGCGCCCTCCCACCCGTCCCAGCCTGAGATGAGCGCGCTGCGCGCCCGCATCGAGGTCGCAGCCCTGCAGGCGCTGCTGACGGGCCTCGGTGTGCTCATGGCACTGGCGAGCCGGCGGTCCGATCGGTTCCGCCGGCAGGTCACGCGCAACCTCCTCATCGAGATCCGCAGCGCCGACGGTGCCCGCCAGCAGTACCGGCTGCACATGGCGACGCGCCGGCTGACGCTGCCTCGCCGCCCGGCCGCACGCGCCGACTGCACGTTGCTATTCCCGACGGCGCGCGTCGGGCTGCGCACGCTGGTTTCCCGTCGGGCCGTCGGCAGGCTCGTGCAGGACATGAACTTCGGCGAAACGCGCATCGATGGCAATCCGGCGCTGATGCTGTGGTTCCACGGACTCACCAGGATCGTCGCCCCGATCGGCTCGACGCTCCGGCCGCGCCGCCCCGCTCCCGTGCCGATCCGCACGCCCGAGCGCGACGCGACCTATGCGAGCCGGATCATCCGCGAGCCCGCGGTCCGCGAGCTCAGCCGCGACTGGCCGGAGGCGTGGGTGGCGCGCGAGAAGCTCCTGCAGATCCGCGCTGCCGCGGGAGAGCGGCTCCCATCCGGATGAGCGCCGAGGTCACCGAGCTCAACGCGCGCGCCCGCGGCTGGCTTCGCCACCTGTGGGACAAGGCCACGACGCCGGACGACTGGAGCAGCTCGGGTGAGCCGCACGAGTGGTGGGACCGCGACTCGAGCGCGCCGATGTGCGCGTTCCCGCGGTTCGATCTGGGCGAGAGCGCGTACGCGCTGCCGCTGATGTGCGACGTCACGCCGGCGTGGCGTGAGGTCTACACGCGCATCGCACACGAGTTCTGCGAGCGCCACATGACGTTCTGGGCGGCGATCGACGCGCTCGTGCTCATCGGGGAGGACCCGAACGTCGATCGCTATCCGCCGGAGTGGCAGATTTACATCCCCGAGCGCCTGCGCGGTGCCTACGCGCCACCGGGCTGGATCGGCAACGGCGATCAGCGCTGGGGCCTGAACCCCGACCCGATCGCGGCCGACGGCAACGTTTTCTTCCGCGGCTTCTTCAACCTGCTGCTGTCGGTCTACGCCTACGTCTCCGGTGACCAGCGCTACCACCAGCCATTCCAGGTCAGCGGCTACATGGATCGCACCTTTGAGTGGACGCAGCCCGAGCTTGCCGGCTTCATCTCAGAGCAGCTCGCGGCACGCCCGGAGGGACCGCATTGTGAGAACACGAAGATCTGGCCGTTCTGCGTCAGCGCGACCGGCCTGGGACTGAAGGCCTACGACGCGGTCAACGGCACCACGCTGCACACGCCCTACGAGGCATGGGCGGACTTCGCTCAACAGCACTACATGGGGCGCGACCGTCGCGGCGACCTCGAGTGGTTCGCCTTCTACTACGACCCGATCGAGCGCGAGGCCTGCACGTTCCCCGACCACGTCACCGCGCTCGCCGCGCTCGTGACCCTCCCCTACATCTATCCCCAGCGCCCCGAGTGGGGGCAATGGCTCTACGAGCAATCGGTCGCCAAGCTCGGCTGGAGCAACCCCAAAGCGCGGATCAACACCTTCGTCCCGGATCCGCGGACCACATCGATCGCGCTGCTGATGGCCCACGAGCTCGGCGACGACGTCACCGAGACCCGCATGCGCGACTACGTCGAGCAGCGCTCCGAGCCACGCACATTCGGCGACGAGGACGACCGCTTCGGCTTCTTCTTCGGCTGGGGCGAGCCCTACCCGCGCGGCCAGCACAGCGCGCTGCTGATGCTCCCGGAGGTCGGCGGCCGCGGTGCCTGGTCACGCTGGTCGGGCGACGCCAACCTCGCGAAGTTCGCCGCGCCGACCGTCGAAGGCGTCGACTACCCAGCGGTCGGGCTGTCGGTCGCGCGCAACGACGTCGAGCGCGGCGAGTTGCTGATCGGCACCTACGCCGCGACCCCGTCGCACGCCGGCCGCGCCACGACCTTGCGCGTCGTCCAGCTCCCCGATGTCGACGCGGTCCGCATCACATGCGACGGCGAGGAGTTCACCGCGTGGCGCCCCATCGGTGCGGACTCGATCGAGCTGGACCTGACGATCGGCGAGCGCAAGTTCGTCGTGCGGACGGGGTATCACGGCGGCGGTGCCGAGGTCGCGCGCGAGCGGGTCACCTCGGCGCTCGGCGTCGTGAGGAGCGCGCCGGTCCCGAGGAGCGCGCCGGTCCCGCCGAGCCTCGCGGCGATCGCCGCGGCGAAGAGCTGTCGCTGCTGCTGATGTCGCCGGGCCGCAGGATCAGGCCGCGGACCGGACGAGTCGCAGCTTGATGGCGTCGGTGAGCCGGGTGGGAAGCGTGGTGAGCATGCCCAGGACCAGAGCGTCGCGCTTCGGCGTGACGTAGCGCGCCCTGGGGCGTGACGTGAGGCTCGCGCGGGCGATGCACGCGGCGACGACCTCAGGTGCCACCGCCGTCTTGGTCTGCGCGTCGAGGTAGGCGCCGATCTCGCGCTCTTGCGTGACGTAGTCCGCGATCGAGCCGCCGTTCGTCGTCATGTGGTGCGTGACGTCGATTTCCGTGCCGACGAAGCTGGGCTGCACCACGACGACGCTGATGCCGAACGGCTTCAGCTCCATCCGCAGTGCGTCCGACAGCGCCTCGACGGCATGCTTGGTGCCGCCGTAGATCCCGCTGCCGGGGACGGAGATCTCGCCGAGCAGCGAGCTGATGTTGACGATCCTCCCGGAGCGCCGGGCGCGCATCTGCGGCAGGAAGGCGCGGGTGACGTCGAAGAGCCCGATCACGTTGGTCTCGAACTGCGCCCGGACGTCGGCGGTGGCCAGCGTCTCTGCGGGGCCGGTGAGCGCATAGCCGGCGTTGTTGATGAGCACGTCCACACCGTCGGGTGCCGATCCGGCCACCGTTTCCACAGCCCTACGGACAGATTCCGGGTCGCACACGTCCAGCTCGACGGGGATTACGGTCCCGGTCGTCTCGCGTGCAAGCTCTGTGAGCCGGTCCAGGCGCCGCGCCGCGGCGAAGACGGTGTGCCCTTCGGCGGCGAGTCGGACCGCGGTGGCTCGGCCGATGCCGCTGCTGGCGCCGGTGATCAGGATCGTCTTGCTCATGACAGGAACTCCAGGAGATCGGCCACGAACTCGTCGTGGTATTGGAAGACGCCGCCGTGGCCGGCGTCGGGGTAGAGCTTCAGCCGGGCGTCGGGCAGTCGCCGCACCAGGTCGGCGGAGTTGCTCGAAGGCACCATGAGGTCGTCGTCGCCGTTGGCCACCAGGGTGGGCTGGCGGATGCTCGACAGGTCCGACGGCGGCTGCCTTGCCCACGCGCTGATGGCCTTGAGCTGGGCACGGAAGGCCAGGGGGGAGATCGCCTTGTCGCGATCGTCGGTGCGCTCCTTCAGGCGTTTCATGAACGCCCGGGCCGCCGACTTGCCGTTCGCGGTCCGGGTGAAGAAGAGGTAGGTCTTCGGATCCCTGACGGTCAGCCCGCCCTTGAGCATCGCGAGGATCGTGATCCGGGTCACCTTGTCGATGCCCTCGCCGCCGGCGGGACCGGTGCCGGCGAGCACGAGCTTGCGGACGAGCCGCGGGTGTTGCTGCACGATCGTCTGCGCGACGAAGCCGCCGAGCGAGAAGCCGAGCAGGTCAACCTGGTCGAACCCCAGCGCTCGGATAAACGCGACGGCGTCCTGTGCCATCGCGTCGACGGAGGTGGGGGTCCTGCCCTTCGAAGCGCCGACGCCGCGGTTGTCGAAGGCGATCACACGACGGTGGGCGGCGATGCCGTCGATGACGCGCGGATCCCAGTTGTCGAGCACCGCTCCGAGGTGGTGCAGCAGGATCACCGGCACGCCCGTGTCCGGCCCGAGCCGGCGATGGGCGAACTGCGTGCCGCCGACGTCGATCGCCTGCGTCGGCGCGTTGCGGTACGTCGTGCGCGCGTTCATGTGTCCGCCCTCACGCGCTCGACGTAGGCGGCGCGTTCGCCCGCGTCGATCCCGTCGAGGATCTGGTCGGCCTTCGTGAGGTGCGCTAGCGCCATGCGGGCCCGGAACGGGAGCGCCTGGTTGAGCCACAGCGCCGGTCCCAGGCGCTTGGGGACCGGAACGTCGAAGCGTGGCCGCTGCAGCGTCTCGACGATGCGCTCGGCGACGTCCTCGGGCTCGATGAACGGCATCCCACGCAGCCCCGCGAATCCGGAGGCCAGGTCGGTGTGGCACAGCGAGGGGCGGACGACCGACATCTCAACGCCGGTTCCCCGCAGCTCGATTGCGACGGCCTCGGAGAAGCCGGCGACACCGAACTTCGTCGCGACGTACGTGGCGCAGTGCGATCCCGCGACCTTGCTCACCGCCGAGGACATGTTGACGATGTGACCCGTGCGCCGCGGCTTCATCCGCCGCACCGCCTCGCGCGTGCCGTGGATGACTGCCTGCAGGTTGATCGCGATCGCCCGAGCGGTCATCGCCTCATCCTCGGCGTCGATCGGCCCGGCGTTCATGATCCCGGCGTTGTTGACGAGGGCGTCGAGCGGGCCGAGGCGGTGCTCGACGCCGTCGAGGAACGCGGTGAACGCCGCGTTGTCGGTCACGTCGACGCCGACGCCGAAGGCCCCCACGCCGAGCTCGGCGGCCACCTGGTCGGCGAGATCGCCGTCGAGATCGCCGATCGCGACCCGGGCGCCCTGACGCGCCAGCGCCTGAGCCGTCGCGTGGCCGATGCCGCGCGCCCCACCGGTGATCGCAACGACCTCGTTGGACAGCGGGCGCGGCTGATTTCTCGTGCGCCTGAGCGTCATCTAGACCAGCTCCAGATGGCGGACCAGGAACTCCGTCTGGTCACGGACGGCGTGCTCGAACGGTTCGCCGAGGTAGATGTCGAAGTGGCCGACCGGATAGCGCTTGACCTCGCCGCGCGGCGCGGTCGCCGCGTAGCGCAGCGCGGTCTGGGCTGGAGCGACGGCGTCCTTGTCGCAGATGCAGAACAGGATCGGCGCGGTCACCTTGCGAGCCGAACGCCCCGGGCGGTAGAGCCCGACGTGGTTGATGAACCGAGCCGACACTCCGTTCTCGAAGTGAACGCCCGGTGGGATCAATGCGCGGTAGCCCGGCTCGGAGTCCGGCGAGGTCATCAACGCCGCAGATCCGTGTGGGCCCACGAGCGGGATCACGACCGGGGGCTTGCTGCGCACGCGCGCCAACTCGTCGCGAAGCGCGAGCACGAACGCCTGGGCGAGGCTGCGCGGGCTCGCGGCGCGTGACGCGGCGAGGCCGTCCGTGAACGGGCACTGGCTGACGACCGCGGCGACGGCGCCATCGCGGGCTGCGGCCTCGATCACGTGACCGCCCCCGAACGAGGTGCCCCACAGCGCGATCCGCTCGCGGTCGATCGCGTCAAGGCTGCGCGCATAGGCGAGGGCCGCCGCCCAGTCGGCGAGCTGGCGTTTGATGTCGAGCAGCTGGCGGGGCTGGCCGCCGCTGTCGCCGAAGTGCCGGTAGGTGAACACGAGCGCGGCGACCCCCGCGTCCGCGAACCGCCGCGCATACGGCTCGAGCCCGAACTCCCGGGTCGCGCCGAGGCCGTGGCCGAGGATCACGAGCGGCGGCCGCTCGGCGTCGGGCATGAACAGCCAGCCCCGGCACTCGTCGCCGGCTGAGGAGAAGGCGACGTCGAGTCGCACGCTTGTTCCAGAGGTCATTGGTGGAGCCTATTGATCTGAGTTGACATTGTCAACCCAGCCTGTTACGTTGCCGCTCTCGCCCCGTCCCCGTCTGCTCAACGAAAGGCCCGCCGCATGACCACGATGACCCAGAACCACCGCCTCGGAATCGAGGTCGACCAGCGAGGACGAGTGCTCCTCGCCCGGCTCCATGGCGGTCCGCGCGGCGAGTTCGGCCCAGAGATCGCCGCCGACCTGGAGGCCCTGGTCACCCGCGCCGAGACCGATGAGAGCGTCGGCGCGGTCGTGATCACAGGCACCCACCCCGAGCGGTTCGTCGCGCACGCCAACCTGCGCTGGCTGCAGGAGGGGGGCGCCGCGAGCCCGACCGTGGGGCCGCGCGGTGCCGCGGCGGTCGTGCAGACGGCCCGCGCCACGCGGGCCGTTGCCGGAGTGCGCAAACTCGCGGACCGCACGCCGCTCAGCGGCCCAATGGAGCTCCTCGACGTGCACGAGACCTTCCTGCGGATGAACCGCTGCGGAGCGGTGTTCATCGCCGCTCTCAACGGCTCGGCGCTCGGCATCGGATCAGAGCTCGCGCTGGCCTGCGACTACCGCCTCATGGCGGCCGGGGACCACATGATCGGTCAGCCCGAGATCCTCCTCGGGTTCCCGCCCGGCGGCGGCGGGACCCAGCGCCTCGTGCGGTTGGTCGGTACCCACCAGGGACTGAAGCGGATGCTCGACGGCGGCGGCCTCGATCCCGAGGCGGCTGCGGAGATCGGGTACGTCGACGAGGTCGTCCCGGGCGACGAGCTGATCGACCGCGCGGTCGCGCTCGCCGAGCGGCTCGCGCAGCGACTCAAGTTCACCGTCGCCGCAGTCAAGCGCGCCGTCTACATCGGCGGCTCGCTCGGGCTCGAGGAAGGACTCCACGTCGAGAACGCCGAGTTCCTCTCGACGCTCGCCAGCCCCGGCGCGCAGGCCGCGATGCTCGCGTACATGAAGCGCACCGAGGAGGCGGGCGACCTGCCGCTCTACGACCGACCGACCTATGAACACACGCTCGAAGCAGGCAGCTTCGGGCGCAACACGGAGGCACGATGATGACACCGAGCACGCTCGCCAAGACCCGGCCGCAGTCCACCGCCGCGACCGCCACCTGGAGGACCACACGCAACCGCATGATCAACGTCGACGGAACGCTGTTCGCCTACCGCGATCTCGGCCCGCGCACCGGCGTGCCGCTCGTCTTCCTGCACCACTTCACCGCCGTCCTGGACGATTGGGACCCGCGGGTCATCGACGGCATCGCCGCCAAGCGACACGTGATCGCGTTCGACAATCGCGGCGTTGGCGCGTCGGGCGGATCGGTGCCGGACAACATCGACGAGATGGCCGCCGACGCCGTCGCCTTCATCCGCGCCCTCGGCTACGACCAGGTCGACCTCCTCGGCTTCTCGCTCGGCGGGGGAGTCGCGCAGGTGATCACCCTCGAGCACCCCGAGCTCGTCCGCAGGGTGATTCTTGCCGGCACGGGTCCCGCCGGCGGTGGCGGTATCGAGAAGATCAACAGAATCGCGGCCGCCGCGTACACCAAGGCCGCGCTCACGCTGCGCGACCCCCGCCACTACCTGTTCTTTCCCAGGACGCCAGACGGCAAGCGCGCCGCGACCGACTACATGGCCCGTCTGAAGGAGCGCACCGAGGGCCGCGACAAGCGCATCTCGTTGCAGGCCAGGCGTGCTCAGCTCAGGGCGATTCGCGCGGCCGGCCTGCAGGCGCCCCACGACCTCGGGAAGATCAGCCAGCCGGTCTTCGTGGCCAACGGCGATAACGACGTGATGGTCGCCAGCAGCCACTCGGCCGACCTGGCAAGACGCATCCCGAACGCGAAGCTCACCATCTACCCGAACTCCGGGCACGGCGGGGTCTTCCAGTACCACCGCGAGTTCGTCCCGGCGGTCCTCGAGTTCCTCGAGAGCTGAGTGACCATGCCCAACCCAACGGCCAACAAGCCGATCGCCCTCGACACGCCGTTCGCCCTTCCCGTGAAGGCATACCTCATCAAGAAGTACAAGAGCCCAATGAAGGCCGGCGAGGCCGCGGAGCCGACTGTCGGCGACCACGACGTGCTCATCGACATCCACGCCGCCGGCGTCAACATGCTCGACGCGAAGATCCGCGACGGGGAGTTCAAGCTCCTCCTCCCGTACAAGGCTCCCTTCGTCCTCGGGCACGACCTCGCCGGCGTGGTGACATGCGTCGGCCCGGCGGTGACGCGTGTCGCCGTGGGTGACGAGGTATACGCGCGGCCGCGCGACGGCCGCGTCGGCACCTTCGCCCAGCGCATCTCCGTGCACGAGGACGATCTCGCGACCAAGCCGGCAAGCCTCTCCATGGCCGAGGCGGCCTCGGTGCCGCTGGTCGCCCTGACCGCCTGGCAGGCGCTTGTCGAGCGAGCGCACCTCCAGCCGGGCCAGAAAGTGCTCATCCACGCCGGCTCCGGCGGCGTCGGTACGTACGCGATCCAGCTGGCCAAGCACCTCGGGGCGACCGTCGCAACGACGACGGGCACCAGCAACGTCGAGTGGGTGGGCGACCTCGGTGCCGACATAGTCATCGACTACCGAACGCAGGACTTCGAGACGGTCGTGCACGACTACGACGTAGTGCTGGACACCCAGGGAGGAGACACGCTCGCGAAGTCCCTGCGGATTCTCAAGCCAGGGGGCATCGCCATCGGCATCGCCGGCCCGCCGGACCCGGATTTCGCCCACCAGCAAGGGCTACGTTTTCCGCTGCGGCTGGTGATGGCCCTACTCAGCTGGAAGACGCGCCGAGCGGCGCGCCGCAAGGGCGTTCGCTACTCGTTTCTCTTCATGCGTGCCAGCGGTGCCCAGCTCGAGGAGATCTCCGAGCTCATCGACTCCGGAGTCCTCCGTCCCGTCATCGACCGGACGTACCCGTTCGACGAGGCCCCGCAGGCCCTCGCTCACGTCGAAGGCGGCCGGACCAAGGGCAAGGTCGTCATCACGGTGGTCTGAAGACCGCGCCCGGCTGGTCCCTCGGCCCGAGCGTCACTCCCAATGGGTGGTCGCACGAGGGAGTTCTGGACCTTGCCGGTGGCCGTTCGGGACAGGCACCTGAGCGATCCCGAGGCGGCGTGGCGCTGTCGGCAGCGTCCGAGATGGTGTGCGGCCTCGCAGCTGCTGACGAGTGCGGGAAAAATTTGGGAAAAAGATGCACGCTTTTGAGCGGTTCACAGCGGTCGAGAGCGGTCGCGCGTCGACGAAAACGACGTCGATCGACGCGCGCATCTTCCCTGCAAATCCGCGCAGTCTGGCTCTATCTAGCGGAAGGGGAGGGATTCGAACCCCCGAGACGGCTCAACGCCGCCTAACGGTTTTCAAGACCGCCGCATTCAACCGCTCTGCCACCCTTCCGAGCCCCTGGGATGCTACGACGCGGTCCAGCCAGCCTCTACACTGGCATCCCTACTCCAAGGAGAGGTGGCCGAGCGGCTGAAGGCACTCGCCTGCTAAGCGAGTATGGGGATCAAAACTCCATCGCGGGTTCGAATCCCGCCCTCTCCGTTTGACCGGGCCGGAAGCGACGCCCGAGGTCAGGTCCAGGACTTTGACGTGCCCGACGATACTGTCGGTCCAGTGAGTGCGATCGACGAGCTCTCCCGCGGGCGCGAGGCCTACGCGGGTCGCGCGTGGGCGAGCGCCGCCGACGCCCTGCACGCAGCCGACGCTCGCACGCCGCTGGGCCCGGATGACCTCGAGCTCCTGGCGACCGCACTGTTCATGCTCGGACGCGAGGAAGAGCACTACGCGACCTTCGAGCGCGCGCACCAGGGCCACATCGAGTGCGGCGCAACCCCGCGTGCAGCGCGTTGCGCCTACTGGATCGGCATGAAACTGTTTATGGGTGGGGCGGTCGCGCGTGGCAGCGGCTGGCTCGCGCGCGCCAAGCGCCTGCTAGAGGAGGGGGACGGGGAGGAGTGCGCCGAGGGCGGTTATCTGCTGCTTCCCGAAGCCTTCCGCAGGCACGCGGCGGGCGATTGTGAGGGGGCGATCGCGACTGCCGCTGCGGCTACGGAGGTCGCACGGCGCTTCGACGACGCCGACCTGTTCGCTCTTGCCGCACACTCGCAAGGCCACTTCCTGATCGCGCTTGGCCGCGTGCACGAGGGCCTTGGGCTGCTGGATGAGGCGATGCTCGGCGTCATGGCAGGCGAGGTCTCACCGGTGCCGAGCGGGATCGTCTACTGCGGCGCGATCAGCTGCTGCCGAAGCGCATTTGACCCTCGCCGGGCCGAGGAGTGGACCGGCGCTCTGCATGCTTGGTGCGAGCGCCAGCCCGACATGCTCGCGTTCACCGGGGACTGCCACGTTCACCGCGCCGAGATCATGCAACTGCATGGAGCGTGGTCGGACGCAATCGAGGAGCTCGCGCGCGCATCGCAGCGCGCCACGAGGACGGGGAATACGCGCGTAGCGGCCCAGGCGGCGTACCGCCGCGGAGAGATCTTGCGCCTGCGGGGAGAGTTCGCGGCCGCGGAGGACGCCTTCCGCGAAGCGGCGCGCGACGGCTGCGAGCCGCAGCCCGGGCTCGCCTTACTGCGCCTGGCCCTGCGCGATGACGCTGCGGCGGCGGCCACGATCCGCCGCGTTCTGAGCGAGACGACCGCGCCCGCCGAGCGCGCGGAGCAGCTCCCGGCGTTCATCGAGATCATGCTCGCGGTCGGTGACCTCGACGCGGCACGCGAGGCCTGCGCGGAGCTCGAGGCGATCGCCACTGACCGTCCAAGCGAGCTGCTCGCTGCAACGCTCGAGCAGATGCGCGGCGCCGTCGAGCTCGCGAGCGGCGATGCGACGCGTGCACTGCCGGCGCTGCGCCGCGCGATCGAGGCCTGGCAGGACCTGCACGCGCCCTACGAGGCGGCGCGCGTGCGGGTCCTCCTCGCGCAGGCGTGTCGCGAGCTCGGAGACGAGGACTCGGCCGCGCTGGACCTAGACGCCGCACGCGAGAGCTTCTCGCGGCTCGGTGCAGTCGAGGCCGCCGGCGGCGGGCGCGACACGCACGGTCTGACGGCGCGCGAGCTCGAGGTCTTGAGGCTGGTGGCGGGCGGAGCGACCAACAAGCAGATCGCCGCCGAGCTGTTCCTGAGCGACCGCACGATCGATCGCCACGTCAGCAACATCTTCGTCAAGCTCGGCGTCTCCTCACGCGCGGCGGCAACCGCGTACGCCTACGAGCATCGACTTCTCTGAGCCTCATCGCCGTAACAGCGGCGCATGGGCGAAATCACCCACTCCGTTCCGTCGCCAGGTTGGGCCCTTCAGCCGATGACCGCTGGGGCGCGACAGCGTTCAATGGCGTCGTCCAACGAAACGGAGGCAGAAATGAGTGAATTCTCAACAATCGCATCAAGCCCAGGGACCCGGGTCGAGGAGTACGAGACGGTGGTCATCGGCGGCGGCCAGGCCGGTCTGGCGACCGGCTACTGGCTGTCGAGGCTCGGCCGGCCCTTCCTGATCCTCGACGCCGGCGAGGAGATCGGCGACAGCTGGCGGCGCAGGTGGGACTCCATGCGCCTCTTCACTCCCGCACGCCGCGACGGGCTGCCGGGCATGCGATTTCCCGCGCCGAAGCACTCGTTCCCCTCACGCGAGGAGATGGGGGACTACCTCGAGGCGTACGCGCAGCACTTTCAACTCCCTGTGCGTTGCGGGGTGTGCGTGGACGCGCTAGGGCGGGGCACCGACGGGCGCTTCGTGATCGCCGCCGGCGAGCGGCGCTTCGTCGCCGACCACGTCGTGATTGCCACGGGTCCCTTCAGCGCAGCGCGCGTGCCGGATTTCTCGGACCAGCTCGACTCGCAGATCACGCAGCTGCACTCGAGCCAATACCGCAACCCGGCGCAGCTCCCCGACGCGGACGTCCTGGTCGTCGGGGCTGGAAACTCCGGCGCCGACATCGCGCTGGAGCTCGCGCGCGATCGACGCGTGTGGCTCTCGGGCGAGCTCGGCCCGCACATCCCCTTCAACATCGAGGGGCTGTCGGGGCGGCTGATCTTCCCGCTGCTGTGGCAGGTGTGGTCGCACGTGCTTACGTTCGGATCGCCCGTCGGACGCAGGGCTCTGCCCAAGATCCGCGCCGGCAAGGAGCCGCTCATTCGGGTCAAGCCGAAGGATCTCGCGGCCGCTGGCGTCGAGCTCGTGCCCCGGACGATTGGCGTGCGCGACGGACAGCCGCTGCTCGACGACGAGCGCGCGATGGCCGTAGGCGGCGTCGTGTGGTGCACCGGCTACCGACCCCAGCACGACTGGATCGACTTGCCCGTCCTCGACGAGGACTGCGAGCTCGTAACCGATCACCACGGGGCGGTGGCCTCAGAGCCCGGGCTCTACCGGGTCGGGCGCGAGTTCCTCTACGCCTTCAACTCGCACACCGTCGGGGGCGTCGGCCGTGACGCCAAGCGGATCGTCGAGGAGATCGCCCGCTCAGCGGATCTGAACCCCGCTGGAAGGCGGCTCCTCCTCGAGCGCGGCGCGGTGCAGGGAAGGCGTCGCGCGGCCCCGCTGGCGTCGTGAGCCAGGCTCGCTCGGCGGTTTCTCGCCGGGCTCGGCTTGGTCCCCCGAGTCTCCGCCGGCACCGTTGGTTGCCGGCGGCGGCTCACCGATCTTGGCTCGGTCGCGCCCGCCGGCCTTGGCGGCATAGAGGCCCATGTCCGCGATCTTGACGATCTCGTCGATCGTACCCGCCTGGGTCGAGTCGGCGACGCCGAAGCTCGCCGTGAAGCGCGCCGTTTCGCCGGGGTGTGCCGCCGCCAGGCGCGCGCGCAGTCGATCGAGCAGCGAGAGCGCGCCGAAGCGGTCGAGATCGGGAAGCACGAGCACGAACTCCTCGCCGCCCCAGCGCCCCAGCAGGTCGTCATCGCGGATCGCCTGCTCCGTGACCTGGGCAAACAGCCGCAGCGCCCGGTCGCCGGCCTCGTGGCCGTGCGTGTCGTTGAGAGCCTTGAAGCGATCCAGGTCGGCGATCACAAACGCGAACGAGCGGCCTTCGCGCAGCACTTCGCGCGCCTGCGACTCGATCGTGCGCCGGTTGCTCAGCCCGGTGAGCCCGTCGGTGGAGGCCTGCAGCTGCGTCTTCTCAAACGCGCGCACCGTGCCGATGCGGGCGCCGGCCTGCGACGCCAGCGTGCTCAGGCGGGCGACGGCGTCGCTTCCGAGCGGGCTGGCGTCGGGCCCGGTGGTGTGCAGGACGCCGAGCGAGCGACCCATGAAGCTGATCGGCACGCACACGGCTGAACACGCCCCGACTGGCCGGTCGCGCAGCTGCGGGCACGAGTTCAGGGCGGTGCTCGTGTCGAACACGACCGCCGACCCGCGCCGCACGGCCACGCACGAGAAGGGCGACTTCACAGGGCAGCTCGGTGCTCCGGCGGAAGGGTGCGTGGCGGCGCGCCGCAGGTTGGCGCGGCTCGAGTCCGACAGCAACAGTTCCATTGGCGTCGCCTCCGAGATGTCGAGCATCGCCCGCTCCACCACGTCGAAGACCTCCTGCTCCTCGTCAGCCATTTCAAGCGCTTCGCTGAGCTGGCTCGCGAACCCGTCGCGCTGTGCCTGCGTGGAGAGCTCGCGCTCGAGCTGCAGGCGATCAGTTGCGTCGCGGGCGTTGATGACGATGCCGCGAAGCTGGCGGTCGGAGCGCAGGTCCGTCGCCCGGGCCTCGAGGTGCCGCCAGGTGCCGGCGGCGTCGCGCAGGCGGAAGGTAAACGCGGATGGCTCGCCCGTGGACGCTGCGTTGGCGAGGACAACGCGGTCATCCTCGTGCACGAAGCGCTCCAGTCCCTCGCCCAGCAGCTCCCCCTCCGGGCGTCCGGTCTTGGCGGCCAGCGAGCGGCTGGCGTAGCGACAGCCGTCCTCGCCGATGACCGCGACGAGGTCGGTGGAGGACTGAGCGAGCGTGCGGAAGTGGATCGTCTGGCGGCGCGTGATCGCGATCAGTCCCGCGGCCAGCAGCAGCGAGACCACCAGACCGCCGATGATCAGCCCCACCTGGGTGACCACGAGCGAGCTCACGCCCGCGTCGGCGCTGTCGGCGATCGTGCGCGCGACGTTCAGCGCCACCGCCGAGGTCAGCGCCGTGACGACTCGCAGGCGCTGGACGGGGTCCGAGGTGACGATGTGCTCGTGTCCGCTCGAGGGCAGCGTCGAGACCGGGGCTCGCGAAAGCACGGCTTCGCCGTTGGCGGTCAGGTCACTCACGAGCGCGGCCTCCTCTCGCAGCTGGCGACGCAACTCGTTCCCGCGCGCGGCGCTCACGGCGGTTTCGTCGTCGTCGCCGTTGACGCCCGGAGCGGTCCCGCCTTCCAGCAGCGCCTGCGTGCTTTCGTCGAGGATCGCAGCGATCGCCGCGGGGTCGGCCTGCTCGCCCGAGCGGCGCAGCAGCACTTCGCTGAGGTAGCGCTCGGCGAGCGTGCGCTGCCGCGCAGCCAGCTCTACCAGCGTCCCGCGATCGCGGAGCCTCCCGGTCGCCGAGAGCGTGAGGAAGAACGTAAGGCCGGCCATTGCGGCGAACGTGAGGAAGATCGCCACGATGACCCGACGCCCGCCCGCGTCAAACGGTCGAAGGGAGGTGCGCCGGCGCCGTATCACTGCGTAACCACCAGTTCGCGGTGCATGCCCGACATGTAGTGGCCCTCCATGTTGCACATGAACACGTAGCGCCCGGGAGCAAGGTTGACCGCGAGCTCGCGATGGCCGCCCGGCGATCCAGGCTCGAGCGCGCCCGCCTCGCGTTTTTCGACGGCCTCCTCGTCCACCGTCAACCCGTCGCTGCGCAGAGGGAGTGCCCCGCCGTCGCTGCGAACCACGATCAGCTCGTGCCTATCAGGCCCTTTGTTGCTGACCCGCAGCACGACGTTGCCGGCTTTGACCTGTGTGGGGGCGGCGATGTGGAAGTCGGTCTCGCTGATGCTGACCTCGGCGGTCGACTTCGCGGTGTGACCTCCCTTACCGCAGCCGCTGGCCGCGAGCCCCGCGACCGCTAGGAGCCCGGAAAGCGCCCACGTCAATGCGGGCAACGGCTTTGCGGACAGGCTGAAGTGCATCTAACCCCCAATCGGCGAGCGGGGGCGCGGGCTTGAGCTTGCTAAGCGGAATTACTCAACTCTCGCAAATGCTTCGCGCGCGGCCTTGGCGCCAACGCGCGCCTGCTCCCAGAAGCCGTAGGTCCCCGCCGAGGCGAGCTCCTCGGCGGCCTGCATTGCCGCGCCGAGGGCCGCAAACGCGAATGCCCCGCCGACGGAGACGCGCCGAACCCCGGCGGCCGCGAGCTCGGCCACGGTGGGCACGCCGGGGAGGGCGAGCACGTTCACCGGTCGCTCGAGCGCCGCGACGAGCGCGCGGATGTCCGCCAGCGCCCGCAGCCCCGGCGCGTACAGTACGTCTGCTCCGGCTTGCTCGTAGGCCTTCAGGCGCGCGATCGTGTCCTCGAGGTCGGGCTGGTCGTGCAGGTAGTTCTCGGCGCGTGCCGTGAGCACGAGCTGTGCTTCCCCCGAGTGTGCCGCCTCGGCGGCCGCCGCGATTCGCTCCACAGCGCGCCCGAGCTCGTAGATCGGGGCATCTTCGCGCCCGCTGGAATCCTCGATCGAGCAGCCCGCCAGACCCGCCTCGATGGCCATTCGGACCGTCTCGGCCACGTCAGCCGGCTCGTCTGCGAAGCCGTTCTCGAGGTCCGCGGAGATGGGCACCTCGACGGCCCGAGCGATCGTGCGCGCGTGCGCCAGGGCCTCATCGCGCGTGACCGATCCATCCAGCCGCGCGAGCGTCGCAGCGAAGCCGCTGCTCGTCGTGGCCAGCGCCTTGAAGCCCGCAGCGGCGAGCAGCGTGGCCGAGCCTGCGTCCCACGGGTTTGGCAGCAGGAGCGGGCGCTCGCCCTCGTGCAGTGAGAGGAAGGCAGCCGCCCGCTCAGCCTGCGAGCTCATTCGCGAACGCGCGCGAAGGGGTTCGCTTCGACGGTTGTCCGAGCTCGAGCGCGCTCAGCTTGCTTTGGCGGGTTTTTTGCGACGCGCGCTCGAGCGCCGCGCACTTGACGAGGCGGGTTTCGAACGCGTGCTCGCGCCCCGCGTCGCTTTCGCTTTGCGTGAGGCTGCGGCTCGTTTGGTCGTGCGTTTTGGCGAAGCCGTTTTGGTGCCCGCGCGCGCTGCGCCTCGGGCACGCCGCGGGCCCGACTGGCTCGCCGAGGTTGCGCGCGACGCTGCGGAGCTGCCCGGCCTCGTCCTCGACCGCGGTGGCCGGGTGAGGTCTTTCTGCAGCCGTTCGAGATCGCGCCGCAGCGTTTTGCTCATTTTCGTGAGGTCTCGCGTCGCATCGCGCAGGCGCTTGGCCATGTCCTTGCGCAGGTCGAGCGCGCCGCTGCCGAGGTTGCCGCCGAGCGCGCTCAGCTCCTTCTGGGCTGCCTCCAGCGACTTGGTAAGGCGAGAGATCGGGTCGTTGCCGGCACCAGCGCGCGTGCGCGCGGAGCCGGATTCGCTCCCGCGCCCGCCCGCTGACTTTTTGGTCGTGGGCATGGCTGCTCCTTCCTCGTGGGTTGGCTCGCAGTCTATGCCTCTGCGGATCACGATCTCGCTGACAGCGGCGAGCTGACGCCAGCGCGACGTCGCGGGTGGCGGTGAAGCCCGGGTCAGCCGTCGAAGTCTTCGTGCGCGGAGACGGCGAAGACGATGTGCCGTCGCGCGAGCGTGAGGTAGGGGTGCAGCTCGGGCGGGCCGCCCTCCAGGGGCGTCACGGTCACGTCCGTGAGCGTCAAGAAGTCGCGCTCGGAGGCGTTCAGCACATCGGAGACGCGGCTCCGATAGCCGTCACGCGCGAGCGTCAGACAACCCTCGATGCGGTGCCGCTCGGTCTCGACGCGCACCCGCTCGCGACGATAGTCGATGCTCGGCTGCTGATCGCTTGCGCGTTCCTCGTCTGTCACCCGGGGGTCACCGTCGAACGTTATAGCTTCGCACTAGCGTAGTTCTTCGCCCGGTTGGGCCCGCGGCGATGATCTTCACGGACGCGAATATCCCCGAGCGCCGCCCGAGGGCGCGCCGCAGCCGCCGCAGCGCACTCGGCCCGACCCGCAGGCGCACGTGACCGGGCACCGTGCGCGGCAGGCTGCGAGCGAGGGGGATCAGCCGCACGCTGCGGCGCCCGGCGCGTGGCAGGAGCGTGGCCGTGACCAGCACCTTGCACCCGCGCTCGCAGCTCACGCGCAGCGCCAGCGCCCGGCGCGCGAGAACTCCGGTGCGCCGTGCGAGCCTCACGTGCAAAACGGGCGCCACGTCGAGCGGGGGTGGCCAGGACCCGGCGGGAAGGCAGCCGCTGGCGGCCCCAGCTGCGAGTGAGAACCGCTCGATGCGGTTGTTGTTCGTGTCCGCGACGTATACCTGCCCGAAGCAGTCGATCGCGATCGCGGTCGGTTGCGAGAACTCGCCCGCCGCTGTGCCGCGCAGCCCCCATCTGGCCAGGTAGCGCCCACCCGGGTCGAGGACCTCGATCCGGTTGTTGAGGCTGTCGACGACGAACGTGCGTTGGTGTGCGTCGACCGCGACCCCGCTCGGCGAGTTGAAGTGGGCTGCCCCCGTGCCCAGCGAGCCCCACTGCGCGAGCACGTCGCCGCGCGGGGAGAGCTTGACGATGCGGTTGTTGCCGCGATCGGCGATGTAGATATCGCCGCCCGAGTCGAGTGCCACGGCGGCGGGGTGGTTGAACTCGCCGGGACCGGAGCCGGCCGAGCCGTCGCCGCCGCCCGCCCCGACGCGCAGGCGCAGCCAGCCTTCCGGTCCGTAGCCGAGCAGGCGATTGTGGTTGGAGTCGGCCACATAGGTCCAGCCGGAGGCGGGCGCCACGGCCACCGACCCTGCTCCCGAGAACGTCGCGCCGCCGAGGCCGCCGGGTCCGCCGACTTCCGAGAGGAATGTGCCGTCGCCCCACAGGCGCACGATGCGTGAGTGGCCTGTGTCGGCGACAAACACCGAGCCATGCGGGTCCACGGAGATACCCGCCGGTCCGGAGAAGCCGCGCGCGTAGCCGCCAGCCTGGTACCAGGCGCCGGCGAAGGCGCCGGTGGGCGCGAAGCTCTCGATGCGATTGCCGATCGTGTCCGAGGCCAGCAAGCCGCCGGTGGGATCGCCCGCCAGGCCACGGGGCGCCGTGAACAGGCCTGCGCTTCGACCTGACACGCCGAACGTGCCGAGCACCGCTCCCTCGGGGTCGAACATCTCGATGCGCCCGTTGGCGGTGTCGGCGACAAAGGTGAAGCCCAACGAGTCTGCCGCCAGCGCGCGCGGGAACGCAAGCTGGCCTGGCGCCGAACCAAACGCGCCCCAGGCCGAGAGGAAGCCCAGCTGCGGCGAGAGCTTGACGACACGGTGGTTGAGGTCGTCCGCGACGTAGACGTTGCCAGCGGCATCCAGCGAGACGCCGTAAGGGAACGCAAACTGTCCAGGGCCGCTGCCTCGCGACCCGGCCGCACCTTGGAACGCGCCGGCGGGGTCGAATTTCTCGATCCTGTGGTTGTCATCATCGGCGACCACGACCTCGCTGGAGTTGGCGGCGAGCCCGCGCGGATATGAGAACTGGCCGGGCCCGCTCCCCTTGGCGCCCCATGCCATCGCTTCGCCTCCGTCGAGGTTGAAGCGCTCGATCCGGTTGTTGCCCGAGTCAGCCACGTAGACGTAGTCGCCGCCGACGGCGACCCCGCCTCCCGGCGGCTTGGTCGGATCCTGCGAGGAGAAGAAGCGGAACTGGCCAACTTCAGAGCCGGTGTGACCCCAGGACGTGATGAAGTTGCCGTTGGCGTCGAACTTCTCGATCCGGTTGTGGCTCGAGTCGACGACGTAGACGTTCCCCGAGGCGTCGGTTGCCAGCCCGCCAATCGGGCCGAACTGCCCGTGACCGCCACCGTAGGAGCCCCACTCGGTCTCAAAGACGCCGGTGGGGCTGAACTTCTGCACCACGTAGCTGAGCTGATCAGCGACGTAGACGTCTCCCTGGCTGCCGAGGGCGACGGCCTCGGGGAACCGGAGCACGCCATCGGCCCGCCGGCCGATGATCGCGCTGGAGACGTAGGGACATGCCGAAGCACCCGAGCCGGGACACGCTTCGGCGCGGGCGCGATCGGGGCTCGTCGCTGCCGCGCCGGCCGCGAGCACGGCGCTCGCCGCGAACGCCAGAAGCGGCGAGGGGGTAGACATGCCTGAGCTGGCAATGCGCATGTTGCCGTCAAGAACACACCTCCGGTGCGAGCGGTGCGCCGGCGCCCGACTCCGTGACGCCTCGGGAGGCGCAGCGCGGCCGCTCGCTTGCGAGGGGCCGCCCACATGCGCACGGTTCCCTGCCGCGGGCGGGGAATGCCGATCGGGCTCAGCCCACCCGCTCGGGGGCGCGCGCCGTGAGGCCTGCGCGCGCTGGGGACACGGGACCCGCCTCCGGCGTGACGTCCGGGCGGACGTTTCGCTCCTCGCGAACGATGTACAGCGGGCGATGCTTGACCTCGTCGAAGATACGGCCCACGTACTCGCCGATCACGCCGAGTGCGATCAGTTGTATGCCGCCCAGCAGCAGCACGGCGATCGTGATGGATCCGAAGCCCGGCAGGTAGGAGTCGAGGAGGCGCAGGATGATGACGACGGGGATCGCCACGAAGGCCACGCCAGCGGAGAGGATGCCGGCGTAGGTCGCGAGCTGGAGCGGCACGTGCGAGAAGGATGCGATCGCATCGAGCGAGAAGCGCAGCATGCGGCTCATCGTGTACTTGGTCTCGCCCGCATGGCGCGCGTCGCGCTCGTACTGCACGGCAGTCTGGTTGAAGCCGACCCACACGGTCATCCCGCGCAGGAAGCGCGAGCGCTCGGTCATCGATAGCAGGGCGTCGAGGGCGCGGCGGTCGAGCAGGCGGAAGTCGCCCGAGTTCGACTCCAGGTCGACCTGAGCGAGCTTGTCGAATAGCTTGTAGAAAAACGACGCGGTCGCGAGCTTGAAGGCCGTCTCGCCCTCGCGCTGGCGGCGCACCGCGTAGACGACGTCGGCGCCATGGCTCCACTGCGAGACCATCTCGCCGATCAGCTCCGGCGGGTCCTGCAGGTCGGCGTCGATCATCACCACTACGTCGCCTGCGGCGTGCTCGAGACCCGCGGTGAGAGCGGCCTGATGGCCGAAGTTGCGCGACAGGTGGATCACGCGCACGCGCCAGTCTTCGTCGGCGATCTGATCCAGGAGCTCGGCCGTGCCGTCGGTGCTGCCGTCGTTCACCAGCACCAGCTCGAAGTCGTAGTCGGCAACCGCGGCGCGCGCGCGAGAGACGAAGGCGCCGATCAGCTCCTGCTCGTTGAAGACCGGCGCCACGACGCTGAGCAGCGCGGGCCTGCGAAGCGGGGTGTGCGTGATAGGTGCCATGGCTAGCCAGGGGAGGGGTGCCGGCGTCTGGCCTCGGGCGATTCTCTCCGAAGGACCTAAGCCGAGGATGAATTTATCGTGCATCCTGTCTATAGATGGAATCTGGGCCCGGGGCACGCAAGCGATCACCCACCGGCCTCGGGGGAGCCGTCCGCCTGCTGAGCCTGCCGCTGCTGGCGCAGTTCGTGAAGTTCGGCATCGTCGGCGCCTCCAACACACTGCTCGCGTTCCTCATCTACACGCTGCTGCTGAAGGTCTTTGGCGTCTGGTATCTGGCCGCGGCCGCGATCGGATTTCTAGTCGGTGCCGTCAACAGCTTTCTGCTCAACCGGAGCTGGACCTTTCGCGGACACGTCGGCGACGCGTACACCCCCGTGCGCTGGGCCGTCGTGCAGGGATGCGGCCTAGCGCTGAACGAGGGCCTGTTGTTCCTGTTCGTGAAGGGCGCCGGGCTGGATGAGCTCGTCGGGCAGGCGATGGCAACCGTGATCGTCACGGTCGCGACGTTCTCCGCCAACAGAGCTTGGACCTTTCGCGTGCACCCGCCGATCGCGCCTGCCGACAGCGAGGCGTAGCGCCTGCTCGGCGGCGCACTCACGCGCGAGTCGCCGGCGGTGCGCTCAGCTCAGCGAAAGACGCTCAGCAGTGAGAGCCCTGCGGGGATCCGCCCGCCGCGCGCGATCAACGCTGCCTCGAGCGCGAGCGGGCGCTCCATCAGCCAGTTCAGCGGCTGCGGCGGGACCCACAGGTCGAGGCTCGATTCGGTCGTCTTGCGACTGAAGCGATCCATGATTCGCAGCACGACGGCCACGGGGAGCAGCAGCGAGTTGAAGTACGTCGTGCGGACCTGCTTCCAGCCGGCCTGCTCGCCGACCACGCGCAGCGAGCGCCGCGTGTAGCGACGGTAGTGGTGGTTGACCTCGTCGTGCCCGCTCCACAGCCACTGGTACGCGGGCACGGTGACGAGCAGGCACCCTCCTGGGGTGACGACGCGGCGCAGCTCGCGCAGCGCCCCGAGGTCGTCCTCCAGATGCTCGATCACGTCTAGCGAGGTCGCCAGGTCGAAGCTGCCGCTCTCGAAGGGCATGTCGAGCACGGACCCTTCGACCACCTCGCCGACGTCGCGGGCGCGCGCCAAGCAAACGCTCGTGGGGGACAGCTCGATCGCCGTGACTGCTCCATGCCGCACGAGCTCGACCATGTTGCGCCCGCTCCCAGCGCCCGCGTCGAGGATGCGTGCTCGAGTGGGCAGGTGCAGGTCGGCGATCACGTTCTCGAGCACAGTTCGCCGCCCCCTGTACCACCAATGACGGTCCTCGGCGCGATGCGTCTGCAGCTCGTAGTCCCGGTCCATCCACGCCGCATCCTTTCAGGAAAGCTCGCGTGGCCCACGACTCGCCACGCCACGCTGCTCCCATGCAAGGGGCTCGCCACGCGTGGCTCGAGCCTCGCCGCCCGCAGGGTTCCCAGCTAGCGCTCGCCGCCCGCCGTCAGGCGCCGGGCGAGCGCCCTGCGGTTGGCGCAGGGGCCATGGTCCGGTGCAGCGAGGCGACCGTCGGCTCCGGTAGGTCTGGCCGCTTTCTCCGGGTCATCGCCGGCGCTCACAGGTCGAGTGGTTAGTGCGCGTCGATGCCCCTACTCGGCTGACCAGGCCTCCATGTAAGGAGGAATTTATGGGGAAATTCACAGTTCTTCCAGATAATTTCTGGTTTACCTGTTTGGCCTCAAATCGCTGTGCTATAAGCGTCTTCTGCCTACGAGTGCGCGGAGCGCGCACCGGCAACTATTTTAGGGGGTCTGGGTGACGGGTCGTCGTTTCTCACGTGTTGTGCTGGGGGCATTCGCGGTTGCTCTCGCCGCTGTCGCCGCGCCGAGCTTTGCCGCTGCTGAACCAAAACCGTTCGGTCACGCGTGCAAAGCCGAAAATGGGGTGCGGTTCTGTCCCACCGGAACGCTCGAACAGCGCGTGCCCACGTTCGACGGCATCCCGCTGGACGCCGATGTGACACTGCCGGCGACAGGCGAAGGCCCCTTTCCGGTAATCGTGATGATGCACGGCTGGGGCGGATCGAAGGCGGACTTCGAGTCCAGCTCGCCGAGCGGCAACGGCAACACGACGTTCGACTACAACAACGTCTACTACGCACAGCAAGGCTTCGCCGTCCTGAACTACTCGGCGCGTGGATGGGGGAGATCATGCGGCACGGCAGCGTCGCGGGAAGGGACACCTGGGTGTGAAAAAGGCTGGGTGCATCTGGCTGATCAACGCTACGAGGCGCACGACACTCAGTATCTGCTTGGAAAGCTCGCTGACGAAAAAATCGTCTACCCCGGGAAAATCGGTGTGACGGGCATCTCCTACGGCGGCGGTCAGAGCATCGAGCTCGCCTACCTGCGTAACCGGGTTCGTCTGACGAATGGCGAATTCGTGCCCTGGACGAGCCCGAAAGGCAAAAACATGACGATCACGGCGGCGTATCCGCGCTGGCCGTGGTCGGACCTGGTGGACTCGCTGACGCCTAACGGGCGCTTCCTCGACACGGGTATCGCGGGGCCGACACAGAGCCGCGAACCGCTCGGGGTCGAGATCCAGAGCTACGTTTCGGGCCTCTTCGCCCTGGGACAGGCGAGCGGATTCATAGCGCCGCCCGGTCAAGATCCAGAAGCGGACCTCTCGAAATGGTTCGCCGCGACGAATGCCGGTGAGCCCGCGTCACCCGAAGACAAAGAAATTGCCGAAAAAATCTACAACTACCACCAGGGCTACGGGCTCTCCGGAACTCCGGCTCCGCTGCTGATTCAGAACGGCTGGACCGATGATCTGTTCCCGCCCGAGCAGGCGCTGCGTGTCTACAACCAGGTTCTGTCACTGAAAGGTAAAGTCGCACTTCAGTTTGGCGACCTTGGACACAGCCGGGGTTCGAATAAGGAAAACACCGACCACGCCTTCCAGGAACAGGGGGCTGCGTTCTTCAAGGCTCGGCTGCAGCGAATCGGTACCGCGCCTGCAAACGGCGGCGTGACCGCATACACGCAGACGTGCCCCCAAAAAAGCGCCCCAGGCGGCGGCCCCTTCTCGGCCACGCGGTGGCCCAAACTGCACCCGCACACGATCACGTTCAGCTCGGCGGCCGGACAGATCTTCACCTCGGCCGGCGGCAACGCAACAATCGCCGCCGACTTTGACCCGATCGCGGGCACGAGCGACGCGTGCAAGACGGTGAAAGCCGAAGAAGAGGCAAACACCGCCAACTACACGATGACGAGCCCCGGCTTCACGCTCCTCGGCCTGCCCACCGTGACAGCGACGATCACCGACCTCGGTCCCTTTGGTGAGATCGCCGCGCGTCTGTGGGACGTCACGCCGGGCGGCGAACAGCGTCTCATCAGCCGCAGCGTGTGGCGAGTCGGCGAAAGCGAAGAAAACACGACCTCAACAATCACCTTCCAGCTGCACGGCAATGGCTATGAATTCCCGAAAGGGGACACAGTCAAGCTGCAGCTGCTCGGCCGCGACGCGCCCTACTACAGGGCGAGCAACGGCGCGTTCACCATCGAAGCCACGAACGTCACCGTTTCGCTGCCGACAAGTTGAGGCATCTGTGCGCGGCGGGTCCGTTCCACGCCGGACCCGCTGCGCGCAAAGGAACCGCCGGGCACGGGTGCCTCGCGCGACACCGCCGCACGTCTGCTTCCCCGCAGGGTGGCGCTGTCGTGCGCGCAGACAGCGCGAACTCGGAGGCCGTGCGCGCTGAGCAGACGCCACCGGGGCGCGGTCCTATGAGCCTGGGGCGCGCACAAGCGGCCTGAAGTACAGTCCGCGCATGGAGCTCGCTGGCCGGCACGTGGTGATCACGGGAGGGGCCGGCGGCATCGGTCGCGCGCTCGCCCGTCGCGTCGCCGCTGAGGGAGTCCGCGGGCTGGTCGTCGCCGACCGCGAGCATGGGCCGGCGCACGCCGTCGCCGAGGAGGTTGGCGGGCTGGCGCTCCAGTTCGACGCGGGGCTCGAGAGCAGTGTGAGCTCCTTGATCTCGCACGCCAGCGACGTATACGGGCCGGTCGACGTCTTCATCTCCAACGCGGGTGTGCCTGGCGCGATGGGCGGTCCTGAGGCTCCGGATGAGTCCTGGGATGAAGCCTGGCGCGTGAACTTCATGGCGCACGTCTGGGCAGCCCGCGCGCTGTTGCCCGAGATGGTGCAGCGCGGCGAGGGCTACCTCGTCTCCACCGCGTCGGCAGCGGGACTGCTGACGCAGGTGTCCTCGGCGGTGTACAGCGTCACGAAGCACGCGGCGGTGGCGCTCGCGGAGTGGCTTTCGATCGAGTACGCAGACGCTGGAATACGCGTGTCGTGCATCTGCCCGCAAGGGGTGCTCACTCCTATGCTCGAGCTCGCGATGCAGGAGCCGGCTGGCGCGGCAGCGCTTGCTGCGGGCGGCCTGATCGAGCCCGAGGAGGTGGCCGAGGCTACCGTCCAGGGAATCCGTGAAGAGCGGTTTCTGATCCTCCCGCACGCCGAGGTCGCGCATCACATGGCGCTCAAGGGCTCAGACCCGGAGCGGTGGCTGAAGGGCATGCGCCGGCTGGTGCGCAATGCCCGCGCCGCAGCCGGCTGACGCCCGCGCCGCAGCCGGCTGACGCCCGCGCCGCAGCCGGCTGACGCCCGCGCCGCAGCCGACTGACGCCCGCGCCGCAGCCGGCTGACGCCCGCGCCGCGGCCGGCTGACGCCCGCGCGCTACGCGCTCACCGGGCGCTGAGCTGGGCGCCGAGCCCTACAGCACGACCCGCACGACTGGCGGGCTCGTGGGATGCAAGCTGCCGCCGAGCGGCTCACGCGTGACGAGCACTTCCCTGATGCCCCGCAGGCTTCCGGGGACCTCCACCGATGCCTTGCCTGCTCTGGTCACGCCGAACAGGGCATTGGTGGCGGCAGGCGCAGAGCCTTCGCCGCGGCTGAGCCACACCTCGTAGATCTGCCCGCGCGGCGCCTGGCGCATGCCGCCGAGCACGAGCTCGGCGCGCCCGCTGGCCACCCGCAGCGTTCCTTGAGCTCCCCTCTCGCTCGCGGCGATCTGCGCGGTCGTGACGCGCACTGCGTTGGATGAGCCGCCGCTCACGGCCAGCACGATGAGCACGGCGGCGCCGGCAGCGAGCGACGCGCTGCCCGCGAGGAGCAGGCGCCAGCTGGCGGGCGAGCGCCACGCGCGCGGCGCACGATCGGCCCTGCGGCCGGCGGCGTGCAGCAGATCGGCCTCCGAGCGCACCGCGTCGAGCACCTTTCGCCGCAGCGACTCGGGCGCGCGCCCGGGGATCACGGTGCTCGGTAGGGCATCGACCGCGAGCTGCAGCTCGGCCACCTCGGCGCGGCAACCCGCGCAGCTCCTCAGGTGCTCGCGGTAGGCGTCGGCGTCCTCGAGCGCTCCGAGCGCGTACGCGGCCGCGTTCGCGCGCTCGCCGCAGTCCTCGTCGATCTCGAATGCGCTCATCCGCCAACCGCCTCCCAGCGGTGCAGCTGCCCGCGGAGCTTCTGCAGGCCGAGACGCATGCGTCCCTTGACGGTGCCCACGGGCGTGTCGAGCATCGAGGCTATCTCGACGTGCGTGAATCCTCCGAAGTACGCCAGCTCGATCACTCGCCGCTGCTCGAGCGGCAGCTGCTCGAGTGCGCCGCGCAGCTCAGCCGAGGTCGCGTTTCCGATCGCCTGCACATCGGTCCGCTCTGGGGCCTCGAGAGCTTCCTCCGCGCCCTCCTCGTGCGCGCGTCGGCGTTCGTGCACGCTGCTGCGGCGCAGGGCGTCGACGGCCCGGTTGTGCACGATGCCCAACGCCCACGTGCGCACGCTTCCGCGCGTGCGGTCATAGCGGCGCGCGCCGCGCCACAGGGCAAGGAACGCCTCCTGCGCGACGTCTTCGGCGACGGAGCGCCTACCGCACATCCGGTACGCGAGCGCGAAGGCGGCGTCGGCGTGGCGCTCGAAAACGACCTCAAATGCGTCAGCGTCGCTCGCGGCGACCAGCTGCACGAGCTCCTCATCGGCGAGCTTGCGAAGCCCGGCACGCGAGGCGCTGCCCGGTGGTCCACGCATAAAGCGAACCATTCGCTCGACTCTACGCTCCTGCTCGACGCGCGGATCACAACGCCCGTGCCGCGCTGCTGCTATGCCGCGGCGGTGATCTGAACTCAAGCGCCGCGCGAACAGAAGCTCGAGAACCGACCTGGGGAGCTGAACTACGCATGGGCCTCGACAATCCACTTCACATCGCCTTCCTGCTGATCCTGCTGCTGCTGGTGTTCGGCGCCAAGCGCCTGCCCGAGATCGGACAGTCCCTCGGTAGTGGCCTGCGCGGGTTCAAGCGCTCGCTAAGCGGCGAGGATCAGCCCGCCGCGCTTGGCACGACGCCCGAGCAGCAGCCGGGGCTCGCCCCACAGACGCAGCCAGCGCTCGCCCCACAGACGCAGCCAGCGCTCGCCCCACAGACGCAGCCAGCGCTCGCCTCGCAGCCGCAGCGGGTGCTCGCCGATCGGCCCGACACGCCAGCTGGTTCCGCGCCGGCCGCCTAATCGCGCAGCGAGATGACGTGCGCCTTCGTGGGGTCGATGCGGCCGTCGAGCAGCTCCAGATAGGCAGCCCTGAGCTCCTCTCCGCCGCGTGCGCGGATCAGCTCGAGCCAACCTTCTGTCCACTGCGCGAACGGTTCCCACGCTTCGGCGAGCCGCTGCTCGAGGCCGGCGCTGCCCCAGTCGGCCGTGCGCTTGACGACGCGGTCGGGCGCGAAGAAGAACTTCGGCCGCGGCCCGGGCAGCGACTCCGGGAGCTCGCCCATGCGGTCGTGGTGGGTCGCGCCCACGACCGCCGAGTGGGTGAGGCTCGAGCCGAAGTGTCGGTGCACGCCCTCCCGTACCTGCGCGTCGCCTGCCATGTCCACGTACACCGCCGGCCCCGGCGGCAGCTCGCCGAGCTCCTCGTAGGAGAGCACGCTCGCATAGACGCCGAGACGCGCTCCAAACTCCTTGCTGCGCTCGGACGTGAGCCCGATGACCCGCGTGCCCTCGCGCTGTGAGAGCAGGAACGCGAGCCCGATCGCCGTCTTGCTGGAAGCGCTCGATAGAACGATCGCGGCGGAGTCCAGCAGGCCGGCGTCGTGAAGGAAGTCGTCGATCAGGTACGAGGTGAAGAACAGCGGCCGCAGCAGCATCTGAAGCTCCTCGGTCTGCCGTTCGTAGATGGGGTCGGCGTCGGTGCGGAAGTAGCGGTTGTAGGCGCCTGGCAGTTCTGCGCGACGAGCGCTCGCGTCAGTGAAGCCCCGCTCGTCGACGCGCGTGGGGGAGACGAGCAGGTAGCTCGCCGGCGGGAGGTAGCCGTAGATGCGCGTGCCCTGCGACAAGCCATCGGCGCGGCTCTGCCACACCTCGGCGAAGCCCCACACGGGCATCCGTCCCCAGCCCTCCTCGGCGGGGAAGAAGCTCCAGTAGGACATCGCCTCGCCGAACTTGGCGTAGGTGATGTTGTTGGAGGTCAGCCCGAACGTATCGACCGCGAGCAGCGCCTGGCCGTCGGCGAGCTCGGGCGCCTCCGCCTCGAGCACGCGGCAGCGATGGAGGTCGTCCTTTGCGATCTGGAAGTCCATACCTGCAGGCTACGCGAGCGCATCTGCACCTGGCGGCCGCCCGCGCTACGGCCGGTGGGGGATGCTCGTCCCCATCGCGCCCGCGCCAGGCGCGAGCGCAGGCCGCTCAAGGCGCTCGAGCATGCGCGTCTCGCGCGGCAACAGGCCCGCTGCGAGCGCTAGCAGCGCCAGCAACGAGCCCGCGATCAGCACCTCCACGCTGCCGAGCGCCTGCGCGAGCGGGCCCGCGAGCGCGTATCCGAGCGGCAGCAGGCCGATCGAGACCATCCAGTCATACGCGCTCACGCGAGACAGCTTGTCGGGCGGGATCCGCTCGGCGAGGGCGGTTTCCCACCAGACGTTGAAGAGCGCCACGCCGGCTCCCGCGAGCAGGATCGCCGGGACCACTGCCCCCAGCGTCACGCCGGCGCCGTACAGCACGTCGGCTGCGGGCCAGACGAGGATCGCGAGCATCGCCGCGCGCATGGGATGGCGCGGACGCCAGCCCGATCCCAGCAGCGAGCCCGCGATCGTCCCCACGCCGAACGCCGCCGACACGAGGCCATAGACGCCCACGCCGCCGTACTGCTCGCGAGCTATCGCGGGGCCGAGCACGTACCAAGTGGCCAGGCCGGTGAAGAGGGCCACGCAGAATGACGCCAGCGTGCCCCAGACCCAGGCGCGCGAGCGGACCTCTCGCGCGCCCTCGCGCAGCTCGCTCCACACGCCGGCCCATCCGCTCGGCCCGCGCTCCGGCGCCTCACCGGGTTCGCGCACCAGCGCCTCGTCGGGCGCGCGCGCCAGAGCGCGCCGGCGCGGCCGCACGCGCCACAGGAAGGCCGCGCTGAGCAGGAAGGTGGCGGCGTCGAGCGCGAATGCCCAACCGGCGCCCAGGCCGAGCACGAGCGCGGTCGCAAGCGCCGGACCGGCGAACTCTGCGACGTTCTCCGAGAGGCCCGTCAGCGCGCTCGCCCGCTGGATCTCGGGCTCGGGCACGGTCTGCGGGAGCAGGCCGGTGGCGGCGGGCCGGAAGAAGGCCTCGGCGGAACCGAAGACGGCCTCGATCGCCACCAGGTGCCAGATGCGCGCGACGCCTGCAAACACGAGCGCGGCCAGCAGCGCATGCAGCGTGAAGCGCACGAGGTCGGTCGCGACCATCACGCGGTGGCGCGGGAGACGGTCCGCCCACACTCCGCCGATCAAGAGAAACGCCGCCAGCGGAAGACTCTGCGCGGCGAGCACGATCCCTAGGTCGGTGGGGTGGCCGGTGCGCTGGATCACGTACAGCGACAGCGCCACCAGCGCTACGAAGTCGCCCACGACGCTGAACGACTGGGCGAGCCACAGGTAGCGGAAGTCGCGGTGCGCGAGCACCCGCACGATGTGCGCGAGACTCCCCACAGTCAGGACCTGCGATCGTGCTCAGCGGCGGGCGTCGAGAGCCGCCCGCCGCCGCACGGAGCGCCGCGCGGCGCTCACCGAAGCGGCCACGGGTTGGCCGCCGGGCGCCAGGGCTCTTGGCGCCAGTCCGCGTACGCCTCCGCGACCACGTCGGTCTCGCTCGTCACCGACGCGTCGTACCTGGCGGCGACGTCGCTGACCGGGTAGTGCGCCTCGTCCTTGCGCCTCGATCCGATCATCAGCACGGCGCTCGGACCCTCGCCCGCGCCCACGAAGATGTGCTCGGCGCCCGCGGGACAGTGGACGAAGTCCCACTGCCGCAGCCTGCGCTCCTCTCCTTCGAGGATCAGGATGCACTCTCCGTGCAGCACCAGGAAGTCCTCCTGCACGGGCTCCCAGTGGTAGCGGCCGTTTGGCTTTCCGGGCTCGAACACCTGGATGTTGACGCCCGTGTCCGGCCACGGCGAGTCGTCGGGCTCGAAGTCGATGATGGTCGCGCGCCGGGAGTGGCTGCGAGCGGGCGCATCAGCGACGTTGATGACAAACGCCTGGTCCATTGCCGAAACATACTCATCGCGCCGCGCAAGCGGCCGCGGGGCGCCCGCCCAGCCCCCGCCGTGCCGCCCAGCCCCCGCCGTGCCGCCCAGCCCCCCGTCGTGCCGCAGAGCCCCGATGTGCCCAGGCGCCGGCCAGTGTGCGCACGCGCGCTGGCCAGGCGCGCAACACATGGTTAGGACGCGTCTAGCCGCAGCCGGTTATGCCGCCGTCGAGCGGGATGATCGTGCCGGTCAGGTAGGAGCCCGCGCGGGATGCGAGCATCAGCGTCAGGCCGACGACGTCATCGGGCCGGCCGATGCGCCCCAGCGGCACCATTTGCTCGACCTGGTTGCGGCTCTGCGGCTCGTCGAGCATGAACGCCGTCATCCTGCTCTGAAACGGGCCGGGCGCGATCGCGTTGACGGTGATGTGCTCGCCTGCGAGGCGCTTGGCGAGATGGCGCGTGAGCATGTGCACGGCGGCCTTGCTGGCACTGTAGCTGTAGTTCTCCATCACGGGCGCGCGCAGGCCGTCGATCGAGCCGATGTTGATCACCCTGGCGGGATCGTCGGCTGTGGCGGCGCTGCGCAGTGCGGGCAGCAGCGCGATTGTCAAGTGGAAGACGCCCTCGACGTTCGTGTGCAGCACGCGGTCCCAGCCGCTTGCGGGGAACTCATCGAGCGGAGCGCCCCACGTTGCGCCAGCGTTGTTGACGAGGATGTCGAGCGTCGGGAAGCGCTCCTGCACGGAGGCCGCGAGCGCGGTTGCTCCCTCGGGCGATGAGAGGTCGCTGGTGATCGCGTGGCACTCGCCGTGCGCGCCCAGCTGCTGCGCGCTCGCTTCAAGCTCGGGCGTCTTGCGCGAGGCGATGATCACGCGTGCGCCAGCCTGCACGAGGCCGCGGGCGATCATCTCGCCGATCCCGCGCGAGCCGCCAGTGACGAGCGCGGCCTTGCCTTTGATGTCGAACAGCTCGCTCATCAGTCGGCGAACTCGGCGTCCCGCTTCTGCAGGAAGGCCTCAATCGCCTCGGGCACAGCGCGACCGAACGTGCTCATGATCTGCTGGCGGTCCTCGTACTCGACGGCTGCCTGCTCGGAGGGGATCTCGAGCGCAGTCCATGCGCCACGCTTCGTGAGCCGCACTCCCCAGGGCGTCAGCGACGCGATCTGCACGGCTGCCTCCAGCGCGCGCTCGGCCAGACGCCCCTCTGCTGCGACGTCGGCGACGAGCCCCATCTGCAGCGCCTCCTCGGCGCCGACGCGCCGCCCTGTGAGCATCAGCTCGTGCGAGCGCGACGCACCGATCAGGCGCGGCAAGAGCCAGCTCGTGGCCATGTCGCAGTTGGAGACGCCGATGTTGATGAACGCTGCGCGAAAGACAGCCTCGGGCGCGGCGTAGCGGATGTCGCAGCCCAGCGCGAGCGCCAGGCCGAATCCGGCGGCAGGCCCGTTGACTGCCGCGATCACCGGCTGGGGCAGAGCGCGCAGCGCGAGGATCAGCGTCGACATGTGCTGCTGGTTGGCGAGCCTGTCGCGCGGCTCGTCTGAGCCGTCGTTCTCCGGAGCGGCGCCGTAGCCGTGCAGGTCGAGGCCCGCGCAGAAGCCGCGGCCCGCGCCCGTGAGTATCGCCGCGCGGCACGAGCGCTCGCGGGCGAGCGCGGAGAGCTCGTCGTGCAGCGCCTGGCACAGCTCGGCTGTCATCGCGTTCAGCTGCTCGGGCCGGTTGAGCGTCAGCCGGCGTACGTGCTTCGCCGGTTCATCTACGAGCAGCACGCTTGACATGCGCGCGGAATCCTATGCGCTCGCCCGCGCCCGCGCGCTCGCCTGAGTCCGCGCCGGCGAACGGCGTCTCCGAGCCCGCGGCTCAGCTGCGCGGGTAGTGGAAGGCCTGGGTCTGGGTGACCTTGGCCGCGAGCGAGCCGTCGTCTGTCTCGAGCGCGCTCTCGATCACGACGATCGTGCGGCCCTTGTGCAGCGGACGCGTGCTCGTCGTGATTGCGCCCTCGCGCACCGCGCGCAGGAAGTTGGTCTTGGACTCGATCGTCGACGTGCCCTGCGCTCCGTCGGGCAGGTTCAAGAACGCGCACACCCCTCCGCAGGTGTCGGCGAGCGCCATCAGCGCCCCGCCATGAATGACGCCGCCGGCGGTGCAGCGCTCTGGCGCCCACTCCATCCTGGCGCGCACGAGCTCGGCGTCTGCCTGCAGCAGCTCGACGCCGATGAGCGCCGCAAAGGGCAGCAGGTCGCGAAGCGCTGCTAGGTCGGCGGTCTCGTTCACGCGGTCTCCATCTCTCGCCTTACAGCGCCGCTGATCATATGAGCTCCCGCCCGCAGCGCGGGACGCGCGTGTGTGAGACTGCCGCGCGTGCAGCGCAGCGGGCTGAGGCTGGCCGCCGTCGGCCACGTCGAGTGGGTGCGCTTCGCGCGCGTTGCGCACGTCCCGCGGCCCGGCGAGGTGGTCCACGCGCTCGAGCCCTTCCACGAGCCGGCCGGTGGCGGAGCGGTCGCTGCGGTCCAGCTCGCTCGCCTGGCAGGAAGCGCGACGCTGCTCACTGCCCTTGGAGAGGATGGGCTCGCCAGCCGATCTGTCGATCGGCTCCGCGAGCTTGGTGTGTCGGTCTGTTGCGCACCGCGCGCCGAGCGCACGCGCATGGCGGTGTCGCTGTTCGAAGCATCAGGCGAGCGCACGATTACGACGTTCGGCCCGCGTCTTGAACCAAGCGCGGCCGACGCCGAGCTGCCGTGGGGCGAGCTGGGCGCGATGCACGGGATCTACTTCACGGCCGGCGATCTCGAGGGGCTGCGCCTGGCGCGCGCCGCTCGCGTGCTCGTTGCAAGCCCCCGCGCACGCGCCGCGCTGGGGCATGGCGTGAGGCTCGATGCGCTCGTGCTGAGCGGCGAGGACGAAGGTGAGCTGCGTGTCGCCGAGCAGGTGGGCGATGAGGCGCAGCTGGTGGTGTGGACCGACGGCCAGCGCGGAGGGCGCTTTCGCGCGAGCGACGGGAGCATCGGCAGCTACCCGGCTGCGGCGAGGCCGGCTGCGGCAGTCGACTCCTACGGCTGCGGTGATGCCTTCGCGGCAGGCCTGACGTACGCGTTGAGCGCAGGCATGGAGCTCGAGCAGGCGCTTTCGCTCGCGGCCCGCTGCGGCGCCGTGTGCGCCACTGGCCGCGGGCCCTACGAGCGCCAGCTCAGCGCCGCCGACCTGGCGCAGGCTCGATAGCGCAGCCAGCATGAGAGCGCGACGCTACGAGCGCCAGCTCAGCGCGGCGGATCTGGCGCGGCGCTCATATCGCGGGCAGTTCCTGCACGAGCGAGAGGACCGGCGCCATCAGGTCCCCGTGCTCGGCCACGCGGGCGAGCACCTCGTGCGGCTCGAAGGAGAGCCCCGAGCCGTCGCCACGCTCATGCGCCGCGCGCACCTCCTCCCACTGAAGCGGCGTCGACACTGTGGGCCGCGCGGCGGCGCGCAGCGAATAGGCGCAGATAGTCGTCTTGCGCTCGTCGTTCTGGCTCCAGTCGATGAACACGCGGCCCGTCCGCTTCGCCTTGGTCATGCGCGAGACGACCAGCTCGGGCTCGGCCCGCTCGAGCAGCTGCGCGACTGCGCGGGCGAACGTCTTCGTGTGCTCGTAGCCGACATCCGCGCGGTTGAGCGGCAGATAGACCTGAAGGCCCTTCGACCCTGAGGTCTTGGCGAAGCTCTGCAGGCCGAGGTTCCCGAAGGTGCCCTGCAGCGCAAGCGCGATGCGGCAGCACTCGAGGATGCTCGCCGGCGCTCCCGGGTCGAGGTCGAACACCAGCGCCGTCGGCTGCGCGATAGCGCTCGCGCGCGCCATCGGCACGTGCAGTTCAAGCGCCGCCAGGTTCGCAAGCCACACGAGCGTGGGCAGGTCGTCGCCGAGCACATAGTCGAGCTGCTCGCGCCGGCCGATGCGCGCCGTTCGCACCCACTGCGGCCTGTGGGCGGGCGCCTGCTTCTGAAAGAACGACTTCCCCTCGACACCGTCGGGCCAGCGCGTGACCGTCAGCGGCCTGTCCTTGAGGTGCGCGACCATCACCGCCGCGACAGCGGCGTAATAGCTGACTACATCGCCCTTCGTGAAGCCGCTCTGCGGGTACAGGACCTTCGAGAGGTTGGACAGCGTCAGCTCGCGCCCGTCGACCTCGACGAGCGTGCGCTCGGGGCTCTGGCGGCGGACGATGAACCCCGGGCGCTCGCTCGGCGCCGGTTCGGGGCCGTCCTCGGCGGGTGCGTCCTCGCGCACGACCTCGCGCGGCGACTTGTCCTCGCGCAGACCCTTGTAGACGGGATGGCGCAGGTTCCCCGAGCGCGTCCACTCGGTGAACTCGACCTCCGCCACGAGCTCCGGCTCGCAGAAGCGCGAGCCGCGCGGCGGCGCCGTCTCCCCCGGCGCGAAGGGCGAACTGTCGCGCGCGCGCCCTGCCAGCTCGCGCGCCAGGCGGTCGAGCTCTGCCTCGCTGAAGCCGCTGCCCACCCGTCCGCAGTAGCGCAGCGCGCCGTCGGGCTCATACACGCCCATCAACAGCGCGCCCACGCGCTCGCTGCGGCGCCCACTCCCCTGGGTCCAGCCGCCGATGACGACCTCCTGGCTTCTGTGGTTCTTGACCTTCACCCAGGCGCTCGTGCGCTGCCCCGGCTGGTAGGTCGAGTCCAGCCGCTTGGCCACGATCCCCTCGAGGCCCTGCTCGGCGCTCGCCTCGAGCACCGCGTGCCCGTCGCCGGTGATGTACGCGGGCACCTGCAGGCCGCGGGCGGCCAGCTCCAGCGCTTCGAGGCGCTCGCGGCGCTCGCGGTAGGCCAGCTCCATGAGCGAATGGCCGTCGAGCCACAGCAGGTCGAAGATCAGGTAGGTCGCCGCCGCTCTCGACTCCAGGCGTTTGGCCTGCGCCGGCGTGCCCGCCTTTGCGCGGCGCTGGAGCGCTTGGAAGTCAGGACGGCCATCCGCGCCGAACACCACGAGCTCGCCGTCGAGGATGGCGCTGTGCGAGGAGAGCGCCGTCTTCAGAGCGCCCAGCTCGGGGTACTGCGCGGTGACGTCGAGCAGGTTGCGGCTCTGCACGCGCAGCCGCCCAGGCTCGCAGTAGGCGATCGCGCGCACGCCGTCCCACTTGATCTCATACGCCCAGCCCTCGTTCTCGCGCGGGACCTCGCCGCTGCGCGCGAGCATCGGCGCGATCTGGTCGGGCATCGGCTCCCGGCCCGGATCTTCTGGGGGGTCCATGCGGTGGACCATCCAGTCGCCCGTCCCTCCACGCCCGCGGCCCGCCGCTTCGCCGATCGACCGCGGGCCGATCGCGAACAGCGCGTAGCGCGCGTCGAGGCGCTCGCCGTGCAGCGCCACCTCGACCTTGCGCGGCTCCCACTTCAAGCACTCGTACGTGCCTCGGTCCCAGACCGAGATCTTCCCGGCCCCATACTGTCCCTTGGGGATCTCGCCCTCGAACTCCAGGTACTCGAGCGGGTGGTCCTCGGTGGCTGCGGCGAAGCGGTTGTCGTTGGGCGTCTCTGGCAGGCCGTTGGGGATCGCCCAGCACGCGAGCACGCCGTCGCGCTCCAGGCGCAGATCCCAGTGCAGGCGGCGCGCGTGGTGCTCGTGGATCACGTAGCGGCTGGCGCCCTTCGGGCTCGCCGCCGGCGCTCGCGTGCCGCTGCCCGCCGGCGCTCGCGTGCCGCTGCCCGCCGGCTCTCGCGTGCGCTCGCCCGCCGGCTCTCGCGTGCGCTCGCCCGCCGGCTCTCGCGTGCGCTCGAAGTCGCGTTTTGCGCGGTAGCGCTTCAGGGGCGCCGCCGACCCCTCGCCGGGCGAGGAGGGCTTCGGCACTAGCGCTTGGCGGACGCTCGCGACGCCGCCGGCTTGCGCCCAGACCCTTTGGCGGCGCCCGGCTTCTTGGTGCGTGCGCCGGCGGAGCTAGGCGAGCGCTTCGCGCCGTTGGCGCGCGCTGCGGGCGCTTTGCGCGCGCCGGGCGTCTTCGCGTTGGTTTTTGACGCCGCGCGCGTGCGCTGCTTCTTCGCCGGCGCCTCAGCTTCGGCGCCGTCTGGCGCGGTGTGCGCGCGGACAGCCTCGAGGCTCGCCTTCAGCGCGCTCATGAGATCGGGCACCGCTTCCGGCACCTCCTCTTCGGGCGGCTGCACCGCGATCTCCTCGCCCTGCGCCTTGCGCTCGATCAGCTCAAGGACCTGCTCGCGGTAGCTGTCGTGGTACTTCTTCGGCTCGAAGTCGCCAGCCAGCGACTCGACGAGCTGGCGCGCGATCTCGAGCTCGCGCTTGTTGGTCTTGATCTCCGACGCCGCCGGCATGTCCTCGATGCGCTCGGGGTCGATGACTTCGTCGGCGAACAGCATCGTCGCCATCTCGAGCACCCCGTCCATGGCGCGAAGCGCCACGAGCTGTTCCTTCGAGCGGATGACCACGCGCGCGATCGCCACTTTCTCTGTTTCGCGCATCGTCTGCACGAGCAGCCAGTAGGGCTTGGCTCCGCCCTGTCCAGGCGCGAGGTAATAGGGGTGGTCGTAGAAGATGGGGTCGATCTGCGAGAGCTCGACGAAGTCCTCGATGTCGATCGTGCGCGTCTTCTCCGGCGCCAGCGCATCGAGCTCGGCGGGCTCGACCACCACGTAGCGGTCGGGCGCGAGCTCATAGCCTTTGATGATCTCCTCGTAGGGGACCTCATCGCCGCTGACCGAGTCGACGCGGCGCTGCATGATCCGCGCGCCCGTCTTTTGGGAGAGCTGGTGAAAGCGCACCGTCTTGCGGTTCACCGCGCTGAACAGCCTGACCGGCACCGTGACCATGCCAAAGCTGATCGCGCCGGTCCATATCGCCCGGGGCATACCCCACTACTAGCAGGCCCGCACCCGGCGAGCCAACCCTGCAACGCTCGGCGCGTCCCTTCGGGGGATACTGCGCCGCGGTGCTGCGTCTGATCACCCTGCCCATTAGCCACTACTGCGAGAAGGCACGCTGGACGCTCGAGCGCGCCGGCATCGCCTACGGCGAGGAGCGCCACGTGCCGCTCATACACCGCATCGCCGCGCGGCCGGCCGGCGGCGGAAACACCGCGGCGGCGAGGGGCCCCGGCGCGCGCCGGGCGCCGCGTTGAGGAGTCGCGCGAGCGGGCCGCCGCGTTAGACCTCGCGCCGGCGGCCCGCCGCGGCTGGGCGCTCCGGGATATCGTCCGCTGCTGCGATGAGCGGCCGCGACCTCGACGTCGTCGTGTTCGGCACGACCGGGATCACCGGCCGCCAGGTGGCGGCGCACCTCGCGCAGCGCGCCTCCGAGGAGCAGCTCAGCTGGGCCGCCGCAGCGCGCGACCCCGAGAAGTCGGCGAAGGTGCTCGGCGAGATCGGGGTGCAGGCGCCGCAGACGCTTCGCGCGGATGTCAGCGACCCCGACTCGCTGCTGGCGATGGCCTCCGGCGCGCGCGTGGTGCTCAACCTCGTCGGTCCCTACACGAGGTACGGGCGCCCGGTGGTTGAGGCCTGCGTCTCGGGCGGCGCGCACTACATCGACCTGACGGGCGAGATGCCGTTCGTGCGGCGCACGATCGATGAGTTCGACGAGCCGGCCAAGGCGGGCGGCGTGAAGGTCGTGAATACGTGCGGCTTCGAGTCGCTGCCCGCCGACCTGCTGGTGGCGCTCGTCCGCGACTCCGCGCGCGAGCGCTTCGAAGAGCCGATCGTGCAGGCCGATCTCGAGGCCGCCATCGCCCCGCCGCCTGGCCGCCCGCGCGCGTCGGACACGATCTCGGGCGGGACGCTGCAAAGCGTGGTGGCGATCGCCGGCGACAAGGATGCCGCGCGCGCCGCCGATCCGGCCGCGCTGATCAGCGAGGGCGAGATCGCCGAGGTGGTGCGCCGCGTGAGCCCGATCGAGCTCGCGCCTCGGCGTGGAGAGGGGGGCGCCGTGCTCGCGCCGATGGCGCCCGCCGCCTTCATCAACCCGGCGGTCATACACAGGAGCGCGCAGCTCGACGCGAGCGCGCGCGGCGAAGACTTCACGCCGCTTCGCTACCGCGAGGGCGTCGCGCTGCGGGGCAGTCCCGCCTCGCTCGGCCTGCGCTTCGGGGTGGCAGGCGTGCTCGCGGCGACACAGGTCGGGCTGCGGGGAATGACGCGCGCGAGCCCCGCCATGCGCCAGCGCCTGGCCGACGGCCTCGGCAAGATCGTCCCGGCCTCCGGCTTCGGCCCCACAGCCGAGCGCCTCGAGGGGTGGCGCTGGACGATGTCCGTGCGCGCGCGCACGACCTCCGGGCGGGAGTGCTCTGCGAGGGCGGAGGGCGACGGGCACCCGGGCTACCTCTCGACCGCGCGCATGCTCGGCGAGGCCGGGATCGTGCTCAGCCGCGAGGGCCCCGCCCTGCAGGGCGGGGGGTGCCTGACGCCGGCCATCGCGCTCGGGAGCGCCAGCACTGAGCGCCTGGAGCGCGCCGGCGTGCGCTTCTCGCTCGGCGATTGAGGGGCGCGACCCACGCGACGCGCGATCTGCGCCAGCGGTTCTCGGCGAACGCTGGCAGCGGGCGCCATCGGCCTCGAGACCTCTCCGGAACAAAACTGGCTGTCTGGCCAGTAGTATCGGGGGCGGCGTGCGGGCTAATTGATCAGGAGGTTTCCATGAGCACGGTCGGGCGCGATCTGGCGAGCGTCGAACTGACGGCGCGTGAGCTCTGGCAGGCGGGACCTCCGCACGAGCTGTTCGAGCGCATGCGCGCCGAGTGCCCGATCCACTGGACCGAGAGCTTCGAAGAATTCCCCGACGAGGCGGGCTTCTGGTCGGTCACGACGGCCGACGACATCCATGCCGTCAGCCGCGACTGGCAGACGTACTCCTCCGAACGCGGCGGCGTGCTCGCGGCGCTCGGCGGCCTGCCGCTGGAGCTCGCGCAGGCGATGTTCATCGGCATGGACCCGCCCAAGCACGACCGCCTGAAGGCGCTCTTCCAGGCGGGCTTCACGCCCAAGCGCATCGCCGCGCACGAGGACGCGATCAGGGCGATCGTGCGCGACATCCTCTCGCGCGTGGAGGGTCGCGAGGGCTGCGAGCTCGTCAACGAGGTCGCGCAGCCGGTGGTCGCGCGCGTGATCGGAAGCTTCATGGGCATCCCGCCCGAGGACGACACGATGTGGGCGAACCTTATGAACTCGACGCTCGGCGCCAGCGACCCCGAGCTGAACCCGCACGGGATCCAGGGCGCGGTGGAAAAAGACATCCCCGAGATCTTCGAGCGCTGCCGCAAGCTGATCGCCGAGCGCCGCGAGCACCCGACCGACGATTTGACGAGCGTGCTCGTGCACGCCGAGGTCGAAGGCGAGAAACTCGAGGAGCACGAGATCGTGATGGGCTTCTTCTTGCTCGTGGCCGCGGGCAACGACTCGACCAAGGCCACCTACTGCTCGGGCATGCGCGCGCTGATGGAAGACCCCTCCCAGAAACAGCTGCTTCTGGATGACCCCTCGCTGGTCCCCGCGGCCGTGGAGGAGTCGCTGCGCATGTTCCCCGCCTTCGCCCACTTCCGCCGCACCGCCACCCGTGACACCGAGCTTCACGGGCAGAAGATCAAGGAGGGCGAGAAGGTCGTGATGTGGTACGTCTCCTCCAACCGCGATGAGACCCGCTACGAGGACCCCGAGCGCTTCGACGTGCGCCGCAACCCCGAGCACCAGGCCTTCGGAGCGGGGGGCAGGCACTTCTGCCTGGGCACCGCGCTCGCGCGCCTTGAGCTGCGCATCCTCTTCGAGGAGACGCTCAAGCGCTTCCCGCAGATGCAGCTCGCGGGCGAGCCCACGGTCGTCGAATCGCTGTTCATCAACCAGCTGAAGGCGATGCCCGTGCGCTTCGCGCCGGCCGCCGCTTAGCCGTCAGCCTGCCTGAGCAGGCTGGGCTGCACGTCTTCGCGTATCGCCTCGAGCACGCGCTGGCCCTCGGCCGCGTGACGTTCGGCCCGCGGCGCGTCGTCTTCTGAGAGCGCCAGCTCCGAGTACGCCCTGTGGACCTGAGGCGTGAACGCAATCGCGCCCACCTCGGCGACGAGGCCGAGCGCGCGCTCGAGGTGCTGCTCGACCTCGGCTGCAGAGGCTGCGCCGTCGGTCGCCACGATCGCGCGCGCGAGCTCGATACGAGCGGGTATCTCGTGGAAGCGCGTGTGGCGCCTGCGCGTCAAATCGAGCGCCGCGCGGGCGCTCGCGCGCGCGCCGCTCGCGTCGCCCGCCCCGAGCTGCGCGCTGGCGAGCCTCGCCATGTGCCATGCCTCGGTGTCGAGCGATGAGCGCCGTTCGCGCGCCAGCGCGAGCGCGCGCTGGAGAGCCTGGATCGCGGGCCGCCATTCCTGGCGCGTGGTGTGCGCGACGCCGAGGCATGCCTGTGCCCACACCTGGCCGTACACGCCTCCGGCGCGCGCGGCGAGCTCGCATGCGCTGCGCGCATGCGAGAGCGCGAAGCCGGAGTCGTGCAGTTCGATCTCGGCGAGCTGCGAGAGGTTGCACTGCGTCCACAGCTGGTTTTCGGAGTCGCCGTCCTCCTGCGATGCGAGCAGCGCGCGTTCGCCCGCCACGCGCGCCTCGGCGAGGCGTCCGCTCCACATGATCAGGCAGGCCCGCCACATCTCGGCCCAGCCGTAGGGGCGCGTCCAGCCCAGGCCTGCTCCCAGCGAGCGGTCGCCGCCCGCGAGCTCGAGCATCCGCTCGGCGAGGGCGAGCGAGCCGGGAAGATCGCCGAGCACGCACGTCGGGTAGGCGACGTTCGGGGCGATCGCCATCTCGGCGGCGCGGTCGCCGGCCTCCTCCGCGAGCGCGAGAGCGCGGCTGGATATCTCCAGGCCGTCGCTGAGGCGGCCGCTGACGACGAGCGTGCCCGAGTAGCCCGCCAGCAGCAACGCCTTCAGAGCGCGGTCGCCGGTCATGTCGGCCAGCGCCTCGCCCTCGCCGCGAAGCGCGTCGATGTCGCCGTGCAGCCCGGCCACGCTTCCCAGGCGCCACGCGAACCCGAGCAAGAGCCCGCGCGCTGTGAGCCCGAGCGCCGCGAGCTCGCCGTCCTCGGCTCCCCGACTCAGCTCGCGCACCTTGCGCCAGTGGCGCACGGCCTCGAGCTGATCGGCGAAACCCGCCCAGGTCGCGGCGCGGGCGCTCCAGCGCGCTGCCTGCAGGGAATCGCGCGCGGCCTGCCAGTGGTGCGCCAGCAGCGCGGCGCGCTCCTCGAGGCGATCCTCCTCGAGCTCCTCCACCGCGCGCGCGACGGTGGCGTGGATGCGCGCGCGCGTGTCAGCTAGCTGCGTGTGGTAAGCGACCTCCTCCGTGAGCGCGTGCTTGAAGGCGTATTCCGCGTACGGGTAGAGCGACTGCTGGTAGAGGAATTCAGCCGCCACCAGCGAGCGCAGCGCGGCCTCGAGTTCATCGTGCTCTAACCCGATGACCCGCTCGAGTACGGCGTCGGAGAACTCGCGACCGAACACCGAGGCGGTCTGGAGGACGGTCTTCTCCCGCTCTGGCAGCCGGTCGATGCGCGCGGCGAGCACCGACTGCACCGTGGGCGGGATCGCGATCTCCGAGATCTCGCTCGAGAGGCGGTAGGCGCCGCGGCTTCCGTGCAACACGCCTTCCTCGGCCAGCGCCTGCACGACCTCCTCGATGAAGAACGGGTTGCCGCCCGCGCGCTCGCGGATCAGCTCGGCGAGCCCGTCCAGCGAGGGATCGCGGCCGAGCAGCTCGCTCAGCAGCTCGCCGCTGGCCTCCAGGCCGAGCGGCGAGAGCACGAGCCGGCTGTGCTCGAAGCGGCGCATCCAATCGGCGCGGTACTCGGGGCGGAACGTCATCAACAGCAGCGCGTGCGAGCCGGCGATCGTCTCGATGACGCTTTCCAGGAAGGTCTCTGAGCCCGGGTCCAGCCAGTGCAGGTCCTCGATCAGGATCAATTCCGGCCGCTGCAAGCGCTGCGCCTGCTGCAGGCGCTCGATGGCCCCGAACAGGCTGCTCTGACGCGCCTCAGGGCTCATCGACAAAGCCGTACGCTCGGGCCCCGCCACGCCGAGGAAATCGAAGATCAGCGGCAGCGCGTCGGTGAGCAAGGCGTCGAGCATCAGCAGGCGCCCGGCCACCTTCTCGCGCGCCGCGTGCTCGTCGTCGGCGTCGGTGATGCCGAACTGCGCTCGCAGGAGCTCCAGGGCGGTGGCGAACGGAACCGTGCTCGCGTGCGCGAGCGCGTGGGCCTCGTTCACCTCGACGCCTTCCGCGCGCAGCCGCTGGACGAACTCCAGGCACAGGCGGCTCTTGCCGACGCCCGCCTCGGCCGCGAGACCGACAACCTGTCCCTCGCCTGCCGCCGCACGGCTCCAGGCGCGGTCGAGCTCGGCCATCTCCTCGCGGCGTCCCACCAGGCGCGAGAGCCCGCGCGCCACGGCCACTTCCATCCGCGTGCGCATGGGGCCGACGCCGCGCAGCGAGTACACCTTCATGGGCGCGACCACGCCTTTGACGTTGAACTCGCCCAGGTCGGCGAGGTCGAAGTAGCCCTCGACGAGGGACGCGGTGGACGCCGTCAAGTACGTGCTGCCCGGCTCAGCGAGCGCCTCCATGCGCTTGGCGAGCCCCACCGTGTGGCCGACCGCCGTATAGGAGATAGAGTCCTCGTAGCCGAGCGCGCCCACGACCACCTCGCCCGAGTTCAGGCCCATGCGCACGCTGAAGCTGAGGCCTCGCGCTTTGCGTAGCTCCGCCGCGTAGCGGTCGAGCTCGTCGCGCAGATGAAGCACCGCGTAGCAAGCGCGCGCCGCGTGGTCCTCGTGCGCGATCGGCGCCCCGAAGACCGCCATGATCCCGTCCCCGGTGAACCTGTCGACGGTTCCCTCGAAGCGAGTCACACCCGCCGAGAGAATCTTCAGGAAGCGGTCCATGATCGCGCGCCACTCCTCCGGGTCGAGCGCGCCTGCGATATCCATTGACCCCTGGACGTCGGCGAACAGGACCGTCACCTGCTTGCGTTCGCCCGCCAGCTCTGAGCCGCTTTGGCGCACCTTCTCGGCCAGGGGCTCGGGCAGCGGGTCGGTGGCCGAGACGGGCGCGGCGGCGCCTGGCGTGGCGCGCTGTGTGACGTGGAGCGCGAGCGCGGTGCCACAGGCCGTGCAGAAGTCCTGCTCGAGCGAGGCACGCGCCCCGCACACGGGGCACGCGAGCGCTTCGGAGAGCGGCGCCCCGCAGCCGCCGCAGAAGTGCGAATCCGGCGGGTTTGACCTCCCGCAACGAGTGCACGTCCTCGATTGGGGATGACGCTCAGAGCCCAAGCTCATCCCGTTCATCATGCCCTACCGGGCGCGGGCGCGCCACCTGCGCAGCCGCATGATCGCCAGCATGGCGGCCCGGATCGTGTCGTCCGAAAGGGACGACACCGTGTCGTCCCTCGAGACGGACGAGCACGTCGGCCTTTTCGTCCAACGCCACCAGCGTTCGCTCAGCCGCGCGCCGGCAGCGGCCGACGCCAGGGGCAAGAGCTCGCACGAGCACACAGGCATCACCGACACGGAGGTCACAAACATGCCGGGCACCCTTCTTTCTCTCTCTCGACGCTCTCGATCGCGGCGCGGGGCGACCGCTGCCGTGCTGAGCGTGCTCGTAGCTCTCATCGTAGGTCCGGGCGTGGCGGCTGCGTGCCCAGCTGCGCGCACATCCGAAGCGTTCGCGCAGTTCGGCGACGACGCCTCCTACGCGCTGGCGCCGGGCGGTTCATTCGAGGAAGGGACTCCTGGGTGGTCGCTGCGCAACGCCAAGGTGGCGCCGGGCAACGAGAGCTACAACATCGTCCCCGGCTCGCACTCGCTGGCGATCGAACCCTCTGGCGCGGCGGTCACGCCGTGGCTGTGCATCAGCGGCGAATACCCCGCCTTCCGCCTGTTCGCCCGTCAGCGGACCGGCGACTCCACCGCCAGGCTCGCGGTCAGCCTGCGCTGGCTGGATGTCTTGGGCCTCGTCAGCGTCGACCACCGCGTCGGCTCCCTTCCCGGCCGCCCCCCGTGGGCACCGTCGCCGGCGCTGGAATATGGGGATTCAGTACCCCTGTGGCTGCCCGGCACGTCGGGTGCGGTGCAGCTCGTGTTCGAATCCTCGGGCAACGGGACGTGGGCGATCGACGATGTCTTCATCGATCCCTACAGCCGCTAGAGGCGTGCACACCCTCTCTCGCGCGAGCGCTTCTGGCCGCCCCCGGGTCGGCGGGCGTGCCAGCGGCGCTCGCCGCGCCGTTTCGGCGACGGCGCTTGGGTCGGTGCCCGTGCATGCGGCGCCACTCGCCGTCGCCGCGCGCAGGGAGGCTGAGCGGTGAGCGCGGCCACCCTCGAAGGCCTACGCCCCTCCGACCCGGTGGAGCGCCTGCTGGAGGACTCGTGGCACGCGCGCTCGAAGAGCGCGAGCGCGCGCGAGCGCACCGTCGAGGGACTCGCGGCGCTCGCGTTCCTCTGCTGCGCTGGACCTCTCGCCATACATGCGCTCGGAGCCCACGACGTGGACCCGCTGCTGGCGGCCTCGATGGTCGGCATGTACGCGTTCGTCGCCCGGCTGATCAAGTTCCCGATCGGAGCCGGCTACGTGGTGCCGTCGTATCTGGTGCTCGTCCCGATGCTGCTGCTGCTGCCGCCAGGGCTCGTCCCCCTGCTCACGGCCGGCGGCCTGCTGCTCGGCACGCTCATCAAGTCGCTCGCGCGCAGGGCTGAACGCGAGCGCGTGCTGATGTCGATCCCCGACGCCTGGCACGCGCTGGGGCCGGCCGTCGTACTGGTCGCGGCGGGCCCAGTCCACGGTGGCGTGCACGCGGCGCTCGTCTACGCGGCGGCCTTTGCGGCCGGCTGCATGGTCGACCTGACCTCGGCCACGGTGCGCGAGGCGGCGATCCAGGGGCTGCGCTCGCATCTCCAGCTTCGAGTGATCGCGCTCGTGTGGCTCGTCGATGCCGCGCTTGCGCCGCTCGGGCTGCTGGTCGCGCACGCCGCCGTGCACGAGCGCGCGGATCTTCTGCTGATCCTGCCCGTCAACGGGCTGCTGTTGGCGCTCTCGCGCGAACGCAACGCACGCATCGCGCAGGCCCACAGGCGCCTCGAGGCGCTGCTCACCGACCCGCTGACCAAGCTCGGCAACCGCCGCAAGCTGAGCGCGGACCTCGAGGCTCGCTTCGCGAAGGCGTCGACGTCAGCTCCGCTCGTGCTCGCCCTGTTCGACCTGGACGGCTTCAAGGGCTACAACGACACGTTCGGCCACCTAGCCGGCGACGCGTTGCTCGCGCGCCTCGGAGTCAAGCTGAAGGCGGCGGTGGAGGAGCACGGGAGCGCCTACAGGCTCGGAGGGGACGAGTTCTGCGTGCTGCTGAGCGCGCCTGCGCAGGAGCTCGGGCGGGGATTGGCCGCGGCGGTCGACGCGCTGAAGGAGAGCGGCGAGCGATTCGCCGTCGGCGCCTCCTACGGCGCGGTGGCGCTCCCGGCGGAGGCGGCAAACCTGGAGCACGCGATCCAGCTGGCGGATGAACGCATGTACGAGCGCAAGCGAGGGCGGCCGTCAAACCGGGGTGAGGAGGTACGCGAGGTGCTTGGAAGCATCATCCACGCCAACCGGCCGGCGCTCGAGGCCCACTCCAGCGAGGTGGGGCGGCTGTGCCTGCGCGTGGGCATACGGCTCGGGCTCACGGGCGAGGCCCTGCTGGAACTCGAGCACGCCGGGGCCCTCCACGACATCGGCAAGGTCGGCATACCGGACACGATCCTCGCCAAGGTCACACCGCTGAGCGAGGCGGAGAGCGAGTACGTGCGCCGCCACACCCTGCTCGGCGAGCGGATGCTCGCCGCCATCCCGGCGCTGCGGGGAGTTGCGGCGCTGGTGCGCTCCTCGCACGAGCGCTGGGACGGTGGCGGATACCCCGACGGACTCGCGGGCGAGCAGATCCCACTCGGCTCGCGCGTGATCGCGGCCTGCGACGCATATGAGGCGATGCGCAGCGAGCGCCCCTACCGCGCGCGGCTGGGACACGGAGCGGCTTGCGAGGAACTGCGTCGAGCCTCGGGACTGCAGTTCGACCCCGATGTGGTGCAGGCGCTGCTCACCGAGCTCGCCGAGGCCGGCGAAGCGCCGGCAGCGGAGAGCGCCGCGGCCAGCACCGAGCACCGGCGCCAGCAGCGCTGCACGCTTGCCCACCGCACCGATCCTTGCGCCCAGCACGGGCCTCGGGAGGAGTGCACGGTGGGGGCGCAGAACTAACCCCTCTACAGCCAGCTCGCGCATCCGTCAGGCACCCGGCCCGCACTGCCAAGGTGGGGCGCCCGGGAGGACGGGAGCCAACCGTGGAGGAGCCGTTGCCCGTAATCGTCGTCGTCGTGCTTTCGGTCCTGGTGGTGGCTGGGCTGTTCGCGATCGCGCTCGGTCGCGCCGCGGCGAGCGAAGACGAAGCGATGGACAGGCTGATCGCCGAACGCCGGCGAGAGCTCTCCGAGCGAGCCGAGCTGGCACAGACTGCCCCTGCTCGCGAACGCATTGTGGGACCGCGCTCGGCACCATTCAGCTCGCGGGCGTCGGCTCCGCCTTCGCCCGAAGGCGTCGCCGCCGGCGACAGTCCGCTCGTGGGGGCACGCGCGCGGCGCAGGCGCCGGCGGCGCGCGCCGGCGGCGTAGGGCCGGGTCGGCGGTCCGCGCACGCGGCGGCTGCGGCCGGCAGTGCCGGGTGTAGAGCGGCAGGCGGCCGGTGCGCGGAGGCGCGCTCGCGCGCTCGCGTCAGGACGCAGCGGGAGCAGGGTCCTGGCGCACGATGACCGTGTCCGCGATCGGCACGATCTCGGTGACGGGCAGATCGGCGCCCTGGGCGTGGGCGCGGATGGCCTCGGGGCTCTCAGCCTCGTACACGCAGAACGTCCCCAGCTTCCCGCTCGGCTCGCCGAGCACGTAGCTGCGGATCCAGCGCACGCCCGAGTCCGGAGCATCGCCGACCTCGGTGGAACGTGCGGCCGCAGCCTGTAGCGCGTCGCCCGAGGGCCAGCCGTCGCGACGAATGATGCCGTAGAGCTCCATTGTGAGCCTCCTCTGTCGTGGAATCTTGCTCCATGCCGCACGGTGCCCGACGCTCGGGGCGCCGTGGGCTCCTCGGCGGATACGCACGGCTACGTTATCCACCGGGGCGCCGGCCGAGGCGGACGTGTGAGCGCTCTCACCCGGGCGCAGGCGCAGTGCCCTGCTCGGACTGCGGTGCCGCGTCTACGATCCCAGCGCGATGGGTTCACGGCAGCCGAACATGCTCGTGCGCGCCGCTGTCCCCGCCGACGCGTCGGCGTGCGCGGCGATCTACGCCCCCTACGTGACCGACACCGCGATCACCTTCGAGGCGGAGCCGCCTTCGGCGGCGGAGATGGAGAAGCGCATAGAGGCGGCAGCGCGCAGCCACGCGTGGTTCGTGCTGGAGGACGCTGGGCGCGTAGTCGGCTACGCGTATGGCGGTCCGTTCAACAAGCGCGCAGCCTACCGCTGGTCGTGCGAAGTGAGCGTGTACGTGGAGCTCCGGCGGCGGCGCACGGGAGCGGGTCGCGCGCTGTATGAGGCGCTGTTGGCGCGGCTCGCCGAACGGGGCTTTCGCATGGCGGCGGCCGGAATGACGCTGCCGAACGACGCGAGCGTGGCCCTGCACCGCGCGATGGGCTTTGAGCCGGTGGGTGTGTACCGGCGCATCGGCTACAAGCACGGGACCTGGCACGACGTCGCCTGGATGCAGCGGACGCTGGGCGGCGGGCAAGATCCCCCTCCGGAGCCGAGCTGATGGGATCGCTCGCTACCGAGAAGCTCTACGACGGGCGGGCAGCGCTGAGCTCTCAGCGCACGCGGCTCGGAACCCCCAGCGCGGAACACCCGTGTGCGATCTCGTGGCCCGTCGAACCCCAGCAGACAAAGGTAGCCGGGAGCCGCTTCGCAGCTCCCGGCCAGCCGTTTTGTCTCGGCGCTCCGTGTCGCCTACCAGCGCGGCGGCGGTTCTTCGTGTGGGCCCATGGGCCGTTCATAGCTACCGCGACGCGGAGCCCAGAGCAGCATGTAGAGCACCGACAGGATCAAGCCAGCCACGCCCACGACGATCAAGATCAGTCCCACAGTCGCCAACGAGATTCCAGAAACGGTGACGGTGACGGCGTACCGAAGGATCGCGCCTACGGCGATCAGGAACAGGGACGTACCAAGTGGCATGAGTTTCAGCTACCCGTGGGGCTCCGGCGGCAAACTGCCTGCTCGTGTGCCAAAGCTCGCCAACCGTGGCCAAAGCCCGCAAACCGTCTCGATGGCTCGCGCGACGCGCCGGCTAGGGCGAGGGCTGGTGCGATCCGTCGAGCGTGCCGACCAGTCCCCTGACCCGCGCTGCGATCTCGTCCCGGATCGCTCGGACCTCGTCGAGCGATCGTCCGCGCGGGTCGGGCAGCTCCCAATCGATGTATCTCTTGCCCGGGACATACGGGCAGCTGTCGCCGCAGCCCATCGTCACGATCACGTCGGCCTGGTCGGCAACGTCATCGGTCAGGCGCCGCGGCTTGCGATCGACGAGATCGATGCCGACCTCTCGCATGACCTCGACGACCTCGGGATGAACCTGATCGGCCGGCGTGGTCCCGGCGGAGAGCGCGAGATGCCGTCCATCCGCCTCGCGCTCGAACAGAGCGGCGCTCATCTGAGACCTTCCAGCGTTGTGGAGGCAGACGAACAGCGCCGTCGCCATCAGAGCGTGTCGAGCGGTACGCCGATGATGCTCATCCGGCGTCTGAGACCGTCGAGCGCGAACGAGCGCAGCTCCTCTTGCGAGGCACCTAACAGCGACGGGTCGGCGCCCGTGGGAAGCGTCAGCGACTCGGCGACGGCGGGCAGGAGCTCCCGCAGCGTAGCGCGCACGATGCCGCCCATTCCGGCATCGCCGGCAACCGCCTCGCGCAAGAACCACACGCCGTAAGCGATGTGGCGCTGCTCGTCGTGGTGGATCTTCGTGTACCCCGAGACGAAGCCCGGCAGCAAACTCTCGCGCTGCAGGAACCCGGTCGTGAACTCGAACGTCGTCAGACCCAAGGTCGCCTCGAGGATCAGGTGGTAGATCGTCACGAACGCCACCTTCGCGGTCGAGTCGGTGGGGTTCGTGCGGAGGCGCTCATCGGCGGCCACCAGCTTCTTGTCGAAGATCGTGCGGAAGGCCGGCGAGACCAGGGCGCGCGCGCGAGAGACGTGGGCTCCGATCTGCGCGGGCGCAGCGACCACCTCGTCCTGGAAGCGGGCATAGAACTGCATGTGGCGCGCCTCGTCGACCTGCTGAGTGGCCAGGAACGTCGCCTCCTCCTCGCTGTCATGGGCGCCAACCAGCCCCGAGAACTTCGTGGTGATGCGCTCCTCGGCGACCATGAGCGACCCGAGCACGAACTCGATCAACGAACGGTCCTCCATCGCGGCCCACTGCTCGCGATCCCGCGCCAGGTCGATCGCCCAGGGATTCCACTGGGCGTCCTCCCAGTGCCTGTAGAGGGTTTGCGGATCGTTCAGATGCAGCTCGCTCAATGGGCGCGGCGGGTTTCGAACCTGCGACCTCTCGCGTGTGAAGCGAGCGCTCTCCCACTGAGCTACGCGCCCTGGAGGGCGGATTCTATTGGGCCCTGAGGCTCGCCGGACGACGGCAATGCGGGCTTCGGGAATGCCGCCCCTCAGGGCTCGCTTGTCATGGCTCGTTCGTCGCGCTCTGCGTGCTCAATCACGTCTCGACGTTTGGGGGGCAGCCGGCGCTGGCCCCGCACGGTTCCTCCCCGCCAGCGCGATTCGCGCTACGCCCACAGCGCGGGAGCCTCGTACCGCGCGGAGGCGATAGAGGTTACCTCCGCGCCCAGGCTTTCCGATCGGTGGCTAGTGGTCACATCGCCGCGTTGGTGCATGGCGTGCTCGCGGATGCCATTTCGCTCGAGCCGTCTCGGTAGCTGATTAGTAGCCGCGAGGTCCACGTCCGCCGCCGGCAGGTCGTCGGCGTGGTGAGGAATGCGTGCGACCCGTCGGTCCGGTCGCTGAGGCTTGTGTTGACTTCTTGGCCGACGGTCTCGCCGTCGGGCAGGCAGCCTGGAGTGACCGGAATGTTCGAGATTTCCAGCGTCGAGCCGCGTATTTGCAGGCGGCTGATGCTCGCCACCTGGTGAGATCCGGGCGGGGTGCCGGCAAAGAGAAGCTGTTCCGGCGCGTGGAAGACGTAGATGTCACCGTAGACGGGATCAATTGGCGGGCCACAGCCGGTGTCAACCGCGCCGCTGCCGCCTCCGACCTGACTCGATTCGGGACAGGCGGCCGTACCGAACAGATACAGTTCGACGTCGCTCGCCGTGCAGGCAGGAACGACCGTCTCGTCGAAGCTGCTGCCGACCGGCAGATCGACGCGCTCAGCCGCCACCGGCTTGGGTTTGCCGCTTGCGTCCGTTCCGTAAACGATCTGGCTGGCTAGCCCCGTGGAAGCGCCCGGCATCTGCGTCATGAACCCGAAGCCGTAGCGCAGAGGCGTCGCCGCGGCGTTTGAAGCACACGCCAGCGCAAGCACCGCTCCGGTCACGATAGTGATTGCCTTTTGCATCGTTCTCCTCCTCTTATTGAGATTATCTCAGCAACGTGCGGAGATGATAGCAGCCTGCTGAGGAGAACTCAATAAGGTATCCTTGGAGCATGTCCACAGGGTCGGCTCGTCCGGCTTCCACTCGGCGCGGTGACCAACAGCGCCGAACACCGGCCGGCGGGGAGCCGCGCAGGCTCGACACCGAGGCGCGAGCAGGCCAGCTGATCGACGTTGCCAAGCGCCTGTTCGCCCAGCGTGCCTACGACGAGGTCAAGGTCGAGGACGTCGCTACCGCCGCCGGTGTCTCAGAAGCGCTCGTCTACCACTACTTTCAGACCAAGCGAGAGCTCTACGTGGCGGTGATCCGCGCCGCTAGCAAGGACATGGCCGCCGCTGTCGAACCTGATCCGGACCTCCCAGCCCAGGAGCGACTCCATGCGGCGATCGATGCTTACCTTCGATACGTCGAATCGCACGCTGAGGGCTACCGAACCCTGCATGAGGGCGGGATCGGCTCGGATCCGGAGATCCGCGCCATACGCCGCCAAGCGAACAAGCGCAATGTCCGGCGCATCGTCAAGGCGATCGCCGCGGACGCCAAACCTCCGAAGTCTCTGGAGCTTGCTGTACGAGGCTGGCTCGGGTTCATGGAGTCTGCCTGCCTGTCATGGCTGGACAGCCGCAATGTCCCGCGCGAGGAGCTCCGCGAGATATTCGCCCAGGTCCTGGTCGCCGCGGCTCTGACCGCATGGCCCGATGACGCCCGACCACCTGAGGCACGGATCACGACGTAACCCAGCGACCGATTGACCGCCGAGATCTCGGGGCGCGCCCGCAATGCGCCACGAGCCCCAAGGGTTGGCGCACCTAACGAGCACAACGCAGGCGATCCGGGCTCATCACGCGCCCTTGCCGAGTCGCGTGTGAAGTGAGCGCTCTCCCACTGAGCTACGCGCCCTGGACGCCCGATTCTATTGGGGTTTCGGAGTGGTGGACAGTCGGAGGAGCGTGGTGCTGAGCGGCGCTGTCACGAACGATGACGGCACCGCATCATTCAACTTCAGCATCACGTCCAGCCGTGGCCCCCGGATGACCACGTACACCCGAACGTGCGTCGAGTGCGGCAACGCGTTCGCTGCGACGAGCCCTAGGCGCTACTGCGAAGACTGCGGAACGCCACGAGCGCGGGTCCGGCGCCACCGAGCCGCTCGGCGCCCTGCCGTGTCCGACGGCGGCTGATCGGTCTTTTTTTCGAAACAAACCCGAGGCGCGAAATCGGGTGGCGGGCTTTTTTCACCGCGAGTTCCCGCAATCGCCGCGACCGATCGACGCGGGGTAGCGACCTCCCCCCTGGCTCTGGCTCGCCTTCCGGCCGGGCGATACCGACGCCGCGACCTATCGGGCAGTGTCGTCAGGGCCAAGCGCCGACAGCGACGCGCCTGTTCAAGCTGCGTCAACAGCCTGCCGACTTCGCGGGTCAGGTGCGCCTCGTAGCGCACCGCCAATTCGACACCAGAGAGCTATTCGAGCCGCTTGAGCGCGAACTTGATCAGCTCGTGCGGAGGTTTATCCCGCGACGATCAAGCAACCGGAACCCGGGAGGGAATGAGGACCTGGATCTGCGGGCGCGACAGCGCCGAACCTTCGTACCACTTCGGATTTTCACTTCATGCTGGGGGTTACCACCCCGTTCCACAAAGCGGCGATTTGTCAAGAGCGATCCTCCCATAGTGCCCCCAGGTTGCCGAGCGGCGCGGGCTTCACTCAGGGCTCGCCGGCAGCGGTGGAGGGCGTCGATCTAGCGATGCGGAAGCTCCTTGCGGCGACTGTCAGCCTCACGGGCTTGCGGACGCTGGCCGACCCTCAACCCACAGCGGCCCCAACCTTCGCCGGGGCCGCTGGGCCAAATTAACCAGTGCCCATCACTGGCACTGTCGGAGCCCCTAGCAGGGCTCCACCCAGAGCCTAGCGCCCTGACGAACGATGTCAAGGGGCTCTAGGTAGGTGGGCCAAAAGCCGCAATTTGCGAGCTGGCTGTACACGAATCGAAGGTTCGTCGAGAGCGACTCCCTGTTCGCGGAGTGGCTGCCGGACAGCGAACGCTCGCAGATCCCCGGCGCGGGCCATTTCTTTCCGATCGAGAACTCGGAGCGGGCGGCGGACACCCTGGCGACGTTCTTCGCACGTCATCCCATGAGCTAGCGGCGGCAAACCCTCGCCGCGCGCGGGAGCGGTCGGGCGGTGGACCAGGTTTGATCGTTTGGAGGGCACGGCGGCTCGCGGCGCTAAGCGCCATGGCCGATGGTTTGGGCAGCAACCCCAATCCGCTGCCCAAACCCAGCCGTATCGCGCCTAATTCCAGCCGCATCCAACTGCCACGCCGGCCGGCCGGATCACCCCGAAAACACCGTGAATCCGGGCGATCTGGCCACTCTTCCGCCAAGTCGCGTGTGAAGCGAGCGCTCTCCCACTGAGCTACGCGCCCTGGGAGGGCGGGATTATGGGAGCGTCGTGCGACCAGCATAGGCTGGTCTCATCGCGGTAAAGCTCGCAAATAGCGGCATGGCGCCACACCGTGGCCAGCAGCGTGCTGTAGTGCAAGTACTTAAGAGGGGCTCGCTCACGCGC